>JABAOF010022895.1_pt4 | contig 25907 bp, 27 predicted proteins | sample 7062171 | NCBI WGS metagenome assembly JABAOF01 (sample SAMN14538628, study PRJNA623070) | marine sediment metagenome | biome: marine biome [ENVO:00000428]; feature: marine pelagic biome [ENVO:01000023]; material: deep marine sediment [ENVO:00002113] | place: India: Gulf of Khambhat ...
CTCCTCGCGGACGAGAAGGAGCTGGCCGAGCACGCCATGTTGGTCGATTTAGGCCGCAACGACGTGGGCCGCGTGGCCGAGTACGGCTCGGTGCGGGTGACCGTGGACAAAGCCCTAGAGCGCTACTCCCACGTGCAGCACATCGTGAGCGAGGTACGAGGGCGCATGCGCCCCGAGCTGGACGCGGTGGACGCGCTGCGTGCCTGCTTCCCGGCCGGCACGGTGTCGGGCGCCCCAAAGGTCCGGGCCATGGAGATCCTGGACGAGCTCGAGCCGAGCCGCCGGGGACCGTACGCGGGCGCTGTCGGGTACATCGGATGGGGCGCGGCCAACCTGGACACGGCGATAGCGATTCGCACCGCGATCCTGCGGAACGACCGCGCCCACGTGCAGGCCGGCGCGGGCATCGTGGCCGACAGCGATCCACACCGGGAGTACCTCGAGACCGAGGACAAAGCGGGAGCGGTGCTGCGGGCACTCGCCCTGGCGGGAGGTCGCTGAGCGACGCATCTTACGGCGAGTGAAGGAGTTGAGTCTTGGCCGCCTTCAAGCTGCAGAGCACCACTGGTGACCTGACAATCGATATGACGCAGCCCCGCACGGTCGTCGTGGGCCGCGCGGTCACCAGTGACATGCCGATCTACGATCCCACCGTTTCGCGCCGGCACGCAGAGCTCTCACTCTCCGACGGCGGCGTCCGCGTGCACGATTTGGGGTCCAGCAACGGCACGTTCGTCAACGGCACGAAGGTGACGGACACCGTGGTGGGCGACGGCGACGTCGTAACCTTCGGCAAGGTCGCCTTCAAAGTGCAGGAGGTGACCCCGCCTACCGCGCGGCCGGCGATTCAGACCGATGCCGGGTTCGCGCAGCGGCCCCCGCCACCCGAAGCGACCATCGTGCGCCAGGTAGCGCTCGAGGATTCCGGGGAGCTGATAGACAAGGTGACCACTCCCCGACGCAGCTCCGCGTCCCAGCTCAAGCTCGAGGCAGAATCGGTCGACGAGCGGCAAGCCGAGAAACTGTCGCTGCTGCTCGACATCTCCAAGGAGCTGTCGAAGCAACAGGAGGTGGACCGGCTCCTCGAGAAGGTCGTGGATATCACCTTCAAGGTGATGAACGTGGACCGCGTTTCCATCCTCATGCTGGAGGGCGTGGAGGACGACCTCGTGCCCCGGGTCTCGAAAAACCGGCTGGCAGAGGGCAGCGGGGCACGGGTCCCCCAGTCCATCGCTCGGCGCGCAGTGGACGAGCGCCTCGCGATCCTCACCGACAATGCGGCGGCAGACGATCGGTTCAAGGGCAAGTCCATCGTGATGCAGNNGGCATAATCTACGTTCACAACATGACCGCCACCAACTCCTTCGGCGATGAGGACCTCGAGTTCCTCATCGCGTTCTCGGGGATCGCGGCGGTAGCCATCGAGAACGGTCAGCTCACCGAGCGCATCCAGCGCGAGGCCGTGGTGCTGTCCAACTTTCAGCGTTACTTCGCGCCCGACCTAGCCGAACAGATCGCGAGTCAGGTAGAGGAGGTACAGCTGGGCGGCGCCAAGCGCCCGGTGGTCGTGTTCTTCAGCGATATTCGCGGCTTCACCTCGATGTCGGAGAACATGACGCCCGATCAGATCGCCACCCTGCTCACCGAGTACTTCACCGAGATGGTGGAAGTCGTGTTCGAGCACGGTGGCACGCTCGACAAGTTCATGGGCGATGCGATCATGGCTCTGTGGGGCGCACCGATCACCCATGGCGACGATGCCGATCGGGCCATGCGGGCCGCGATCCAGCAGCAGGAGACGCTCGCCACGCTGAATGCGAAGTGGGCCGAGGACGGACGGCCCCAGGTGGGGATCGGCATCGGGATCAACTTTGGTGAGGTGTTCGCGGGGAACATCGGCAGCGATCGCAGACTGGAGTACACCGTGATCGGTGACGCCGTGAACACCGCCTCGCGGCTCTGCTCCAAGGCTGAGGTCGGCGAGATCCTGATCTCCGAGCCCTTCTACCAGGCGCTGAAGAACCCACCCGAAGTGGAGGCCCTCGAGCCGCTCGAGCTCAAGGGCAAGGCGCAGGCGGTTCCCGTCTATCGCGTGAAGCGGTAGGGCAGCCCCGCTGCCTCGAGCAGATCCACCACCAGCCGCAGCGGCAGCCCCATCACACCGAAGAAGTCCCCCTCGACGCGCTGCACCAACACCGCGCCCACTCCCTGTACCCCGTAGCTCCCCGCCTTGTCCAGCGGCTCACCGGTCGCGACGTACGCCTTGATGAGCTCGGTGGTGAGGGGGCGGAACCACACTCGCGTCACGTCGCACTGCTGCAGAACCTCGCCGTTCGTCTCAGCGAGTGCGACCGCGGTGATCACCCGGTGCTCGCGCCCCGACAGGGTTGCGAGCATTCCCTCCGCCTCGGCTGCGTCCCGCGGCTTGCCCAGGATCTCGCCGTCCATCACCACCACGGTGTCGGCAGCGAGCACCGGTCGCTCCGGATGCCGCTGCCACACGGAGCGTGCCTTCTCCGTAGCGAGCCGCACCGCCATCGCCTCTGGCTCCTCGCCGGGGTGCGGACGCTCCTCTATGTCTGCAGGGATCACCTCGTGGGCGATGCCCAGCATCTCGAGCAGGTAGCGCCGCCGGGGAGAACTCGAGGCCAGGGTGATCATCGCTCGAGCAGGAGCGTGACGGGACCGTCGTTCACGAGTGCGACCTCCATCAGGGCGCCGAACTCGCCGGTTTCCACCCGCAGGCCGCGCGCGGCCAAGGCCGCCGCGAACCGCTGGTAGAGGGGGTCCGCCAGCTCCGGGGGAGCGGCGTCCACGAACGAGGGGCGCCTGCCCTTGCGGGCGTCGCCGTACAGGGTGAACTGGGAAACCAGGAGCACGGCCCCCCCCACGTCGCCGATTCCCCGGTTCATCTTCCCCTCGTCGTCGGGGAACAGGCGCAGACCGGCGATCTTGTCGGCCATCCACTGCAGCTGCTCGTCACCGTCGGACGGGGTGAACCCCGCAAGCACCAAGAAGCCGCGCCCGATCTCTCCTACGACGCGGCCTTCCACGGAGACCGAAGCGCGGCTGACGCGCTGGAGGACTACCCGCATCCTCGCCCGGGCCTCTACCCAGCCCTCATTCCACCGTCACCGACTTCGCGAGATTCCGCGGCTGGTCCACGTCGCAGCCGCGCCGCACCGCGGTGTAGTAGGCGAACAGCTGGAGCGGCAGCACGCTCAGCACCGGCGTCAGGGGATCGATGCTCTCCGGAATGGTGATCACGTGGTCCGCCAGCTCGGTGATCTGCTCATCTCCCTCGGTGACCACTGCGAGCACCCGGCCGCGCCGCGCCTTCACCTCCTCGATGTTGGATAGGATCTTGCGGTGTACGGCGTCCTTCGGCGCGATGAAGACCACGGGCATCATGTCGTCGATGAGGGCAATGGGCCCGTGCTTCATCTCGGCAGCGGGATAGCCCTCTGCGTGGATGTAGGAGATTTCCTTGAGCTTGAGGGCTCCCTCCAGCGCCACCGGGAAGTTGTAACCCCGCCCCAGGTACAGGGCGTTCTGCGCGCGCATGAAGGTCTCGGCGACCTGCTTGACGCGATCCGCCTGCGACAGGACCTCTGCCACCTGTTCTGGCAGTCGCTGCAACGCCTGCACGATCTCCCGACCCTGTAGCACCGACAGAGCGCGGAGCCGGCCGATGCGCAACGTGAGCAGGGCCAGGACCGCCACCTGGCAAGTGAACGCCTTCGTGCTGGCCACGCCGATCTCGGGACCGGCGTGCAGGTACGTCCCCCCGTCCACCTCCCGCGCGATGGAGCTCCCCACCACGTTCACGATGCCGAGCGTGCGCGCGCCCCGCTGCTTGGCCTCGCGAATCGCGGCCAGCGTGTCGGCGGTCTCCCCGCTCTGGGAGATCGCGATGACCAAAGTGTTCTCGTCCACTATGGGATTGCGGTAGCGGAACTCCGAGGCGTATTCGACCTCCACGGGCACGCGAGCCAGCTCCTCCAGCATGTACTCCCCGATGAGTGCCGCGTGCCACGACGTGCCGCAGGCCGTGATCACGATGCGGTCGAACTCCAGCAGCTCATCGTCGTCCAGGTTGATCCCGGAGAGCTTTGCTGTGCCCTCGTCCTCCAGCAGGTGCCCGCGGAGCGTGTTCCGGATACTCTCCGGCTGCTCCATGATCTCCTTGAGCATGAAGTGGGCGTGGCCGCCCCGCTCGATCTTGGCGAGGTCCCACTCCAACGTGGTCACCAGTTTCTCCACGTGCTGGGCCTGGAGGTCGGTGATCTCGTAGCCGTCTTGCCGCACCACGGCCATCTCGCCGTCGTCCAGGTAGACCACGTCACGGGTGTACTCCAGCAGCGCCGCCGCATCGGAAGCCACGAAATGCTCGCCGTCGCCGAGGCCCACCAGGAGCGGCGAGCCGAACCGGGCAGCCACCAGGGTCTCCGGCTCCGTGGTGGACACCACGGCGATCCCGTATGCCCCTTCGACGTGGCCCAGCGCGGTGGATACGGCCTCCACCAGAGACCCGTTGAGGAACTGCTCGATCAGGTGGGCGAGGACCTCCGTGTCGGTGTCCGACCGGAACCTGTGTCCCTTCTCCTTGAGCCACTCTCTGAGGGCGTTGGCGTTCTCGATGATGCCGTTGTGCACGATTGCCAGGGTACCGCCGCAGTCGATGTGCGGGTGGGCATTGGAGTCATTGGGCACCCCGTGCGTGGCCCACCGGGTGTGGGCCAGGCCGACCGTTCCTTGGGGCAGCCGCTCGCCCAGGTGGGCCTGCAGATCGATGATGCGCCCGGCGACCTTCTCTACGACGAGGCCGCCGTCCGCGACGACGGCCAGCCCGGCCGAGTCGTAGCCGCGATACTCCAGGCGCTGCACCCCGTCCAGCAGGAGAGGCGCCGCGTCTCGCTTTCCGACGTATCCCACAATTCCGCACATGAATCCGACTACTCCTCAGAGAGAACCAAGCGGCCGGCCGCTACCATCTCCTGGGCGGCCTCCGCCGTCGGCGCCTCGGCGATCAGCCGCACTACGGGCTCGGTGCCAGAGGGGCGCACGTGCAACCAGCGGTCGGGCCAGCCGAGGCGCAGCCCGTCCTGCCGATCGGGGGCTGCATCGGCGAACTGGCGCTCGAGCGCGGCGTAGGCTGCCTGTAGGTCGCCGCCGCACGGCGCCTTTGCCTTGACGATGGTATAACGAGGCTGCGCTTCCACCAACCCCCGCAGCGACGCACCGCTCCGGGCTAGCAGGTCCAGGACCAGCGCCGCCGCTGCCGGCGCGTCACGGCCGAGGTGGAGATCGGGAAGCATCACCCCGCCGTTGCCCTCCCCGCCGACCACCGCTCCCACCCGCTGCATGGCCCGCGCCACGTTGCCCTCGCCCACCGGCGCCCGGTGCACCTCGACGCCGAAGTCTCGGGCCACATCGTCCACCACCAGCGAGGTCGAGAGGTTCGCTGCCACCGGGCCGACCCTCCGCTCCAGCACCGCCCGGATGGCAAAGGCGAGGGTGTAGTCCTCACCGACTGCCGTCCCGGTCTCATCGACGAGGGCCATGCGGTCGCCGTCGGGGTCCACCGCCATGCCGAGCACAGCGCCGGAGCTGCGCACCAAGCCTTCCAGCTTCCCGAGGTTGGCGGGCACAGGCTCCGGGGCCCTAGGGAACTTGCCGTCGGGCTCGAGGTCCACACCCGCCACCCGGCAGCCGAGCTGCTCCAGGAGCTGGGGCATGATCACGCCCCCGGCACCGCGCACGCAGTCCAGCGCCACCGTGAAGCCCCGCTCGCGAATCCGCTCGACGTCCACGTACGGCAACGCCACCACCGCCTCCACGTGTCGCGCCACCGCCTCTGGGTCGCTCGTGGCCATGCCTGCGGGCTCCACCCCACCCGGGAGCCCCTCCCCATCGACCAGCCGAAACAGCCGATCGACCGTCGCGTGGTCCAGGAACAGCCCGTCGGGGCCGACGAACTTGAGCGCGTTCCACTCGATGGGATTGTGGCTCGCCGTGATGATGATCCCGCCCGCCGCGCAATGGTGCTCCACGGCGAGCTGCGCGGTGGGCGTCGGGACTAACCCGCAGTCGACCACATCCACCCCGACACCAAGCAAGGCCTCGCGTGCCGCTGCGGCGAACGCCGGGCCGGACTCCCGCGAGTCCCGTGCGAGCACCACCCTAGGCCGGGCGTCGCTCGTCGTCAGCGCGCCGAATGCCGCCGCGTAGCGCGACACGACATCCGCCGTGAGGTCGCTGCCCACGATCCCCCGCACGCCCGAAACGCTGCGCATCAAGGTGGCGGCCATGGGGCGAAAGGTAACTCGGACCGTCGGCCAGCCGCATGGCGAGCCGACGGCTCCCCGGCGCCGGTGGCGGCGACGCGAGGCGGGACCAAACCCCCTCACGGGCGGTATAACCCATGAGGCAGGCCGGGCAAGCTCATCTCGAGGTGGGGTGCATGGCCGGACGAAGCGGTCGGCTGGTACCGCTCTCGCTCATCCTCTGGAGCGGCTGGGCGTGTAGCAGCACCACCGAGTACGACCCGTTCCTGGTCAAGCCGGAAGTCCTCCACGCCGACGTTCAGACCGTCGTGCTCACACCGGTACAGCTGCCTCCCGACCTCGACATCCCGGAGCGAATCCTCCTGAGGCTGGACTCCCTCATCGGGACCACGGTGCGTACCGCCGGTTTCACCACCGTGGCGTCGCACGACTTCAGCGAGATCTGGGACCGGGTCCAGCTCGAGGTGGGCGGCCTGTTCGACCCCCGCACCGGCGAGCGGGACGAACTGCGGTTCGCGGACGCGCGGGAGCTGCTCGCGTGGGAGCTGGAGGACCGCTTCGGCGCGGACGCCTTGTTGTACGCCGACCTCGTGGTGGTGAGTGCGCCGTTCGCCAACGGCGTGGCCCACTGGGATGAGACCTCACAGCCGTTGACCGGATGGGGCTGGCGGCTGTTGGACGCCCTGAATGCACTGCTGGGCGAGGAGGGTGGGTCCCTCCCGGAGGGCACGGTCCCCGCCCTGTCCCTGTCCGTTACGCTGGAGCGAGTCTCGGGCGAGCAGCTCTACGCCAACGCCGGTGGCATCGAGGTGCTGGAGAAGGTGGGTACCAGCGAGTCCGATCGGACACCCGTGCCGCAAGAGAAGTTGTGTCGCAATTGGCGCCGCAACCGCAAGGCGGTCGAGATCGCTCTCGGTCCGCTCACGGCTCACGTCCGGGAGCACCGTCCCCCAGCGCGGTAGACAAGTACCACAGCTCCCACACCGCCTCACAGCTCGGTTGCCCGACCTGCGCCGCCCGGTATAGGTTCCGATGCGCTCGCGCAACGAGCTTCCCATGACACGCGTACTCCAAGACGATCTCGAGAGTCGGCTCGCCACCCGCGCCGTGCATGCGGGGCAGCGTCCCGAAGACGACCCCGCCGGCGCGATCATGACGCCCATCTACCAGACCTCGACGTACGTGCAGCCCGCCCTGGGCCGGCACAAGGGGTTCGAGTACGCCCGCACGCGGAACCCCACGCGCGACGCGCTGGAGCGGAACGTGGCCGCGCTGGAAGGAGCGACCCACGGCTTCGCCTACGCCTCGGGACTCGCGGCCACCGATGCAGTGCTGAAGCTGCTCTCCGCCGGGGACCACGTCATCTGCGGCGAGAACGTGTACGGCGGGACGCACCGCCTCATGACCCACGTGTTCGAGCGGCTGGGCCTGGAGTTCTCCTTCGTGGACACCCGCGACGTTGCCAACGTCGAGGCGGCGCTGACCGAGGCCACGAAGATGATCTTCGTCGAGACCCCCACGAACCCGATGATGCACATCACCGACCTCGCAGCGGTGGCACAGCTCGCCCGCAGCCGCGGGGCGGTACTAGCAGTGGACAACACCTTCGCCACCCCGGTGTTCCAGCGACCCATCGAGTTGGGGGCCGAGCTCGTGGTGCACTCCACCACCAAGTACCTCAACGGCCACAGCGACATGGTGGGCGGCGTGGTGCTCACCACCCGCGATGACCTGGCCGAGCAGTTGGGGTTCATCCAGAACGCCGCCGGGGCGGTGCCGGGACCGCTGGACTGCTGGCTCACCCTGCGGGGGACGAAGACGCTTCCCGTGCGGATGGCCCAGCACGATCGGTCTGGCCGGCGCATCGCCCAGTGGCTCACGGAGCACCCGGCGGTGGAGCGGGTCTACTACCCCGGACTCCCGGACCACCCGCAGCACGACCTGGCGTGCCGCCAGATGAGCGGTTTCGGGGGGATGATCTCTCTGGAGCTGGGATCCCTGGAGCGGGCGAAAACCGTAGTAGAAAGGACCAGGCTATTCGCCCTGGCCGAGTCGCTGGGCGGCGTGGAGAGCCTGATCGGCCACCCGGCGACGATGACGCACGCCAGCGTGCCGCAGCAGATGCGGGAGGAAATGGGCCTCACCGACGGCCTGGTCCGGCTCTCGGTGGGCATCGAGGACACGGACGACCTAGTGGCGGACCTCGACCAGGCCCTGGCGCGGTGAAACCGCTCCTAAAGGCTCGCGTACGGTCTAGGGTTGGAACGAACCGGAGGCAGCAATGACAGATGACACAGGCCTTCCGTCGGCCCGGCCGCGGAAGGTGCTCGAGAACATCGCGGCGGTGACCTGGGAGCACCCGGCCGACCGCGCCGCCCTGCAGACCGTCCGGGCCGTGCCCGGATTCAACGAGGCGGTCAAGAAGATCGTCGGATTCTTCGGCGAGCGCGGCATCCGTCTCATCTTCCAAGCCAACGCCGTGCGGGTCGGGCCCAAGCAGTTCCCCGAGCTCCACTCGCTGATGACCGAGGTCACGGCCACGATGGATTGGACGGAGCAGCCCGAGCTCTACGTCTCCCAAACGCCCATGGTGAACGCCGGCGCCTTTGGCGTGGACCACCCGTTCATCGTGCTGAACTCGGGAGCGGTGAAGTTGCTGGACGAGGACGAGCTCCGCGTGCTGCTGGGACACGAGCTGGGCCACGTCATGAGCGGCCACGCCCTGTACCGCACTGTCACGATCCTCATCCTCACCCTCGGCTTCCAGAACCTGCCGTTCCTGGCCGGTATCGTGTTGCTGCCGATCAAGCTTGCCCTGCTGGAGTGGTACCGGAAGAGCGAGCTCTCGGCCGACCGGGCCGGGCTGCTAGCCAGCCAGGATCCGGTGGCGTCGATGCAGGTCTTCCTCAAGCTCGCCGGCGGTGGCGACATGAGTGAGATGGACCTGCAGGCGTTCATGGAGCAGGCGCGCGAGTACGAGGAAATGGGCGGCCCCATCGACGCCATCTACAAGATCCTCAACATGCTGGGACACACCCATCCATTCCATACGCTGCGGGCCGCGGAGCTGGAGCGCTGGATCGAGGACGGCTCCTACCAGCGCGTGCTGGATGGTGAGTACACCCACCGCGGCGAGGAGGAGGAGGAGCGCCCGTTGGCGAGCGACATCGGGGAGGCGGCAAAGCACTACGCCGAAGAGGCTAAGCACACGGTCTCACAGATGACCGACGCCGCCAAGCGTGCCGCCTCGGCGTTCACCGACGCGATCAAGGGCAAGGGCAAGGGCAAGAGCGAGTGAAGGTCCTCGTCGTCGGGAGCGGCGGCCGGGAGCACGTGCTCTGCTGGGCCCTATCCCGATCGACCACCATCTACTGCGCCCCGGGGAATCCGGGAACCGCCCAGCTGGGCGCCAACCTGCCGATCAAGGTGAGCGACCACGCCGGCATCGTGGACGCCGTGCGCGAGCACGGCATCGACCTCACCGTGATCGGTCCGGAGGCCCCGCTCGCCGAGGGCCTGGTGGACGACCTCGCAGACGCCGGCTTCAAGGCATTCGGGCCGACGGCGGCTGCCGCGCAGATCGAGGCCTCCAAGGCATACGCCAAAGAGGTGATGTTCGCCGCCGGCGTCCCGGCCGCGGGGAGCGAGACCTTCACCGCCGAGCGGCCGGCGCTGGACTACATCGCCGCGCACGCGGAGCCGCTGGTGGTCAAGGCATCGGGACTGGCCGCCGGGAAGGGGGCGACCGTGTGCGAGACCCGCGCCGAGGCGGCGAGCGCGGCCAGGGAGATGTTCGGCGGGAAGTTCGGCGAGGCAGGGAGCACCGTCGTGGTGGAGCAGTTCCTCACCGGCGAGGAGCTCTCCATTCTCGCCTTGACCGACGGGGAGCAGGTCATGCTGCTCCCCGCCTCCCAGGACCACAAGCGCATCGGCGAGGGGGACACCGGGCCGAACACCGGCGGCATGGGGGCGTACACGCCGGTATCAATCGCCGACCAGGCACTGCTGGAGTGCGCCGACCGGGAGATCATCCGGCCGGTGCTCGCTGAGCTCGCCAAACGGGGGACACCGTACCGCGGCGTGCTCTACGCCGGGCTCATGGTGGACGACGCGGGCCAGGCCAGGGTACTGGAGTTCAATTGCCGCTTCGGCGACCCCGAGGCGCAGGTGCTGCTGCCCGCTGCCGACCTCGACCTCACTGAGCAGCTATGGCCGATCGCCGCCGGCGAGGAGTGGCACCCGCCGACCACGTATTGCGCGGCCCGGCAGGCCGCCGTCACCACCGTCCTCGCGACCCCCGGATACCCAGCGGCGCCCGTGAAGGGCCAGGAGATCTACCTCCCCAGCCCGCTGCCCGAAGACACGATCCTGTTTCACGCCGGCACCGCCGAGGAGGCCGGCACCCTGCGCGCGGCGGGGGGCCGAGTGCTCAACGCCACAGGGCTCGGGCCGGACGTGGTCGAGGCCGCGGAGCGGAGCCGCGCCCTGGCCGAGGCCATCACGTTCGAGGGACGCCAGTACCGCAGGGACATCGGGTGGCGCGAGGTAGCGCGTGCCGGAGCTTCCTGAGGTCGAGACGATCGTTCGCGACCTGCGCCCCAGGCTCACCGGTCGAAAGCTCAGCACTCCCCATCTCCACCGCACCGACGTGCTTCGCCGGGTCAGCCGCCAGCGGCTGATCCGGACCCTGGACCGCAACCGCATCGGCACCGTGGCGCGACGGGCCAAGCACGTCGTGATCGGCCTCGCCAGCGGCCACCGGCTGGTCATCCAGCCCCGCATGACCGGCAGCCTCCTGGTGTATGAGCGCCGCCTCACCGCGGAGCAGCGCCGCTACGCAGTCCTGGACGCCGGCATCGGGGGCGGGGCACGGTTCGTGTACCGCGACGTGCGCCGCCTCGGTACCATCTGGCTCTTGGACGAACGCGGGTGGCAGACCTATACTGCGCGCATTGGTCCCGAGCCTCTGGATGACGACTTCGACGCCGACCGCTTCGCGACGCAGATGACGGGCACGCACCAGGCCATCAAGAAGGCGCTGATGGACCAGCGCCGCCTGGCGGGGGTCGGCAACATCTACGCGAACGAGGCGCTGTTCCGGGCGGGCATCGACCCCTCGCGTCCCGCCGCCCGGCTCAGGCGCACCGAGCTCGAGTGGCTGCATCACCACGTGCGCGAGGTCTTGGAGGCAGCCATCGCGGCTCGGGGCACCACGGTGCGGGACTACCGTACCGGGACGGGACAGTCCGGCTCGTACCAGGATCTGTTACAGGTGTACGGGCGCGGCGGAGAGCCGTGCCGCCGCTGCGGGGCGCGGCTCGTGACCACGCACGAGATCGACGGGCGCGCAACGACGTTCTGCTGGCGCTGCCAGGGGAAGCCGCGATGAAGATCGCCGTCGTGTTCGACACCCCCAACGACGGGTGGGAAGACGAAGATTACAAGCAGGAAGTAGCCGCGGAGGTGGACGAGCCCGAATACGAGGTGGCGGAGGCCTTGATGGCCTACGAACACGACGTACTGCTCGTGGGTGTGCACGACGACCTGCATCACATGTTCGAGCGGCTCGCGGCATTCAAGCCTGATTTGGTGTTCAACTGCTCGGAAGCATTCCACGAGCGGTCACGGCTGGACTACGTGTTCCCAGCGCTGCTGGAGGCGGAGGGGTATCACTACACCGGCTCGCCGCCCATCGCCCTCCTCACCACCCGCAACAAGGCGATGAGCAAGAAGGTCCTGGCGTGGCACGGGGTGAAGGTGCCGCGCTTCGTGACGTACCGGCGCACCGAGGAGGTCGAGACCGCTCCCGACCTCGCCTTTCCGCTCATCGTGAAGCCGCTGCAGGAGGACGCCTCGGAGGGGATCGCCCAGGCTTCGGTGGTGCAGGATCTCGACGGACTCAAAGAACGCGTGCACTTCATCCACGGGAGCTTCCATCAGCCGGCGATCGCAGAGGAGTTCATCGAGGGACGGGAGCTGTACGTCAGCATGCTGGGGAACGGGGCGGACCTCCAGATCCTCCCCATCATCGAGATGGTGTTCGACAAGGACAAGACCAAGCCCGAGGAGCGTATCGCCACGAAGGCCGCCAAGTGGGACGAACCCTACCGGGAGCGCAAGGGCATCAAGAACGTGTTCGCGCGACCACTCTCGCAGGCCGCCGAGGAGCGCATCGAGGAAACCTGCCGCACCGCCTTCCGGGCTCTGTGGCTGCGGGACTACGCCCGCATGGACGTGCGGCTCACGCCGGACGACGAGGCGTGTGTGGTGGAGGTCAACGCCAACCCGTTCATCAGCTTCGGGCACGACACCGCCAACGCCGCAGAAAAGGCCGGTCTGGACTACTACGCATTCATCGACCGCATCGTACAGGAGGCCCTCGCCCGGTATGAGTCGCACCCGTAGGCGGAAGACCCGCCACCCGACGCCGCGCCCCGAGTTACGCTGCGCCTGCGGCCACGAGCTCAGGCGGTTCTGGCCTCACTGCCCCTGGTGCGGCCGCAAGCAGGTATGGCGCGACGACCCGCCGATCACCGGGGCGGAGTGCTACAAGTGCGGCTGGGTCGTGTCGGACCACAGCAATTTCTGCCCGTGGTGCGGCACCGACATCTACGAGGAGGGCTACTCCGTCGAGGAGCCGCTCAAGGCTCCCAAGGGCTTCCGCTTCGACGGGCGCTGCGACGGGGGATGCGGTGGGGGCGTGCAGTATCCCATGCCCTATTGCCCGTGGTGCGGCGAGGAGCAGGAGTGGGACGACGAGGGCTTCGACGGCCCGTGCCCCCACTGCCACCGCGGTGTGAACGACTGGATGGAGACGTGCCCCTGGTGCGGCGGCGACCCCACCGGCCAGGACCTGATTCCGCGCGCGCTGCGGCGTGTGAGGGAGCTCTTGCGGGCTTCACGCATCAAAGACTGGAACTACCGCGTGGTGCTCCGTCCCGGCGTATCCGGCGTGGACCCCAAGTTCCCCAAGATCATCGAGATCGACTGGGATTACGTGCTGCACGCCCGCGGGCGGGACGAGATCCCGTGGACCACCCTGGTCGGTCTCATCTGTCACGAGGCGGGTCACAGCTTCCTGTACCACCACTGGGGGTGGACCAGAAGGCCCACGTTCAGGCGCGTGTTCGGCGAGGTACACCGGGCGTACCGGGTGCGCGACGAGACCTGGGTGGACATGCAGCGCCGGCGCGTGAGCGCGACGAAGCCTCAGTACGTGAGCGCCTACGCATCCAACCACCCGCTGGAGGACTTCGCGGAGACGTTTCGCTTCTACGTGATGCGGCGCGGCCGGATGCGGGAGCTCCTCGCCGAGCTGGGCCAGAAGCGCAAGGCAGTGATCGTATACGAGAAGTTCCTCGCGCTGGACCACTACCTCCGCTACATCCGTTCGCTCCGGCGATGACGGCGAGCCAGGCCCTCGCGCTACCACTCGGCGACCTCGACATGCTCAGGCGCCGGGTGGCGGCGCTGGCCGAGAACCGTCCCGGGGTTTACCGCATGCTCGACCCGTCGGGGCGTGTGGTCTACGTGGGAAAGGCAAAGCGGCTGCGCGGCCGACTCCTCTCCTACTTCCGTGCGAGCTACCCAGCAGACAAGGCGGCCCGCATTCTGCACGCCGCGGCCGACATCCGCTGGGACTACGTGCCGTCTGAATTCGCCGCGTTCCTGGGAGAGCTCAAGCAGATCCGCCGCTACCGACCTGTCTTCAACGTGCGAATGAACCGCCACCGCAGGGTCGGGTTCATCAAGATCGCCGGGGGAACGGCACCGAAGCTCTACGTGGGCGGCACCGTGGGCGGCGACGACGTGCGGCACTACGGACCGTTCGTGGGCGTGGGGCGCCTGAAGGAGAGCGTGAAGGTCCTGAACGACCTCCTGGGCTTGCGGGACTGCGCGCTCTCGATGCCGATGGCCTACTCGGATCAGCAGGATCTGTTCGTCGGCTCGGAGCGGGCTGCGTGCATGCGTCACGAGCTCGGAACCTGCGTCGCTCCCTGCGCCGGATTTGTGACGGAGCCCGAGTACCGGCGCCGCGTGCGCATGGCCATCGACTTCATCGAGGCACGCGACGTGGCGCCCCTCGACCGGATCATCGCCCAGATGACGGGGGCGAGCGAGGCTCAAGACTTCGAGCGCGCCGCCTGGTGCCGCGGCAAGTTCGACGCCCTCACCTGGTTGCTATCCGCCTGCACCCGAGCGCAGGCGGCGCTCGAGGCGCTGAGCTTCGTGTACGTCGATCCCGGCGTGTACGGCGACGACCGCGCCTACGTCGTCCGACGGGCCACCGTGCGCGCCGCGGCCCCGGCACCGCACACCCCCATCGAGATCGAGGCATTCCGCTCGCTGGTTGCCGAGCACGCCAACGGCGAGCCCCAGCCCGGCCCGATCCCGGCGGCGGCGATCGACGAGACGCTGTTGCTGCTTTCCTGGTTCCGTCGCCACCCCGGCGCGCTGCGCCGCACGGTGGGACTGGAGGAGTGGCTGGAGCGGCACGCACCGGGGTTACACACATGATCGGCCAGACAGCGCTCGCCGTCCTCGAGCTCGTTGCCGGCCTCGCGGTGCTGTTCTACGGCGGGAGTCTTCTGGTGCGCGGCGCCACGGCCGTGGCTCTCCTGGCCCGGATCTCCACCGCCGTCGTGGCACTCACGGTGGTCGCGATGGGGACGAGCCTGCCGGAACTCGCGGTGAGCGTACGAGCGGCCTGGCGGGGCTCCACCGACATCGCCTACGCCAATGTCATCGGCTCGAGCATCTTCAACATCGGAGCCATCCTGGGCTTGGCCGCAGTAATGATGGCCATTCCGGTGCGCAAGCACGCCCTTCAGGTCGAGTACTGGATCATGCTGGTGGCCACCGGCGCCGTCCTGTACTTCGCCTTCAACGGCAACGTGGGTCACCTTGAAGGCGTAGCACTGTGCGTCGGTCTCGGGCTGTTCGTGCTGTACAGCATCTACCACGCCCGGCGCGGGGTCAGCGGGAGCGAGGCGGCGGCGATGGAGAGTGAGGTGAAGCGCGCGGCGCACATGAAGGACGGTGCCGTGCGTGCCTGGGGACTCAACGTCGCGCTCATAGTGCTGGGCCTGATCGCGCTGGCCGTCGGAGCGGAGCTCTCCGTTCTGGGGGCGGTGACTGGTGCGCGCGTGCTGGGCGTGGAAGAGCGGGTCATCGGCCTTACCATCGTGGCCATGGGGACCAGCCTGCCGGAGTTCGCCACCTGCGTGGCCGCGGCGCGGCATAAGGAGCCGGACATCGCCCTGGGCAACGTGATCGGCTCCAACATCTTCAACCTGTTCGGTATCCTGGGAGTCACCGCCGCGATATTCCCCGTCCCGGTACGCGGCACGTTCCTTACGGCAGACAACTGGGTCCTGCTCACCTTCACTGTGCTGCTGTTCCCGATCATGCTGTCGCGCCGGAGTGTCTCGCGCCGCGAGGGGCTGTTCCTACTGGTGGGCTTTTCCGTCTACATCGTGTGGGTGGTGGTGGCGCGGTAGCGTCTACAACTCCACCAACCTCGCCCGGGGCGGAATTCCCGGCTCCAGCTCCATTATTCCCACCGACGGCCGCAGTCCGAAGCGGGCCGACCCCGCCGAGCCCGGGTTCATCACCGTAACCGTCTTGTCCACCAGCTGCAGCAGCGGGCGGTGCGTGTGGCCGTACACCAGGATCTCGGCCTGGGGAAACGCGGCGACCAGCGCATCGGGGGTGGGCGAGCCGAACTGGTCTCCGTGGGTCACTGTCACGCTGAACCCGTCCAGCTCCACCTCGGCCACCCGCGGGCACTTGGCGCGGACATTCATGCCGTCGGTGTTGCCATAGACCGCCGTCACCGACGCAAGCGCTTCGAGCTCGGTGAGGACGTCGAGGCGGCCGATGTCCCCGGCGTGCAGGATGTGGTCGACCTGCGCGAACACCTCGAATACCGCGGGTCGCAGATGGTTGTGGGTATCGGAGATGACTCCCAGGCGCACCCGCTCACCCCTCCCAGCGGGGCACGAGACTCGCCTCCACCCCCATGTGGTCCAGCACGCGCTGCACGATGAAGTCCACCAGGTCCCGCACCTGCTGCGGCCGGTGATAGAACCCCGGGGCAGCGGGAATCACCGTCGCACCGGCCTCGGTGACGGCCGTGAGGTTGCGCAGGTGAATCAGTGAGAGGGGCGTCTCGCGGGGCACGAGGATGAGCGGCCGCCGCTCCTTGAGCGTCACGTCAGCGGCACGCTCGATGAGTGACCGGCTGTTGCCCTGAGCGATAGCCGATACCGTCCCCATCGAGCAGGGGCAGACCACCATGCCGGCGCTCCGCGCCGAGCCCGACGCGGGGGTCGCGCCGCGGTCGGCGTTGTCGTACGCGGTGATGCTCGACCAGTCCCCCCCCGTGGCCTCCCTGAGCTCCTCCTCCGAGCCGATGCCGGTCTCGGTCTGAAGCAGTCGCCATCCGTGGCTGGAAACCACGAGCATGAGCGGTACCCGGTGCCGGGCCAGCACTTCCAGCAGGCGTACCGCATAGGGCCCGCCGGAAGCGCCGGTGATCCCGAGGACCCAAGGGACGGTCTTCACTGGCCTCTCCTGTTGGGGGTAGGGACCTTGTGCGGGTGCCGGGGAGGGCCGGGAGGGGCGGGTCCCTTGGGGCCCTTGGGGAACGGGGAACGGGGAACCGGGAACGTGCCGCCCTTCCCTTTCCCCGACTTGCGCACCGGCTCGCTGCGGCCCCGCCTCGAACGCCGACCGGTCTTACCGTTCCCCGTTCCCCGTTCCCTGTTCCCCTTCATGATAGTCTATCCCCCAAAGCAAAGAGGAAGACAACTATGCTCATGATCCCGTTCATTCGAAAGAAGGCCGCGTCGAGCCGACGCAGGTCACCCGGCCTCACGAGTTGATGCTCCCAGGCGAGGATGGCCGCCGCCAGCGCCACGCCGACGTAGTACAGCGTCCCAAACGGCGTCCCCACCGCGAACGCCACCAGCATCACAATGGTCACGCCGTGGAGCAGCTTGGCCGCGAGAATGGCGCGACGCTGGCCCAGCAATACCACCGCGCTCTTGAGGCCATGCTCCCGGTCGAACGACTCATCGGGCAGTGCGTAGAAGATGTCGAACCCGCCGACCCAGGTAAGCACGGCCAGCGCGATCACCGGCAGCGTCCACCACGGCTCGCTCCAGGTGCCCGTCACCGCGATGTAGCCGGCACCGGGCGCGATCCCCAGACCCATGCCGAGCCACAGGTGGCTCAGCGGAGTGATGCGCTTTGTGTAGCTGTAGAACAGGATCCATGCCAGCGCCATGGGGCTCAGCAGCAGGCACAGGCGGTTGAGCAGCGCCGCCGCGGCCACGAACACCGCGCAGGCCACGACCACCGACACGACCGCCTGGGCAAGCGTCAACCGGCCGGTGGGAAGCTCCCGGTACCTGGTCCGGGGATTCAGGGCGTCGTAGCGCCGGTCCACGATCCGATTGAAGCCCATCGCCGCAAACCGGGCCGCCGTGAAGGCCACCAGCACGAGCGCCACCTGCCGCAGCGTGATGGGCGCGTAGAAGGACGCGTACACGGCACCCACGAACGCGAACGGCAGCGCGAAGACAGTGTGCGGCAGCTTGACGAAGCTGACGTACCGCAGGATCAGCGACCCCCCGGCGAAGGTCTGCCCTTCGAGTCGCTGCACGGTCACGGGAGGCTGCGGGGTGTGAGCCGAATCGCCAATTCCTGCCACATGGCATCGACCTTGGCCTTTGTATCCGGGTCCATCTCGATCCGATCGGGCCAGTCGCGCTCGAATCCCTCTTCCTTCCACTTGGTGGTCGCGTCGATTCCCATCTTCGAGCCGTAGGTGAACGCCCGGGAGGCGTGGTCCAGCACGTCCACCGGGCCCATGGTGAAGCGGATGTCGCGCTCCGGATCGATGTGGTTGAGCGTGACCCACCACGCTTCCTCCGGATCGCGCACGTTCACGTCCTTGTCCAGCACCACGATCAGCTTGGCCAGGGACATGAGCCCCATGCCCCAGAGGGCGTTCATCACCTTCCACGCCTGGCCCGGGTACTGTTTGTCGATGCTCACGAACACGAGGTTGTGGAAGATCCCCGCCGCCGGCATGTGATAGTCCACGATCTCCGGAACGTTCATGCGGAGCAGCGGGAGGAAGATCCGCTCGGTCGCGTGCCCCAGGTAGTAGTCCTCCATGGGCGGGCGACCCACGATGGTGGCGGGATAGACGGGGTCCTGGCGCAGCGTCACCGCCGTGACGTGCACCGCCGGGTAGTAGTCGGCGAGCGAGTAGAATCCCGTGTGATCGCCGAAGGGGCCCTCCAGCACCAGCGGCTCGGCGGGATCGATGATACCCTCGATCACGATGTCGGCCTCCGCCGGCACCAGCAGATCGCTCGTCACCGCCCTGGCCAACCTGACTGGCTTGCGCCGCAGGAAACCGGCAAAGATGTACTCGTCGATGTTGGGCGGCAGCGGCGCCGAGGCGGAGTAGATCGACGCCGGGTCGCCGCCCAGCGCGATCGCCACCGGCATCGTCTCGCCGCGCGCGGCCATCTCCCGCCAGTGGGCGGCGCCTACCTTGTGACGCTGCCAGTGCATGGCGAGGAGGTCCTTCTCCAGGACCTGCACCCGGTACATCCCGACGTTGCGCACGCCGGTCTTGGGATCGCGCGTGACCACCTGCGGCAGCGTGATGTAGGGCCCGCCGTCATCCGGCCAGCACGTGGTGATGGGCAGCCGACCGAGATCGATCTCCCTCTCCCGCAGGATCACCTGCTGGCAGGCCGGCTTGCCCGACACCGTGCGCGGCGGGTACTTGGCGATCTCGGCCACCTTGGGGAGCATGGCGAGCTTTTCGCGCCATCCCTCGGGCACCTTGAGCTTGATCAGCTCCTCGATGCGCCGCCCGATCTCGTCCAGGTCGTCCACGCCCAGCGCCATGCCCATCCGCCGCATCGAGCCGAACAGGTTGATCCCCACCGGGATGTCCGACGTGGTGCCGTCGGCCAGCACCGGCTGCTCGAACAGCAGGGCCGGCCCGCCACCCGCGCTCTTCATGCAACGATCGGCAACCTCGGTGATCTCGAGCCGCACGGAGACGGGCCGCTGAACGCGGACCAGCTCGCCCGCCTGCTCCAGCGCCGCGATGAAGTCACGCAGGTTGTCCGCCGTCATCGCCGAGTCCCCCAATGCAGCGTGGCGATGCCGAGGGTCAGTGGCTCCTGTCTCACCTCCTCGAAGCCTCGTTGCTGCATCGTCTCACGCAGCGCCGCCGGCTCGGCGAACTCCTGCACCGAGCCCGGCAGGTAGGTGTACGCCGTCGGGTGCCGCGAGACCACCCGGCCGACCCGCGGCAGGACGTGACGAAAGTAGAACAGGTACAGAGGACGGATCGGCCATGCCGCAGGCGTGGAGAACTCCAGAATCACGAGCCGCGCCCCCGGCTTGAGCACCCGGGCCATCTCGCACACGCCGGCATCGATGTCTACCAGGTTCCTGATCCCGAACCCGATGGTGCAGCCGTCGAAGCTGGCGTCGCCGAACGGCAGCTCCAGGGCGTCGGCCCCCACCGGTCGGAGCGCCTCCGCCTTGCTGCGCCCCAGCTCGAGCATCGGCACCACGAAGTCAGCGCCCACCACCCGGCCGCGAAACTCGGGCCGCCGTGCAAGCTCCGTCGCCAGGTCGAGCGTGCCGGCGCAGAGGTCCAGGTAAGTTCCTTGCGGGGCCGCCGTCCACCCGAGCCGGTCGATGGCCCGGCGGCGCCAGGCTCGATCGATGTTGAGGCTGAGCAGGTGATTGAGCAGATCGTAGCGCGGCGCAATGGCGGTGAACATGCTCCGCACATACGACCGCTTCGTCTCGCTACCAGGGGAGGCTACGTCCGGCGGGCTGAGGGTCATAGGCGCGAAAGGTACTGGTACGCTTGAACTTGCCGCAAGAACGGTGCAATCTGAAACCTCTCGCGGCTCTCAGGCGTATTGCTATAGGCACCGATGCACTACTCCCCTGACCTCTCCACCGCCACCGACCAACAGGTGGTGGAGTGGGCGACCGACGGCGCCGAGGCTGCCTACCGCGAGCTGCTGCGCCGGTACCAGCGTCCCGTGTTCTCGCTCATCTACCGGATGGTGCGCGACCGGGAGCTGGCGGAGGATCTCACCCAAGAGACCTTCGTGAAGGTCCTGAACGCCATCGGCCGCTACCGGCCGGAATTCAAGTTCTCCTCCTGGATATTCAAGATCGCCAACAACGCCGCCATCGATCACCTGCGGCGCAAGGAGCTGGACACCCTCTCTCTCGAGGGACGCCCCGACGCGACCACCCCCGATCGGGTGGAGGCCACCGCGCTGCAGCTGGGGGACTCCTCTGAGTCACCGCTGGAGGAGCTGGAAGCCCGCGAGCTGGGTACCCAGATCGAGCAGGCTATTGGCCGCCTGCGACCCGAGTACCGCGCCTGTATCATCATGCGACACGTCGAGGGGCGCCCGTACGATGAGATCGCCGAGACACTCGACCTGCCGCTGGGAACCGTGAAGACCTACATCCACCGTGCCAGGGCCGAGTTGAAGGAGGCTCTGGCCCCCCTGAAGGAGTGAAACCCAAGCCCCACCGTTCCGTAAGGGAGGGTGAGATGGACGACCGCACGATGAATGAACTGACGCCAGCACAAGAGGATCCGCTCGTCCACCGGATGCTCGCCACGTTGCCGGCCTGGTCGCCTGGAGTGGGGTTCGATAACCGGGTGCTGGCCCGCGTGTGGCGGCCGCATCCCTGGTGGCTCAGGCGGATCGAGGCGCAGTGGGACGACCTGGTGGAAACCGGCCAAGTATGGCTCATCGTCGGTGCCTTCGCGCTGGGAAGCCTGATTCCCATCATCGCCCTGACCACGCTGGTGGCCGCCCATACGGCCGAGATCGGCTGGTTCCTCGCGTGGCTCGTGGCCGAAGGCATTCCGGTGGCCTGGGCGGCGGTGTGGGCCTTCATCTCGGGAATCGTTTCAACCGTGAACGCCATGGCGAGCGCTCTGCTCCCCGACGCCCGCGCCGTGCTGGCAGCGATCGTCGCCTACCTGGTGCTCCTCGCCGCCTGTGCGTGGGGCCTGTACCGCACCATGGGTGCCGCGAGTGCTACGAGGTTGTCGCTCCATGAGAGGCATTAGTCGCTGGACCGGGCTGCTGCGTGCTGGGATCGTCGCGGGATTGTTCCTGACGGCCCCCGCGCTCAAGGCGCAAGATGTGGTGGGACACTCCTCGACGCGCTCGGGCGAGGGGGTGACCCTAAACTTCGAGCTCGCCAACGGTGAGACACTCACCCTTACCCTGATCCACGGCCGGGTGCTGCTCAACGGCGTGGAGGTGGGACGCTACGAGAGCGGTGGCCACTTCGAGCTGGCAGTTCGAGAGGCCGTGAGCGGCTCGGGCACACAGGATACTGAAGTCCTGCTGGAGGAGCTGCAGGCGCTCGACGCCGACGAGCTGCGGGGAATGGAACAGACGGCGTACGTGGCGATGGCGAAGGCCCTGGCTGCCCTGGAGGTGGTCGAGGCCGTCCTGCCCGAGGACTTCACCATCGAGGTCGAGCCCGAGGCGGCGCCCGAGGAGTGCGAGAGCTGCGCTGAGATCGCGGTCGCGCCCTCGGGGGTCACCATCATCGAGGCGCCTCGGGCGCGTGCCGCGCCTCGCCCGGCTCCGGCTCCCCGCCCGTCGCGCTACGTCCTGGTGCAAGACTCGCCGTCGCTGGTGGGGGGCATCGCCAGCGGCGCGCTGAGCCTGGCGGCCACGTTCGTCGCGCTGGCGTTCCTCGGCCTGGGGATGCTGTTCTTCGCCCCGCGGCAGCTCGAGACAGTGGCCGACACGGTGTGGAACTCCTTCGGTCGCTCATTCCTCGCGGGGCTGTTCGCCCAGCCGCTGATCCTGCCGGCGTTCGGGATGATGGTGGCCGGGTTGGCCCTCACGGTGGTCGGGCTCGTGGTGATTCCCTTCGCCGTGGTCGGCTTCGTCCTCGCGCTGTTCCTGGCCGTGATCGGCGGCTACCTCGCCGTCGCGCGCACAGTGGGTGAGATCTACCTGCGTCGGAAGATGGCCCGGGGCGAGGCAATTCAGACGTGGGGGACCTACCGTTACATCGTCTACGGGCTGCTGGGTCTGATGGCGATCTGGCTGCCCGCGGTCCTGCTCGGATGGGTGCCGGTGGCCGGCCCCATCGCCGTGGTGAGCGCGGCGGTGATCACCTGGGTCATCGCCACCGCCGGGTTCGGCGCCACCATCCTCACGCGGGGCGGCGTCCGCGGTACGTTCGTGCGGCGCCTCGATCTGGCACTGACCGACGAGCAGTTCTGGACTTCAGACACCGTCCCGTCGGCACCGCAGCGCCGACGCGTCCCGCGCACCGACGCATGAGCCTCCGGCGCCTGCTCCCAGTTGCTGCGGTCGGAGCGCTAGCGCTCCTGCCCAGCCTCGCCGCAGCGCAGACGTGGCAGACCGTTACCGCATCGCGCCGGGTGCAGGGCGAGCAGCGCCTGCGGGTCGAGGTCATGTTCGCGGTGGGTACCTTCCGCCTGGGCCCGGCCGCCGGAGCCGCGCTCTATCAGGCGGACATCATGTACGATGCCGAGTGGTTCGAGCCCCAAGCCGACTACAATGCGCAGCGGCAACGGCTGGAGCTTGCGGTCGTGCCCGACCTCGAGAGGGGCCTCGACATACATGACTACCACGACACCAGGCAGCACCTGACCGTTGAGATCTCGCGCGCCGTGCCGACGGCGCTCGAGCTCGAGTTCGGCGCGGCCACGGCGGAGATCGACCTCGGGGGGATCCGCCTCCAGCGGGCCGAGATCAAGACCGGCGCGAGCGAGAGCGTCGTCACCTTCGACTCCCCTAACCCCATCGTGTGCGCCCGCCTCGAAGTGGGCGTGGGGGCCGCCGAGTTCACGGTGGCGGGCCTGGGCAACGCCCGCTGTCGCAGGGTCGAAGTGGCCGGCGGCATAGGCGAGATCACGCTCGACTTCACCGGCGAGTGGGACCCCGGCGTAAACACGCGCGCGGAGATCGTGACGGGGCTCGGGACCTTGAACCTGCGGCTGCCGGTCGGGCTGGGGGTCGAGGTGGACATCGACCGGCTGTTCGCCGGCTTCGAGGCCTCCGGCTTCGTGAAGCGGGGCTCGCGCTACTTCAGCCATGACTACGATGCGGCCGAGCAGAAGCTCCGCCTCGACATCAAGGCTGCGCTGGGCGACGTGAACGTGGAGTGGGTGGAGGGGAGCTTCTAGCCCCCGACCTCGCCACGCCGCTCGGCCGCCCCGAGCCGTACTTCCGCACCCACACCAACTCCCAGGGCCTGCGCCGCCGACCGCTCTCGTGCGGCGATCTCGACCGTTCCTCCCGACCCGGCGAACGCCACCAGCGATCCGAGCTCCACGTCCCCGAAGGTGCGTCCCACCGGCGCCCCGAACTCGCCACCGACGGTGACGAACCCCACCCCCTGCAACGCCGCTGCCGGGATGTTGGTGACGAGGGTGCCGAACCGATCCACGTAAATGACCTCGCCGACCACAGCGTCCCCCTCCGTTCGATGATCGGGGAGCGGGGAGCGGGTGGCGTCGGTTACGGCCGAGCCGAGCGCGCTCAACTCCTCTCCCAGGGCGAGGCGGGCCGCCGCAGGAGCGAACACGTCCCGCCCGTGAAACGTCGCTGCGGCGTCGGCCGGGACCGCCAGCTCGACCACGGTCGCCGCCTCCAGCACCGGCGTGAGCAGACCGTTGTCCGGGGCCACGAAGCGGTGACCGCGGGCGACCGCGGCCAGGGCACGCCGGGCGGTACCCACTCCCGGATCCACCACGGCCAGATGAACCGTGCCCTCAGGGTATCGGTGCCAGGTGCGGGCGAGCAGGTACTGAGCGGCCGGCACGCTGCCAAAGGGAACGTCGTGGCTCACGTCGATGAGCGTGGCGTCGGGAACCGCCGAGAGCAGCGCACCCTTTACCTCGGCGACATAGCTGTCGCTCTGGCCGAAGTCGGTGAGGAGCGTGATGATTTGTGGCATCGGATCTCGAGTCACCCGCGCCGTGGCCCGGGGCGCCGGCTAGCCGGTCACGACAGGCAGCGAGATGCTCCTTCCGCCGGCGCGGTCGGCGACCGCCCTCGCGATCTCGGTCAGCGCCTTGCCCGCCGCCGAGTCGGGCTGCCCCACCACCACCAGCTTCCCCGCGTCCTGTTCCGCGGTCATCCCCGGCTGCAGGGGCACCTGCCCCAGGAGCGGCACCCCCAGCTCGTCGGCCAGACGCTGTCCGCCGCCGCCTGAGAACACCTCGCTCCGCTCGCCGCAGTGGGGGCACTCGAAGTAGCTCATGTTCTCCACTACGCCGAGCACCGGCACGCCCACTCGCTCGAACATCTTGGCTCCGCGCAGCGCGTCGCCGGCCGCCATCTCCTGTGGTGTGGTGACGATGATCCCGCCCTTCATGAACACTGCCTGCGCCAGCGAGAGCTGCGCGTCGCCCGTCCCCGGGGGCAGATCCACGAGGAAGTAGTCGAGCTCGCCCCACTCCACGTCACGCAGGAACTGGTGGATGATCTTGGTGACGATGGGGCCGCGCCAGATGGCTGGCATGTCACGCTCCACCAGGAGACCGAGTGAGATGAGCTTCACGCCGTGCTTCTCGAGCGGCAGGATGCGCTGGTCGCGCACCGGGGGGCGCTCGTTGATGCCGAATAGGCGGGGAATGTTGGGCCCGTAGATGTCGGCATCCATGATGCCGACGCGGTGGCCCGCGCGCGCCAGCTCGGCCGCGATGTTGGCGGCCACGGTTGACTTGCCCACGCCACCCTTGCCGCTGGATATCGCGATCACGGAGCCCAGCGACGGGATCTCCACCGCCGGCGGAGGTGCCGCCGGTGCGGCCGCTGGCGCCGTTCCGGAGGGGGCACCGCCAGCCGACGCCCCGCTCTTGGCGGGCTCCACCACCTCGATATGGACATCCGTCACGCCGTCCACGTCCTTCACGGCGCGCCGTGCCTCGCGCACCAGGCTCGCGGGGTCGTCCTGAGACAGCAGGAACGTGAGCGCGACCCGGCCTTCCCTGTCAATCACGAGATCCCGCACCATCCCCGCAGAGATCACGTCATTGTCGACGCGGGGATTGCGAACGTTGGTCAACGCGCCCGCGACGAGCGCTTCGAGCTGCTTGGACATAGTCGTGGAATGATAGAGGGGCCCTCAGGGCCGAGCAACCGAGCGTGCGGCCTCGAGCACGCGGGCCTGCACCTCCGCGAGCGAGCCCTCGAGGGAGGCGCCCGCCGCCTTGCGGTGCCCGCCCCCGCCGAACGACTCGGCCATGCGTGCGACGTCCACGTCCCCCACCGAGCGGAGCGAGACCTTGATGCGGCCGCTGGCGAGCTCGCGGAACAGGATGGCGAGGGACACGCCGCGCACGGCGCGCGCGAACTCCACGATCCCGTCCAGATCGGACGCTTCGACACCGTACCGCTCCATGGCACCGGGGGGCACCGTGACCCAGGCCAGTCGGTGCTGCGGCTCCACCACCAGCGTCTCAAGCACCTCTGCCAGCAGGCGGATCTTCCCTTCGGGCTCGCTGGCGTAGACCTCGCGGTAGATCTCCTCCGGGTGCAG
>JABAOF010006864.1_pt8 | contig 25901 bp, 29 predicted proteins | sample 7062171 | NCBI WGS metagenome assembly JABAOF01 (sample SAMN14538628, study PRJNA623070) | marine sediment metagenome | biome: marine biome [ENVO:00000428]; feature: marine pelagic biome [ENVO:01000023]; material: deep marine sediment [ENVO:00002113] | place: India: Gulf of Khambhat ...
GGGGATGAGGGAACTGGGTACAAACTTGACAATGCTACAGTTGCAGTTCAAGGATTTGGAAATGCCGGTTCGATTTCTGCCAGGCTTTTAAGCGGAAAAGGTGCAAAGATAGTTGCTGTAAGCGACAGCAAGGGAGGAATATTAAACAAGGATGGGCTGGACGTTCAAAAGGTGATCGAACACAAAGCTAAGACCGGTAGTGTGATTGGTTTTGATGGCACAGAGAAGCTCGGGCCCAAACAAGTTTTGGAAGTTGAGTGCGACGTTCTTATTCCTGCGGCACTGGAGAACCAGATAACAGAGGAAAATGCTGATAATATCAAGGCTAAGATTATAGGCGAGGCTGCCAATGGACCTACTACGCCGGAAGCTGATAAAATTTTGTATGATAAAAACACATTCTTGATCCCTGATATTCTAGCAAATGCTGGTGGTGTTACAGTTTCATATTTTGAATGGGTTCAAGGCCTTCAGCAGTTCTTTTGGTCAGAAAGGGACGTAAATGTCCAATTGAGGGAAATTATGGTAAAGGCCTTCCATGAAGTTTTGAATGTCAGTAAAAAAGAAGAAGTTGACATGAGAACTGCAGCCTATATGGTGGCAGTGAAAAGAGTTGCGGATGCGATAATGCATCGTGGGATCTTCCCGTAAACTATGGGCTTGGGTAACTGTTTTAAATTTAATTCATCGATGCCAAGATATTCAAATTTTAGTGCACATGATTCTACCTTTAAATCGCTTGGGTATTCATTTTTAAAACTTGCATATTTTGCATTTTTTTCTTACCCTTTTCTTTGCTATTTCCAGAGCACATTCTCTTGGAAGGCATTGTCTATTCCTTGCTTCTTCAAAAGTAAATTTGGTGTTAATACTAACTTTCTCTTCGATCATTTTAAACGCGCTACTTTTATTGCCTTCAAGGTATTCAATATAAGAACTTATTACACCGCCGGCATTAGCAACAAAATCTGGAACTACAATAATACCCTTCATGAAGCATAGATTTTCCACATTAAGAGACATAGGTATATTGCTACCTTCTACTATTAGCTTGAATCTAAGTCTATCAACATCGCCCGGCTTTATTAGATCCGGAATTGCAGCCGTTATGAGGATATCGGCATTTACATCGAGTATATTTTCGCAGCAATCTTTGCTAGCTGGCTTATAATTGATTACAGCACCAGTCTCCTTTTTAGTTTTTTCTAGTTTGTAAAAATCAATTCCATCGCCATTATAAACTACTCCTTTGCTATCTGATACGGCAACTAATTTGCAGCCTTCTTCCGATAGAAATTTGGCTGCGAAGCTTCCGACATTGCCAAATCCTTCTATGGCAATGGTAGCATCTTTTAAATCGAGATTTGCATATTGAGATGCAATCCTTGTTGCATGATAGACTCCATAACCAGTACTTCCCAATTCGTGGGGCAAACCACCCATTGATTTTGGTTTACCCGTACATGCCTTATTACTGCCGTTTGCTTGAGCAAACCATTCCATTTCCTTTTCTCCCATATACATATCAGGTGCAGCCATATATAAATCTGGGCATATTATCTTTATCGCTTCGGAAAAAGATCTCACGAGATCTTCTTTCTTTTGCATTGAAATTTTCTTGTCATCAGCCACAATGCCTGATTTTGCTCCACCAAATGGTAAATCGACAAGCGCACATTTCCAGGTCATGGCTCTTGCTAATTTTGAGACTTCTTCCACAGATACCGTAGGGGTCATCCGAATGCCACCTTTTCCCGGACCGAGTGCGGCGTTGTCTATAACCACGAACCCCTTCGTACCTATCTTTGCATTATACACACATAATATCTTTTCAGGACCAAATTCGTCATATTCTATCATTTTATCACACTCATGATTAACAATTTTCTTTCCCCGTGAGCGAAAGGGTGAACGTGGAATAGGTAACTTTTATTCTTATGATTGCTGAAATAATTGATATAAGTTTAATTACTTGGTATTAATTACTTAGTATATTTTCAACTTCTTCGTCGTCGGTCTCCATTACATAAGGAATCCCACTGATGTCTGATGCTTCCTTTGTTAGTGCGGTAATATCGTTACGACTAATATGATCCAGTGCAAACTTCCTACTGCCACACATTAACTGACGCAGACCCTGAGATAATCTCTCCATATATGTATAAAGACCTAAAGCTCCTGGCGGGATACTACGAAATTTATCCCCAAATTTATTTATTAATTCTGGAGCTGTAACGAAAATTTCCTCAATTTCATCACCAAAACGGCCGACGTATACTGGAACCTCTCCAGATTCGATTGTTTTGCCGATAGTTTTCCCTACCATTGCCGCTGCCAGAGGAGCACGGGCCATACCTATTATTTTGAAATAAGGTGCTCCAAGAGCCAATCCTTTAAATATTTGGTCTTCCAAAGAAAATCCACCTGCAATGGCAATGTCTGGTATAAATTCCCCGTTTTCATCAAGTCGTTTTACATATTTATACAACAAGGAATGAAGCTCCACCGGTGGAAGACCCCATTCGTTCATCATTCTCCAAGGACTCATACCAGTTCCGCCCCCAGCGGCATCCACTGTTAAAAGATCTATCTCGGCTTTGGAGGCAAATTTTATCGCTCTTGCCAAATCCACCGGTCTATATGCACCTGTTTTTAGAAATACATATTTTGCTCCGATATCTCTAAGATCTTTCACACGTTTTAAAAATTCTTCTTGGGTTACCATCCCAACCCTTGAGTGGCGTTCAAATTCTTTGAAATTCCCATTTTCGAATGCCTTTACTATATTTGGATTTGTTGGATCAGGTAACACAATATATCCCCTTTTTTTAAGTAATTGTGCTTTTTTTAAGTCTTTAATCTTGACTTCACCACCAATATCTTTTGCACCTTGGCCCCATTTAAGTTCAACTGCCTCCACTCCTAACTTAGAAATTGCGTATTCATGGACGCTCAATATAGTATCCTCGACATTGGCCTGAACAACTATAGCTCCATAACCGTTCTGTTGCCACTTCTTATATAGATTTACCCTCCACTCAAGATCCTTGGAATGAATCACATTTCCATTTTCAATTATTGTATCTGGATCCATACCACAAACATTTTCACCGATAGTCAATGGTATGCCGGAGAGCGCTGCTCCTACGGCCAGTCCCTCCCAGTTGTTTTTTGCAACAGCGGTTGAACCAAGGCCGGGTATACTTAGGGGAAGTTTGAGTTTGATACCTTTATCTCTTCCGATTTTTCTTTCTAGGTTTACATTTGAGAAAATTGCCTTGTCACTATCGGCCTCTATTCCCATAGCTCCAATAACCGTGCCCAAGATGCTGAAATGTGAAAAATCGATTGGGTAAATCTTTTCTGAAGCTGAAGTGATAATCCCAAAAGGCTGAGGATATATAACCTCATGACCACGATAGGCTGATTTTCCAATTTCACACATTCCAATGCATCCATCAACACACGTTGCACACATACCACTCAATTGTGATATGGTACCTTCTGTCCTATTTTTTGTCAATGTAGCTGCGCTTGCATTAATTCTCGTCAAAGACATTATTTAACCTCCTTTTTAGGTTCTCTTACACATGTTCCACAAGCTGATTCGCTCATGAAACATTGAGTATCCTCATAATAATCTAGACATGTTGGAGTAAGATTTAAACAACTGCCACAAACAGCACCTGGAGGCTCAGGCCCCTGGCATCTTAGTTGGCATGCAGGGCATATGTACATACACGCACCGCAAGTGCGACACACATCTGATTTCATGTTAAAAGGTGTCGTGATTTTTATATCACTACCGCGATTGACGAAATCAATTGCCCCGGCCATCATTTGCTCTTTACACATCCGTATACATAGTCCGCAAAGGATACAATCATCATGCTTTAGCCTGAATCTCACTTCCTGCACACCATATTTCGATGCTAAATCTTGAATAACCTTCGAGCTAGGGCATCTGGCTAACATCAATTCAATAATCATCTTTCTGGCGCTGATTACATGTTGAGAATGTGTCCGAATTCTAAGAGCTTCTTGAGCGGGATATGTGCAGGATGATACTAATTTTGTATTGTTACCCTCGCCTATTTCAACTAAACAGAGTCGACATGCACCATATGGTGTTAACCCTTCATGATGACAGAGAGTTGGGATATCTATACCATAAAATCTACTTGTTTCTAAAATACTCCATCCGTCATCTGCCTGAACTTCTATACCGTTTATCCTAAGTGTTATCATATTTTACTCCCCTCTTCAAAATCGCATCAAATTTGCATGCTTCAAAGCAAACCCCGCATTTTATACATTTTTTCTGATCGATATTATGTAATTGTTTTTTCTTTCCAGAAATTGCCTTCTGTGGACATTGTTTCTTACAAGCACCACAACCTGTACATTTCTCTTCTATTACCGAGAACGAAATTAACGCACGACAAACACGGGCAGGGCATTTCTGTTCTCTGATATGTACTAGGTATTCGTCTTCGAAGTATCTTAACGTTGAAAGAACCGGATTTGGTGCTGTCTGGCCAAGACCACACATGGTTGTATCTTTCACAACCTCAGCCAATTCCCCGAGCAGTTCAATATCTTCTTCTTTGCCTTTTCCCTCTGATATTTTTGTGACTACCTCCAGCATCCTTTCAATGCCTTCTCTGCAGGTGAGGCATTTACCACAGGATTCATCTAGAAGAAATTTTAAAAAATATTTTGCAACATCAACCATACAGGTATCTTCATCCATTACCACCATACCGCCTGAGCCCATCATCGAGCCCAGCTGTTTTAACGCATCATAATCAATTGGAACTTCGATCAAATCTTTTGGTATACAACCTCCAGAAGGACCTCCAATCTGAACTGCTTTTAACTGTTCGCCATCAGGCAATCCACCCCCGATCCCAAAAATAATTTGTTCTAAAGTTGTACCCATAGGCACTTCTACTAAACCAGTGTTGTTAATCTTACCTACCAAAGAGAATATTTTTGTTCCCTTACTACTATTTGTTCCAAGTTTTGAGTACCAACTTGCACCATTTGAAATTATCAAAGGGACATTCGCCCAAGTTTCTACATTGTTTATGTTCGTTGGTTTTCCCCATATCCCCTTTTGGGCTGGAAATGGAGGCCTTTGTCTGGGCACCCCTTTTCTACCCTCGATTGATGCCATGAGTGCTGTTTCTTCCCCACAAACGAAGGCACCAGCACCTCTTATAATACCTACATCAAAATCAAAATCAAATCCCAGTATATTTTTTCCAAGCAATCCGTAATCTTTTGCTTGACTTAGGGCTATTGTAAGGTTATTAACGGCCAGTGGATATTCATTTCTAACATAGACAAATCCTTCTCTTGCACCTATCGCATAAGCTCCAATGAGCATCCCTTCCAACACGCTGTGAGGATTTCCTTCGAGTAAACTTCTATCCATATATGCCCCAGGATCCCCTTCATCCGCATTGCACACTATATATTTGATATTGCCTTTTGCTTTTCTGGAAATTTCCCACTTTAGACCGGCTGGAAAACCGGCTCCTCCTCTGCCCCTTAACCCAGAATTTTTTACCTCATCGATCACAGCTGCTGGGTTCATCTCCGTAAAAACCTTAATTAATGCACTGTAACCGTTTATGGCGAGGTAGTCATTTATCTCGGTTGGATCAATATTTCCATTGTTTCCAAGAACCAATCTTTGCTGCTTTTTATAAAATGGAATTTCTTTTTCATATACAATTTTCTCGCCAGTCAAAGGATCAGAATATAATAAATCTTCAATTATTTCCCCCTCAGTAACTGTTTTATCAATGATCTTGGGAACGTGTTCAGTATCAATACGCGGATAAAATATACCCTGTGGATTAATAACAACTATAGGTCCTCTTTCACAGAACCCATGACAGCCTGTTGCTCTTATCTCTAATTCATCTTCTAGTCCTTTTTTCTTTATCTCCTCTTTAAAGGCATTGATAACAACTTCACTACCAGAGGCACGGCAACCTGTTCCAGCACAAACTGTTATGCACTTCTTGTCTGGCTCCCTTTTCATTAGTATGGATTTTCTTAAACCTTCCAAATGGTCAATACTTTTTATTCTCATTTTTATCACTTTTCATACCGTCAAACAGAATTTTTACTCTAGAAGGAGTCATTCTGCCGTGGTATCCTCCATCTGCAACAATTATGGGTCCCAATGCACAGGAACCTAGACAATTGACAGTTTCTAGACTGAACTCGTTATCTTTGGTGGTCTCACCAGGTTTTATTCCCAATTTTCTTTCAATTTCTTCTAAAACATTAACAGCACCTCTAACATGACATGCGGTACCAAGACAAACTGTTAGTAGATGTCTGCCTCTAGGTGTCAAACTGAATGCCTTATAGAATGTGGCTATGCTATATATTTGAATTAAAGGGATACCCAACCTTTTTGCTACATAAACTAAGGCTTCTCTGGGAAGATAATTATAAACGGCTTGAATGTCGAGTAATATCGATACTAATGACCTTTTTTCACAATTGTATTTATTGATTATGGAATCAATTTTATTGAAAATAATGTCGCCTCTATCCTCTTGGAATATTTCTTTATCTTTCGTCTCGATTAGATTATTTAAAACATAATTATCCATGCCTACCACTCTCCGATGAATTATTGAAAAAAATGTCCCAAATCTTGGAAAGCAACAAATTCAAATCCTTTTTCAACTCAGTGTAGTTGGAATATCTCCATTCGTGTTGCCATTGAGCATATGAGGCCCTTACCTTTTTGCCCTGCAACTCATGACCCAAGCATGATGGAATAGTATAAATCGAAAAATAAGTTTTTTCCCAGGAAATGTTCTCATAAAGGCTTCGTGTTTTTCCGAGCGCCTCTCTTAAATTTAATAGAGGGGTAGTTTCAACATACCACTCAGGTGTTATGCAATCCTCTAATGGTCCTTCTGCCCAATCTAAAGATATTACCCTGCTTACGCTGTCATACCAAATTATTAAAACTGTAACCGATTGAGCCTCCCTAGACTCAGAATAAGAGCCGTGACACTTAATTGCAATTGCGAGGCATGGAATATCATCGGGAATGTATACTTCGTTCCAATGTTTAATTAATACCTTCAATTTTTCTATCCCGGGATCTTTAGAATGAGTGTAGATTGGTAGGGCGATTATTCTTTTACGGTTCCACTTGGTGTTCTTCATCCCTATACCAACTGCATAGTTACTTCGACCTGTGAGGTCCTTTTTGTACCCACACTTGGGGACTTCAAGAAAATAAGTTTTCCATGCGTCAATTGGGTATTCGCCCAAACCTGTTCCTGTTATACAAAATTCTCCAGAACTCAACATCGATGGTTTCTCAAGAATGTTTCTAAGGTTCCATGAAAGAATGAATGGTCGAAGCATAGAAAGATACTCCGGGCTCATCATGTCGCCTCCATTGCCTGTAAAATTCTTTCCTTTGCCATTTCTTTAGCAACCCTTCTAAGAGCAATATCTGAGTTTAGTGATTGTTGAACAACGTGATTGGTCGTTTCCCTGATATTTGATTCTATTAATGAGAATGCCATCTCGGAACTATTCCCATTGTACTCAGCATATGAACTAATAACCCCGCCTGCAATTGTTAAAATATCAGGCAGAACTAAAATCCCTTTTTTATGCAACATTTGGTCGGCGATAGCGGTAATTGGGTTGTTTACTCCTTCAACGACACACTTTGATTTAAGGAGTCTAATATTTTCCTCTGTAAGCACACAATTACCTGTTGTAGGCACAAAAATATTACAATCAACTTTTATAATGTCTTCCTTCGCCAGCACCTTGGCGTCCTTACAATGTCTCAGTGAATGCTTTTCGGCGGTGGCCGAAGAGTATTTAAGAACTCTATTTATGTCAATGCCTCTAGAATCACAAATTGAACACCAGTCGTCGCTAATTGCAACTATTTTAGCACCTTGATTAGCAAGATATTTTGCTATTGTACACCCAATATTCTCGAATCCCTGAATAGCAATTTTTGCTTCTGAGATATCTGAAGGAAGGTCCGAAGAGAAATGAGCCGCCTCAATGATCTCATCAATTATTACTCCCATTCCAAAACCAATAACACCCAATTCATGGGGTATACCCCCCATATCCTCAGGCTTTCCACAGGCCCCACGCCTATCACCGACTTCTTCAACAAATGCTGCTATTTCATCCTTCCCTACATTCATATTCGGTGCAGCGATATATTGGTCAGGTACATATGGTGATACACCCCTCGCAAATGATTTTATGAAGCTTATTTTATCGATCTCAAAAGGATTTGCTCTAATGCCTGCGGCAGCTCCACCAAAATTTACATTTACAAGGGCGCATGATAATGTCATCTTCCTGGCACTTAAAAATACCTGGTGCGGCGTAATTATAGGGGATATTTTTATTCCACCACATGCGGGCCCAAGACAGGTGTTATCTAAAACCAAAATACCTTGCATGTTGATATCAGGGTCATAAATCTGTATAATGTTGGTTGGCCCCCACTCATTTAAAAAAGCAGATACATTTATCTCCTCAAGCACCTTTATAAGGTTCTTCCTGCTAGTTTCATTTTGCGCCTTTGCATCTTCGTTTTGTGTCATTTCCATGATGGGGAAATGAGACTAAATATATTTTAAATATATAGACATAATTAATGAGATATTATGTCATTATTGCCATTATTTTATGATAAATATTGTCATATAATGACATGATTTGAGTGAAAATATGTACAAATATGTTGTATGCATTTAAATCAGAAATGTATCTAATTTGATACTATTAAGGCTGTAAAGTATTTATATTATCAAAATAATGCACTCTGGATGTCAGAATTGCTAAATGATGCTTTAAACCTGGACATACTAGAGAACATATGTTCTGGTATAGGTGTTAACGTAAATATTAGCAAATTATCTAATACCTTTAAAAAGCATCGGAACACTATTAAATCTCAAGTCAAGGATTTATTTGAATATAAAATAATCAATAAGCCTATCTATCCATTCATTTGGTTATATCAGGAATACCCCTTGCTTGTGGTCGTTAGAGCGGATTTACCAAGAAACGAAGAAATCGATAAATTCCTTAGGGAAGATGAGCATATATTTGGTGCGTTTTATGTTAGAGATGAAGAATATAACACGTTGATAATTGAATATCATAGCAACTTATACACCTATGGTCAATGGAAGAAGAGAATAGTAGAAGAAAATAAGATCCCCCCGCGCGAAATCAGATATCCTGCACACGCCCTTTTTTTCAGTAACGAACATATTATTAAGTACCAGCCAGAATCTCCAATTTATACGATAGAGGAGAAACTCAGGAGTGGAGAAAAATTGGAGTTTAATGGCCTCAAGATGAATAATCTTTCCTTTCAGATTTTAAAAACCTTGGTATTAGGTAATGGTATTCGAACAAATGAAAATATATTGGCACAAAAATTGAATGTTCATAGAAAGACTATCGAACGTCGCATTTCATCCCTTTTAAAAGAAAAAATAATTTCAAACCCTGCATGTAGATTTCCAAAATTTTTCGTTCCCCCAAATCAAATTTTAATTTATAGTTTAATTGAAATAAGAAAGTCAAGGGATAAAATAATAAAAGCTATCAAATTGGATCCCCACATACCATTGGCTCTGGAGACCAGCATGGGAAGATATAATTTATTATTATTCAAAGTTTTCCAAAATGTCGAGGAACATTTTAAATGGGAAGAAAGGTATGATAACAGATTCCCAGATTGTATCGGTGCGATGAAAAAAATCTTTTTATCTCCACAAATGACCGCTTCAATTAACCAACAAAAGGTATCTCTCAACATTATTAGGCAGAGAAAGGAATGGTTACACGGCAGGGAGCTTATTGAATCTGTGAAGGGACCTTCCTGAGAGGTTTTAATAAGTCATCTAAGAAATAAAGTTGGAAAAAGTTTTTAATAATTAATGATCAACATGGATATGGACATTACATTTTTTATTATCGTCGTATAATTCCCCGATATTCTCCTTCACTACTTTTATGAGAATTGGAGCCTATATGGTGGCTATGTAAAGGGGGTCCCTTATGCTATCAAAAAACGGAGTATCTTCCCATAAGATATATCAATATCATATTTATCGTAACTCTATCCAAGGAATATGTAATCTCATCTAATCCAATAAAACTATATTCACCTAGGGTATGAATTCCCGTAATTTTTCTAACTCAGGATTCATTTTGCCCTCCGCAACGAGACAAAAATTCACATCGATTATAACCGGTTTCTCAAGAAGGTACTCATCATACAAATGCCGTATAGTCTCATAATACCTCCTTGCAGTAGAGTGATTTGGGGCGGAGAATCTCAGAACCCAATCATATTCACCATTTACAATCCATAGATCCTGAAGACGTACTTTCTGCTTTTCTTGCGCTTTCTCATATAACCTCTTTAACATGAGATCCGCCAGTTCTTTATTCATGGGCTTCATCTTGAGTAGCATGACATATGAAACATGATTCAACTTCCCTTCATCAATAACTGCGGTATACCCCCATATTACATGTTCTTCCTCCAACTTTTTTCTCTCACGCCATATTTTTTGTCTGTAACTCTTTAGTTCTTTTGCGATAGTCCTCGAACTCTTTGTAGGATCGTCTAGAAGGGCATGGAGTATTTCATTTTTATATAAATTTTTGTTACTATTTGATGTTTTATTGGTCATTCTTTTACCACCCGTAACATGAAATTATAACTAATCTCTAAGTTGTTTTAAATATATAAGGTTATTGAAAGTTAAAAATGTTTCATCGGATCCGCACCCCATTAAAATCTGGAAGTTTAATAATGGTCAAGAAATGGAAAGGAATAAAAGAAATCACGGAGAATGCAACTAAAGAGCTGATCGAAAGGCAAGAGGATGGATATCTGTTTTACTCAGCACCAGAAGGACATAAATTAATTCTATCGGTTGTTATAAATAAATTACCCGCTTGGAGAATGGAAATCAAGGATTTCGGTATTCCCTTAAATGGTCGAAAGGATGGTATTCTCCGACGGGGATTTTCAAATGGAGATAACAGAATGATTACAGATGATGATGAACCATTACTTGAATTGTTTGATGAGGAGAAAATAGGAGCGGAGGAAATCAAAAAAATTATCAAAGAAGAGTGGAAAAAAGCAAGGTCACGCGTTCAAGGAAGAAAGTTTTCCCAGATATCTGAGGGGGAACCATGACTGTGTTTAAGCGAGGATCCGTTTTCCTAACTTGCCTGTTTTGTGGAGATAGGGAATTTGATATCGTTAAACATATCTCTACAAGAGGTAAATTTCTGAGATGTAAAAGGTGTGGTTTTAGGATAAAAGAAAGTGGATATTTCTATCCAGTACTTAGAAGTCCGCCTGAATCTCCGGATGAACGATCTTACTTAGTAGCAAGGAGGTGATTAAAAATAAACTAAAAATCGGTGGTTAAATGTATAGCGAGAAGGTTATGGAACTTTTCAAGAATCCAAAAAATATGGGAAAAATCGAAGACCCAGATGGGGTAGTGAAAGTAGAGAATCTATTTTGCGGTGACGTGATAGAATTATACATAAAGGTCGAGAACGACGTCATAATAGATATCAAATTTAGAACCTTTGGTTGTGCGGCTGCAATTGCCACTAGTAGCATGATAACAGAGATGGTGATAGGTAAAACCTTAGATGAGGCCATGAAAATCACAGGACAGGATATGGTTAAAGAGTTAGGGGGCTTGCCCCCAATCAAAATTTATTGCTCCAATTTGGTGACTGATGCATTACAGGCTACGATAAAAGACTACTGCGAAAAAAAGGGTAAAGCTCGCTTAAAAGGAAGTTCTGACAACACCTGAAAAGATTAAATGATAGATGGTTTGGCTATGACACAAAGATTAAGAAATAGGATTTGAGGGGAAGAAATATGAAATTGTCTTTAGAACACATTACATTTGATGACAACGGGAATTTAAAACTCATGCCTGATGAGAGGTTATTGGCAAGAAAGAAGCTCTTATGTTTGATATATCTAAAGGGGCTTCTGCTAAGAAAGGGCTTCGTCCCAACCACGATTTTCTATACGGACCCAGGGTTTATTTATAGAACTGATAAAAGAATTGTATTCACAAATATCTTAGATGAAGGTGTTGTTGAAGATGATGTATGTGTCGAAGTGCCCCTTGATGAGATTATAGTTTGTTGGAGGAACCTATTCCGTCTAACGCTAGTTTGTAAGGAATCAGAAAACGATATATATTATATTGAACTAACTCCTCGAAAATCGGCGAAGGAATTTTTAGGTGAGGTACTAAATATTAATATGGGGTGTAAGGTTGAAAGGGAAATTTTCGTACCAAAATAATCAAAAAGGAGTTGAAAGCTGCAAGACCTCCATAAATGACCGTCAAGGTGGATGTTAGCATTATGAATTTAAGAATACATAATCTCGTTTGTACAACGATAATAGCTGAGAATCTCAATTTAGAGCGTATTCACAATATGATGAAGGAGGTAAAATTCAATCCTCAGACATTCTCGGGACTAATTTTACGTTTAAAAGATCTGGGAACCACCCTGCTCATTTTTAAAAGAGGACGAGTAGTATGCACCGGTGGGAAGGATGTAGAAGATGTTAATCGAAGTATAAGAACTCTAATCAAAATTCTTGGGACTGCAAACTTCGAGGTGAATAAAAATCCGAAGATTACAATTCAAAACATTGTGGCAACATACAATTTGGACGTTTGGTTGAATCTGAATGACGTTGCAGTTAGACTGGGCTTAGAGAAGGTAGATTATGAACCCGAGCAATTTCCAGGTCTGGTGTATCGAATTGATGAGCCTAAAACCGTACTTTTGTTTTTCCAAAGTGGGAAAGTCATTTGTACAGGTGCAAAACAGATCAAGGATGTAGATATAGCTATAAATAAACTCAAAGATAACTTACACATATAACTTGAGCCTGAGGATCATGAAAATAAGCAAGAAGATATCTATCTCGATAATAACAATCATCAGCATATTAATAATGGGATTCATACTTGGAGCGACCATCTTTGTAGGATATTTAAAATACTCGGAACATAGCTCCACCCCTGGTGAAATTTTTGCCCCAACTTGGCAACCTGGAAAATATTGGACATACTCCTTCAAAACTCCGGAGATAGAGGATGTAATGTCAAGAATAGTTGTTGCTTCCGATGATGACACAAATTATTTGGTTGGCGTAGCGTCTCGCCTCGATGCCCAGCGGCACGCAGTATTGAATTACAACCCTATGCTTGGCAGAATAAAGAGGGGGAACCTTTCTATCTACGAGAAAGGGATCCCACAGCCTCTCTTCTCATTTCCATTGAAGAAAAACTCCCAATGGACTTTCTCAATGTTTGACGTAGAGGAGTTTAAGGCCCAGGTGATTTCAATAAGATCTGTTGACCTACCCATTAGCGGTAGCACCATTCTTGTTAATATTGAAGCTACTGCACCAACCGGAGAAATACTCACTTACTTGTATGATACTTCCGCAGAGTGGATACGTTCATTCGTATTTCAGGATTCCTCAGGTAACATTCTCCTTGATATGACTTTAGTATCATATGGTATAGGTTTTACTGGTGAGGTATACTTCGTTCGCGCTGTAGATCTATTCGATGAGGAATACATTTCAGATAGAGGTTCCCCGGACGTAGATTTTTATAACAGCTTCTTTGATCAAGGACATCCTGATTGGGGTCCGTTTGATTATCTCGTCTACCATTATGATGTACACATAGGGGATAGCTCTGGTGGAACAATAACAGTGACTGACCCTGCATCAGAATCTGCAATGAAACGGGCTTTCGGCCCTAACACCTCCGAAAGGGCTCTGGGTTCCATACCAAGCGAATCCGGAGAATGGAAGGTAACAGTTGTTCTTGGTGGTGAGTCTTATCTTAGGTTGCGAATTGCCGGAGGAATTGAATATATCTGGACCGTGTAATTGGATTTACTAATCCTTAACACATTGCCTGTATATCTTGAGTTCTTAAGCACTCAACCTCATAATTATTTATAAAATCTTTTAGCAGAATTAATTATATTATTTTTTATTGAAATATGGATATGTTACTATTTGATGTTATTTTAATTATTTATTAACCATATGTAACATAAAATTATAACCAATCTCTATACCGTCTCAGATACATCAGGTTATCGAGATTAATAGAAAGAGGATAAAAAAACTGAGAGAAAACTTGTAATGAAACAGAATGGAGTTTCGTATTGATATGACAGATGAATTGAAAGCGTTGGAGAAAAAAGCGAAATTAGTGAACCTAGAGTTCGTTGATGAAGTAATCAAGGCTGGTGCTGAGACTGTGAATTTATGTTGGCAGTGTGGTACTTGTACCGCTAGTTGTCCTTCAGGATGGCATACTGCATTCCGAATAAGAAAATTGATTCGCAGAGTCCAATTAGGATTCAGAGAAGAAGTCCTACCAGTAGATGATATGTGGCTGTGCACTACTTGTTATACATGTCGCGAACGCTGTCCACGTGGCGTGAAAATCCCTGAGGTTATATTTACTCTGCGAAATATGGCAGTTAGAGCAGGATATATGGCTGAAACGCACAAAAATACTGTTTCAACAATGGCAAAAACAGGTCATTCTATACCCTTGGATGATAAAGCAAAGGCGCTCAGAAAAAAGGTTGGGTTGATTGAGATACCATTAACAACATTATCAAATTCAAAAGCATTAGAAGAGATACAAAAGATCTTTAGGTATACCGGTTTTGACAAAATAATAGGAGCGTGATGTCAATAGTCAATTATACCTTCTTTCCAGGTTGTGTGGCCCCATTACGATATCCGGGTATTGAAAGTGCAGCTCGTGCTGTGTTGAGTGCATTGGGTGTACAATTCTCAGATTTAGAGGGTGTATCATGCTGTCCTGCACCTGGAGTTTTTCGATCATTCGATGAGCAAACATGGTTAGCGATTGCTGCACGAAACCTTGCACTTGCAGAGAAACAAAATTCGGATATCATCACGGTTTGCAATGGTTGTTTTGCCTCACTTTTTGAGGCAACATATATACTAAGCAACAATAGAGAAAAGTTGGATGAAGTCAATACAATTCTAGCTAATACTGATCATGAATATAACGGAACTGTCGGTGTTAAACATTTTGCAGATTTACTTTTCACTGATATTGGTATAGAAAAAATTGCCGATTCTACGATCGCTCCGTTAAAAAACATAAAAGTCGCGGTACATTACGGCTGTCATTTTCTGAAACCGTCCAACATAAAGTGTATCGATGATCCTGAAAGACCGATGATCATTGATAAACTTGTTGAGGCTGTAGGTGCAATAAGTATTGATTATAATGATAAGAACCGTTGCTGCGGTGCTGGTGGGGGAGTAAGAGCAAGAGCTAAAGAAGTAGCGCAAAAAATGACCCAGGATAAATTAGAAAATATAGGTAAAGCAGGGGCGAACTGCATCGTCGATATCTGCCCATTTTGTCATCTTCAGTTTGATACTGTAGCAAAGGACTTAGGTAAAACAAACATCCCTGTGGTCAATTTAGCGCAGCTATATGGTTTAGCGTTTGGTATTGATAAGAGCAAATTAGGTTTGGAAATACAGGCGGTACCAATAAAATTAGCCGAGGGGTAGTTTTTTGATTAGTAAATTAAAGATTGGTGTATATTCCTGGGATTCTAAAGAAGGATTTTTAGACCAGTTAGATTTTATCGTGAAAGAATGGTATGATTATAACACTGACTGTTTTTTGATAGTAAGATGTTATTCGAGATTGCACGAAGCTGAGCTTAGAAAATTAATAGATTCTAACGATTTCAATCCATATATGTATACACATGTCAACATTCGGAAACAAAACACTTGGGTCTATGAAGATAAAAAGGGAGTGACAAAAAAAGCGATATCATTGCTGGGAATGGGCATTGGGGTGGTAAGCTCATGACCGATGAGTATCCTCCTTTGATATTGGAAAATAAGGCTTACTATTGTGTAGAATGTGGAAAATGCAGCTCTATATGTCCGATGAATAGAGGAGAACAAGGGATATCTCCTAGAAGGATCGTCAAAAAAATCCTTGAAAATTATGAGATTGAGGTGATCGAGGACCAATGGCTTTATTCATGTCTTATTTGTGGTTTATGTGATGAGGTTTGTCCGTCTATGATTTCCTTTATGACACTTATAAGGGAGCTGAGACATAGAGCACTACAAAGGGGGAATAGAAAGCTCTGCTCCAAATCAGGGCAGCTTTTGCAGCTTGGAAGTATAATGACTTTATCCTCTCTGAGGCAAAGTCGTCTCGACTGGCTGCCGACAGAAACGAAGATCTCGAAAAAAGGAGATACAATGTACTTCGTAGGTTGTCTGCCCTTTTTTGATGTGATATTCAAGGATATCGATCCAAAAACTGTCGACATAGCAAAAGGAACTTTAAGGATATTAAATGCAGCAGGAATTAAGCCTATTGTTTCAAATAATGAGCGTTGCTGTGGACACGATCAACTTTGGTCTGGTGATACTGTAACATTCGAAATTTTGGCCGAGCTCAATATCAAGCATTTCCAAGAGCTCGGCATAAAAAAGCTGCTGGTTTCATGTCCCGAATGTTATGAGACTATAAGCAAGTACTATCCCAAATACATCGGCGAGTTGGATTTCGAAGTAGTTTACACCCTGGATTATATCTCGGAACTTATTGATGAAGGCAAAATAACAATGAAAATAGATAAAATGAAGGCAACATATCATGATCCGTGCTCGCTTGGCAGGCATCTTAATACATATGAGCCACCGAGGAATGTAATTGCCCAAATAGAGAATTTATCTTTTATTGAGATGCCACAAAATAGGGAAGCAGGACCATGTTGCGGTGTCAGTGCGTGGATTACTTGTGATAGTAACTCTATAAAAATGCAGATGAGCAGACTGAAAGAAGCAATAGGCACGGGGGCAAACAAAATGATTACAACCTGTCCAAAATGCCTTATTCACTTTTTATGTGCGCTGAAAAAAAGACCTGAAGAAGAGAAGGACACAATGGGGATAGATGTTATTGATCTATCTACGTTGGCTTCAAAAGCGTTGGAAATTCCCCAAAGGAGGGAATAATGACTTTGCATGGCAATGCTCTGGTATTAGGAGGTGGCGTGGCAGGTATTCAATCCTCATTAGATTTGGCAAATAAAGGTATCAAAGTGTACCTCGTTGAGAAGGAGCCCAGCATTGGCGGGATCATGGCTCTTCTTGATAAAACCTTTCCGACAAATGACTGCTCAATTTGCATTCTAGCACCAAAAATGAACGAATGTTCTGCCCATTCAAATATAGAAGTCATGACGTATTCTGAGCTCATCTCTCTTGAAGGAGAAGCTCCTAATTTCAAGGCGATCATCCAAAAGAAAGCCAGATTTGTTGACGAAAAAAAATGTACAGGTTGTGGTGACTGTATACAAAAATGCCCTAAAAAAGTCCAGAATAAGTACAATATGAATCTAGATGAAAGGAAAGCCATCTATCTCCCGTTCCCCCAATCGGTGCCTAGAATTATGACCATAGATAAGGAACATTGCTTAAAATTCACGAAGGATAAATGTGGGAATTGCAGTAAGGTTTGTAAGGCTGGGGCGATAAATTATGAGCAGAAGAATGAGAAAATTGTGCTTCAGGTGGGCGCAGTCGTTGTAGCTTCCGGCTTCGACATTTACAAACCAATTGAGATGTTCGAGTACGGTTATGGTAAATATCCAAATGTTAGAACCGCTATTGAGTATGAGCGGTTGATCTGTGCTTCTGGGCCAACAGAAGGTCATCTTACTGTTGAGCCAAATGGTGAGCAGCCAAGGCGGATAGGATTCATTCAATGTGTCGGCTCAAGGGATTTCCGCAGAAAAAATCCGTATTGTTCGAGTGTATGCTGCATGTATGCTACAAAAGAAGCGATGCTCGCGAGAGAACATTACGAAGATATCGAAGTTTATATCTTCTACACAGATTTAAGGGCTGTGGGCAAGAATTTCCAGGAGTACGTTGATAGGGCAAAAAAGGATTATGATATTAAATATATTAGAGCGAGACCTGGCCAGATAGTTGAAAACCCCGATACAAAGAAATTAACCATCTGGTACGATGATTTAATCAATCCAAATGTTCAATCATTAGAGGTGGACATGGTTGTGCTCTGCACCTCTTTAATGCCATCCACAACAGCACACAGGATTGGAAAAATCCTAGGTATAGAGCTTGATGAATGTGGCTTCTTTAGAGCAAGAGATCCTCTTGGCGATCCTCTTAGCTCCACGAGAGATGGCATATTCATAGCTGGCTACTGCGCAGGGCCCAAGGATATTCCTGAGAGTGTAACACAAGCCTCAGGAGCTTCGGCAAGGGCCTCAGAGGTTATTGCCCAGGCAGGAGAGGGGTAGGAACATGAGCTCTGAGCAAGAACAACAAAGAATAGGGGTCTTTGTTTGCCATTGCGGCACGAACATCGGTGGATTTGTAGATGTACTCGCTGTGGCAGAATATGCGAAAACTTTACCTAACGTGGTTTACTCAGAGCACAACCTTTACACATGCGCTGATGACGGCTTGACATCAATAAAAAATGCGATCAGGGAACATAATTTAAACAGGATAATCGTTGCATCATGCACCCCTCGAACGCATGCACCATTGTTTCAACATACTTGTGAGGCGGCTGGTCTCAACCCGTATCTTTTCGAATTTGTCAATATCAGAGAGCAATGTTCTTGGGTCCATATGAAGGAAGAGGAGGAAGCCACCCTTAAGGCAAATGATTTGATTAGAATGGGTGTTGCAAGGGCAAATCTACTTGAACCACAAATCGAAAAGAGAGTTGATGTGATTCTAAAAGCATTGGTAATAGGTGGAGGGGTTGCAGGGATGAGCGCGAGCCTGAGTTTGGCTGACCAGGGTTTTCAGACATATCTCATTGAGAAGGAGAAAGAGTTGGGTGGGATGGTTCGAAAATACTATAAATTAACCCCGTCAAATATTGATGCCTTAGATTTCATTGAAAATATGGTGAATGAGCTGAAGAAACGCAAAAATATTGAGGTGTTCACTTCAAGCATCGTAAAGAATGTTGGGGGTTACATCGGAAATTTTAAGGTGACCGTTGAAGGGGAATCAAACAAGAACCTTGAGGTTGGCTCAATTATTCTCGCAACAGGAGCTCAAGAATTCAAACCCGATGGATATTTTGAGTACGGCCAGAATGACAAAGTGGTTACGACAATAGAGCTCGAAAAAAAGATGAGACAAAAGCACTGGAATGGACTTAAAAATGTGATCATGATACAATGTGTAGGCTCAAGAGGAGAGGCTATCCCTTATTGCTCAAGGATCTGTTGCACGACAGCAATTAAAAATGCTATTTATCTGAAGGAAGAATTCGGCATCGATGTGAATATTCTCCATAATGAAATTCGTGTATATGGTGCGGATTACGAAGCTTTGTATAGAAAAGCCCAGGAAATTGGCGTCCATTTCAACAAGTTTGGTGAGAATAATAAACCAAGGATAATAACGGAAAATGGAGGATTGAACGTGGAGGTATTCAATGAAGGTTTGGGCAGAATGGAAAGATATCCTGCTGATCTTATTGTACTATCCACACCTATGGTCAATATCCCAGAGGCTGAAGAGTTGTCAAAGATGTTAAAGGTCCCTTTGGGACAAGATAGGTTCTTTTTTGAGGCACATGTAAAACTTCGCCCATTGGATTTTGCTACCGATGGCATTTTTCTTTGCGGTGCAGCACATGCACCTGCTACAATTCCGGAAGCTATAGCTCAAGGTTATGGTGCAGCATCAAGAGCAGCAATTCCACTCGCGAGGGGGTACGTGCAGGTTGAAGCGATAACCTCACATATAGAAGAAGAGAAATGTCGAGGATGCGGAAGTTGTGTGGAGGTGTGTGAATACAAGGCACTAGAGCTCGTGGAATTGGAGACTGGAAGCTTGGTATCAAAAACGAATGAAGTGCTATGTAAGGGATGTGGAACTTGCGCTGCAACGTGCTGTAACGGCGCGATATCTATGAAGCACTTTACCTCCGAGCAGATAAACGCCATGATAGATGCTGCACTCTCGGGAAAAATTGGAGGTGAAATTGTTGGTTGACACTTTCAAACCTAAGATAATAGCCTTTTGCTGTAATTGGTGCTCTTATGCTGGCGCTGATCTAGCTGGGGTGAGTAGGTTTCAGTACCCTCCAAATGCAAGGATCATTAGGGTAATGTGTTCTGGTAGGATTGAGCCACGCTTTGTATTTCGGGCCTTTGAGAAGGGCGCTGATGGTGTTATTGTGACAGGCTGTCATATTGGGGATTGTCATTATATTTCAGGCAATAAAAAGGCTGAAAAGAGGATGGGAATGGTCAAAAATATGGTTGTTATGTTAGGATTAGAAGAGGATCGATTTAGATTGGATTGGATATCTGCCTCGGAAGGCCAAAAATTCGCCGAGGTCATGACTGAATTTATCCAGAATATCAAAAAATTAGGACCAAACCCTATGTTTGGAAAAAATAGCAGAGGAGAGGATTGATTGTCTATTATAGATGATTTGATAGATAATACTGGTGCATACGATTGTGTTGAGTGTGGTAAATGTACGACAGTATGCCCTATCGCAAATTTGGATTCGAATTTTGCCCCAAGATTGATAGTAGTAAAGGCATTGGAGGGCTTAGAGGGAGGGCTTGCTCAGAATAAAGATATTTGGCGTTGTACAACGTGTGCCATTTGTAACAACATGTGTCCTTACAAGGTGGATTATACAGAGTTCATCAGAGGTTTGAGAAATGAAGCTATGCTTGATGGCTTTAAACCGACATGCTCACAGGGAGGATTGATCCATACCATAGCGAAAATCCAGAGCTACAGGATGTCGCAAAACAGATTAAACTGGATCACCAATGATTTAAGGGTGGTTGAAAAAGGTGATGTGTATTATTTCTCTGGCTGTCAGGCCCATCTCGACAAGATCTTTGAGGAGAGGAAGACCGGTGTGCTCGATATCGCTAGAAACAGCATCAGAATTATAAATAAAGCTGGTATCACACCTGCAATGAGCAATAGGGAGGTCTGTTGCGGCCACGATCTGAATTGGATTGGGGATGAGGATAACTTCAAGAACCTTATTAACTTAAATATTAGGGCAATAAAAGAAGCAGGTGCAAAAGTTGTGGTATTCTCTTGTCCTGAGTGTTTACGCACTTTCGACTTCGACTATCAGAATATCATAGGTGACTTGGATTTCGAAGTGGTTTATATAACAGATTATCTTATGGATTTGGTGGACGATGGAAAACTTAAATTTTATAACAAAGGCAAAAAGAAGGTCACCTATCATGATCCCTGCAGATTAGGAAGACATTTAGGAATCTACGACAGCCCAAGAGAACTTATAGAGGCCGCTGGCTTTGAGTTAGTTGAGATGGAGAACATATGTGAGAATAGTTTATGCTGCGGAGTGAATGCGTTTGCCACATGTGAAGCACTCTCTAAAATGATGCAAATAAATCGTCTGATGGAAGCTAAAGATACACAGGCAGATTGGCTTCTTACCGCTTGCCCTAAATGTTTGATTCATTTCAGTTGTGCAGTATGGAATGAAATACCTGTGGAAAAGGAAAAAGTTGACATTCCGATTGAAGATTTGATATCGATAGTCGCAGGGAAGGTCAAGTAATGGCTAATCGAAAAATGCAATTAAATTAAATATGGAGGTTGCTACTAACTTTGTAAAAGGTGGTCAATATGCAGGTAAATATGGATGATGTTGAATACATTTCGGAGACCAGTCTTACAATTAGAGGCTCAAGGAGACGTACTACCGTACCAAAAGCAATTGTTCATAAACTCGGACTTAAGCATGGGGACAAAATAAGATGGATACTTTTCAAAGATGATAGTATATTGGTTGCAAAGGTTAAAGGGGCGTAGAAGTGGAATTATGGGTATCGATAAGTATAGTTATATTAGCATTCATCTGTGAATATATAGACAGTTCCCTAGGAATGGGTTACGGAACTTTACTAACTCCCATTCTGATTATTTTTGGGTATGAGCCGGTATTAGTTATACCATCTATACTGTTTTCACAAGCATTTGCGAGTTTTTCAGCGGCAATATTTCATCAGAAATATAAAAATATAAATTTGCTTCAAAAAGAAGAAGATGCTAAGATAACATTTTTTATTGTAGGAGTAGGAATACCTGCAATAATCCTTGCAGTGTTTATTTCCCATGGGCTATCAGAAATCATCCTCGAAATATACATAGCCCTGGTTGTATTAGCAATGGGCACCATATTATTAAAAAAGAGAAAATTTATTTTTTCTTGGAAGAAGCTTTCTGTCATCGGAATTTTCAGTGTATTCAACAAAGCCGTCACAGGGACAGGCTTCGGTCCAGTATTCACCTCAGGACAGATTATCTCAGGCAAGAAACCAAGAAGCTCAATAGGAATTACAACTTTGACAGAAGCTCCGATTTGCTTATGCGGTTTCCTTGGGTATTTCCTTTTAAATGGGTCCATCGATTCAACTCTCATATTAATATTATGTATAGGAGCGCTTTTAGCAACACCCTTTGGACCATATAAAACAACAGAAATAAGGAACATGGTTGGCCGGATAGTGGTTGGCATTCTAACCGTTAGTTTGGGTGTATTTATCCTTGTCAAAATTTTAATTTGGCCATATGTCATGACAATTATTATTAATCCTTTTTTCTGGGCATTTATAAGTTTATTCGCATTTATCGGTTCCAGTTCGACATTATGTAGTAAACGCTTGGGGAAGTTCGTGCGATTCAATATTGCTATGGTAGCGATCTTCGCTTTGGGACGGTTTATACTTGTTTTACCTTTTTGCCAACAACCTCGTCTTAATATAGGTGACTGGCACTATCTCGTTGGCGGAATTATCTTTGCCATCGGTTTGATATTTTTAATCCCTCTGTTTCATATTAATCCATTCCCAGCGCCAGATGAGAAGACAAAACTGGTAACCACTGGTTTCTATGGTATAATCAGGAACCCCATCTATCTTGGCGAAATTCTTTGGTGTCTCGGTTGGGCAATTATGTTCCGTTCAATTATTGGTATCGCTTTAGTTCCTTTTTGGTGGGGAGGCCTTCTATTCCATGTAATACTTGAAGAGGAAGATCTAGAGCGGAAGCTTGGCCAACCATATCTGCAGTATAAGACAAGAGTGCGAGGCCGCATCTTCCCTGGGTTGCCTATCTAAAAGCCTGCAAATTATAATGTAGGTGTCTGTCCGTTAGACTTATTTATTAGCTTCATAGGTGCACATTTATTGAGATATCTTACACCAAACACTATTGGTTTTACACCAAATTTAAATACTGAGAATACGATAATTGAATTAGGTGACTGTATGCAGATAGATATGGATGATGTGGAACATATTACTGAGACAGCACTTACGATTAGAGGCTCAAGGAGACGAACCACTGTGCCAAAACCTATTGTAGACAAACTTAGGCTGAAGGACGGTAATAAAATAAGATGGATACTTTTCAAGGATGAAAGTATAGCCATTACAAAGGTTAAAAAATAGTGGTTGCTATGATTAATATATTAATAACCTAAGCGGTGATCTTTGTAGCCCTCATTGATATACCCATCAAAATATGTTTTTAAATAATATTCTCACGCCTCCATTCATCACAGACATCACCCCATCTATAATGAAAAAACTTGTCGTCCCAGCGCTCTATTATACCCTTAATTCCTGCTCCATATCTCGTTAGATAATTCGTTATAGATTCTCTTATATTCGTTCTCTGTTTCATCCTCATTCTTGAGATTTGCAAGCCTGAATATCTCGTTTTTTTTCAGCACCCAATAATGTATTCGCCAAATTTTACCTTTTTTAATGCTTATTTGATCCTGGGATGTGGTCAGTATTCCGACATCTTGCAACATATAGAAGACATCTCTATCCTTTGCTTTAAGAAGGTTGTCCGATATTGTATCACTAAATCCAAAAAAGTTCATTATATACTCAGCTAGCTTCATTATCTCCTCTTTATTCAAACCTTTCTTACCCAATGTGTTCATGAGGGCCTTTTCCACATCCTCGACAGTTATCGTCACCATGTCAACATCTCTTTTGGTGATCAACTAACGAATGGCGATTCTTCAAGTGACTGTGCTATCACATACACTTGATAAATAATGTATTAATGTATCTTTCGATATTTAAAACACAATATATTGTGGTAACAACAAAATATTTTGATTTTTCATATAATTGGTTTGATACCAAATCATATTGGTTTGAAACCAATCTTAAATAATAGAAGTGTAATAATTGTACTAGATGACTGAGTTCAATAATTTCAGGCGCATGGTTATTGTTTAAAGTTGTGACCTAAGGAGAAGCAAAAATGATCGAAGATTGGCTCAAAACCCTCAAAGAAACTCTCATTGAGATATTACTGGGGCTTTATTATTACAAAGATTAAGGAGATTTATTAATGATATACCTCTGGATATTAACCATGATCTTATTGGGGCTTGTTATGGAAATCGTTGATTCGTCACTTGGTATGATGTATGGAACCTTGTTAAGCCCAATATTAATCGGGTATGGTTTCGAGCCATTGGTAGTGGTTCCTGCTATTCTGATATCTCAAGCTATTGGTGGCATTGGTGGAACAATATCCCATCAGAAGTTTAAGAACGCTGATTTTAATGGTTATACAAGGGATACGAAGATAATGCTTGCTATGGTGATTCCAGGTTTGCTTGTGGTGGTTGTTGGTGTGTTTGCTGCCACCAATCTATCAAGTTTGTGGGTGAAAATCTACATTGGTATCTTAGTTATTATTATGAGCGTACTGTGTTTATCGCCCCTAAAATATAAGTTTGCCTGGTGGAAACATTATGCTGTAGGCATCTTAGCCGCTTTTAATAAGGCGTTGAGTGGTGGAGGTTTTGGACCTGTGACAAGTACTGGTGGTATTATTGGCGGTCTAGAATCGAAAGTATCCATTGCTACAACCACTTTTGCTGAGGTCTGTATTTGTCTTGCGGCATTTATTGTATACATATTTTTTGTTGGTAACTTAAGTATCGTTTTTGTATCTGCGCTATGTGTCGGTGCGATTGTTGGAGGAATCGTCGGTCCTTATATCAGTAGTAAAGTTAGTCATCACCGACTTAGGATTTGTATAGGTATTCTTGGTATATTATCAGGTGTATGGCTTTTATGGAGGGTCATAACCTGATAAACATCCAGGAAGATGCCCATAATCTGAAAAGGTAAACATAGACGAGCATAGTAAAGAAATGTAATATACCCTAATGAAATCTTTTAAGGTTTTAAAAGGGATCATCCCTGATATAATTTTTTATAGTAAACTTAACCCTTCATTCTTTCTACATTCTTTGTAGCCAAGATATCCGCTTCAAGGTCAAGAATATTCTCAACAAGAATGTCACCTAATTTTACAGGTGCATTAACCTCAATTTTCGAGATGATATTCATAACCTCGAACAACTTTTCCTTTGGAATCGGTTTTGTGGTTTTAACGCTGACAAGAGGTATTTCACCGTCCTTAACAATAATAGTGGTTGTCAGTGTTCTAACCGGATTGAGCAATTCTTCTGGAGCGTACTTTTTACCTTTCTTACACTCATAACCTTCGATATTTAGGATAGAATCATCTCTGTATTCTACCATCAGTCTACAGCCAATAGGGCAAATGATACATGTGATCTCCTTTTTCATCCTATCCTTCCATCATAACAGTAATTTCTTTCGCATCC
>JABAOF010003916.1_pt1 | contig 25898 bp, 36 predicted proteins | sample 7062171 | NCBI WGS metagenome assembly JABAOF01 (sample SAMN14538628, study PRJNA623070) | marine sediment metagenome | biome: marine biome [ENVO:00000428]; feature: marine pelagic biome [ENVO:01000023]; material: deep marine sediment [ENVO:00002113] | place: India: Gulf of Khambhat ...
ATAATTAATCAAGTAGCAAAACCAGTCTACTTCAATACTTTCCCTGTTTCGACATACCACAAATACAGATCAAGTTCCGCCAAATTCATATCAAGTTTTCTCGCAATCTTTCTCAACAGTTCTTCTATTTCCAAATATTTTATTTTTGTGAGAGTTTTCGGCCTTTCTATTACGTTGTATTTCGCTAGAACATCGATTATGTGGAAATCTACGATCGCGAGGTTTTCAAAACCTATGTTTCGTAAGAAGTGGCTCGCCTCTTTGTATCCGATTCCTTTCACGTTCTTGACAATCCATTCTCTCAATTCGTTTTCATCCTCAAAGGATTTAATTGTTTCTTTTAAAGAATCTTTGTGTTTCCTAATCTCCACAATATATTCCGCCCTCTTATTGGGATATCGGTGACCAAGCTCCCTTAACCTTTTCACCAGTTCCGATTTCGTAAGTGTTAAAAACTCATCTCCGATTTCTTCCTGAATTTTCATGCCCCTTTCTGCTTGGAAGTTCGCGGTCAGGATACAGAAGCAGAGTTCCTTGAATATATCGTTACTTTTTTGTTTTCCGAGGTCTTTGAACTCCCTTATGCGGGAATTCACCAATTTCTTCACTTTTGTTCCCTTCAGTCTACCTGCGCATTCCAGTATTCTTTTCATGTCTGATTATAACGAATTAAATATTAAAAATCAAATTTCAATCCCACTTGTGTTTCGGGTTTCTCGGGATGATTATCCAGAATATTATGTACAGTATAATCCCAGCTCCCCAGGCCAGCGTTCCTACAATCCAGAGTAGTCGTATTATAACGGGATCCACTCCTAGGTATTCCGCGATCCCTCCGCATACACCCCCTAGGATTCGGTCCTTTCCTGACCTGTACAACCTTCGGATTTCGCCTGGTTTTCGCCTTTCAACAGGTTTTTCCATGACAACTTCCTCCTTTACCCTTTCCTTCACCATTTCTGATTTCTCTGTAGCCATTTTCGCCAAAAGGAATATGTAACCTATGAAAATGAAGAAGCCGAATATCCATGGAAGGTTTATTCCTATGTAAAACGCTATGGTAGAGAAGAAGGGAATCCCTAAGGAAAGATTTGCGATGTTTATCGCTTGCATGGCTATCCAGAAACCTATTGTTATGCCTGCTGCTGTTAAAATCGGGGAAATTGGCCTGTACGCTTGTGGGGAAGCTTTTGAAAGATATGAAGTATACGAAAAGAACAGGAATATCAGGAAGAACAGACCAATGTTAGCCATAAGGAAGGAATTCACGTTCGCTAAGAAACCACTTCCTATCGGAAGGTTAACGAAGGATATTACCCAAATGACTAGAGCAAGAATTATAATGCCGAAAATACTCGAAATCAAAGGTCCTACAATACCGAATGTTCTGTGGAACCAGCTTTCCCATTCCTCCCCCTTTTCCTCCATCCTTTTGCCGAACTTCTCCCCTAGTTTCCCGACCTCTTCACCGAAGTGTTCCATCCTCTCTCCCATAACGTCCTCTTTCCCTTTCCTTTTAGCAGCTTTCTTTTTTGTCATATTAATCTCTTAATTTGAATTGCTTGTTTAAAAATCATGATACAAACTCAAATTCAACCTTCGCCCCCTCCCCGGTCTCTTTAATTTTGCCAGTTTTGGTTTCCAGTCCTTTTTCCTTTAGAGTAATCCTGAAGTCGTCAAAGTAATCATGGAATCCGCAGGTTTTGCAGAAAGATCCTGTGAACTCGATTTTGAAAGATTTCTTGCCAACCGAGATCAATCTCGCTTCCGCTTCCGGCGATCTGTATTTGTTGAACTCTTCGATGGCTTTTTCTATAGCCTTCGAAATCATGCTTTCCATAGACCATGCACATTGCAGTATTCCCTAGCTTCGATATTTTCTGCTTTTATCTCGAATTCTGATTCAGGATTTTCGCCAGGTTTTAAGAACTTCCTGTAAACCTTCCCATTCGCGATTATCTCTATCCACTCGATGTAATGATCCTCCTCCATTGGGTGCGGTATCGAGCCAACCTTCACCTTTATTCCCGTGTTCGTTTTCTCGATAACAGGGACGTGCTTCTCCTTTCCTTCATCTTCAGTTTTTCCCTTCAGCAATTCCATGGGTTGACCACAGCAAACGAGTTCACCTACACCTGCATGCAACACTTCAACTATGTTACCGCATACGTTACACTTATACACCTCATTTACATTCGTCATTTCAACCTCTCCTCCGAAAGTTTCAAGTGGTCTGTCTCGACCTCCACAAATGCCTCTAATATCTGTTTCACCCTCGCGTTTTCCGATTCTTCTGCCGCTTTTTTATAGAATTCTATCGCCCTCGTTTCTCTCGCATGGGATTCCTCCAGATTTTCCCTGTTGTTCACGTGGCACTGATCACCCCCTTTCGGGATGCTCTCCAGTTTCAGAATCTTCCTCCACACACTCGCGTGCTCTGCCTCAACCTTCCCCAATGCCTTGAACAATAACTTCCCTTCTTCATCATCCGTTTTCTCAGCGGCGCAGAAGTAGAAAGCGGAATTGCTTATCTCCACTTGAAGAGCTCGTTCAGCATTTGCCTTGTCCTTCTCGTTAAGTTCAACATCGAAATTCACACCCGCTAGCTTCGCTTCCTTAATGTGTTTCTTGTGTGCCCCGCAAAAGGGACAGTTGTCTGGTGCGGATTCGCCTATATAAGGATCTCCACAAATCTCACATCTCCACAATTTCACCATTCTATCACCTTCGTTTTTATTCTTTCAACTCCTCTTCAACCTCTTTCTTCCCCTCTTCCAGTTCCTTTACCTGTTCTTGATCCTCTCTCAACAGCAGGGTCTGGAATTCTCCTACATGCGTTTTCTCTTCTCTCGCTATGTCTAAGAGGATTTTCTTTATGTCGTCATTATCCGTCATGCTTGCCATCTGCTCGTAAAGGTTAATCGCGTCGAGTTCTGCTATTACCCCTACCCTTAGTATTTCCTTGTCTTTATCTTCTTTTTTTACTTTCTCCAGTTTTTTCGGTATTTCTGACATCATATTTCTCACCTCCGTTAGTATAAAATTCATCTTTTAACAAACAGCCCGCACCAGCATTCTCCCCTGGTTTTCCAGTTTTCTTGGGCTTTGAAATTGCACGGGCATATGAGCTTCAAATCTCCTTCCTTCGTTCCGTCCCTCAGCCTGCAAGGACAGAGCCTGAGTCCATATTTCCTTTCATTTTCTAGCACACCTTCTGCAACCATGTCTACATGTTTTTCATCAGGATTCAATATGAAGTCGTTGTTCTCTGAGAATCTCTCCCATATCTTTTTCAGCTCTTCCTTATTCATAATCCCATCACTTCCTTCGCTTCTTCCTTGTTTATTTCGACATACGCATTTTTAGCTTGACATGTAGGACAAATCTCAGGTCCTGCTAAACCAAAATGTATGTCATTGCATACATTACATCTCCAAAATTTCTTATCAGGCATTTCCACCCCTCTTGTTCACAGACCTAATTCCTTTTCCAACTTTTCCCTATCGAAACCGATTATGACCTTCCCGTTAATTTCGATTTGCGGTACACCCATATGCCCTGATTTTTCAACCATTTCCTTCGCTGCTTCCTGGTTCGCTGAAACGTCTATATCCTCGAATTCAATCCCTTTTGATTTAAGGAATTCTTTTGCCATTTTGCAATAAGGACATGTGGGTATTGAATATAACTTCACCTTTTTCCTTTCCATTCCCCCACCCCGTTTCTTTTTAACATTTTAGTTTTTATACTTTTCACAGTATTGAAAGTTCGATAAACATATAAATATGTTCGTATATATAAATATTATGGTTCGGATTTCAAACTTAGAGCTGATAAAACTGCTCAGGGAGAATTCAAGGATTTCATTCGTTGACATCGCGAAACATTTCGAGGTCAGTGAGACAGCAGTGAGAAAACGAATAAAAAAGCTGGAAGAAGAGGACGTCATAAAAAAATACACAGTAGAGGTTGATCCGAAAAAAATCGGCCTAAACATAGATTCTCTTATAGGAATAGACACAAAACCCGAAAGTTACATCTCAACACTGGAGAAACTCAGTGAAATGGAGGAAGTGATTACTCTTTGCTCGTCGAGCGGGGACCACATGATACTGATGGAATGCTGGTTTGAGAATTCAAGGGAACTAACGAAATTCGTGAAAAGACTGGAAGCGATGGAAGAAATCACAAAAATATGCCCCGCGATAATAATCGAGAAGATTAGGTGACTAGATAAAAGCATTTTTAAGTGCTTTCGAACATTCGCATTTCCTTTCTTTCGGAGTCTTTGAGATGAAATTCTCAAGGATATTCTTTATGTTCTCTGCATTCTTCTTCATGGTTTTTATAACGTCGGTGGCGGAAACGGTATCCTTCTCCTTCCAGCAATCGTAATCAGTCACGCTCGTAATCGAAAGATAGCATATCTCCTTCTCCCTCGCCAGAACAGCCTCTGGGATTAACGTCATCCCTATTATATCCGCCTTCATGATCCTCCAGAGATTCGATTCCGCTCGTGTTGAGAATCTAGGGCCTTCTACGCAAATATAAGTGCCTTTTTTATGAAAGCGGATGTTCAAACCCTCAATGGTTTTACAAACCACACCTCTCATTTCCTCGCAAAATGGATCGGCCATTGAGATGTGAGCGACCTTCGGGCCGTCATAGAACGTGGGGTTTCGTAATTTCGTAAAGTCTATGAATTGATCCGGGATTACGATATCTCCTGGTTTCATCCCCTCCTTCAATGAACCCACAGCGGCCATACCTATGATCCTTTCAACCCCTAATTTTTCCAATGCATATATGTTCGCGTGGGAATTGACTTTATGTGGTGGGATGGAATGTTTTTCTCCGTGCCTAAACAAAAACGCGACTTTCTTTCCTTTGAAAGACCCGATCTTTATCTTGCTAGAGGGTTTACCGTAAGGCGTTTGAACTTCTGTGGTTTTAACATTTTTAAGCATATCCTCAGAATAAATTCCCGTTCCCCCTATTATCGCTATTTCGGCTCTCATAATATCTTTTTATTTTGAACAATACTTTAAAAATCATACCATTAATTAAATAAAGTGATTTCATGCCGAAGGACAGGATACTGGTGATGAGCGTAGATCGCGATAATGACATAGGCCAGAAACTAAAGATAAAGGGTCCGATAATAGGGAAGGACAGGGTTTTGGATACAGCTGTGAAACTAAGCCTCAAAGACCCCGAGGACAGCGACAGCAACGCTATTTTCGGGGCGGTAAATATCTTTGAGGAGCTTAAGGATAAGTACACTTCGGAAGTCATGGTCCTAACAGGACATAAAAACAGGGGCATAGATGCGGACAGGGAAATATCAAAACAGCTGAACGAAGCACTAAACAAAAGACCGAGTGATTTTGTCGTTCTAGTTTCGGACGGGATGGATGATGAGCACGTGATTCCCATAATACAATCGCACATACCCATACTCTCGGTGAGAAGAATCATTGTGAGGCAATCGGAAAGGCTGGAATCAGGTTATTACAAGATAAAGGATTTCATAAAAGAAACACTTGAAAACCCCAAATTCGCAAGGCTCGTTTTCGGATTGCCTGCAATCGCTCTTCTACTATATGCGGCATTCGGAGACACTGGATGGAGGATTATAGTTGGAGTGGTGGGAGCGTATCTTTTCATAAGGGGATTCAGGTTGGAGGACTACATAGTAGGCGGATTCAATGAACTGAAGGAATCGTTCACAGGGCGAAGGCTAGCCTTCTTCATGTACATTGTCGCGATCGCTGTGGCAGGTCTAGCTATATACAGAGGTTACAATTCAATAGTGGATTTCATGAACATAGGGATATTTGAAGCGACTGCAGCCTTCCTTTTATCATCCATTTACTTTTTCTGGATTTCAGGGACGGTTGCCTGGCTTGGTAGAAGAATGAGCATGAAGGAAAAGAAAACTTCAAGGATAGCTTCCCTCCCCTTGTTCGGTTTAGCGGCGACACTCGTAATCTACAATGCTTCCGAATTGATCTTGAACCCGGAAATATCATCATTCAATTTCATACTTTCCATCGCTCTAGGTTTCGTTCTAGCATTTATAGCGCTAATGATAGAAACAATAGATTAGCTTTCTCCCTATTCTGTCATTTCGGTTTCGTACTTTTTAACAACTTCTAATCCCTTTTCCTCAGCTTCTTTCTCGGTTTTCTCTTCAGTTTTCTCAACCTCGGTCTTTTCAACCTTCTCAACCTCGGTTTTCTCTGTTTCCTCCGATTTCATACCCTCAGGCATTTCGAAATCAATGGACAGCGAGGAAAGGATTAAACCCCATTCCTTGAACTTCTTTTTTATCTCAGATTCGATGTTCTCTTTCACCTCCTTCCTGAAATCTTCCTTTAGAAATTCGCTGGCGGGTTTTTTCTGCAATTCAGGGATAATACTCCTGCACATGACCTTTGAAACTATTTCATCCCGAAGATCACTGAAAAAGAACTTTTTCCTCTCACCCATGAGGTTTTTGGAGAAATGATCAGAATGGAATATTCTGAATTTGATAGCAAATTTGAGATCCATCTTTTTCTCATCAGAAAGCCATACGTTCTTTATCTCGCTTTCGAGGTTTTTTTCTGATTTGTCTACCAAAAGTATATCCGTCAAATCGCCTGCAAAACTGCTTATTGTGAAACTTCCAGGACCCCTCTCCCTGTATATTTCCCTCCCCTTTTCCACAACAACAAATTCATCATCCTTCGCCAGAAACTCTTTTGTCAGAAACCCCGGAATTTCCTCTTTTTTGAACCTCTCAGCTATTACACTCTCTTCCCTTTCCCACTCCATTGTCATATTAGATATTTTTTGTAAAACTTAAAAAAGGCAAATCAATATAAATATTACCTATAGAACTTATAACCAAGGTGCTTATATGATAAAACAGGTTGAAGCTGATAAATTGATAGAAAAGCTTTCGAAAGAATTCGAGAAGATGGAGGAGATGAAACCGCCCGAATGGGCTAAATTCGTTAAGACGGGAATGTGTAAAGAAAGACCACCTTCCCAAAAAAACTGGTGGTACATACGTTCGGCCTCCATACTCCGAAAGCTTTCCCTAGGCAAACCTATTGGCATTTCAAGGATGAGAAAGGTCTATGGAGGAAGAAAGAGGAGAGGACACAAACCAGAACACAAATATATCGCATCCGGGTCGGTAATCCGCGAAATCTTACACCAGCTAGAGAAAGCAGGATTCGTTAAGACGGAAAAGGGAAAGGGAAGGATGGTCACCGCGAAGGGCAAGCTCTTCTTGAAGGAGATCGCGAAAGGTGTTGAGAAATAATTTCGAAAGGTGAGTTTATATGGCTGAATACTTGGACATGAACCAATTGCAACAGATGCAACAAATGAAACAAATAGAAGAGATGAAGAAGAAGATTTTGAGCAAAATACTTTCGAAAGAGGCGTACGAAAGGTTAGGAAGGGTTCGCTTCGCAAACCCGGAGCTCGCCGCGCAGGCCGAGCTTTACCTACTCCAGATACATCAGTCTGGAAAGTTGAAGGAAAACGTCACGGATGAACAGATGAAGGAGATACTGAAACTCCTTTCGGAAAAAAGAGAGTTAAGGATAAAGAAAAAGTAGAGGTGTTTGTATGGGAAGGAACAAGCCAGGAGGCAAGAAACTTAGGCTCTCCGCAAAGGGAAAACTCAGATCGGCTCCCCGCTGGGCAGACATAAAGAAGTTCGGTTTGAAGGGGGCGAGGACTAGGAGAATACGTATCCGCACGAAAGACTGGAGGAGAGGATCGAAATTGAAAGTGTAGGTGGAATGAATGGCGGACGTTATCGAAAGAATATACACTATCCATTTGAGGAGAGAATGGTTGAAAGAGCCGAGATCAAAAAGAAGTAATCGCGCGCTCAGGGAAGTAAGGGGTTTCGTTAGGAAGCACACGAAAGCGAAAGGGATGAAGATTTCTAGGGGTGTCAACGAACTAATATTTTCATATGGCTTCAAAAAGCCGCCTGGAAGGATAAAGGTTGAAGTGAGGGGGGATTTGGAAATGGTAGATGTGAAACTTCCTGGAGAAGTTATTGTTAAGAAAGAAGAAAAGAAGAAGGGTGTTGCGGGATTAAAGGAGAGACTGACAGGAAAAACACAGAAGGAAAAGAAAGAAGAGAAGAAGGAACCTGAAGAAAAAGAGACCAAAGAAGAGAAAGCCGAAGAGAAGAAAGAAACAAAGGAAAAGCCAAAGGAAGAAGCGAAATCTTAGATTTAATAAATAGACGTTCAATATATTTTATATGAAATTTGCAAAGCTCAATTTCCAGAAGAACCCGAACGTAGGACTTTTCTCATTCGCAACCGACAAATTCTGTCTTGTCAACAGATTCATTCGAAAGAAAGACGTAAACCTCATCAAAAACGTTCTTAAGGTACCTGTTTACCAAACGAGCGTGTTGGGAACTGGACTGATAGGGATTTTCACGGCTGGGAATTCCCAGGGTATCGTGATCTCAGACAGAATATACAATGAGGAGATCGAAGAGATGCAGAGGAATTTCGATGTCCTCGTTCTCGAAACCAAGCACACCGCTTTTGGAAATCTCATCCTTTCGAACGATAAGGGGTGTATAGTTTCTAGGGATCTGGAAAAACACAGGAAAGACATCCGAAAATTCTTAGGGGTTGAAACAAGGGTCGGAACGATCGGAGGAATGGACCTTGTTGGATCTCTGGCTATATGCAATTCTAACGGTTGCCTAGCACATAAATGGGTAACCAAGAAGGAGAGCAAGTTAATAGAGAGAATCCTAGAGGTCACGGTTTCCCCCGGATCGGTTAATTTCGGAAACCCTTGGGTTAAATCGGGTTTTATAGCCAATTCGAACGGTTTCCTGGCAGGGGATCAAACAAGCGGCCCGGAACTAGGTTTGGCGTCAGAAACACTCGGTTTCGTTTGAAACATTCGCTATTTTCCAGGACATTCTCTTTCGATAGCTTTTTCTATCCTTTTCTTCCTGTAGGCCTTGTCAAAATGTTCGCAGAATTCTTTTGCAAGCATCTTCGCTCGCTTATAATATGCCTTTTTATCATTCCATATGTTCCTCGGGTCTAGAATCTCGCTAGGCACGCCAGGGCAGTTTTTAGGAACCATTATGTGGAATATTTTGTTCTCCTCATATTCGACCATTTCCAGTTCGCCTTCCAAAGCGGCGTGAACCATCTTTCTCGTTAGGTCAATATCTATTCTCTTCCCTACCCCGTAAGGTCCGCCACTCCATCCCGTGTTTATGAGGTAAACTTTGGTTTTGTGCTTTTTCAGTTTCTCCCCTAGCATTTTTGCGTAAACGTCAGGATTCCTCGGCATGAAAGGCTCTCCAAAAAATCTGGAAAACGTGGTTCTTGGCTCTATTATCCCTGTTTCCGTCCCAGCGAGCTTGCTCGTGTACCCCATTAAAAACCACAGCATTGCCTGCTCTTTCGTGAGCCTGGACACAGGAGGAAGAACAGCATTTGCATCAGCTGTTAGGAAAAGGATTGTTTTCGGGTGGTCACCTACAGACGAAGCTTTCACGTTTGTTAGGTATGACAAGGGGTAAGAACCCCTTGAATTCGGTGTGAACCTGTCATCGTAAAAATCGAAATTCCCGTCAGGATATATCATCGCGTTTTCCACTATCGCCCCGTGTTTTTCATATGCATCCTCATGCATGATGGCGTTGTATATCTCCGGTTCTTTCTTTGGATTGAGGTTGATGAGTTTCGCGTAACATCCAAATTCGAAATTCGCTATTCCCTTTTCGCTCCACCCATGCTCATCATCTCCGTATAACGCTCGCGTAGGGTCTGCGGATAACGTGGTCTTCCCTGTCCCTGAAAGCCCGAGCAGCAAGGCGACATCCCCCCTTTCGCCTTCGTTAGCAGAACAGTGTATTGGGAGGATTCCCTCCCCAGGGAGCAGGTAATTCATCACGGTGAACATAAGCTTCTTGACGCTCCCGCAGTAAGCAGACCCGTAGACTACTCCTATCCTGTTATCAAAGTCCATAGCAATGACTATGTTCGATGTCTTTTCTGGTTCAACTTCCCTTAGCCTGCCTTCGTATTTTTTCGGGTCGAGCTTATCATACGGCAAAGCAAGCAAAACAAATACCTTCCTTGCGAATACGCTTTTTTGTAAATCCTTAGGAATGGGCCTGAACATGTTGTACGTGAAAAGTAAAGTCAATGCATGATCAGTAACCACCATAATGGGAAGCGAATAAGAAACATCCGCCCCCAATATCCTTTCCGTCACGTAAATCCTCTTCTTGTTTTCGAGGGTTTTTAACGCGTCTTCCAGAACCATATCGAAGGTTTCCGGATCGAGAGGGTTGTTGTTCGGGGAATCCCAGTCAATATTCTTTTCGCTCTCTTTCCGCTTCACGATATACGTATCTGCAGGGCTCCTACCGGTTGATTCTGGGGGTGTCCAAGTCGCGAGCGCCCCGTTTTTCGAAACCACCGCTTCCTTGTTTTTCACAGAATCCTTTATCAGATCCTCCCTTTTAGGGTTAACGTGTACATCCCCGTGCTTTTCCAGAATGGTTTCCAGTTCTTTTCTGATATCCGTGCTGATCACCCTTTCTTATGAGAATTTATTTATATCCTGTTTCGGCTTTATAAGTTTTTGATCCGATAGAATATTCGCTCTTTGTGACGTAAACATTATCTGAAATCTGTACCTCAGGGGTAGGTGAATATTTCTCTTCCCTATCCTTTTCCTCGAAAATCCCTTCTCCTGTTATAATAGTTACCAGTGCAACTTCGCTGTGATCTATAACCTTTTCTTTGGAAGGCTCCCCTCCCGTTTTGAACTTCCATATCACCTTTCCAGTTTCGGTGTCAAGCCTGTAAAAATAACAGTTCCAGGATCCTGTTACTAGTTTTCCCTCTTTAATCTGAGGGCCTATCCAGCACGGGCCATTCGTTATGAATTCCCATAAGATTTTCCCTCTTTTGTCAACGCACATCAAAACCCCCCTCTCATAACCGTCCTCCCCACCACCGAAATATATCTTATCTTCGTAGACGCAAACGTGAGATGTGTGCGGGTTATATCCAAGCTTTATCAACCATAACTCTTTTCCATTCGAAATATCTACTGCATGAAATCCGTCTTTCGCTCCGAAATACAGTACGCCGTCATGGATTTCTCCGGATGTCATTATACCTCTGCCTGCTCGAACCCTCCATATTTCTTTACCCGCGTGTCTGTTCAGGCAATACATGTTAAAATCCCATGACCCGAAAAATATCATATCGCCGTGAATGTTCACTGGACCGAAATTTCCGACAGCTCCTCCCGTTCTAAACCTCCATATTTCCTTTCCGTTTCCCAAATCTATACAATACATACAGCCGTCATAGCTTCCTATGTATACATTTCCGTCAATTATGGTCGGCATTGATATTATTTCATCCCCCGTTCTAAACCTCCAGATTTCTCTCCCTTCGAAATCAAGACAGTACACGTATGAATCCCTTGAACCGAAAATTATTTTGTCATCTGAATGGGCTACTCCTGAAACGACCTTCCCCCCAGTCTTGAATTTCCATACTAGTTTTCCTGTTTTCTTCCCCAACGCGTACAAATAACCATCATATGAACCAAAAAACACGATGCCCCCAACAATGACGGGAGAATAATTGCCTGCACAATCACCGGCTTTGAATTTCCAGATTTCCTTTCCTGTTTCAACATCAAGCGCATAGAGATAGTAGTTGTCACATCCAAAGTAAACTACCCCTTCATCTATCTCTGGAAGACAAGCGACCGTCCCTCCATATCCGTGATCCCAGCTGAGGGAATATATTTTCTGCATGCCAAAATCCGATATTTCAAGATCGAAATCCCTTTCGAACTCCATAGATTAAATTAAAAATATTAAAATAAAAACTGTTTATGCCGAGGATAAAGGAGATTCCCGAGGATTTCGTGGTCAGGGAAATTTTTGAAAAGAAGGATTCGAAAAAAGAAGAAAAAGGATTTTATGTTTGGTTCACGCTCAAGAAGAGAAACTGGGACTTATTTCGAGCATTGAGAACGATATCGAGAAGACTTGGGGTTTCCATCAAAAGATTCGGATATGCGGGTGTTAAAGATAAGAGAGCGGTCACATACCAGAAAATTTCAGTATGGAACATCCCTCTCGAGAGGTTGAAGGATTTGAAGATCAAAGATCTTGAGCTTTCGGATTTTGAGAGGAAAANNGATTTGAGAGCGAACGTTTTCGAGATAGTTGTAAGGGATATCGAAAGAAAGGAAAAAATCGAAAGAAATTTGAGAAGGATAAAGGAAAACGGCTTTGTTAACTATTTCGGGGAGCAGAGGTTTGGATTTCGGAACAATACACATTTGGTTGGGAGGGAAATCCTGAAAAACCGTTTGAAGGAAGCGGTGTGGATATATCTAACGAAGGAAGGGGAAGAGAAAGAAGAAGTTGCGAAATTTCGGGGCAATCTAAGGAAAACAAAGGATTTTGGGATCGCTCTTAAGGAGTGTCCAAAGTCACTTCATAACGAGCTGGCTCTACTCAACCACCTGATAAAAAAACCGAATGATTACGCAGGGGCTTTGCGTAAAATACCGAAGAAGTTCCGAAGGCTTTTCGTTCATTCCTATCAATCATATCTGTGGAACGAGATTGCGAAGTTCTCGAATGAGGTTCGTATTCCAATAATAGGGTTTCGAACTGATATTACCAAATACAAAACAAGGAAACAAATAGATAGAATCCTGAAAAGGGAGAACACCCGAACTTCGGATTTCAGGATAAAATCCATGCCAGAGCTTTCCAGTGAAGGGGATGAAAGGGAAAGGATAGCGAAGATGAAGGGAATGAAATGGAAATTCGGGGAGGACGAATTGAATGATAACAAACTGAAGTGTGTTCTAAAATTTGAAATCCCTAAAGGGTCTTATGCTACTGTTCTTATAAAAGAAGTTTTGAAATGAATAACAGGCGGATGTTTCATAATTTAAAGAAGGCGGACAATTATTACCTATGGAAGACCCCGTAATGCTTTTTTCAGGATTTGTATTTTTATCGCTTTTCATAGTTCTTGGCTTGATGTTCGTGATTATTTTGGCCTCCAGTTTAAGGAAAAAGAGATGGAAAGACTCTTACGAACCACACGTGAGCATGATAATACCGGTTTACAACGAGGAAAATAACATAAGAGGTTGCCTGCGGTCTATAAGTAATTCTAACTACCCAAGAGAAAAGATCGAAATCATCTTAGTGGATGACGGTTCTGAAGACAGGACTGTTGAAATAGCGAAAACATTCAAAGGTGTACGCATTATCAAACAAGAACACAAAGGAAAAGTGGATGCATTGAACTTGGGAGTTTCGAAGGCTTCCAATAACATACTCGTAACTGTTGACTGCGACGTGGAGGTACATAGGGATTTCATAAGGAACATAGTCAAACCCTTTTCCGACCCAAAGGTTGGAGCTGTTAGCGGCGCCGCGAGAGTTACCAATCCCAATTCAATGTTAACAGCATTCCAATCCATAGAATATTCTTTAAATTCAATTCTTATGGACAGTTTTTCCACAGTTTTCGGGACTGCATTCTGGTTCTGGGGGGCCGTCACTTCTTTGAGGAAAGATGTGCTGAAGAAAGTGGGCGGATTCAGCAAGCGCACAGAGACCGAGGATTTCGAGATAATGATACGCATAAAAAGGCAAGGTTACAATACCGTGAGCACTAAACACGCGATAGGAATGACCAACGTACCACAAAAATTACACTCCCTTTTCAAGCAGAGGATTAGATGGTGGAAAGGGATGCTGCAAACCATTTCAATAAACAAGGACATGTTCAGACCGAAATACGGGATAGCCATGATGTTGCTAATAATTATGCAGCTTTTCTGGTTCGCCTTTTCGTTCCTAGTTATACCTCTAATAACATACCAGATTAGTTATTGGCTGCCTTACAACATGAGCAACTTAGCAGAGGCATTATTTTACCTGTTTAGGTGGTTCAACCTCCTGGGACCCTTCTACGCACTTTACATGATACCTGAATGGGGCATATCATTCTTTTCGATATTCGGCATACTCTCTGCTGTTATAACTCTTGCAATGATGATAATCGCTTTTTCGGTATTTAAAGAAGAAATAAGTCTAAGAAAATGCTTAGGAATCTTTTTTTACTTTCCTTATACAATAATAATTAATGTAATGATAATAATGAGTGTCCTGAGCTTTGCCCTGAGAAGAGGAAGGGGGACCTTTGTGAGATAGGGATAATCATGGAAGGCATATTTGAGATGTTTTACAAGAGTTCGGAAGAGATGTCACGTATACTCGATAATTTCATAAAGCCACCAATATACCTGTCCAGCAATATGATATTTGAAACGATTTTGGTGGCAGCTACGTTGTTCTCCATCCTGTTCTATATACTCGCAATTAACGGGGTTTTTTCAAAACCAAAGAAAGATAAGTATTCAAAGCACATTCCCAGCAAAAATCTGCCCTTCGTTACGGTTCAGATACCCACGTACAACGAGCCTGTAGCTTTGAGATGTGCCGAAAAATGCCTTAAATTTGACTATCCAGAAAAAAAGTTCGAGATAATCATAGGGGACGACAGCAATGATGAAGAAGTTTCGAGAATGATAGATGAATTCGCGGAAAAACACAAGAACAAAATAAGGGTCATAAGGAGACCTGTGAATGAAGGTTTCAAAGCAGGTAATCTGAACAACATGCTGAAACATTCCAAGGGCGAGATTGTAGTGATATTTGACTCAGATTTCATCCCTTCGAGAAACTTTCTGAAGAGGATTGTGAAACCGTTTGAAAATAAAAAGGTCGCTGCTGTCCAATCCAGATGGGAATTCACGAATGCCAACCAGAATCTGGTTTCCAGACTTTATTCCTCGATACTGATAGTTTATCACCATCTAACCCTTCCTTTGATAAACAGATTTGGAGTTTCTTTCATATGCGGTTCGGGGGAAGCGATAAAAAGAGATATACTCTTGAAGCTTGGTGGATGGCAAAACGGGAGTCTCACGGAAGATACCGAATTTTCGATTAGGATTATGGAAATGGGCTACAAGACCGTATATCTTCCTGACCTTGTAACCCCTGGCGAGAGCCCTTTCACTTTCAACGGATTCAAGCGTCAGCAGATGCGCTGGGCTTACGGAACAATAAGGGCTTTCATCGACCACAAAAAACAGATACTTTTCAACAAGAACTTCAATAACAAGCAAAGGCTTATGCTATCATTTGTACTTCTAGGGTATTTGGTTTCACCTATTCTGGCTTTGTTGTTCGTATCAGGAATGATCGCTTTCGTGACGAACATTCCCGGCCCCATAGACATTGTGGAATTTACAAGGGCTGTGAGCAGGAATCTCCTACTCACATCAGGATTCATAGCAGCAAGCTTAGTTGCCCTTAAGAAAAACAGAAGACTTAGGATGTTTCCAAAACTTTTGGTATCCTCATTCACTGCAGGAGTGCTGGTTTCGTTCTCGGTGGCCATTGCTATTTTCAAATCGATTTCGAAGAGGCCAATGGACTGGTACATGATCCAAAAGAACGGTAATAAAGTATACGCAACTCTGAATGGCTCAGATATCCTTCCTATTCCACCAGCAAAGACATACCCTCGGTAGACTCAAATTCTACGCTAGACCTACGTCTGTAAAGGGTTAAAATAAAAAGAAAAAGAAGGGTTTTTTAGGTTTTAGTTTCGGTGGTCTAGACAGTTCCGATGTATTCAGATCCTGACAATCCTGAGTACACTGTTGGCTTGATGACCTTGTTGGCTATCAAATTCCTTGTGTCAGCAGCAGTTGTTCCAGCAACTATCAGCGCATTCTTGCCTGACCCGAAAGCTCCCTCTACAACCTTTATCATACCGTTTCCGGAGCTCTTAAGGGTATCGTGTGTGTTGAGCCAATAATCACAGGAGTCTGTTGTGTTCCAGGCATCGTTAAGCAAAGTCTTCACAAGGGCATTCGCACACGGACCACCCACAAGTATAAGGTTCTTGTCCAATGTGGAATCCGCTGTTATTTCGCTTGCGAACTTTGCTACCGGGTTCGTGACCGGAATGGCTTCATTGTATGTTCCTCCGCCACCTCCACCAACGGAGAATGCCGGATCGCTACCAATTCCAATACCAACGATTGCCTGGTCATTCGGGTATGATATGTCTGCTGAGTCTTTGTCTGCTTGATTCCACGTGACCACAGCTCCGTAAACGTCTACCAATTTCTCGTAATCGTCGTCGGTTTCTAGATCAACGAAATTGGCAACAGCTCCACCGCTCATCACGGGCTTTACTAGGATAGCGTCATCTGTTGCGTCATGAATCGTAGTCACCATCACTGAATTATAGGCGTCGTTAATGTCCTCTTCCTCCACTACTATAAGTGTTGCGTCTGTTGAACCTGCCACACCAACTGTACCAGCAGTCAAGTTAATATCGTATGTGACACCAGCTTGGCTGCACGAACCTTCAGCTGCGCATACGAAACCACCAGGTACGACAGCATTCGCAGCACTTCCGTAACCAACCTCGTCGGCAGATGTCAAGTTCTCTGCAAACGCGACCAGAGCCCCGTACTTTGTTTTAAGTGCTGGGAAAATGGTCTGGAAAGCACCCGGGTCTCCATCAGCTGCGGTGTCGCTTGCGTTGTGATTCCAGGTTATCCTGACTTCTTCATTCCCTGTCGATACGTTCATGTAGTATAACTGTCCGTCTATGTACTTATCCACACTGTTGTCTCCTGCTTTTGCGAGTACCGCCTCGTATGTTGCACCGGAGAACACGTCTTTGAGCTTCACCTCACCTGCAGAGCCTCCTGTTGCTTTTTCAACGTTGTCTACCTCGAAGAAGTGCGTGAAGCCACCGGCGTCAACAAGCAAGTACTCGTTTTCTGCTATTGAGGCACCTTCAACCACGTGGATTTTATCGTTGTCCACCATTACTTCTACATTTGAACCAGTATCGGATCCGAATGCCACCTCTTTCTTGTCACCCTTGTATGTGGTCATATCAACCTTTGCTTCATCTCCAGGTGTGCTGACCTCTATCAATTCTCTGTTGGCTGAATCCTCTTCTGGTGTCATGCCATAGAATTCGGTCTGGAAACTGCCCCATACTGGATCTACGAAGGCCTCTCCCGGCATTATGTCATCCACTTCGTCGTCATCTGCTGCAATCTGGACCTCTATCACTGTCACATCGCCATTGGCATCTGTGGTGAGAACGACATTGGTTCCGTCAATATCTTCTTCGTCTTCTCCCACCGCAATTGGTTGGCCATTCTCGAATATCATCTTCTGGCTGCCCAAGCTTAGCTGCACATACCCTGCATATCCTTCACCTGTCTGTGCGTCCCACTTTATCACGGTGTCAACGTAGAAGGTCAGACCTGCAACCGTTTCTTCTTGACCCTCCGTTACCTCTTCTGATTCGTCATTTACCTTTACAATCGCTGTTGTTTGATCCTGTATACCCAAAACCACTATTGTGTAATCGGTTCCTCCAAATGTTACGGTTTTTGTTTCTCCAGCGTTTATGGTTTCCTTTGCCGCAGAACCGAACAACACTATCTTGGAGTTCGTGGACGTGGCAGCTATCGTGTATTTGCTTCCGAAAAGGCTCATATCGTTTCCATGCACGTCGTCGTGACTGAAGTTAACGGCTGTGTCGAAAACGACTTTTGTGGAATACAAAAAGTTCGCTTCAGTTGTTCCAATGTCCACGTAGAGGGTCGGATCTCTGTCATCATCGCTATTACCGAATGTCACCTTCCTGTCAGCATTCGTGCCAAGAGTTACATACTGATCAAAGTTGTAGTCATCTCCTTCATCATCCTCGAAAGTTCCAGAAGCCAAAATCACCGGAAGGTCCTCTGCAGTGAGCACTTGCTTGGCAGCGCTTACAACATCATTTATGTAAAGTTTTGTGGCTGTTGTTGCCAAGTCAGCACCACCACTCGTGACCGTCAGTGTGGCTCCCACTGTTGGGATGTCCTTTGCAGTAACAGCGTAGTTTGAAACAAAACTCGCTGCTATATCCGTCGCTCCTATAACATCCTGTACCTTCGCTGTATCTCCTACAACTATTAACGGTGAAGTGTAGGTCGTGTCTGTTTTTTCAAAGAACGTTCCCATTCCATCGCTAAATGTTACTGCTCCAAGAGCACCACCTAAAAGTATCGTTGCCCCTGCTATTGCTGACAAACCACCTGCAATAAGTCTCTTAATTTTCATAGTTTACCTCCTATTTTAAATGTCAAGCCCTGATTTTTTCGGCGGTAAGGACTTGATGCTTATGAATACTTATGCCCAGGGGATATATATAGTTTGCGTGAAACAGTTATGTACATAGATAAAAAAACATATAAAATGTTTTTTATTGTTCCAAAAAGGATAAAAACATATTTTTATTGTTCCAAAATACCTTAAATAGCTCTAATTTAAAAAATAATAATTTTAAATGAATATAAATAACAAATCTCCGTAAAAAAGGCTTATTAACATCGTGATGACGAAAACAGGTGCGAACCTCACCCCCTCCTTTACCCACACGTACTTATTTTTTCTCCTTATTCCCATTATCTCCCTTTTGGTCAGACCTCTCCACCTCCCATCGAGGATCACATCACCCTCTTTCAATTCGCTAGTCCTTATACTTCTCTTGAAAAGGTATTTCTCAACAGTTTTCGCGTAGTAAGAGAAGAAAAGTATGAATGTTAGGAGGAACGGGAGCAAAATCATCGTGTAATTTAACTCAAAAGAAAACCAGAAATACGTAAAGAATGCAAAAAACCACGAGACAGCGAAGAAAAAAACGCTCAACCCCACGAGTCTGCGTTTTTCCTTTCTCAAGAACTCCAAATACTTCCTGTTCACGTCCCTGTTCTTGATTCCCAGAAAAATCGAGTATATGATAAGATAGACAAGGGAAACCAATAGGAAATTGAAAAGAAGGGTCAAGGGGAATGGGAAGAAAGTGGTCGTGACCACCCCGAAAATCTGACTGGGGAACAGAAAACCCAACGCCCCCAATAACCAGGCATCACCATCACCCCATTGTTTAGAAAAATAGAGTAGCAAACCCAACGAAAGGAAAGCTACGCCAACAAATACAGCATTTCCAAGTATCCACCAGTCATTCCCTACGAAAGCGAAAATTCCTCTTACAAACAAGGTGAGAATTATCATCGAGTATGGCAACCAATCAGGAAATTCCGTGTATCTGAGGTCCCAGTATCCTGCAAGGCCAAAACCCACAATACCAATCGCGAGAAGTACGAATTCTAACATAATAATTATTGTGGCTATCCGAATATAAATCAAAGCGGTAAATGGGGCCGCTGAGAGTTTCAGACAGAAGCAGTTGAAAACTGCTTCAAACGCCCTTTGAACTCAGGTCGCAGACTTTTTCGCCCTTCATTTCCAGGTTTTTGCTTACCCGCTTTTGGACGCAAGCGTCAGCGGGAAAAGCGGGTCCCGAAGCCTGAATGCTAATGGCGTCGCCTCTCTTGCGAGATGGAAACTAGACCAAACTACACCACGGCCCCATTGATACAAATTTATTGGAACATTATATTAAAAAGTTAAAACCGAGAGAATTAAGAGTTTAATCACTTATGCCCTTTCTCTGTTTTATCTGGCTTATTACCTTTTGCGCGAGATCTCTTGGCAGGGGTTCATAAACCACGTCTATAAGCCAATAAAAACCCTGTCCTCCTGTTGAGGATTTCAAAGACGAATTGAAACCGAACATCTCGGCAACCGGGAGCTTAGCTGTTATACTCGTCGTTCCCCTCTCCTCTCCCATCTCCAGTATCTGACCTCTCCTGTTCTGAACCTCTTTCATAGCCCCACTCAGCTGATCTGTGGGGACATCAATCCTTATGATCTGTTTGGGTTCAAGCATGTACGCCTTCCCTGAAACCATCGCTTCTCTTATAGCGGAACGTGTGCTCGGCACGACCTGTGCAGGACCCCTATGTATCGCATCTTCGTGAAGTTTCGCATCAACCAGTTTAACCTTTATCGCATCGCAGGGCTCTCTCGCAAGAGGACCCTCATCCATCGCTTCCATGAAAGACTGCTTAAGCATCTCCATCACTTCCAATATAGCGTGAACCCCCCTTGTCATATCGAGAAACACGTTACGGTTGTGTATAAGTTTCACCTTTTTCGATTCCTCTCTATCGAATCCGAGATCAACCAGTTTGTTTTGCAACTCAACGTCTTTTTTCTTGACTTCTATGTTCGAAGGCATCTCGCCCCTTATCATTGCATGGTGAACCTTCCCTTCCAGAGGTTCGGTTATGATGTAGAACCTATTGTGCTTGTTAGGAGATTTACCTTCTATCGCCTCGGGTGTCACACCTTTCACTGATTCTCTGTAAATAACGATTGGGGGAGAAACATCCACATCGAAACCCTCTTCCTTCAGTGGTCTTTCGATCTTCGCATCTATATGCAATTCACCCAACCCCGAAACCAGATATTCTCCGGTCTCCTCGTTTATCTTGACCCTAAGGGTAGGATCCTCTTTGGCGACTTTTCTTAAGAATTCAATTAATTTCGCGAGTTGTTGCGGCTTTTTAGGTTCTATCGCCTTCACAACAACCGGTTCGAATATGTGCGTGATGGACTCGAAACCCGGGATAACGTTATCGGGGTCGCATATCGTTTCCCCTGAGTAGGATTCCCTGAGACCGACAATTCCCACTATATTACCAGCATCCACTTCCTCCATCCCTATCCTCTGCTGACCCTTGTAAACAGAGACCTGCTGTACCTTCTGGGTTTTGCTCGTTCCAACAAGATAAACTTCCTGACCTGTTCTCATCTTCCCTGAAAATATCCGAACAGTAGCGACGTAACCCGCATGGGGGTCTGGATACAATTTCGTAACTATCGCAGCTAGCTTCCCATCGGGATTGCAATCCGCCATGTCCTTCGCGATATCCGATTCGCTCTCTCCAGGCCATATTTTGTGTATACGATACTTCTGGGCATTCAAAGGGTTTGGGAGATGTCTTATCACCATATCCAGAACTATAACGTGGAGAGGCGAACGCTTAGCAAGCTCCTTCTCACCTTCAGGTCCCTTGTTTGTGAGATCTATGATATCCTTAAACGTTATCCCTGTTTTTTGCATGTAGGGAATGGATATGGCCCAGTTTCTCACGGCAGAACCGAAAGCAACCCCACCATCATTAACGTTAACCATCCACTTGCTAGCGAATTCCTTCTCCCCGTATTTCTGGATGAGCACATTCACCTCGGTTATGATCTTCTTGAATCTTTCCTGCATTTGTTCGGGGGTGAGTTTCAGCTCCTTTATCAACCGGTCAACCTTGTTTATGAACAGAATAGGCTTTACCCTTTCTTTCAGGGCTTGTCGTATAACGGTCTCGGTCTGCGGCATCACAGCCTCCACCGCATCTATAAGGACTACAACCCCGTCCACCGCGCGCATAGCGCGCGTAACGTCCCCTCCAAAATCAACGTGTCCAGGCGTGTCGATCAGATTGATCAAATAATCTTGCTTTTCGTATTCATGAACCATACTCACGTTCGCGGAATATATCGTTATTCCCCTCTCCTGCTCTTGTTCTACGAAATCCATCGCTAGTTGTTTGCCTGCGAGCTCCTCAGATATCATCCCCGCCCCTGCGAGAAGGTTATCTGTCAAGGTGGTTTTACCGTGATCGATGTGCGCAACAATCCCTATGTTTCGAATCTGATCAGGTTTCCTCATCAACTTCTTAATTGTGGGGGTCACGTCCTTTGCCGCCATATTATCCTCTCTAATTATAATTTCTTTAATTTGTCCATAAATCTATATAAAGTTTCAATTCTATGAAAAAAGTTACATCCTTACCCTTACCTCGCACCTTCGGCTTCTCTTTCTATCCTCATTCTTTCGCGTATTACATTGCTCCTCTGGTCGTTGTTGGCGATCTCGATGAGCTCGTCCGCGATTGCTTGAGCAAGGGTTTTCCTGCTCTGGAAAGTTTTCGAGAATATGTCCTGCGCGATCAAGCGAAGGGAAACATCCAGCCTCCTCTGCGGGGAGACAACCACCGCCTTTCGTGCGATTATCCCTCCCAACCTGTACCCCATCACTTCCTCATATAACGCTCCGTTCTCTACCGCGGTCACTAGAATTTGAATCGGATTCTTTTTCGTTCGCCTTTCGATTATCTCAAACGCCTCTTTCATAGACTTGAAAACCTTTTGGTAATTCCCAACGACGTGTCCTGACGTTAGTTTATGTTTCTTCCCCTTATGGCCGGGAACGAAAAGCTTGTTTATAAACCTTTCGACAACGTTCATCTTTGATTTATGAATAGATACCGTTCCGTACCTACCGCTCGTTTTCGGCAGAACTACAGGTCGTAAATTTATGTATTTTTTCAGACCGGGGTCTTTCACCTCAACCACAGANNATTATCCGCCTTCTTTCGCCTTCTCTCTCTTCCCCTTCAGAATTTCAGATAATGGAACACCATTCACAGCGATAACCTTGTATTTAATCCCGTGCATTGATCCAACCGCTCCACCCTGTGAACCTCCAAGTCCCACGAGGAGGACCTCGTCATGCTCGTCTATGTGTTTTATCGCTCCTGTCTTCGGGACGAATGCCGTGACCTGTATACCATTCTTTATGAGCTGACAACGAACAGCCTTTATTATTCCGGAATGTGGCTGCTTTTGTTCAACTCCCTTTTTCTTGAGAACGAGCGCTTTCGCTATCGGGGCTCCTTTAAGCGGGGTCTTCCCCCAGAGCTTTAGCATCTTCCTCTTTTTCTGGTCAGAGCTCCACCTGAACTTCCCCCTTTTCTTCTTCAAATTCCTCGCAGCGAACGCTCCTCCCATGTTATCCAATCCTTAGGACAAAGTCAAAGACTTTGTCAATTTTTTATCATCTAAGCCTTAAATTCTTGATGTTGAAATGTCTTTTAAGGAATTCCCTTATCATCTTTATGTTTTTTCCTCCTTTGCCTATTACGGTTGACCTGTCGGAGGAAGGGATCGAAACTGTTATCACACCATCGTGAATTTCAATTGAATTTGTATTCGGTATTAGGTTATGGACGAGTTTCTCTGGTGTGTCAGCGTGTTCGAATATCTTCACTTTCTTCCCTAACGCCCTGCACACATTTTTTATTTTTACCCCGTTCCTTCCTATCGCCATTCCCATTTTTCCTGGTTCTATGAGGAAGTAAACTGTGTCCTCGTTCATCAAACAATCCCTTACGTGAACTCCTACTAATCTCTCGAATATCCCCACGAAGCGGACATGCTCAGTAGTCAGTTTTATCGCCATTTTCTACCAGCTCACTTTTTTATCCCCAGTAACATCACGTTAAACGGCTTACCGCACAACTCTCCAAGTTGTCTGGAGTTCCCCTTGAATTTTTTGATTTCTACTTTAAAGTTTTTATTGTAATAATTTAACTCGTTCATCACGTCTTCCTTACAGTTTGTGGGTAGGATAACGTATTTAACGTTATCGCTTTTAATACCTTTTATTACGTTTCTACTTCCGATTACCAACTTCTTCTCCTTCATCCCCTCTTTGATTTCCTTGTCTATTGACATTCGCATCACTAATAAATATAACCTAGTAAAGCTCCTCCTACCTCGTCCTTTTTTGCTCGTCTGTGATCGACTATACCTTTCGAAGTGGTCACAAACAAAATCCCCACGTTAACGGACGGCAGGAATCTCTTCTCCCAAGATATGAATTCGTCTTTTTTGAGATAAAATCTCGGTCTGATAACGCCGCAATCATTTATTCTCCCAAGAAGTTCCACTCGAAATTTCCCGCTCTTCCCGTCGTCGATGAATTCGAACGAACCAATGTACTTGTTCTTCTGCATCAGCTTGAGAATTTCCTTTATAATACTAGAACTGGGAACTAGGCAATCCTTCCTACCGATTCTATCCGCATTCTTAATGACGGCAAACACATCAGCAAGCAAATCGTGCTTCATAGTTGAAACCTCACTCAAATTTTTCAAAACCCAGTTCTTTTGCGATCTCCCTGAAACATTGCCTGCAGTAGTGAAGACCGTATTTGTTTATAACGCCCTCTGTTTTTCCGCATCTCCTGCAGGGTTTCACATTCCTTCCGAACTTCCTTTCTTTTGGTTTGTTGAACTTCATGAACCTAGCGAGCTTCACGGGCTTTTTCTCTATCTGCTTTCTCGCGTTTTCGAAAGTCATATCAACACCTTTTAGCTTTCATTCCTCCTCTTTTGAAATCTCAACATCGTATTCTTTTTTTACCCACTCCTTCGTTTCTTCCTTGGTTATCCTGTGTTTCTTCCCTACCTTTTTCTTACGTATCTTTCTCCTCTTGATCCTGAATCCGGGCCTAACAAGAGTAACGCATATGTCCATACCTATTATCCCTATTTCAGGATCATATTTCACGCCAGGAAGATCTATGTACTCCTTCACACCTATCGAGAAGTTCCCATTATTGTCAAATTGATCGGGACTCATTCGGTTTTCATTTGCTTTCAGAGTGTTTCTTAGAAACTCCTTCGCCTTCTCCCCCCTTATCGTTACCTTCACACCGATTGGCCTTTTCTTCGCGACACCAAACGTCGTCCTCTTGTGGGTTTTTGTAACCACAACTTTCTTTTCTGATAGCTTTTCGAGGAGTTTTTTCGCCATCTCAAGTTTCGGGCCTGCCTCTCCCACTCCTATATTGATCGTGATCTTCTCCAGCATTATCTCTCTCATGGGATTCATTTAACCTCACCAACCAGTACGTATTCTTTAACCGTTTCCATCTCTCCGTCCTTGGTTTGCAGCACAATCCTGTTGCTCTCAAGCATGCTTTTTCGATCGAAAACTTCCTTTACTTTCCCTTTCACCCCAATGTTCTTTCCTGAGATGACGATTGCTTGCGAATTTTTATCGAACTTGTAATGCTTCAAAATCTTCTGAGTGGAAATTTCGATGAGAAGCGAATCATTGGGTTTGTAAATATTCTTTTCCGTCAGGATATTCCTTCCGTCATGAAGGTTAAGCTGTATGATCCCGCCCTTTAGGGTTCTCTTGTCTTGTATCATGCATAGTTTTTTGTCTGCCTGCGAAGAAGCCATCTCCTCAAGGAATAAACCGTGTTTACCCACGGAAACCCTGTAATATTTTTTGATATTCGGGATTTCGATGGCATCCATTAGCCCCACAGGATAATTCGGGTCTTTCCTCACCTTCTTGTCAACCAGTATCTCCCCTTTCTTTATCGCGTTCTTCGCTTCTTTGATAGTTTCGAACATATTCAATACGTTCCTGAGCAAGACGAGAAGAGGTATGCATTCGGACTTTTTGTGTGGCCCTGGTCTTGGCGAGACAACAAATGTATTCTCCTTCTTACCCATTTTCCAGTATTTCGGGATCGAATATCTTTTCAAATGCACATTACCCACCTTTCCCCTTTCGCTTCTCCTTGGTTTCCCTTGACCTTTCAACGATCATCTGTCTCCTTTTGTCTTCCATTTTTGAATCGATTATGATAAGGTTAGATGGGTCTATCGGCCTCAAGACCTCCGATCCGTCAACCTTCTTAACGTTCAGCCCTTCAACATAAACTTTGCTAGTTTTCAGGTCTATCCTTTCGATCTTCCCTTTGAACCCTTTATTCGAGCCTCTCATGACCTTAACCTCATCCCCCTTTCTCAGGGGAAGTGAACGCTTTCCGAATCTATTTCTCAAAACCTCCGAGAGGTGGGCGGAAACAAATTTCTGTTTTACATGCAAAGGAGCCTTGTGCCTGTATTTTCTCTGTTTTCTTGGTTTCACGCTGGCTACCCATTTATTTGACCATTCCTTCATATCACACCACTAT
>JABAOF010002864.1_pt4 | contig 25875 bp, 21 predicted proteins | sample 7062171 | NCBI WGS metagenome assembly JABAOF01 (sample SAMN14538628, study PRJNA623070) | marine sediment metagenome | biome: marine biome [ENVO:00000428]; feature: marine pelagic biome [ENVO:01000023]; material: deep marine sediment [ENVO:00002113] | place: India: Gulf of Khambhat ...
TCCTGGACAACAATTTTTTTACCTTTTATCTTTTTGACCTTTGCCCTTCTTGTTTCAAAGCTAAAATCGCCCCTTAGCCAACCAAATGTTTTAATTGGAAGTCTTTTATTTTTCGTATCAATAACCTTACTAGCACGGGCGGGTGTATTGGGCAGGATGGCCTGGGAAGGCGTTGCGGTACTTATTACACCGGCTGGTGCTTTCATAGTTTTACTTGGAACTGCAGTTGTTGGCTTGATTATTTTATTTAACACTTCAATAGACCAGGTTTTAACTACCCTTTTTGCCTTTTTTAGAACTATTAGAGGTTTTACTGTTGGTGAGGGAAAATTCAGAAAAGCAGTGGCTCTTGGTAAAAAGGAGTTAAAGGTAACCGGAGCAGGGATGGCAACTCCAACAGCAGCAACAGCGAAATTACCAAAGAAAGTACCGTTAACCGAACCATTGTCACCGAAACTAGTAAGTAACGTTCCAGGAGAAGAGAGGGTTTGGAAGTATCCTTCATTGAAGATTTTGTCCGATACGGTATCAGGAAAAGCAGATAGGGGTGATATAAAAGGAAATGCTGCCATTATTGAACAAACACTGGAGTCTTTTGGAATAACAGCGCGAGTGGTAGAGGTGAATTTGGGGCCAGCAGTTACCCAGTATGCTTTGGAAGTTGCTTTAGGTACTAAACTTTCAAAGATTACTGCACTCGAGCGCGATCTTGCACTGGCATTAGCAGCACCCACGGGAACTATCAGGATTGAGGCTCCTATACCAGGAAGATCGTTGGTTGGAATTGAGCTTCCAAATAGAAGTCCCGAGTTTGTACCGCTAAAGAAGATGATTGCTTCAGATGAAATGCGCAAGAATCCAGGTAAACTTGCGGTTGCATTAGGGCTTGATGTTTCTGGAAACCCTCATGTTGCTGATTTAGCTCGCATGCCCCATGTATTAATTGCCGGCCAGACTGGGTCAGGAAAGAGTGTCTGTATTAATTCATTTTTGGGGTCTTTGCTTTTTAGAGCAACACCCTCTGAAGTAAAGCTAATTTTAGTTGATCCCAAAAGAGTTGAACTTACAGCTTACAATGAGATACCTCACCTTTTGACTCCGGTGATTATTAATCCCGATGATATGATTTCTGCACTCCGGTGGATACTTTCAGAAATGGATAGACGGTATAAATTATTTGCCCAAGCTGGCGCGAGAAATATTGAGGGTTATAACGAGATGTCAGGCTTCCAGGCCTTGCCTTATATTGTTTTGGTTGTCGATGAGTTAGCAGACATTATGCTTTTTTCTCCAGTTGAAGTTGAGGATGCAGTAACCAGAATTGCCCAAATGAGCCGAGCCACAGGAATTCACATGGTCTTGTCAACCCAAAGACCAAGTGTTGACATTATTACGGGGTTAATTAAAGCCAATATTCCCTGCAGAATAGCCTTTGCAGTTGCCAGCCAGGTAGACTCGAGAGTAATTTTGGATATGCAGGGAGCAGAGAAGTTACTGGGACAAGGGGATATGCTTTATTTACCGCCTGAGCAAGCAAAACCAATAAGGATACAGGGAGCTTTTGTTTCCGATAAAGATATTGGTTCACTGGTCAGTTATCTCAAAAAACAAGGCGTTACTCCACAATATACTGAGGAGGTCACATCAATGCCAAGACCGGGAACCACCAAGTTGCCAGGGGTTGACAGTGAACTTGATGATCTTTTTAGGGATGCGGTAGAGGTTGTTTGTCAGTATGATAGAGCTTCTGCGTCTTTACTTCAGAGAAGGCTTTCAATCGGATACGCCAGGGCTGCGAGGATAATCGATCAACTTGAAGTTACTGGAGTCGTTGGTCCCGCAGATGGGTCTAAACCTCGAGAAGTCTTAATTCAAAACGCTCAAGAGATTCTTTCTGCGACACAAGCCCAACCACCCGTTGTCTAAATTTATTAATTTCGATGAGAACGATAGGACAAGCCGTTAAGGAGGTTCGTACGAGGAAAAGGTATTCCCGTAAGCGTCTTGAGGAAGAGACAAAAATAAAAAAAGATTTCATTGAGGCTATCGAGAAAGAAGAGTGGAGCAAACTTCCTGAATATCCAGTAGTTCAAGGGTTTGTAAAAAGAATTGCTACAACACTTAAAGCAAACCCTCGAGAGGTAGTTGCTCTTTTAAGGCGGGATTACCCTCCCCAAAAATTAGTTATCTCACCAAAGCCGGATGTATCAGAGAAATTTACTTGGAGCCCTAAGCTGACTTTTATTACTGGGGTGGTGGTGGTGATTATGATCGTGCTTGGTTATTTAGGATTTCAATATTTGAGATTTACTAGCCCTCCACCTTTGGAGATTTACCAACCACAAGAAGGGCAAGTTATTGCCGGGAGAGATTTTGCCGTCTCAGGAAAAACAGATCCTCAGGCAGTAGTTAAAGTGAATAACCAGCTGGTATTGGTTGGGGGCGATGGATTTTTTACTGCTGAGATTGAGATATTTGAAGGAACTGAAGAAATTGAAGTAAAAGCAATCTCTCGCTCTGGAAAAGAAACAGTAATTCGACGTAAGATAGTACCAGAGCTTGCTGAGTAGCAAGCTTAGTAAATTCGAAATTCGAATATCGAAATCCTAAACAATATTAAAATTCAAATTTTCAAAATTCCAAACTGTTTAATTATTTGAATTTAGAATTTGGAATTTGTTTCGAATTTAGGACTTGGTGCTTAGAATTTGAGATTTCCAAGCGGAGCTTGGCCTATGGATGGTGTACAAAAATTATTAGCAGTCGTTATAGTTTCTTTAACCCTACTATTATTAATAGTAGGAGTGCAGGTTATATTGATTTTTATCGATCTTCGGCGTGCCTTGAAAAGACTTAATAATCTACTCGAGGATGCGATATTAGGCGGTGGCCTTATTCGGCCAGAAAAGTTAACTGGAATTATTGAGATGTTTAGAAAAAGAAAAAAAACTGAAACCCGCGAGCAAGGAAGTTTCCAAGAAGAACCTCCCCCCTCAGAATAAATCTCAATAAGGCCTATAATATTGCTTTCTGGGCTTGTTTATGCTATTATTTCCATTATCGCACCTTGATAAACCTATGCGAACTGTATGATTTTTCCTTGCCGTTGTGGGCAAACTTGTGGTCGTCATAACCGATGATCAGATAAATTGCCCACAATGCGATTGGAAAGTAATGGTTGGGAACAAGTAAAGGGTGTCCACACTCGAGGTGATCGAATAGTTGCCGGAGGCCATCGATCTTTTGTTTGGCTGTATCAAAGGAAACAAGGTCAAGCCTCGTAATATTCTTTCGCAGTAACAGAATTTGATCAGAAAGTGAGGGACTGAAATGACGACAGTCGAAGAATTCTATCAGAGGATGGTTGATAGCGACCGTACTCCGTTAGTTCTAAGTCAGGAGGATGCATTCAATCCGAATTTCCAACAAGCCTTGAATAGATTCAAGGATGAAGGTCACACCATCCTGGTCGTGTTGGACGATGTTGGGAAGATTCGACAGATCGATGTCAGCGAAATGAAGACGGAGCTTCCTGAGGGAATACGCCGATTACTCGATAACGTTGGACGAAAGCTATAACAGCTTGATTTTCGCAAAGGAGGTGTTGGGATATGCCCAAAAATGACCGCGAGATACTTGCGAAAGCTCGTGAACACTGGATGAACCAAACGCTTAGTTTGGGTATGCAGGCTGCATGGCGGTTAGTCGATAAATTTGAGAAAATCGTAGGTGATAAGTTCACCATCGACGAAGTTTGTAGCAGATTAGACGAATTGTCTGGCCGCGCTCTAGAGCTCAAAGAGGACCTACAGCGGTTCAAGCAAGAACACAGCTGGCTTGGTTGACGTCCAATACTATATAGAAGGAGGTGCAGAGGGCGCCGAAGGGATAAGGTGAGAGTAGATTTTACGTTCGTGATCGATACGCGCGTGATCACGACCGACTCTTTATCTTTCCCCAAGGCGCCTTTATTTTTGGAAAGAATATTAGTTCAATTCTTTAAAACATATATTATCCATTTCTTGCTCGCCCAAGAAATGGACGAAAGAAGGGCGCCACATAAATTCTTCAGCCTTTCATAGTCTCGCTCATGCTATATCGCTCAACTTAGCACTTGAGTGCTGCAGACAATCGCGATATTTTCAAATGAACTCACTCGACTAATCAAGGTTTCAGAATTTGGTGGAATTTTATTTTCCCCAATTACAAATTACTATTTACTAATTACTTCTTCCAACTAGTCACCAATCAGCTGCCTGCGCAGGCAGGCTAATCACAGATCACTTTTCCTAATGTTTTAATAACGGTATAATTCAGGCAGGATGAAGGCGAAAGTATTAAAGCAAAAATACCTTAATTTCTTTAAGAAAAGAGGGCATGCGATAATTCCCTCGGTACCTTTAGTGCCCGAAAATGATCCCACAGTTTTATTTATCACCGCCGGAATGCACCCCCTGGTTCCGTTTCTTCTAGGAGAACCCCACCCTGCAGGTAAAAGGCTTGTAAATAATCAAGTATGCCTGCGAACTAATGATATTGATGAGGTTGGAGATACAACTCACCACACTTTTTTTGAGATGCTTGGTAATTGGTCATTAGGTGATTATTGGAAAAGCCAGGCAATAGAGTGGTCTTATGAGTTTTTAACAATAGAGCTGAGACTTGAGCCGAATCGTATATGGGTGACCTGTTTTGAGGGTGATAGGGATGCACCAAAAGACACTGAATCAGCGGAAATTTGGATGAAGCTAGGAATTCCGAAAAATCGGATATTTTTCTATGGTAAAAAGGAAAATTGGTGGGGACCAGCAGGAAAAACTGGTCCGTGTGGGCCAGATACGGAGATGTTTTATGATGTCACTGGGAAATCTCATGGTTCGGATTGTAAACCGGGGGACAATTGTGGCAGGTTTTTCGAAATCTGGAACGATGTTTTTATGCAGTACAACAAAACCAAAGATGGGAAGTATCAAGCCTTAAAGCAAAAAAATGTGGATACTGGTATGGGGGTGGAAAGAACGGTGGCGGTATTATCAGGTTTTGATGATGATTATAAAGTTCCTGATCTTTGGGGAAAAATTATGTTGGCAATCGAGACTTCAACGAAGACAAAGTACGAAGGTAACGAAAAAGCCCATCGGATAATTGCTGATCACGTACGCGCGGCAACATTTGCTATTGCTGATGGGGTGGTACCTTCAAATAAAGACAGAGGTTACGTTATCAGAAGATTAATTAGACGAGCAGTACGCTTTGGGAAGGTTTTAGGTGTTGAGAGGCCGTATTTAGTCCAAGTATCAAAGGCGGTTAAAGAAATCTATAAAGATGATTATCCTGAGGTTGAGAAAAAATGGAGTAACATTAAAGAGGCATTTGAAGAAGAGGAAAGCAAGTTTCTTTCTACTCTTGCAAGAGGATTAAAAGAGATTGAGAAATTGGGAGACTTAGATGGTAAAAAGGCTTTTTTTCTTTACGAGACGTACGGATTCCCACTTGAACTTACTGAGGAAATAGCTAAAGAGAGAAAGCAAAAGGTCGATAAAAAAGTTTTTGAGCAGGAGTTTGAAAAACACAGGAAACTTTCTCGGACAGCCAGTGCTGGAATGTTTAAGGGTGGGTTGGCCGATCATTCAGAAGAAGTTAAAAAACTTCATACAGCAACCCATTTGCTGCATACTGCCTTAAGAAAACTTTTAGGAGAGCATGTTACCCAAAAAGGATCAAACATTACTTCCGAGAGACTTCGTTTTGATTTTTCCCATCAAGAAAAGTTGTCAGATGAAGAAGTTAAAAAAGTAGAAAAGCTAATTAATAAACAGATTAAGAAGGATCTGCCGGTTACTTTTGAAACAAAGACTTTGAGGGAGGCCTTGGATGAGGGAGCCCTGGCCTTTTTTGAAGAGAAGTATGATCAGAAAGTTAAGGTTTACACAATTGGAGATCCTTCGGCAAGCTCAGGACTCCCTCCTTTTAGTCGGGAGGTGTGCGGTGGACCACATGTTTCTCGAACTTCCGAGATAGGGAGTGTTAAAATTAAGAAACAGGAAAAGGTCGGCACCGGTATTATGAGGATCTATGCGGTTGTGGATTAAATAATAGATCGGTTAGTCAGTTTATAAAACTGAAACCCGATAAACTGAAAAACTGAGTTAATATGGCTTTGAAAAATATTCTGCCCAGCAAAAAAGAAGAGTCAAAGGAATACTATTGGGCCTTACCAATTGAACCAGGATGGGTTCAGGCAGGGGTTTGGACGATAGACGAGGATCAAACACAAGTATTATCAGTCAGTCCACCTACACCCTGGGAACTTGATGAGAATCTGATTAATGCAGCAGATACAGCCCTTTCCGCCGCTGTTCAAGATTTTCCCGAAGAGGCAAAAGAGCCCTCAAAAACAGTTTTTGGAGTTATTTCTTCTTGGGTAAGAGAAGGACAAATTGAGGAAGGATATTTAGAAAAGATTAAAAAAATTTGCTCAAAGCTTTCGTTAAATCCTGTTGGTTTTGTAATTCTTCCAGAAGCTATCGCCCACCTAATTAAGACAGAAGAGGGAAGTCCATTAAGTGCAGTCGTGTTAGGTATTTATAAAGATAGTATTGAAATAACAATATTTAAATTAGGGAAATTACTGGGAAGCTCGCAAGTCGCCCGAAGCTTATCGGTGGTTGACGATGTAGTTGAGGGTTTGACCAGATTTGGGCAAAGCGACCCATTTCCTTCAAGATTAATAATATATGATGGAAAAGAGGGTGAGCTTGATGAGATAAGGCAAACTTTATTAAAAGTTAATTGGGACGATTATAGTAATTTAAAATTTTTGCATACTCCGAAGATAGAATCGGTATCGCCAGATAGAAAAGTACACGCCGTAGCACTTGCAGGTGCCTCTGAACTTACGGACATTAAAACTATTCAGGTGGCTGGAAAAAGGCAAGAGAAGATGGAGGAGGAAGTAGTTAAAAAGGTAGAAACTCTTGCTCCTCAAGAGCCGGTGTCTCCACAGGAACTCGGGTTTGTTGTTGGAAAAGATATTGCCACTCAAGCAGGTTTTGAAGATAAGCCGAAGGAAGTTAGAAAAGATGTGCAGAAAAAACCTGAGGAGCCAGCTAAACCTAAAGTGAAAGAGGTTCCTAAAGAAGCTAGGGGTATTAAATTTTTAACTAATAAGTATTTGTTAGCCATAAGATCTGTGTTGGAAAAAAGTCCAAATCCTTTTAAGAAAGTGAAAGAGATAATCCCTGGCGCAGTACTCGGCAGGAAAGCATTTATAATTGGTGGAGTATTCTTAATATTATTAATTGTTCTGGGATTCCTGTTTTGGTGGTTTTATCCCAAAGCGGCTGTGATTATTTATGTATCTCCTAAAAAACTTGATGAGAAAGTAAATCTCGTAATCGACCCGAATATTGAGGAAGCTGACTCTGTTGGTGGAATTTTGCCCGGAGAAGTTTTGGAAACTTCAGTGTCTGGCGAGAAGACTAGATCAACAACCGGAACAAAGACTGTGGGAGAGAGGGCAAAGGGTGAGGTTACATTATATCGTGTTGGTGCCCAACTAACTTTACCTGCTGCTACAAAGTTGTTTGGTCCGAGTAGTTTGGAATTTACTTTGGATGAAGGTGTAACTTTAGCAAGTGGAAGTGCAGGTAGCCCTGGAACTACAAAGTCGAATATAACAGCGGTCGACATTGGAGCGCAATATAACTTGGCAGAAGGTGCAACCTTTAGTGTAGGAAATTATTCAACTAGTGATATGGAGGCAAAAAATGAGTCGGCATTTTCTGGAGGATCGAGTAGAGAAATCAGTGCAGTTTCAGAAGAAGACCAGGAGGTTTTAGAAGATGAGTTAACTGAGGAGCTGACGGGACAAGCCAAAAATGAGTTATTAGAAGACATTTCCTCCGATAAATTCTTCATCGAGGAGTCAATTTCGGTAGATCCGTCGACGAAAAATTTTAGCGGCAAAGTTGGAGATGAAGCATCAACTCTTAAACTTACCCTTACTTTAGAAATTCAGGCATTGGTCGTTGATAGGAAGGATTTAACGGAACTTGCAGCAAATGTCTTGAAGAATAGAATTCCTGAGGGTTTTGTTTTAAGGGATGATCAAATCGATGTAGAGTTTGAATACAATGACGAAGACGAGGGTAAATACAAGTTAGACGCTTTTGTTGAAGCAAATTTGCTTCCAGCGATTGATCCGGGTGAGATTGCCAAAAAAATTGTAGGTAAATACCCAACTTTTGTTGAGGATTATTTTATTAATGAAATCCCTGGTTTTGTCAGAGCAGAGATTGACTTCAATAAACCGAGATTCCCAGGACGCTTGGGAACTCTACCCCGCAGGTTTAGTAATCTCGAAGTAATTATTTCTGCTGAAAGATGAGGAAAAAAATTTTAAGAATCTGTGGCATAATTTGGGGAATTTCGGGTCTGGTGATCCTTTTTTCGGCATTATATCCAATAGTTTCTTATGAAATTGTATCAAGACAAAAATTCCCCCGTCTTTTAAGCCCCATCGACAGAGAGAATTATGATCAGTCGTTTGGGAATTTAGATTACACCAAAGCAAGCAATTGGTTTGTTGGTGGAGTAGAAAGGAATAGTTTTATTTCTTTGGGAGTGTCTTTTTATACAGTCACTATTCCGGCACTAGAGATTGAGGATGCAACTGTGTCAATTGGCGGGGAGGACCTGTCAGAAAGTCTTATTCAATATCCTGGTACCTCTCTTCCAGGCAAAATTGGAAACTCGGTTATCTTCGGACACTCGATATTGCCACAGTTTTATGACCCTCAAGATTATTTGGCTATTTTTTCAACTCTTCCCAGTTTAGAAAAAGGAGACTTGGTCTTTGTTAATTATGACGGCATTTCTTATAAATATATTGTTGAGGATATGTTTGAAGTGAGACCAGCGGACATCGAAATTTTAGAACAAAGTGCCACTGGTTCATATTTGTCCCTGGTTACCTGTACTCCACCGGGTCACCCGTTAAAACCAAAACGATTAATTGTTCGAGCTAAACTCATTCCAACAACTCAAGCAGATGCAAATTTTGGTCACGATACCAGACTGCAATGAAGTCGGTACGTGACTGCGTGCTATAAGTAGCTATGAGTAAGGTACTTGCGATTGATTACGGAAAAAGCAAAATTGGGCTGGCAATTGGCGATAGCAAGTCTAGGTTGGCAGAGCCGCTTTTGGTTATTAGATTCAAATCCGAAGGAGAAGCTATTGAGAAGATAAAGCAGGTAGTAGAAGAGATACAGGGCAAGAAAGTATCAAGGGTGGTGGTGGGAATTTCCGAGGGTGATATGGCAGAGGAAACCAGGCTCTTTGTTCGCCAGCTACGCAAAAAACTTAGACTTCCTGTTATTTTCCAGGATGAAACTTTAACTACTCAAGAAGCTCGAAGATTGGCTTTAAGGGCGGGGATTAAGAGAAAGAGAAGAAAAGGGATGGAGGATGCCTACGCCGCCACCCTAATTCTCCAAAGCTACCTGGATTCAAAATTAACCTCAGTCAAGTGACAAGCTCGTAAAGTATGTTATGGTAAGTGATCGGCATTGAGAGTTTTTAGCCTATATAAGTGTTGAGAACTATTTTTTGTGATATACTTAGGTCAGTTATGTTAAAGAATGTCATTGCTCCGATTCAGGCTTGGTTGATGTCGCAGGGTAGATGTGTTGGTGATGGGAAACCACTTTCTGCCGGAAAAAGACAAAAGAGAAAAGACGGAACAGAAAAAGTAACTTGTTCTTGTGGACGAATCTTCATTTACGACACTAAAAGCAAAAAATACAGAAGAGCACTCCTTGAAGAGGTATAAAAAATTCAAAGTTCAAAGTTCAAAGTTCAAAATTTACTCTTCTTTGTTGTACAATAACTTTTGTTGATGAAACGTAGTTTAATTTTTCTTTTTATCGCTATTTTATTAATAGTATTGACCGGAATCGGTACTTACAGTTGGTGGGAAGCGAACAGCGCTTCAGTGTCAGATGATGAGAGACAAGTTGACTTTCTTATATTAAGAGGTCGAACTGCAACTCAAATTGGAGAGAAACTTTTTGAGGAAGAATTAATACGAAGTACCCTGGCTTTTAAATTTTACGTCCAGGTAACTGGAAAGGCAAAAAAGATTCAAGCGGGTCGATTCAGACTATCTCCTAGCATGAATTTAATTGAGCTTGTTGACCGATTGGGAAAGGGGCCGGTTGAGTTTTGGGTCACCATTCCGGAGGGATTAAGGCGAGAAGAAATTGTTGACAAAATTACTGAAAGTCTGGAGATGAGTTTAAGTCAGGCAGCAGTATTTCAGCAGGAATTTTTAGACCAGAGCGAGGGCAAGGAGGGATTTCTTTTTCCAGACACCTATCTTTTTCCAAGAGATGTAAGCGCATCGGTTGCTGTAGGCAAGCTTGAAAGTACTTTTCAACAAAAGGCCAAATCCATAGAAGGCGAAATTGCCTCAAATAGGTATACTTTAGGCGAACTAGTTACCCTTGCTTCAATTATCGAGCGCGAGACCAAAAAAGATGAAGAAAGACCGATTGTGGCGGGGATACTGCTTAAGCGACTTGAAACTCCAGGTTGGTATTTACAAGCGGATGCTACCAATCAATATGCGGTAGGAAATGAGAATTGTAAGCAAGTTACCCACCAGGCTGGCGGATGTGAATGGTGGTCGATTTTAACAAAAGAGGATCTTGAAATAGATTCACCCTACAATTCTTATAAGTATAAACCCCTACCACCAACACCAATTGCCAATCCGGGATTTTCCTCACTTTCCGCAGCGATAAATCCGCAAAAATCTGAGTATTGGTACTATATTCATGATCCCGAGGGTAATATCCACTATGCCAAAACCCTTTCCGAGCACAATTCGAACGTAAGAGCCTATCTTGACAAATAGTCGATTAGAGATATAATACTTCTAGGCGTACGCTGAAAGTAGGCTTATTTTTTAGTCCCAAGATTTTCTTGGGCTTTTTCCTATTAAAAAAAAGTTAGTAAATTATTTGACTCCGATGGCCCAAAAAACAACCCGTCGCAACTTTGGAAAAGAAGAAAAACATTTACCCGAGCTGGATCTTACTTTAGTTCAAAGAGAGTCGTGGAAGTGGTTTATCGAAGAGGGAATTGCAGAGGAATTAGCTGAAATTTCTCCAATTGACGACTTCACTGGGAAAAACTGGCAGATTATTCTAGAAAATCCAACTCTGAGCGAACCAAAATATCCCCCACGCATTGCTCAATATAAAGGACTAACCTACTCTTCTCCACTAAAAATTAAAGCTACTTTAGTAAATAAAAGAACTGGCAAAAAGACAACTCAAGGTGTTTTTCTGGGGGATCTACCCCAGATGACTCCAAGGGGGACGTTTATTGTTAATGGAGTTGAAAGAGCAGTAATAAACCAAATTGTGAGAAGCCCCGGTGTTTATTTTTCAGGGGGGCTTGATGTCTCAAGTGGTCGAATGCTTTACCGGGCGGAAGTCCGTCCGCTTCGCGGATCTTGGCTTGAATTTGAGGTTGCCAGAAATGACGTTATAGCAGCAAGAATTGACAGGAGGCGTAAAGTTGTTACCACGGCATTACTTCGAGCCGTGGGAGTAGAATCAGATAACGAAATCTTTGAATTGTTTAAGGATGTAGATAAGGATGCAAATCATAAATATATTTCCCAGACTCTTGAAAAAGATCCAACAAATAATCGTGAAGAAGCACTTTTGGAGATTTATCGCAAGGTTAGACCAGGAGAACCAACCGTTTTAGAAAACGCAGAAGCGCTATTTAACAATTTATTTTTTGAACCCCGTAGGTATGATTTAGGAAAAGTCGGACGCTTCAAAATTAATAAAAGACTTGATTTAAATATTCCAAATGAGAAAAAAAGCTGGGTATTAAACCGCCAAGACTTAATTGGAACTATTGCCTATCTTATTAAACTCCAGAATGGAGAGGGAAGAGTCGATGATATTGATCATCTTGCAAATAGGCGATTGAGGCGGGTGGGTGAGCTTGTCGCCTCAAATGCCTTTAGAATTGGACTTTTGCGCCTTGAGCGTTCAGTAAAAGAAAAAATGAGTTTGATCTCTCCAGATGATCAACCTCTCCCGGCGAATCTTATTAATGCTCGGCCTCTAATTGCATCGCTCAATGAATTTTTCAGATCGAGTCAGCTTTCTGCAATTCTTGACGATACAAATCCTCTAAGTGAAATTGACCTCTTAAGGAGAATTTCTGTTCTTGGGCCAGGAGGTATTAATCGTGAAAGAGCGTCTTTCTCGATTCGTGACGTGAATTCCTCACAATATGGTCGCATTGATCCAGTGAGGACACCGGAGGGGCCAAACATTGGTCTGGTGACCTATCTAACTCTTTACTCAAGAGTTAACGAATATGGTTTTATTGAGACTCCTTATAGAAAGGTTGAAAAAATAAAAAAAAGGAGGAAGACTAAAGCAAGGATTACAGATGAGATTGTTTATCTGGCTGCTGATGATGAGGAAGATTTGCACATAACTCACTCGGGCGTTGAAACTGATGGCTGGGGTTATATAACTCAAGAAAGAGTTCCATATAGACATAGGGGCTATGTCTATGAAGGGCCCGTTGCTTTAGTTGATTTAGTGGATGTGACCCCTAGGCAGGTGGTTGGCGCATCGACGTCTTTAATTCCATTTCTTTCTCATGATGAAGGTAACCGAGCTCTCATGGGGAGCAACATGCAGTGTCAGGCCGTTCCATTAGTCGAGCCCGAGGCACCAATTGTCGGTACTGGAATGGAGGTAAAAATTGCAGAAGGTATGGGAAGATTAGTTAGGGCGCGTCATTCAGGAAAGGTTGATTATGTTGATTCAGAGAGGATTGAAGTGAAACTTGATAAAAAAGTCGAAGAGGAAAGTACGAATGAGGATATAAAAATCGTTGATAACGGTAAAAGAGAGGTTTATTACCTAACAAAGTTTAAAAGAACGTCCCACTCCACCTGTTATAACCAAAGAGTTGTTGTGAAGCCTGGACAAAGGATAAGGAAAGGTGATCTGTTGGCAGATGGTCCTGCGATTGATTCGGCGGAATTGGCTTTGGGTAAGAATCTTGTAATCGCATATTGTTCTTTGGAGGGGTATGGTTTTGAAGATGCAATTTTGGTTTCCAAACGCCTTGTTCGCCATGATGTATTAACCTCGATTCATATTGAAGAATATGATGCAGATGTGGTGGATACTAAACTTGGCCCAGAAGAATTGACTCGCGATATTCCCAATGTTGCAGAAACAGATCTGGCGAATTTAGCTGAAGACGGTATTGTAGTGATCGGTGCTGAAGTTGGCCCGAATGATATATTGGTAGGCAAAATTGCCCCTAAAGGAGAAACTGAGCTTACTGCGGAAGAGCGCCTGCTTAGAGCAATTTTCGGTGAGAAAGCGAGGGAAGTTCGAGATACTTCTTTGCGTGTTCCTCATGGTGAACGAGGAATTGTTGTTGATGTTTCAATTTTAGACAAGGACAAGGGAGATGAACTGGGACCGGGCGTGTTAAAGAAGGTTGTCGTACGTGTGGCACAAATGAGAAAGATTACCGTTGGAGATAAAGTGGCAGGTCGTCACGGAAACAAAGGTGTTATCGCAAAAATAATGCCAGTTGCAGACATGCCCTATCTTGAGGATGGAACACCGGTTGATATTATTATTTCCCCTCTTTCTGTACTTGCGCGGATGAATTTGGGGCAACTATTAGAATGCCACCTGGGTTGGGCGTTAAACAGGAAGGAGGAAAAAGCAGCCTTTCCAGTTTTTGACAAAATTGATGAGGACGTTGTTGCAAAGGAACTTGAAAAGGCCGGCTTGCCAGTATCAGGAAAAGTACGTCTCTATGACGGAAAAACAGGAGAGCCTTTCACGGAAGATACTGTTGTGGGTATAGGTTATATTTTGAAACTCACTCACATGGTGGAGGATAAAACGCATGCAAGATCCACTGGTCCCTACTCCCTTGTTACCCAGCAACCACTGGGCGGCAAAGCGCAAATGGGGGGTCAGCGTCTTGGGGAAATGGAAGTTTGGGGACTGGAGTCTCATAGAGCCGCATATACTCTTCAGGAAATGCTTACTATAAAAAGCGATGACGTACTTGGTCGAGCTAGAGCCTTTGAGGCAATTGTTAAGGGGGTTGATATTCCGGGGGCTACCATACCAGAAAGCTTCAAAGTACTTGTGCGAGAACTTAATTCACTTGGCCTTTCAGTTGATACAAGAGGCGAGGTGGCTGCAGATGTTGGTGAAGTAGCACCGGGGCTTGAAGGCCAAGAATTAGCTAAGGCAGCGGGTAGCGAAGTTGTAGCAAGTGAGGAACTGATTAAATCTGAAGGACCGATGGAGGTGGAAGAAACAACTACCTAGGGTAGTTGTTTAAATTCTAAGCTAATTCGGTTAATCGGTTTTCGGTTCTCGGATACCAGATAGCAGGTGCCGGATTGTCGGTATGTCGGATTAATTTTATCTGACAATCTGATTAACTGACTGCCTGAAGACTGACAACTGACAACTGACAAACTGAAATAAATTCGGATTTTGGATTTGAAAAACATATGGAACCATTAGCAGGACTTAAGAGCCTGACCGATTTTAAGAGTTTAATTTTAAGACTTGCCTCACCAGAAGAGATTAGGAAGTGGTCTCGTGGTGAAGTTACCAAGCCAGAGACTATTAATTATCGGACCCTAAAACCGGAAAAAGACGGACTTTTTGATGAGAGGATTTTTGGTCCGACTAAAGACTGGGAGTGTTATTGTGGAAAATATAAAAGAATAAGGTACAAGGGAGTTACTTGCGATAAATGCGGAGTAGAGGTTACTCAAAGTAGAGTGAGACGTGAGAGAATGGGCCATATTAACTTAGCCTCTCCAGTTGTTCACGTTTGGTTTTTTAAAGGGGCACCAAGTAAGGTTTCACTCCTTTTGGATGTTCCACCGCGGGCAATTGAGCAAGTGATATATTTTGCTCGTTACCTTGTTTTATCTGTTGAAGAGAAGAAGAAAAAAGAAGCACTAAAACGTCTCGAGGATAGCAAACAAGAAAGAGAAAAAGAGATAAAAAATATTTATAAAGAAAGGAAGGGGGTCCTTATTCATAAATCAAAGGATGCTCACAAAAAGGCTCAACGAAAGATTAAGGATAAAGAGCAACTTGCACTGGCAATAAATGAGATAGATCTTGATTTAAGAAAGAAAGAAACAGCCATTTCTGAAGAGGAAAAAGGCACCCTGGACAGGACCCAGGAACTTTTTGGTAATTTAACCAATATTGTTTCGTCACTTAAACCGCTCTCGATCCTTACTGAGGAGGAGTATGACGAGCTGGTAAACTACGGAGCCAGTGACTTTTTCCAAAACAAGATGGGGGCGGACGCCGTCTTAGCTGCCGTTGAAGAGGTCAATTTGGAAGAGCTTGCGGCGACCCTTCGTAAAGAAATAGAACAAACGAAAAGTTCAAGTGCTCGGTATGTAAAGCTTGCCAAGAGGCTGAAGGTTGTTGACGGAATGAAACTGGCAAAAGTCGATCCTTCCTGGATGATTTTGAAAGTGGTACCTGTTTTACCACCAGATCTTCGTCCTATGGTTCAGCTTTCGGGCGGACGCTTTGCAACAAGCGATCTCAATGATTTATATAGACGGGTAATAAATAGAAATAATAGATTGAAACATTTAATCAGCTTAGGTGCACCTGAGATAATATTGAGAAATGAAAAAAGAATGCTTCAGGAGTCGGTAGATTCCTTAATCGACGCTTCTCAGAGAAAAGCAACCAGGCGTGGTCGTGGCCGGCAACCCTTAAGGTCTCTTTCAGATATGCTTAAGGGAAAACAGGGAAGGTTTAGACAAAACCTTCTTGGAAAAAGAGTTGATTATTCGGGAAGAAGTGTAATTATCGTTGGACCAGAACTTAAACTTAATCAATGCGGAATCCCAAAAGATATGGCATTGGAGATGTTTAAGCCATTTGTTCTGCGTGAAATGATAACACGAGGAGTTGCCCCAAATGTTAAAAGTGCTAAGAATTTACTTGAAAGGAAGCCTCCGGAAGTATTTGATATTTTAGAAGAAATGACCCAAGGACATCCGGTACTACTTAATCGTGCACCGACACTTCATAAATTATCAATCCAAGCATTTTATCCAGTCCTAATTGAAGGGAGTGCAATTCGTATTCATCCAGCAATCTGTGCTGGATTTAACGCAGATTTTGATGGCGATCAAATGGCAGTTCATGTACCTCTTTCAAAGAAGTCAATTTCTGAGGCGAAAGACTTGATGCTTCCAGAACATAATTTGTTAAGACCCGCTGATGGTACGCCCATTGCAACACCCGCCAGTAAGGAGATGGCACTTGGGGTCTATTATTTTACCAGCGAAGATCCAAGGCTCAAACCCCACGAGGCAGTTTTTTCAGATAAAGAGGAGGTGACTTTTGCCTATCAGTTTGGGAAGGTTGGACTTAGACAAAAGATTATGGCAAGAATTGACGGGAAGTTGATCGAGACCACTGCTGGCCGTGTTGTTTTCAATGAGGCACTTCCGACAGGATTTGATTTTATCAATGAACCAATAACCTCGACTAGGATAAAAGAATTGTTCACTCAAGCCTACTCATCTCAAGACAGAGAGAAGGTGGTGGAAATGATTGATGCTATTAAAGACATTGGGTTTTTGGGAGGTACTCTTTCGGGCCTGTCTTTTGGGATTTTTGATGCGAAGGTATCGCCGGATAAGGAAAAGCTACTTAAAGCAGCCGACGAGCGAGTATCAGAGATAGAAAATAATTTTGCCCAAGGGTTGATTACCCAAGAGGAGAAAAAAAGGTTAAGCCAAGAAGTTTGGATCGAAGTAACCGAGGAGCTTGCTGATAAAACCTGGGAAATTTTAGACGAAGCAAGTCCAATTAGAGTAGTGATAAATGCAAAGGTGGGAAGAACGTCTCGCGATCAGGTAAAGCAACTAGCTGCTATAAGAGGACTTGTTGTTGATCCTCTTGGAAAAATTGTAGAGCTTCCGATAAAGTCTAATTTTCGTGAAGGGCTTTCAGTATTTGAGTATGTTACTTCCTCACGGGGTTCCAGAAAGGGGCTAACAGATACAGCATTAAAAACAGCTGATGCAGGATATTTGACTAGAAGGCTTGTTGATGTTGCCCATGATGTTTTGGTTAGGATACAGGATTGCGGAACAAAAGAGGGGTTCGTGATTAAAAAATCGCCAAGAGATGACTCGTATTTATCAAGAATTGCAGGTAGAGTTGCCGCAAAGAAAATAGTAAATTCTCGTGGAAAAGTAATCCTATCTAAAGGTGGTATTATCAATGAAGAAAAAGCTCAAGATATTATAGAGGCCGACATAGTTGAGGTTAGTGTGCGTTCTCCTTTGACGTGTGCATCTCGTTATGGTATTTGTGTCAAGTGTTATGGTTTGGATTTAAGCGATAAACAGACAGTAAAGATTGGAACTCCTGTTGGGGTTGTCGCAGCTCAATCTATTGGTGAACCAGGTACTCAGCTTACTCTCAGAACAAAACACACAGGGGGAGTTGTGGGTGTTGATGTTACTCAGGGCTTGCCTCGCGTTGAAGAACTTTTTGAGGCTCGTACACCTAAGATGCTTGCACCGCTTTCTGAGATGCCCGGAAGAGTAAAAGTGACTGAAACAGAGGGGGGTTGGAAGGTGGCAGTTACCTCGGTTGCAACTAGACCAAAAGAAGTGCGAGAGTATGTTATCCCAAAGACCATAAAATTAGCAGTTAAAAATAGACAGCTTGTTGACGCGGGTACTTCCTTGGCCGTTGGAGCCTTGGATATTAAAGAGATTCTATCCATTAAAGGACTTCAGGCGGCCCAACAATATTTGGTAAATGAAGTTCAAAAGGTATACGAAAGTCAAGGAATTCCGATAAACGATAAACACTTTGAAGTAATTGTTAGGAAAATGAGTGATGAGGTGAGAGTAGTAACTTCTGGTGATACAACTCTTCTTCCAGGTGAGCTTATAGATAAAGCTACATTCGAGGAGGAAAATGAAAAGGTGCTGGCAGCGGGAGGAGAACCAGCTTCTGCACAACAGGTTATTTTAGGTATAACTCGCCGGTCACTCTTTACTGAAAGTTGGCTGTCAGCTGCATCATTTGAACAAACAACGGATGTCTTAACTGATGCAGCACTATTAGGAAAAGAAGATAGGCTGATTGGGTTGAAGGAAAACGTTATTATTGGTCGTCTAATTCCTGTGACACCAGAGCGAGCCACCTTGCCGCAGGATTCTATTTCGTAGTAAAATACATCGCTTTGATAATCATCAAAGGGGTAGGTTGTTAGTTGTTACTCTCTACTTACCCTAAAATAACATGCCTACAGTATCACAACTTGTTAGAAAAGGAAGAAAGAAAGCCGCCAAAAAAACAAAAAGAGCGGCTCTGAAGCGTTGGTTTAATACAAAAGACAGGAAATTTAGTACCATGCCAAGCCCTTTTAAACGAGGTGTAGTTTTACAAGTAAGAACAATGACTCCTAAAAAACCAAACTCGGCCTTAAGAAAAGTAGCCAGGGTGAGGCTATCTAATAAACAAGAGATTACTGCTTATATTCCAGGTGAGGGTCATGAGTTGGCAGAACACTCGATAGTATTAGTTCGGGGAGGAAGAGTAAGAGATTTACCAGGGATCAGATACAAAGTTGTTCGTGGAAGGTATGATACAGCTGGAGTAGTTGGTAGGAAATCTTCTCGAAGTCGCTATGGTACCAAAAAGGGAGGAGTAGTCACCCCGGCGAGTGAATCTAGTGAAGAGGCGACTCCTTCCGAAGCACCAGCTAGTGAAACACCACTAACTAACGAAGTAACTAATTAACCAATTAACTATCATGCCAAGAAGAGGAAAAGTTAAACCAAGAAAGATAGAGCCAGATCCTATTTATAAAAATCGGCTGGTTACCAAACTTATCAACAGGAGTATGCGTGATGGCAAAAAAAGTGTTGCCCAAAAGCAAGTATACCGCGCTTTTGAAATTGTTAAAGAAGAAACTAAAGACGATCCGATTAAAATACTATCCCGTGCATTAGGTAACATTAAGCCAAATATGGAAGTCCGACCAAGGAGGGTTGGGGGGGCTGCCTATCAAGTTCCAATGCCGGTTAAAGGAGTAAGACGCGAATCTTTGGCAATCAGATGGCTTATTTTTGCCGCTCGCGCTCGATCAAATTCTGAATATCATACCTACGCAGAAAAACTGGCAGCCGAGTTGATGGATGCAGCCAAAAGTGAAGGAGGGGCAGTAAAAAGACGCCAAGATATGGAAAGATTAGCGGAAGCTAACCGGGCATTCAGTCATTTTCGCTGGTAGATTTTCTAACAACAGTATTGAATGGTGGTCTTTTTGTAGCGGTAAGGGGCTAAATGTTAATCCTCAGTCTCTAATATTTCCTCAACTTCTCCCTCAACTGGTCGAGTGAATCCGCCCCGGCGTTTTGCTTTTCGAGAGCTTCCCCCAATGACCGTTGTGCTAGCTAGAGGGTTTCGGTGATGACAGTGATGTGATTTGCTAGAGTAATCGCCAAGACGATCTTTGGATACAGCCTTGAGATTGGCAGCCGCTTCGCCTGCAGATTCAAGCCCCTGGAAATAGGTTAATGTTTCGTTAAATGACATGTCAGTACCCAATTCATTTTCTAGTTTGGATTTTGCATTTAATGCTTGTTCCTCTGTCAGCTGCTCGCCGAATACGTTACTCATGGATCTAACAAACTGCTCTTTTCTCATACCTTATAGTTTATATTGAGAAGTCTTATAAGTAAAGCGTTAATACACTGTTTATAAGTATTGATTAAAAGTAGTAATGTTGATAAAATTCTTATCGCTGCTTCCGGAAGGAGGCAGTTTGTTTTGTCAGGAGGCTTTTCACCGAGTAAACTTAAGTAACGAAATAACTAAGTAACTAATTAACCAATTAACTAATCTTACTAACCATGCCTGGACAACAGATAAAAAAGAAAGCGGCAATGGTCTCGGCGGTCACCAAAGACCGTGAGGTTCCAATGGAAAAAATCCGGAATATTGGGATAATTGCCCACATTGATGCCGGAAAAACAACTACCACAGAGAGAATTTTATTTGAAACAGGCAAGACTTATAAATTAGGTAGTGTTGACGAAGGAACAACAGTAACCGACTGGATGGCGCAAGAAAGAGAGCGGGGAATTACCATTGTTTCGGCAGCGATTACTACTTTTTGGAATTTGAAAAAAGATTCGGGACAAGCTCCTGTTGACTCTGGCCGCTATCGAATAAATATTATTGACACTCCGGGCCATATTGATTTTACTGCCGAAGTTGAAAGATCACTTCGGGTACTGGATGGCGCCATCATGGTTTTTGATGGTCGTACTGGAGTTGAGAGCCAGTCAGAAACTGTTTGGAGGCAAGCAAATCGTTACAATGTTCCTCGAATTTGTATTTTAAATAAACTTAATTTAATTGGCGCTGATTTTGAAGGCAGTATTAAATCGATTCACGAACGCCTCGGTGCTAACGCTGCTCCAATTCAAATTCCAATTGGCATCGAACACGACCTTCATGGAGTTGTTGATTTAATAAAAATGAAAGCTTATACCTATAAAGGAATTGATGACAACAAGTTAGCCGAAAGTGAAATTCCCAAGGACGCTCTTACAATGGCCAAGAAGTATCGGGGTGAGTTGATAGAGAAGGTATCTGAGTATGATGACAAGGCGCTGGAGAAATATCTTGATGGTAAAGAGCCGACCGAAAAGGAACTTAAAAGAGCCTTAAGGAAGGGTGTTGTTGCTGGAAAATTCTTCCCAATTTTGGGTGGAGATAATCGGACAGTTTCTGTCCAGCTTCTTTTGGATGCAATTGTTGAGTATTTGCCTTCCCCACTTGATATCCCCCCAATTGAAGGAGAAAACCCTCAAACCGGTAAAAAAGAGGTTCGTGCTCCCAAAAATTCAGAACCCTTTTCAGCCCTTTCTTTTAAAGTGGTCACTGATCCGCATGTTGGTAGATTAGTATATTTCAGAATCTATTCAGGCACTATAAAGGCTGGAGAAGTTATTCACAATTCGACTGTGCACACAAATGAACGAATTGGAAAGCTTGTCTTGATGCACGCCGACCAGAGAGAACTAATTGAAGAAGCTTATGCAGGTGAGATAGTCGCTGCTGTTGGTATAAAAGATACAACAACCGGACACACCCTTTGCAACAAAAATCATCCAATATTGCTTGAATCAATTAGGTTTCCAGATCCAGTAATATCACTGGCAATCGAACCAGCAACAAAGGCGGATCAGGAGAAGATGGGGCTTTCGCTTCAAAAACTTTCTGACGAAGACCCAACTTTCAAAATAAAAGCAGATCTTGAAACGGGCCAAACAATTATTTCTGGGATGGGAGAGCTGCAACTTGAAATACTGGTTGATAGGATGAAGCGGGAATTTAATGTCAAAGCAAATACAGGTGCTCCCCAAGTTGCTTACAAAGAAACAATAAAAGGTACCGCTAAGGCAGAAGGAAAATATATTAGACAAACTGGGGGTCGAGGGCAATACGGACACTGCTTTATTGAAGTTGAACCTTTAGGGCGTGGTGAGGGATTTGAGTTTGTTAATAAAATAAAGGGTGGGGCGATTCCTTCGGAATTTATCCCTTCGGTTGAAAAAGGAGTTAAAGAAAAAATGGAAAAAGGGGTTCTTGCTGGATATCCAATAACTGATTTAAAGTGCACTTTATATGATGGAACTTTCCATGAGGTAGACTCAAGTGATATTGCTTTTAAAATCGCAGGATCATTGGCACTTGAAGATGCGGTAAAGAAAGCAAGGATGGTTTTGCTTGAACCGATTATGAAAATGGAAGTGGCAACACCTGACGATTTTATGGGTGATATTATCGGTGATTTGTCTAGCAAACGGGCTCAGATTCAGGGAACCGAGAAAAAGGGTAATTTGACTTATATTTATGCCTTAGCTCCATTAGCAGAACTTACTGGTTATGTTACCCGTGTTAGGTCGATTTCCCAAGGAAGAGCGAGTCCTTACATGGAGCCAAGTCACTATGAAGAAGTACCGGAGAATATTACCGAGAAGCTGATAACAAAAAAGGAAGAGAATAGTTGATAGTCAAATGTTTTTGGATCGGGGCTTGACACCTTGATTCGTGCCTAGATATAATACGTTCACGCCACGCTAAGCGTGGTTTGATTTTTGTCCCTCGACTAAGCTCGGGATAACGGAGTATAATTCAAGAAGACTTGTCCTGAGGGACTGAGAGGAGCTGAAGGATGGGAGCAGCGAAAAAGAAAAAATTTGAAAGAACAAAACCACACGTTAATGTGGGGACAATTGGCCACGTTGATCACGGTAAAACTACCTTGACAGCGGCGATTACCAGGGCGTTGGCAAAGCAAACCAATAATCCCACCAAGGCGCTTGAGTTCTATGAGATAGAAAATGCCCCTGAGGAGAAAGAGCGAGGGGTAACTATTAACGTTCATCATTCAGAATACGAAACCGATAAGCGACATTATGCTCACATTGATGCACCGGGGCATGCAGATTATATAAAAAACATGATTACGGGGGCAGCCCAAATGGATGGTGCAATTCTGGTGATTTCAGCCGCCGACGGCCCCATGCCCCAAACTCGAGAGCATATAATTTTAGCTCGTCAAGTAAACGTTCCGGCGTTGGTAGTCTTTTTGAATAAGATTGATACCGTTGATGACCCCGAAATTGTTGATCTGGTTGAGGCAGACGTTCGTGATCTTCTTAAAAAATATGAGTATCCCGGAGACAAAATTCCGATTATTCGAGGTAGTGCCCTTAAGGCGTATGAGGGGGATAAGGAGGCCGAAAAACAAATATTGGAGCTTATGAAAGCAGTTGATGAGCACATCCCAGAACCTAAGAGGGACAAAGATAAGCCTTTTGCCATGCCTGTTGAGGACGTTTTCTCAATTAAAGGTAGAGGAACTGTTGCTACTGGTCGTGTTGAGCGAGGAAAACTCAAGGTTGGTGAGGAAGTGGAGATAGTAGGAATCAAAGAAACGGAAAAGACTGTGGTAACTGGGCTTGAGATGTTTAGAAAGACTTTGGACGAAACAGTTGCCGGGGATAACGTTGGGGTGTTACTTCGCGGGATTGAAAAGAAAGGAGTAGAGCGGGGACAAGTTTTGGCAAAACCAGGCTCAATTAAGCCACATAGAGACTTCGAGGCAGAGGTTTATATTCTTTCTAAAGAAGAGGGTGGTCGACACACACCTTTTTTCTCAGGCTATAAACCACAGTTCTACATCCGAACTGCCGATGTTACCGGAGAAGTAAAGCTTCCTAAGGGAATTGAGATGGTTATGCCTGGAGACAATGCAAAAATGACAGTTAAACTGATTCAGCCAGTGGCCGTGGAAAAGGGCCTAAGGTTTGCAATTCGAGAAGGTGGTAGAACAGTTGGTGCAGGAGTTATAACCAAGATTCTGGCATAATTAATATATTTATGGGGAATAAATTTGCACCTTGACGGGGCCATGCCAGCAGGAAGACTAAGAGTTAAGTTAAAATCCTACGACCACCGCGTTATCGATGAAGCGGTAGCTAAGATATTGGATGTTGCAATTGCAACTGGCGCAAAGATAGTTGGCCCTGTTCCTCTTCCAACAAAAAGAACCCTAATTCCTGTTCAAAGATCTCCCTTTACCGACAAAGACGCCCGCGAGCATTTTGAAATTTTAGTTCACAAGCGCTTAATTGATATTATTGATCCTTCTGAGCGCACCATTGATTCATTGTCGAACTTAGACTTGCCAGCCGGTGTTAGTATCGAGATAAAGATGTAAAGTTCTTACGGCTAATGTTGAGATTCTATGTAACAGTGTACTGTTACACTGTTACAAACATAGAACCTTTTTTTGAATTATAGTTTCGAAGTGGCTTTTCTTTTCTTCTCGCTGCGGAGAGGGCGGAATTCTTCGTCAAACATTTCTTGTAATACTTTATCAAGGACTTTCTTATTTTCTACATCTTCTAAGAACTTACCCAACTTTTTTATTTGTTTTTGTTGATGGGTCGCAACTGAGTATTGAGCTAGCGCAAGAAGTACTTGAGGAAGCTGAAACTCAATTGGTTTTTTAGGAAGCTTTTTGGGTATAGGATATCTTTCTGGAAGTTTTGCTATTATTTCTCTTAGTCCCTCACCACCTTGGTTAAGCCAGATGCTTACCTTTGTAACAGTTGCCAAACTGCAGTGGAGTTTCTCTGCAATATCTCTCTGGATTTCACCACTAAGAAGAAGTTTTGCAATTCGAAGCCTTTTGGCCAAATGTTTAATTTCGCTTGCAGTTAAGAGATCTTGTATTAAAAGAGCAGTCTCAAATGGTGTTTTGACCAACCTAAAGGCGTTAATAAGATCAAACATCAAGTCTAGTTGCTTTTCCTTCGATAACTTATCTAGCCTCTTAGGTTTTGGATAATAAGTAGTTTTTCCCATTGGCGCCATGTAACAGTGTACTGTTACACTGTTACATGCAACTCCAGTTTATTTGTTAATTTAAATATTTGTCAATGGTTTACTAAGTGTTTTGGATTGTTTGAGGGTATGCCTAAAACTACGAGTTTCTTGGGCCGAGCTTATAATAAAAGTCTTAAATTTATATTATGAGATAGAAAATTCATCATTGAAAAGATGTTGAATTAGTTATAAGATATGCTCGATGAAAAGAGAACAGGGTAAGGTTGAGTCTCAAGAAAAGGCAACACAACCCTTGGCAGAACAAGGTAGTCCAGAATACATCCAAGTAATGACTGGAGTTTGGGCAGATAAAGAGGGAAATGTTGTTATTATGAGAGACCCGCTTATGGGTCAAACTTTAGAAATTCAAGAAGGAAAAATTATTTCAAGAGTTTCTGACAAGTAGTCTCCTTTTCTTGCTTCATCCAGCTTCATTTGATATACTTTTGGCATCGTGGAGATAGTTCGTCAAAAATAGCCACGAAATATAAGTCTAGAGCACGTTTTAAGGTGCCTCTGGGCACCTTTTTTTGTGNNATGCTAGATACACTTCTCGGATCCAAAGGGAAAATGGGACAAGCCTTTATCGAAGGGGTCAGAATTCCTATTACATCTATAAAGGTTGGTCCCTGTGTGGTGACGCAGATTAAAAAGGTGGACACCGATGGATATTGGGCAGTTCAGCTTGGTTTTGGAACCAAAAAAACTAAGAACGTAACCAAGCCACTTCGGGGACATCTCAAGGGCGCCATTAGCAAAGGCAAATCGGCGCCTCGTTTTTTACGAGAAATTAGGCTTGATAATAAGCCAAAGTATAAGGCTGGAGACGTAATAAACGTCTCCGATGTTTTTAAGTTAGGAGATCTTGTGCAAGTTACCGGAATTTCTAAAGGCAAAGGATTTGCGGGTGTGGTTAAGAGATGGCGTTTTGCTGGTGGTCCACGCACACATGGACAAAGCGATAGGTTAAGAGCCCCGGGATCAATTGGTCAGGGAACAACTCCTGGGCGTGTATGGAAAGGTAAAAAAATGCCTGGAAGGATGGGAAGCAAAAAGACAGCCATTAATAATTTAATGGTTGTTTCTGTTAACCCGGGGGAGAATGAAATTTCGGTTTCTGGTCCTGTTCCTGGTGCGCCCGGCGGTTTGTTGGGAATCAAGAAACTTGCTTCTGGAAAACTTGAGGATCTTGTTAAGGAGGGGCCAAAGACAAAAGTAGAGCAGCCAATACTCGAAGAACAAGCCGAAAAAGAGCAGGCTGGTGAAAAACCCCAAGAAGAAAAAACTACTGAGAAAATAG
>JABAOF010001550.1_pt1 | contig 25787 bp, 20 predicted proteins | sample 7062171 | NCBI WGS metagenome assembly JABAOF01 (sample SAMN14538628, study PRJNA623070) | marine sediment metagenome | biome: marine biome [ENVO:00000428]; feature: marine pelagic biome [ENVO:01000023]; material: deep marine sediment [ENVO:00002113] | place: India: Gulf of Khambhat ...
GGAATCACATCTTGTGGATCCAGAAGCGCATTGGGAACTTTCCGCTCAACCATCACAACTAAGACGACCTCACTCGCAAACTCACCCCCATGTTGTTTCAAACCCACTCCGACACCGACAACATTCGCCTTCTTTAAGAGATCTGTTTCATGGGCATTTTTCACGGCACGCACTTGCTCATAAGTCAAATCGTCCTCATGACCGCTTTCGTTCATATCGATACCTTCAGTTGATCCAACACTACTTGGATGGGATTATGGACCGTCGCCTGATTCGAACCAGCGAAGAGCAAACCCACTGCCAGTAACGCGTCTTCAGCCACGAGCAGTGAACCCGAGTCACCCGGGGATGACATGGCTGAAGTGACAATCTGGTCCTCAAACCGCGCAGTCCGATCCCCGTAGCGGACATCTACCGTTGAGTCGAGGATGGTAATTTGGCCGAGCGTGTAACCCGTTGTCCTTCCGGATTTTCGCACTCGCATTCCCAAACTCGCGGGAGTAGTTCCGCCTACGACACCAATATCTAGGATTTCATCGAGGAATTCCACACCCTCCAGAGGCCTTGCAACAGCCGCATCCACTTGATTCGTTGCAGTTTGATTCACCCTCATCGCATTCAGCCTGTGCTGAGATCCTATTAGTTCTGTCACTTTATTAACAATCGATGCAAATCTCACAGCGATACTGCACGTCGGCGGTTCCTCGGAGAAAACAACAGGGACAAAACGCTCCAAACGAGCAACGATGTCCTCATCCACATTCCCGTGATCGGCTGGACCAGGTTGAAGTACGGGATCCCCTTCAGAGGAATGATTGCTATTTGCGAGTACGTGATTGTTGGACAACACCAACCGCTCGCCGGTTATTCGATCGCGCACCATGCAGCTCAACGTCCCTGCTGTCACCTGGTAATGAGCTATGCTGACTCCACCCGGAACAGGCCGCCAGCGTTCTTTGCGGGAATTGTGAACCCGCAGTTCGCCTACTTCAACCACATCCGTTTGAACACCATCCAAAGATTTCGGTACTCGATCAGAGGCTGGCAAAGCTGCAAGTGGTAGCTTTTGCCTCACCATGACGGCAATGCCCAGTTGATCCGACCATTCTCCGCGCCGCATTTTATAAGAAACACCGAGACCAACAACATTCGGCATCTTTAGGATGTCTGTTGTATGAACGCCTTTTACATACTTTGCTTCAGCATAGTGGGTCATGTTTTTCCCCTCCAGCAGTATCAATTTCGCCCAGGTAGAGTATAGCCCAGAAAGAAAGAATTCTAATAAAAGACCGGTGACACATCGTCACCGGTTTATGAAATAGGAACCATCTTGACCAATAGAGCCTGGAAATTTGCGTTTATCCAGCCATCAGATGAATTAGGACACTTGTCGTGACTTAAATCCTGTACTCATTACTCTATAATCTGCACCATTAATAACTAATGGCAACTATTTACGTTCTTCGATAGGGACCCATTTACGATCTAGCTCACCGATGTAGGCTACTCGAGGACGTATCAGACGAGCCTCCTCTATCTGCTCCAAAACGTTTGCAGCCCAACCACCAGTGCGCGCTATAGCAAAAGTGGGCGTGAACAACTCTGTTTCCAAACCCACGCCATGAAGCACCAATGCCGTGTAGAATTCAACATTGGTTTGCAGATTCCGTCCGGGCTTCAATTCCTCCAAAGATTGTAAGACCACGTCTTCAACAACACGTGCATTCTCGTAGAGCTTGGTATCCCCAGTGCCAGTAAAAAGCTTATCTGCAGCTTCCCCGAGCACATCCGCCCGCGGGTCGCGCACCTGATAGACTCTATGACCGAACCCCATGATGCGCCCACCTGAGGAGACGACTTCCGTCACATAATCATCCGCTTCAGCCTCAATACTCCTCCCAGAATCCTTTGCACGAGCCTGGATTTCAAAAACCATATCGAGTGCTGGGCCTGGCGCACCACCGTGTAATGGCCCCTTCAGCGCACCGATAGCTCCCACGACAGCGGAATACATATCGGATTGGGTGCTGATGATAACCCGTGATGTGAATGTAGATGCGTTCATCCCGTGATCGACGACGGTGTTCAAATAGGTTTCCAATCCGCGAACGGCATCTGGATGAGGTACTTTACCGGAAAGCATATAGAGATAATTCGCCGAGTGATCCAACGAGGCATCTGGCTCAATGGGAGCCTGTCCTTGAAGCAAACGCCAGTAATTAGCTACGATGGTTGGCGATGCTGCCGTTATGGATACGGCCCTGCGTTGGTTCGCCTCCACCGAGTTATCAACTGGATCCTCATCCTCTAAGCTGAGCGCATCTACGCCAACACGAAGCGCGTCCATCGTCGGCACCTTCCGCTCAGCAGCAGATCTTAATAATGAAAGAATCTCTGGTGAGAGGTTACGTTTAGGTGTCATCAAGCTCTTCAACACATCCAATTCGGCAGTTGTCGGCAACCGGTCATTCCATAGCAAGAATAGGACTTCCTCGAAAGTCGCGTTTGGCGCCAACTCTTCCAGCGGAAAGCCTGCAATAATCAATTCGCCAGCTTCGCCGTCCACTCTGCTCAGTCTGGTTTCTGTGATCACAATTCCAGCTAATCCACGCGCTATCTCCGTCATATGAGGCCTCCGATAAGTCTATTCTCCCCCATGTTTAAGCCACTCTTCATAATTGAGTAGAATGTAGTTTTATTCCTGGAATAGGTTCCAATCGGTTCGACCTACCCAATTACAAACACTGTTACATCGTTAGATAGGGAGCTAAATACATTCACCGGCATGCATTGATCAATGTCGACCACGGATAGCACCTTCACAAACTGCGTTCCATCACAAGTCCGACGAAGGTGGTAATTCATTTGCTTCGGGGCGAATATGTAAGCTCCATTACCTTAGACGAGCTCGATAGTGGATGATCTTACTTCCTCAACACATCAATTTTTTTAGGATCTCCCATAACGCCACACAAAACACAACACCTGACCTGAATCCTCCATTACTCAAATGTGGATGGCATGCCCTTCGGCGACATGGGCTGCTTCCATCAACACTTCACTGAGAGTCGGATGTGCATGAACATTGCGTGCGATCTCGTGAGTTGTAAGTTCCATCATCCGGGCGATGGTTAACTCGGGGAGAAGCTCTGTCACCTCAGGTCCTATCATGTGCGCACCGAGGATCTCACCATACTTAGCATCGGTGACGATCTTTACCCAGCCTGTATAATCGCCGAGCCCCAACGCTTTACCATTAGCCTGGAATGGGAAGCTGCCGATTTTAACCTCAAAACCCCTCTCCTTCGCCTGTTCCTCTGTCAAACCGAATGAGGCAACTTGAGGCTGACAGTATATGGCTCTGGGCATCATCTCATAATTGAGGGTTACTGTCTCAACGATTGCAATGTTCTCAGCGCATATGATGCCCATCGCTGACGCGACATGTGCTAACATGAGCTTACCGGTCACATCCCCAATCGCCCAAACACCGGGCACATTGGTGGCCATACGGTCATCCACAATCACAAAACCGCGCTCATCAACCTGGACGCCTGCCTTCTCAACATCCAATCCTTCAGTGTTTGGTTTGAATCCAATCGCCAACAACGCCTGCTCTGCTTCGATGATCTCATTCTCCTCACCACTGGAGACCTGTATTTCAACCTTATCCATGCCTCGCTCGATATTCTCAACCTTTGTACCAGTAAGGATTCGAACCTTACTTTTGGTGAAGGCTTTTTCCAGTTCTTTGCTGACAGCTTCATCCTCTGTCGGAGCGATTCGTGGCAACATTTCCACCAAAGTTACTTCGACGCCATAAGCGTTCCATATGGTGGCAAATTCCAAGCCAATGGCCCCTGCTCCGACAATGACAACGGAACCGGGAAGCTTCTCCTGGAGAATAGCCTCGCGGTAGGTAAGGACCTGTTCGCCATCCACCTCAACACCTGGAATTATCATCGTCCTCGCACCCGTTGCGATTACGATATCCTTTGCATTAAGATCCGTGGTGCTCCCATCCTCTCCCTTCACCGAAAGAGATTGGGGACTAGTGAACTGCCCTTCACCCATGTGAACGTCAATCTCATTCTTCCTCATTAAGAACTCAACGCCCTTAACGAGCCTCCCCGAGACTCGCCGACTTCGCTTCACAGCAGCTCCATAATCAAGTTCCAAATCCTTAAATTTGAAACCAAACTCCTTGCCCCGCTCACGCAATGTATGGGCGACGTCGGCGTTCTTCAGAAGTGCTTTTGACGGGATACAACCAATGTTCAAGCAGACTCCTCCGAGCCACTCGCGATCAACAACGGCAACCTTCTTCCCCAACTGAGCCGCGCGAATTGCGCAGACATAACCGCCCGGTCCGGCGCCTATGACAACTACATCGTATTCAGGCATGGTGTATTCCTCCAGAGTTTATGCTCGGATTCGATTCTGGCCTGTCTCCTTTATTCATCAATACTTAGCAAGGGATTTCTCACTACAGAGATAAAGAGATCGGCTTTCTGATCCTATTCTTTCCAATGCTCAAGCCGGGAGACTACGACCCCCAAAAACTCATCCGCGACTGCACCGTCCAGTATACGGTGGTCAAAAGTCATCGTCAAATACACCATTGGACGGATTGCTAAAGCGTCACTTTTCACGCCGGAGGCATCTTCCAACTCCACAACTACGACCCGCTTCTGAACGGCGCCAACACCTAAAATCGCCGCCTGTGGTTGGTTGATAATGGGCGTCGCAAAGAGCGAACCGAATACACCGTGGTTGGTGATCGTGAATGTCCCTTCTTGCACGTCATCGGGATCGAGCTTGTGGTTCCGCGCCCTTTCGGAAAGGTCGCTAACACTCCTGGCGATTCCAAGAAGAGACATTTGATCCGCCCCCTTGATCACAGGAACAATGAGGCCTCGCTCGCCAAGTGACACCGCAACCCCGATATTGACTCGCTGATGCACGTGAATGCCATCATCCTTCCAGGATGAATTGACAATGGGCCAAGCTTTCAAGCCCGAGGCAACTGCCGAAACGAGATACGCAGTATATGTCAGGTTTACTCCGTCCCTGGCAAATGCCTCTTTGTTCGATTGGCGATGGGCAACGACCTGGCTTAGATCTGCCTCCATTACCGTAGAAACATGGGGGCTGGTTCGCCTGGATTGGACCATGTGGTCGGCTATCGATCTACGCACAATGTCAACTGGAAGCACTGTCCCCGGAATTGGACCTGATACCTCAGGCTCCTTCTTCTCACCAAAGACTTCTTCTGTCGGGCGAAAGAGTTCACCTGTGGCAGGCTCCGCCCATGGCGCTTCAGCCAAGGTCGTCCTGGATGCTTCGATGTAGGCCACTATGTCCTTCTTGGTGATCCTGCCTCTCCTACCAGTGCCCTTCACCCTATTGAGATCGACGTTATGCTCAGAAGCCATACGAGCCACAACCGGCGAGATAAAACCTATGGATCTAGTATCCCCTTCAGCAACCTGTGGAGACTTCCTTTCCACAACCACCGAACCCACCTCTACCTCAGGCTCTATGCTTGTTGCGTCTGGCACTTCATCACCTGGAGCCCCCAGGAATGCTAACAATGTTCCTGCACGTACAGTCTGGCCTTCTTCCACGTATACCTTCAGTACAGTTCCACTTGCTGGCGAAGGTACTTCGGTGTCCACCTTGTCGGTGTTCACCTCAAGCAAAGGCTCAAACTCCTCAATGCTCTCACCCTCACCCTTCAACCATTTGGTGACGGTGCCTTCTACAACGGATTCGCCCAGTTGGGGCATGATTACTTCTGTCGGCATATGACGCTCCATTCATGCATTTAAAATCCTGCTAACTCGCGTATCGCCGCAAGGATCTTCGCCGCATCCAGCATAAACCAATCCTGCAGCGGATGGCTATATGGAACCGCAGGGACATCAGGACCCGCTAATCTGCGGATGGGTGCATCGAGGTAAGTAAATGCCTCCTCTGCCAGAATGGCTGCGATTTCTGCACCATACCCGCCGGTGAGATTGTCCTCATGGACGATCAATGCTTTTCCGGTCTTCTTTACGGAGGAAAGGATCTTTTCTTTATCAATGGGAACCAGGGTTTTCAGGTCGATCACTTCCACTGCGATCCCTTCGGCAGCTGCAGCTTCAGCTGCCTGTAAACTATAGTAGTGCATCATGCCGTAAGCATACAGGCTTAGATCCGATCCTTCTCTTGTGATCTCAGCTTTACCAATAGGAACCAACAAATCATCCTCATCCGGAATTTCTCCTTTGATAAGCCTGTAACCTTTCTTAGGCTCGAAGTACAGGACCGGATTGGGATCACGCACTGCCGATTTCAGTAAGCCTTTTGCATCCTTCGGACTGGATGGGATAACAACCTTCAGCCCTGGAACGTGTGTGAAAAATGCTTCCACAGATTGGGAGTGGTAGAGACCTCCGCTGATTCCGCCCCCATAGGGTGCGCGGATCACCATCGGCACAGTCCACTCACCTCCAGACCGGTAGCACATCTTCGCCGCTTCATTGACGATCTGATTGAATGCTGGATGGATGAAATCAGCAAATTGAATCTCGCAAATGGGCTTCATACCGTATAAGGCCGCTCCAATCCCTATACCGACGATGGACAACTCAGCCAATGGAGAATCGATCACCCTTTCTGCACCATACTTCTCATACAATCCCTGCGTGGCGCGAAAAACGCCCCCACGCGGTCCTACATCCTCACCGACGATAAATACATCATCGTCCCGGGCAAGCTCCTCATCCATCGCCTGTCGAATACCTTCAATCAATGGTGTATCAGACATTACGCACATCCTCCGCATAAACCGGGAAGGCGGCATCAATAATGTCTGGATAAGGTTGACTCTCGGCGAATTGGACGGCGTCCTCTACCTGCTCTTTGGCTTTGAGTTGAAAGGCTTCCTCCTCAGATTCATCGAGGACGCGATTTTGTATGAGAAGGTCCCGGAATGACTGGAGAGGATCACGTTCCTTCATGGCATCGATCTCTTGTCGAGGACGATAAGACCTGTCATCATCATCAGATGAATGGGGCGTCATGCGTAACACCCGAGCTTCTATCAGCGTAGGACCTTCTCTTTGCCGAGCTCGATCCGCAGCTTCCTTTACTCTCTCGTATACCTCAATCACGTTGAGCCCATCAACACTAAAACCCGGTAACCCCAGCCCAGCAGCTTTCTCGGCCGCGTTCGTGACCGCCATCTGCTTGGCTTGATGCACTGAAATCGCATATTCATTGTTTTCAATGAAAAAAATCACCGGAAGTTTATGGATTGCAGCCCAATTCACTCCCTCATACCACTCTCCTTGAGATGTTGAACCTTCTCCGATACACGTCATCACAACCGAGTCATCACCGCGGAGTTTGATCGCCAAACCAATACCTGCAGCATGAGGTGTTTGTGTAGCGACTGGAGATGAATGGCTGACGACGTTAGCACGACGAAGGCTCCAGTGATTCGGCAACTGACGTGCCCCCGAACTGGGCTCCCCCTTCTTGCCCATCAAACTCAACGCATAATCCCTAGGTGACAGACCAAATGCTAGCATCATCGCTAAGTCACGATAATATGGAACCAACCAATCCTGACCGCGACGCAATGCAAATGCTGCGCCCACCTGAGCTGCTTCCTGGCCGATGCCAGAAACGTGGAAAGCGATCTTTCCCTGCCGATGGAGCACCCAAGCTCGTTCATCCAGGCGACGCGCGAGGAGCATTGTCCAGTACATCTCTTTCAACATACTGTCCTCGATATGAACCTGAGTGCTAGGTCCTTTAGCCATTCATCATCCTCCATTGGCGAACTTGTGATCAGAATTCATATTGATCGTTGTTCTGCAATTCCTCAAGGCAATACGATAATGTCAATCCATTGTTCGAACTTGATCTGCTACGATCTCGACGATATCCCTGATCCGGATATCACTTCCTATTACATTTGCAGCATCCTGCATCATGATCATGCAGAAAGGACAACCAACCGCTAGTTCCGCAGCACCTGTGCCTTCCGCTTCACGCAAGCGATTCATACTCACCCTTTCATCTCCATCTTCCTCCTCTTTCCACATTTGCCCACCTCCTGCACCACAACAGAATGAATCGTCCCGGCTTCGAGGCATCTCGAGAATGTTCCATTCGGAGTTCTGCAGAACTGACCGCGGTTCATTGATCACACCATTTTGTCGGCCCAAGTAACATGGGTCATGGTAAGTCACGAATTTCGTTCCCCCGATACTGTCGATACTGAGTCGACCTTCATCGATAAGTTCACGGATTAACTGCGTCGAATGGATCACATCATAATGACCGCCGAATGCTGGATACTCATTCTGAAGCGTGTGCATACAATGTGGACAAGTAGTCACAATCCGTTTCGGCTTGACCTCATTCAAGACTTCAATATTATTCGACGCTAATTCATAGAAAAGATATTCATTCCCAGAGCGACGGGCCGAGTCGCCTGTGCACCTCTCTTGTATTCCTAGAACAGCAAATTCCACACCCGCAGCAGCGAGAATGTTGGCAAATGCACATGCCGTCTTGCGCGCTCCCGGGTCGGTTGAGGGCGCGCAGCCCACCCACCAAAGGATTTCAGGGCTTGGAATATCGGTAATTGTGGGCACATGTAGACCCTGAGCCCACGTTAAACGTTCTTCCGGTGGGACATTCCAGGGATTACCCGTTCGCTCCATCCCACGATAAGCTTGTTGAAGCTGATCCGGGAACACATTTTCCATCAATACCAAATGACGGCGGATTTCCATGATATCCTGCATGGGCTCATTCCCTACAGGACAGATTTGGACGCAAGCACCACATGCGGTGCAAGCCCAAACTGCATCCGGACTGATGGCAAATTCTGTGAGGGTCTGAGAGCTTTCCCGTCCTGAAGCCAACCGACCTCCCTCACGATTGAGGAAATAACGTTGATTGATTTCCATCGCAGCTGGCGAGAGTGTCTTTCCAGTCACATACGCAGGACAGGCATCTTGGCATCGATTGCACATGATGCATGCATATGCGTCCATGATAAATGACCACGAAAGGTGCTCTAAGCGTTCTGCACCGTATTGTTCAATGGTCTGATCTTCAAAATTCAGGGTTTCCAACTCACCCATGGATCGACGCTCAGGTTGAAGAAGATAGTTAATGGGCGCCATGAATATGTGCAGATGTTTGGAGAAAAGAAAATAAGGCATGAATAGCAGGATCCCGCCCAATGACAGCCACCAACCCAAGTGAATTCCGAAATTTATGGCTTCAACGGACATGCCACTCCATAATGTGGAGGTCCAGGAGGCAGCTGGCTGCCACGGATCTGTCCCCTCCAAAGCCAATTGAAAACTCTCTCCAAGAAACCTCGCACCAACGTGTATCAGAATAAAAATTCCAACGATGAGAGAATCTCGTTTGATCCCCCATCTAGCGTGAGGATAAACTAATGTGCCCCCACGTATCTCGAGCGATGAGGGTTGTGCAATGAACCGTCGAACTAGAAGAAGCAACATTCCCAAGAGGATCAAAACACTGAAGATGTCTGTCCCCAAACGGAATAGGTTCCCAATAAGACCTTCCCCCAAGAACGCAAAATCACGAATGTAGCCGCTCAGTAGATCCCCGAGGTTAACTAGGAGGTAGTAAATGAAACCCCAGGCGACCAAGGCGTGAAAGAAACTGGTGAGAAAGCGGGTTCTAAAAACAGGGGCGAGTGATACGACCTCTCGGGTCACATCAACAATTCGTCCGGGGATCAGATACCAATCTGGATGTCCATGCCCCCGTCCAATTGTCTTCACGATTCGTCGGATTTCGATAGTAACGAAAACTAGAATTACCAGAGACGCGACGAGAAACAGTACCTTCTCCGCAGTCGTTAACATAGACTTGGTCCAGCGCGTGGGATAATCTTCCTCACCTTGACTTGGATGATGTTTATCCGATTTCTACTTTTGAAAGTGTACCACAGGGTGATTTCGACCTAGAATCAAAGAGGGCGCCTTGGGCGCCCCTTTATATTTGCTGTATTCCTAATAACAAGCTTAAGCTGCACGAGGTTGACTGATCTCTTCCTCAGAACGTAGGTGGAGTGTATTGGAAGCGAGATAGGTCTGCATATCCTCGCAGGCTTCGTCAAACATCTCAAGTATATCGCTGTCAGGACCCTTATACCGTCTTAAAACTTGTTTTGCACAGGGAGTACAACCGCGCATGGCTCGGTAGGAATCCGTCTCACATTCCATGCAACCATTAAGGCGGATCATTGCCAAAGAGAACGCCAAGCTCTCGGGATGATCCTCAGGTAACCGGGTCACCCGGTCGATGAGTTTTTGCCATTCTTCTCCACGGGAATTACGAATGTGAGAAATAGTCTGCGGCGGAAAGAGCAAGTCATTATCAGCATACATACCGATCTCCAAAAACCAAACAGAATTCCCTGCCGCTTTCCGGGTCTATTTTAGATGCGTGCCCCCTAAAGGTGCACAGTACTTTCGTACTACAGGTGGATTAATGCACAATTAATGGAGTCATTGTTGGAACTTGCAAAATCCATTGACACATAATCCTCCATAAGTGTAATTCGATTGAAGAAATCTGAGCATAAAACAAACGTAAATTAATTCCTTCAGTGTAAATAAGTGAAGAAGTTGATGTGTCAATACGATTTAATGATGTACATGTTGATGAATGATTGAACCTATCTCAATGCAATGGGAGCTCTTTAGCTTGGACCATCATGTATGCTGCCAGTGCCCTGGATAATGCTTCGTTCGGGCAGAAACGCAGTTCTGGCTCCATTTGGCAGGCTGGTATGAGACCCGCACGGTAGGCTGCCTCAGCCCATTTAGTCCCCCACCAATCTGGAGACATATCTGCAAAAAAGCCCTCAGCAGGTGGAGGAGCAAAATCTCTCCCGTGGAGCATTCTGAGGAAAAACACTGCACCTTCAACACGTGTGTGTTGCTGAATTGGACAGAAAATCAATGGGTCGGTACCGCATCCTGATGTGTAGCCATCCTCCCATAACGCTGCAGCCCATTTTGCATACCATTCACCAATTTCTACGTCAGCAAACACCTGGTCAACTGGTTGGATTGGCAGGAATCCAGCGCCATGGATCCCTCGCTCAACGAAAACTGCACTTTCCGCCCGCACCATCGTCGCGTCAGGACAATATCTCGGTGGATCAGCGCTGCAACCTGCTATGTATCCTTCCTCATGTAGAGCGCCAACATACCGATAGGCCCAGTGACTCAGCGGTACATCCTCGAACACCCATGGCGTGTTTACCGGATCTAACGCTTTGTTCTCATATAAGATCACGTTGCTATGTCCCCAACCGATTGAGATGATATCCAAATCTCCATCCTCATCGATATCAACCAGATGAGCACCATCATGATGCTCATCTCCAACATAGACTGTATGGCGATCCCATTCTCCACCAAAACCGTCCAGGTTTTCAAAGACATACAACCCGGCATTCGATGGATCGGAGAGATTGTGTTCACCGACGACAACGTCGATATCTCCATCACTATCCATATCCCTGGCATCAAGGCTCATTGGACCAACTAATTGGGAAATCAGATGTTCACTCCAGACACTTGCCAAGTCTTCGCCCTGCTCATACCAAACTAGCTTTCCTGTTCTGCTGATAGCTTCGAATCCGACAATAGCATCCAATCGACCGTCCCCATTGACGTCGGCCAAGCGATTGCGGTCAGGGGATTCTTGCGCCGGAAAAATCACCAGCTCGCTCCACAAGCCAGAATCATTGCGCAGCCAAATAGTCCCCAACAGAAGATCGAGATCACCATCGCGATCAACATCACCAACACTTAGATCCTCATCCTGCGAAATCGATGTTGCTTGCTCCCATGACCACATCTCGACAATAGGGTTGAGTGGTAATGAGATCATCTGCACGCCGTTCCCGCCTGAATGCCATGAAAGTGCTACCTGTAGTGGAACTCCCCGCTGATATCGTGCGACTGCCACACCCTGGAGGAAATCCCCATTACCAACGGCAATATTGTCCATGATCGTGAAGTGTCCATATCCATCGTTGCGTCCCCAGAGGAATTGAGCATTTGCACTTGCCCCTTTGCCCTGGGTACCCAGCACGTCGGAGTCGCCATCACCATCAAAATCATGGACTGCGGCCATATTGCTAAGTGGTGCGCCGATTTCATGGCGGTACCATTGATCTGTGCTCAAACCCGGATTTTGATACCACCATCCCCCGGTAATGATGTCCCTCCAACCATCGCCATTCAAGTCCGCCGCAGTGATAAAAACCGACTTCCACGGTTTCTTCTCATCGATAACATGACGTTGCCATTGATTCAATGGCCAACCTTCATTATTCAACCAGATATCGATGCGGGGTGTATCCCAGTTGTAAGGCTTGCTGAGGATATCAATATCACCATCATCATCGAGGTCACCCAACTTCGATTCATGATTCCCAAATCCCTCTGTGACGACGCTTGCTGCGAAACTGCCATTTCCGTCACCATAAATAACCCACGTGTACGCATCAGAATTTCCACCGTTGAGGCGCATCTCTGAACAGAAGATATCCTTGTAACCATCACTGTCAATATCAGCGATCTCAAGGCTGTGCCCATGATCGACATCAAATCCCAATGGGTCGTGACCAACCCAACGCTCCCCATCCCATTCATACCATATCAACCTACCCGAACCATCTCCCACGACAAAAACAACCTCGGCCCAGCCACCAGGAATAAGCTGACCAGCAGCCGCTCTGCTGAAATTCTGAGCCCTGTCAATCAAGTGTGGTGTAAAAACGGCACCATCTTCATGCTTATACCACCTTCCCCCACCAACGATGTCCACCAAGCCATCGTCGTCGATATCCGTCTTTGCCAATCCTTCATGATCGGCACTAGCATAGGTGTAAATGGGAACGTAACTCCAAGGTTCGGTGTTCTTATCGAGCGGGATCTCAGCCATGAACAGCGTGTTCGCACCCTGGTTCCAAAAAACCAGTTCAGTAGCTCCATCACCATCGAAATCACCGAAGATTTGATCATGATGCTTCGTCGGTCCCGAATTCTTAATTTCACGGCGGACCCAAGGAATAACTGGGTTGAAATTTGGATAAGGGTTTTCCCACCACCACACTTTATTGCTCGAGGCATCTCCACCAAAGGAAATATCCAAATCTCCATCACCATCTATATCATGGAAATCACCACCAGCTTCGATCGAAAGCTGAGAAGTATCAAGTACGTACTTCTCCCAACCGCTTGTCAAGTTTCGATACCAGTGGACCGAGGGTGCTTTGGTGCGCTCTGCGATCACAAAATCCTCTCGACCGTCAAGGTCGATATCCAGGATTAAGCTTGCAGTCTGTTGTTTTCCTGGGCCAGGTTTAGGTAGATCACCATTCACGGTGGAAAGTTGTTTCCAGCCAGGTCCCTCCTCACTTGAGGGGAGTATTAGGAAACTGCTCGTAATGAAGAATAGAGCCAGTATCGCTGCAGGCTTAAGCATCCGTGACCGTAATTCCACAGTTAACCCCTCTAATTGCAAATGGAAGATGTACTCGCTTACAAAATGATGGACTCAATATCCGGCTGTTATTTGAAACTAATTTCATCCTACAGGGTTGGAGGCGAGCAGGTACAGAGTACTGGAGTACGAATAAAGTCGGTACTTTAGTACTAGAATCCTTGAAGCATATCTGCCTGAACTCTAGAGAGAGATGCCGTTATTCGCAAAGATAGTGTAATACCAGTTGAAGAGTAGATCCCCCCGTCGTTTTGTCAGCCTAATTGGAAAGCCATATTCTCGTTGAATATCAATCGTAGCTATGGAAGGAGACTCATCTATCGGTATAGGTATATGTACCTACTCGATGGAAAGCCCTTTTGCCTTCACCATCATATATGCACCAACAGCACGCGTCAGCGGCTCATCAGGACAGTAGCGTAAGTCAGGCGAAGTGGCGCACGGCTCAGCGATCCCTGCTGCCCATGCCGCCTCGACCCACTTCGCATACCACCACTCCAATCCTACATCGGCGAATACTCCCGTTGGTGCTGGAGGTTGGTAATCCGCGCCATACATCATCCGCAAAAAGAAGACGGCGCCTTCTGCGCGTGCATGAGGTTGCAGCGGGCAGTAAATCAGAGGATTCGTCCCACAGCCCGCGGTGTACCCATCCTCCCATAAGCCGTTAGCCCATTTCGCATACCATTCGCCTAGACTCACATCGTCGAACAACGTCCCATTAGGTTGCTGTGGAAGGTAGCCCGCACCATGAAATCCGCGCTCGACGAAGACTGCGCTCTCCGCTCGGTTCATTGTTTTCTCCGGGCAATACTCGGGTGGATTTGTATTACAGCCTGCAATATAACCTGCACTTGACAGGGCTTCTATGTAATCATACGCCCAATGGCTTTGTGGAACATCGACGAAGGTCGAATTCGGCGATTCAGATAGTGCATCAATGATGCGGAAAGATGAATAAGGAATACTGGACACAGTATACGGATCAATGACACCATTCCACTGGGCTGTGCCTTGATATTCAGCATAAATCTTGGGATGTCCACTGTTATCGATGATGATCATGCCGTAATCTTGCAGCGCTCTGGCGATGATCTTACCGCTTTCGGAAAGTCCCCAGCGATCGAAATCCGCATCAGTGAGTGCAGGGTCTATCTGAAGCCTTGTCCCCTCGGGCATATCGGGGTATCGACCTTTCCCATCGCTCTTGGTAGCTGGGTAGACATACTCGGGCGTGGGATAGTCATAGGCAAAGGCTATGGCGTGCTCAATTTTGCCCAGCTCAATTTCCCATGGACGGATTAAGCCCGCAAGATAGGGGACGCCAGCTCCGCGGCTCACGAAACCCTCTGGTGGAACTCCGTTCCAATTTATGTTGTAGTGGTACCCATTTGTCGCAGACCAACTGCCGTCTCCATTCTCACTGGCTTTCCAAAATCCCCATTCGTCGCCAGTGTCAACATTCACGATGATGATCTGCGAATCACTGCCGGCGGCCGGCGCTGCGCCAACAGGTATGGGAACTTGAACCGATCCATGGCTCTGTCTGGTCAAGTTCGTCCCACTTTCGGTCACATTGGAAAAAGTCCCAGAAAGTTTCACCGTTTTCATTGGTGTATTCGAGTCCACCTCATACAATGGCATGGTGTACTGATTGGGATCGGAACCGAAGAGTCCTTCCAGCATTCCAATGTGTGCTTCGCTATTAGGATTAACGACAGGATTGGGACCAATCAGCGTATTCCATGGACTATCCTCCGAATACGGTCTATGCCTCAAGGATGGTTCGACCGATTGAATTCCGAATTGTTCCATCCCCACTTTGTTTGAATGTGCAATCACCGGAAACACACTAACGACCAGAATAAGAAAGACCAGAGACAATGTTAATGTGATTTTGTAATTCCACTTACCTCGTGTAAGTGTCTTCATCGCATTCCTCTCCCCCCTCAAAATAAGGATGATCGCAATCCACACCGTTCCACTCCGCACATGGCAATGCCCCCCTCTTCTCATTCATGCTATTCCTGACGCCTGTAGAGTCGGAAGGGTACTCTGGTACACGCGTGGCCGGTACGTTGTACCTATCCAAATTAGTCACTCAAATAAGATGCGTTCTAGCATTCGATCGTGGCTAATGATTAGAAAAGCAGACTGTATGGTTGGTGAGTTCACGATGGAAATGACAAGGGGGATCGCAACCTACCGTCCTTTCCCTTGAACCTCTTATGGATCACTCATAAAAAAGGACGACTCTTTATCGTCCTTCCTGAACGTAATATTAGTATTTCTGCTGATCTGTAATTTGGGACTATACTACCGACCTAAAAACTCAAACTCCCCCAGGGGTGTACAAATCCTCATCCACCGGGGTTATCCCCGAGGGATCCCAGACGTACACCCAAGTACCTTCCTCAGCCCAGTCGTAAATCCATCGCGAGTCTGCAGGCGAAAGGTTCACACAACCGTGTGACTGTTGGTATCCATAGTTGTTATGCCAGTAAGTACCATGCAGAGCACGAGCTTCATCGAAGTATAGAACGTAGGGGACATCCTCGAGGTAATAAAAATCCGATCGGTCAGCCTCAAAGGCACCCTGCATTGTTGTGGTTTCAACTTTCTTATAAACTTGGAACAGTCCAGGCCTTGTCCACCATCCTTGAAGCCCGCTGGAGACCATGGTTGCGAAGACAAGTTCTCCATTTTCATATACAGCCAACGTTTGTTCATAGAGGTTGATCGATACCCAACTCTCGACCGTTACACCTTCGGGTTTACCAAGAGACGGATCAACAATGGCAATATTATGCTGCTCAATCCACTCACCGGGTCCAATCATATACCAATCTAGCTCACCGATCTTGACATTGTCGTAGACTTGGACGACTTCGGTTCGTAAATAATTATTGCTGGTCAAAGGCTGACCATACCCAGGAGTAACGGAGGATGTTACATTACGTATGATCCAACCAAATGGATATCGAGGAGTTTCCTCAAAGGCAAGACCGAGAAAATTAGGAAGCGAGATGCGGGATACCCGATCGCCGCGGATATGGATCCCCGGTGCAATCTGATAGATCACATGGTTGCCATCATCGTATCGATCAATCCATGACACGAAAATTGTCCCTCTTCCAAGTGATCGAAGCGCATTTTGTGACTTTATTGCGTCGTCCAAGCTTCCGTAAACATCGACGCCGGAATTGGCAACACGCAAATAATTGTAAGGCAGGTAACCCAACGCAGGATCGTTTACGTCAGCAGGCAGTGGTTTTTCGGGATATATACCCATTCGAGCATATTCTTCCATGTAGCTCGCTGGACCCAGTGAATTACACAGTCCTGGATGGCGTAATTGGAGGCGAGTCGAACACGCGTAGGATGCATCCTCCGGACGGTCTGGCGACTTTAAATCCTCCGATGATGCAGCCGCGCGTTCATGTACCATTAGCCCAAATGCTAACGTCACGAGGATGGTGATCAATCCGCGCTTCAACATTTCCTTTCCCAACTCAACATCCGTAAACTCGGAATCACTCCGAAGGATACAGAAGAACTATACCACTATTCTGCAACGATGCTTACAGACCGGATTATCCATATTGGAAAACAGGCTGAGCGACAAGAAGAAATCGACCCAACCTGGATATCACATAATTAATCTATACATACGGCGAAACCTCCTCCGAGATCCGCGCTTCAAAATCACTAAGGGACATGGCGCCTAAGTCTTCTCCCGATCGAAGGCGAACAGACACAGAACCCGTCTTGGCCTCGCGGTCTCCAACCACGAGCATATACGGAACCTTCTGTATCTGCGCATCCCGGATCTTGGCATTCATGCGCTCACTGCGACCATCAACCTCGACGCGGTAACCGGATTCTTCCAAGATCGCCGCTGCTTCCTTGGCATAACCAAGATGCCTGTCTGCGATAGGAATGAGAACAGCCTGAATTGGTGCCAACCAAACTGGGAATGCGCCTGCGTGATGTTCAATGAGGACACCGAAGAAACGTTCCATGGAACCGAGCAGTGCGCGATGGATCATGAATGGACGGTGCTCCTGGCCATCCTCTCCGATAAAGGTCAAGTCGAAACTCTCTGGCAGGTTGAAGTCGAATTGAATCGTGCTCAACTGCCACTCACGGTCCAGCGCGTCGAGCAATTTAAGGTCGATCTTTGGTCCGTAGAATACGGCCTCGCCTTCGTCAATTTTGTACGGGATCTGAGAGCGTTCAAGTGCCATTCGCAGCGCTTCCGTAGAAGCTTCCCAATCCTCTACCGCTCCGGCAGACTTATCTGGATCGCGTGTCGAAAGGTATGCCTGGAAATCCTCGAAACCAAATGCCCGCAAAATGTCCAGACTAAAGCTGAGTACTTCATCGATCTCCTCCGGCATCTGGTCAGGTCGGCAGAAATGGTGTGCATCATCCTGTGTGAATCCGCGCACCCGCATAAGTCCGTGTAGGACGCCACTTCGTTCATAACGGTAAACCGTGCCCCACTCAGCAAAGCGGATTGGTAGATCCCGGTATGAGCGGGTCTTGCTCTTATAGATTTCCACATGGAATGGGCAATTCATTGGCTTGAGATAATACTTCTGCCCTTCGATCTCGAGGGCAGCATACATATTCTCCTCGTACCATTCGAGATGACCACTCGTCTCCCACAGTTTGGATTTTCCGATGTGAGGCGAGTAAACAAAGTCATAGCCAGCCTTGAGATGCTCCTCGCGGCAGTAGTCCTCAGCTACTTTGCGGATCATCCCACCCTTCGGATGCCACAGAATGAGCCCTGGCCCAACATCCTCGCTTACGCTGTAGAGGTCCAGCTCGCGCCCAAGGCGTCGATGGTCCCGCTTCCGGGCTTCTTCCAGCTTCCAGAGATAGTGCTCAAGTTCGTCCGCTGTCCGCCAGGCGGTTCCGTAGATCCTCTGAAGCATGGGACGACTTTCATCGCCGCGCCAATAGGCACCTGCAACACTAAGGAGCTTAACAGCGTCAGGATTAAGTTCTCCTGTATTCTCAACGTGAGGACCTCGACATAGGTCCGTGAATGTGTCGTGGGCGTAGATGGATATTTCTGGAACCTCATCGACGGGTTCACCATATTCATCATAACCACCCGCCTCCAAGCCCTCAATTAATTCAAGCTTGTATGGCTGGTCTGCGTAGAATTTCTTCGCATCCTCTGCGGAGAGCACTTCCCTTTTAAAAGCGTGTCTACCCACATAAATATCACGCATGCGTTTTTCGATGACTTCCAGATCTTCCGGAGTCAATGACCGGGGAAGGTCGAAATCATAATAAAAGCCATCCGCGATAGGTGGCCCGATCGCGATTTTCGCCTCGCCGGGGAACATCTCCATGACCGCTTGCGCCATGACATGGGCAGCGGAATGCCGGATCCGGTAAAGGTCCGAATCCTCGTATTTCTCTTGTTCCAACTCAGACATTTCACACCTCCTTGATATCGTCACGGCTTCGGTGCAGTCGGTTGAGTGAGGACCTTACATCATCTTTGAGGAGACGCCTACCCCCGAACAACCAACTTATCGTTAAAATCAATAGCCCTCGCCCTTCTGGGGCGAGAGCCGATGCTCGCGCGGTTCCACCCAGATTGACCAATCTCACGGTCCACTCTGACAGCCGTTAACGGGGCTGATCCGTTCCCCATACTAGGCCTTCGTAAGTTAAGCCTTTCCGGTTTACGCTCACGGGGGGTTTTCGCTGGTCCGTCGCTGTTGGGGATTTCCAGTCTATGATCCCCATTCCCTGGCATTCCGGCTTCCGCTACTCGTCCCGGTCTACGCTTTTACAATATTTTCTTGGTTCTCATTATATCGGGTGAAATGGATATGTCAACACTATTTCCTCAGCGTACTATTTCATTCCTCTCTCCATCAATCTATCAATGCTGTCATGGATCTTCCACACATAAGAGGAACTTGACGAGCGAGGACGCTGAAAAGACGCTAAATCGCACGCTCGCCTGACATCTCCCCATTATTCTATTTCTAACCGGGGAACGATTTTCATTTCGGAGACGTTGAATAATGGAGACTGCCAGATCGGAAGATCGCGGATTAAAGGATCAATGGGATACGCTTTTTCTGGAGACAAAGGATTGGAGTCAGGAGATTCCAAAGCATGCTCCCACCACATTTCCAGATGACGCATTGACAGGTAGCAATACCCTCGTCACACAACCCTCACTCGAGATCATCCTGCGATTGATTGACTGGTTTTCCAATAACGAATAGGTCTGCTCAAACCTTGCGAAGGCTTAACCCTTGCGAAGGTTTAAAACCTTCGCAAGGGTTAACGTTACGCAACCTCATCAATCCAGAAAGTACTTCCTCAGCGAATCCTCGATAGCAGAAGACAACTCACTAAAAACAAATTCCTCATACTCTTCTGGCTTTGAAAAATACTGTTTAACGAACTCCTGATCAATTAGGATTCCTTGTCGCTGACCAACCCATTCATGAAAGTTGCTATACGGCCATTCTCCAGGACCTTCAACTAATCCAGCCTTTACTGGATTCAAGTGGATATACCTGCAGAGGTGAATCACATATTTATCGGTATCCACATGTACGCGTCTTGCACGTCCCTCGAAAAGTGTACCTCTTCGACGCTGCTGTTTATTAAAAGCTTGAGTGTAGCTGTTAAAAAGACGCTGCACGAAACGTGAGAGGCTGTAAGTTTCTTCAGAAGATAGTAGGAAATGATAGTGGTTAGGCATCAAGCAATAGGCGATCATTCCCAATGGATAGTCTGTCAGATAGGTTTCGACTCGTCCTAGAAGAAATTCGTAATTTCTTCGCCTCGTAAAAATGGTTTCTCCACCACAACCGCGGTTGTAGACGTGGTAGTAATGTCGTTCCCCCTCCATAGAATCCCCCTTATCTTTACCCTTGCGAAGGTTTAAGCNNAACCTTCGCAAGGGTTAATTGTTAACGAATCGCCCGTCATATGCGACGGGCGATCCTGTTTCGGTATCTGGTGGGCGGTATAGGATTTGAACCTACGACCTCATGCATGTCAAGCATGCGCTCTAACCAACTGAGCTAACCGCCCTGGGTTTTAGCATTATACAGAGTGAGGGTAGATTTTTCAATGGTTCAGCTACCGCAGGTTGGAATGCAGAAGAATCTCAAGCAATGATTGCGAGTAATAAGTCAAGAAGAGGACAAGTCAATGCACTGCTCTGTTAGGAGGGTGAATCCATTGACTAATTGACATGAATAGGACTGGCAGTCCTGATCCATGCAACATGGAATTGCTGCGGGTAAGGGCCCCCGACCTGCGACTTAATATTAAACGTCTGATTCCGAACCTCTTGACACCCAACAGATCCATCAATTAAAATACATACCGACTGGTCGGTATTTTTAGGGGAGATCATGAACAAGCACCAACTTCGATCCATGGGTACGCGCTCAAGCATTTTGGAAGCTGCCACAGCCAGCTTCGCGCTGCATGGCTACGATAATACGAGCGTCGCGACCCTATGCCAGAATGCCGGTGTCAGTAAAGGCGCCTTTTACCATCATTTCTCGAGTAAACAGGAGGTCTTCCTGGAGTTGCTCAATAATTGGTTAGGGACACTCGACATCCAGCTTACTGACTTTCGTGATGAAGAGGCTAGCGTTCCTGATAGCCTGCTCTCCATGGCTGGCGTGATGAAGATCGTTTTGGAAACTGCTCAAGATCAACTCCCCATTTACCTTGAATTCTTGAACAAAGCAATGCGTGACCCACAAATCTTACGATTAATGGCTGAACCATTTCAGCGGTACCGGGAGTACTTTCAAACCATGATCGAGGAGGGCATTTCTGAAGGGACATTGCAGGAAGTCGATCCCAACGTCACTGCGCGATTGATCATCGCCATTGCGATTGGGCTCCTCCTTCAAGGACTGGTCGACACCGAGGATGTGGACTGGGATTCTGTGACCCGGGAAAGTTTTGAAATCTTATTAAATGGTATTTCAAGGAGATAGCTTAATGAAGGTCTTACTCACAGGTGCATTTGGCAACATTGGTTCTAACACACTAAACACCCTCATTGATCGAGGGCATCAAGTGACTTGTTTCGACGTGAAGACCAAGGCCAACAAGAAAGCCGCCAAAAAACTTCATAGAAAAGCTCGAGTGGTATGGGGTGATTTGCGGAATAAGGAGGATATCAATCAGGCGATGAAAGACCAGGATATTGTGGTCCACCTGGCCTTTGTCATACCCCACTTATCTGTAACAGGAAAGGGAAGCGAGGAGTTCCCCGAATGGGCTCGGGAAATAAATGTCGATGGTACCAGGAATTTGATTGATGTCATGAAAGCTCAATCCAAACCACCGAAGCTCCTCTTTTCTTCATCACTTCATATTTATGGGAAGACTCACGATCAACCGCCACCGCGCACTGTAGATGATCCACCTCAACCCATTGAGCACTACGCATTTCACAAGGTTGAATGCGAGCAGATGGTTCGAGAATCCGGTCTCCAATGGACGATTTTCCGCCTGGCAGCCTCAATGCCTGTTCGCCTTGTGCTTGACCCAGGCATGTTCGAAGTCCCATTGGATAACCGCATCGAGTTCGTTCACAACAAAGATGTAGCCACTGCAATCGCAAATGCCCTCGAGATTAATGAGGTATGGGGAAAAACGTGGCTTATCGGGGGTGGACCTGACTGCCAGTACTACCAACGAGAGATCTACGAGAGCGTTATGGATGCAGTTGGGATTGGCATGCTCCCTGAAGAAGCATTTACAAAAGAACCATTCCCGACGGATTGGCTCGACACCTCGGAAAGCCAGCGTGTGCTTCAGTTCCAAATTCGAACACTGCAGAACTACGTCGAGGATGTAAAAGCTTCTCTTGGTTTCCGCCGCTTCTTCGTGAGGCTCTTTCGCCCATTCATCCGAAGTCTATTGCTATCCCAGTCCCCATATTGGAGGATATCGCAGCGTGAGAGTACTTATGATTTCAAAGGTAAAACAGCGCTGATCACTGGCGCCTCCAGCGGGATAGGAGCAGCAACCGCCGAGAAGCTGGCTGCGGAGGGGATGCATGTCATCTTAACGGCTAGGCAGCATGATCGACTGATGGATATCCTGGACCGCATTCGTTCCAAGGGCGGTGATGGTGAGGTCATCGTCGCAGATCTTACTGACGAGGGTCAAAGAACGCATTTAAATCAATATATCGATTCCAACTTTGATTCTGTCGATGTTTTGATTAACAACGCAGGATTCGCGTGGTATGGCTTTGGAGAGGACATGCCGTGGGAGACGGCAAAATCGATGATCGAAGTCAATATGGCATCCTTACTAAGGCTTACTACGTTCTTCCTCCCAAAGATGAAGTCACGCGATCACGGTCATATCATCAACGTCGGCTCAATCGTGGGTAGTTTGCCAAGCCAGGGCGTTGCTCTGTACAGCGCAACCAAAGCTTTCGTGGATGCGTTGACCACATCCCTTTATCGAGAGCTTCAAGGGACTCGCGTCAATATCAGCGTCGTTCGAGCCGGTGCTGTAGCGACTCCCTTTTTCGACACAGTCTCCAATGCGAAGCACAGCATGGCTATCCCGGTTGAACGATTTACAATCCAACCCGAAGTGGTTGCCAACCGGATCTGGAGCCTCATTAAAAGACCGAAGAGAGTGGTGTATGTCCCCCGGTTCTTACGCGTTGTACCCTGGTTGGAGATATCCTTTGGTTGGCTGATGGATCGCATGGGCCCCCTGCTCCTTCGCTACCAACGGCGTCTTAGTAGAGAGCAATAAAGCTTTGCACATGGCATCAGGACTGGAAACTCTTGAATGAGTGCCAGACCCATAAGTCCCTGACTAGTTGGCATTCTTACAGTTTGTCCATTTTATTTCCGTTTAAAGTGACCGTATAATCAAAGACAATGTCAAGGATCATTTCCTTTCTCTGGAGATAGCTACCACAGAGCAACCAACCACTGCATTTATTTGCGAAAACCAAAGAATGGAGGAAGCACAATGCCGTCCAAAGTTATTCACAGCGATCCTACCAGCGTAAAAGTTAATGGCATCGAGTTGGTATATGACACCTTCGGTGACCCTGATGCAGCTCCTATCGTCCTAGTCCATGGGCTTGGCGCTCAGATGGTTTCATGGGATAGGGATTTCTGTGAAGCTCTAGCCTCACTAGGATATTGGATCATTCGTTTTGACAATCGTGATATCGGGAAATCTTCATGGCTGGATGACTTTGGAGCTCCGAATATCATGGAGATGATTCGAGCTGCAAGTCTAAGTCAATCCATTGAAGCCCCCTACACCCTCTGGGATATGGCGAATGATACGATCGGCTTGATGGACGTTCTGAAGATCGAGAGTGCACACCTCATCGGTGTTTCAATGGGTGGGATGATCGTCCAATCCATGGCCATTAACCACCCAGATCGACTCCGCACCATGACATCGATCATGTCCACAACTGGAAATCCAGATCTTCCTATGCCAAAGGCGGAAGCTATCGAAGTTCTATTCAGACCTGTGCCCACGTCATTGGAGGAATACATTGAGGCTAACTTGGCTACCGATGATGTATTGCGCGGACCACGTTACCCCTGTGACGAAGAACGTCTGAGGGCGAGATCTGAACTCGAATACGATCGTGGGCTCCACCCTCAAGGATTTGGCCGCCAACTCGCTGCGATTCTCGCCTCCGAAAGTCGTAAGGAATTGTTGATGTCCATTACAGTTCCGACCCTCATCATCCACGGCGATGCTGACCCACTAGTACCTTTGGAGGCTGGTGTCGACACTGCAGAGGCGATTCCTGGGGCGAAACTTCTCATCCTGGAAGGCGTAGGACATTCGCTCCCAGTGCCCGTTTGGCCTGAGGTGTTTAATGCCATCGTTGAACACACTAAGACCTTGGCACACGACGAAAAGTGACCCCTGTAATGAGAGGAAACCCTTTCAAAGGACGATGAGCAGAGTCTATCCAACCGTCAATCGTGTTGCGAAGTATCATATCGATGTTGTACATTAGCATTGAAGTTGAGCGTAGAACACTACTCTGAACGGACAATACAAATTCGATGCCTTTGAATTTCTCAGAAATCTTCAACATCCATGATTTACACTACGCCACTTTGTGACGGAAGGTCCGCCATCGTAATTAACTACAGAGCGCAAGCAAGAAAGTGAGTCGGTGAAACATATAGAGTTTTCCCTGAGCCATGAAAGATGGCTTTCTGGTTACACAAAGGTGCACCTTTTAAGACATGAAGGAGGTCTGCTATGAATCACGAAAAACCCTGGTTAAAATTCTACGAGCCTCATGTGCCAGAGCACATTGACTATCCTGAAACTACACTCCCCGCAGCAATGCTGAAAACTACTCAAGAACATCCCGATTATGTAGCCTTGATTTTTAGAGACAGGGAGATCACTTATGCAGAGTATTTGGATACCGCTCTTCGTTTCGCGGCATCGCTTCAGAAGCTTGGTGTTCAAAAAGGAGATCGCGTCGCAATTCACCTCCCAAACTGTCCGCAGTTTTGCATTGCATATGCAGCCGTCCTTCAGGCTGGCGCTATCGTAGTTCCTTGCAATCCCGTCTATACCGCGCGCGAGCTCAAGCATCAGCTTAGCGACTCCGGCTCGAAAGTCATTGTCACATTGAGCTCTTTCTATCCCATCATCAAGGGGATACGCGCTGAGACCAAACTCGAGCACGTCATCGTCGCCAAGATCAAAACCTACTTCCCTACCATGCTGAATATCTTGTTCACATTGTTAAGGGAGAGACAGACTGGACATCGAGTCGACATCTCAGATGACAAGGATACCTATTGGTTCTCCGATTTGGTAAAAACCACTGAAGAACCGGAGCCAGTGGATATTAGTCTTGAGGATACTGCTGTCCTTATGTACACCGGCGGCACAACGGGCATTTCAAAGGGTGCACAACTCACCCATAAGAACATCATGGTCAATGCATATCAAGTTCTGGTATGGATCAATGGCCTGGAAGGAGGAAATCGAACTCTCACATCGCTACCTCTTTATCACAGTTATGCAATGACATGTTGTATGAATCCTGGAGCCATTGCACCTGGGACCTCTATCCTCGTCGTCGATCCACGAGATATGGATGATGTCCTCAAGACCATCGACAAACACAAGCCCGAGTTCTATCCGGGTGTCCCGGCCATGTATGT
>JABAOF010013043.1_pt7 | contig 25773 bp, 19 predicted proteins | sample 7062171 | NCBI WGS metagenome assembly JABAOF01 (sample SAMN14538628, study PRJNA623070) | marine sediment metagenome | biome: marine biome [ENVO:00000428]; feature: marine pelagic biome [ENVO:01000023]; material: deep marine sediment [ENVO:00002113] | place: India: Gulf of Khambhat ...
CTGTCTCTCCTCCGAGATTCCCACTTAGATTAAACTGATAGCCGTAACCCAGAAGGTTCCGTTGAGAAAAGGCGCCCTCGATGACGAATTGATCCCTGGTGCTGAAGCCGACACCGAGCGATACCGAGCCTGTGGGAGCCTCTTCGACTGCCACGTCCAGATTGATCTTCTCCTCGTTCGTTCCCTTGGACGTCGCAAAGTCCACCTCTTTGAAATACCCTGTCTGCCTCAGCCGTTGTTGACTCCTTTTCATGCCGGTTGAAGAGTAAAGATCCCCCTCTCCAAATCGGAGTTCTCGTCGGATAACCTTATCCCGAGTCTTCGTATTCCCGACAATGTTGATCCGTTCAAAAGAGACCTCTTTCCCCTTCTCGATGTCGAAAGTCAACCGAACCGTCTGCTTCTCTTCCCTCAAGTTGACGACGGGACGAACATCGACGTAGGCATACCCCTGATCAGCATAAAGGTCGGTCAGTTCCAAGACATCCTTCTGAACCACGGTGTTCCGATAAATATCCCCCTCCTTCGTCTTGATGACCTGAAAGAGCTCCTCCTTGGTCGTCAAGATGTCACCCCTGAAATCAATTGATTCGACACCGAATTGAGGACCTTCATGAACCCCAATTTCGATGGTGATCGACCTGCCCTTTCTTCCAACAAGGACCTCTGGCTCTTCTATCCTCACGTTGAGATAGCCCTGGTCGTAGTAAAAACCCCTCAGGATATCGATATCGTTGTTTAAGATCTCTTCGTCGAGGAATCCCCTCCCTGTCAACCAGGAAAAGAGCCCCCGCTTTTTCGTGTTCATCCTTCTCCGGAGTTTTCGAGAACCTACCCGGTCGTTTCCCTTGAACGTTATCTTGCGAATCCAGGCCTTTTTCCCCTCCTCAATCACGATTTCAAGGACAACCTCGTTCTTTTCAAGAGGCTCAATCCGATAAGAGACCTTAGCGCCGTAGTATCCCTTTGAAAGGTAGAGCTTGTTGATTTCCTCGATGATCTCTTGGATCTTATCCGTCTTGACAATCGACTGGAGACGGATGTCGATTTTGTCTCGAATCTTGTCCGTTTCGATCTTTTCGTTCCCCGAGATGAAAATCTGCCCGATAGAGGGCTTTTCGACAACCACAAACGTCACCAATGGGCCTTCGTCTGTCTCCTTGACATCAACCTGCACATCGGTGAAATACCCCATCTCATAGATTCGCTTCATGTCATTTCGAAGCACAGATAACGAAAGGGGATCCCCCGATTTGGTTTTAACCTGATTGAAGATGGCCGATGAGTCGATCTTCTCATTACCCATCACTTGAACCCTGGCAATCGGTTTTTCGCTCCCCGATGCAGGTATCACGCCCCAGAGAAGAGATATCGCCACGATCAAAAATTTCCGCACGAGCTTCGATCCCGTACCCTTGGTCTGAGAGTGGATCTTCTCGAAAACCCCTCATCGCCGGCGCTGAAAACTTGGAATTACTAACAAATATTAGGGTGTTTGTAAATGCTCATTCCCGCTTCTCTGGAACCACTGTTCCGTCAATTAGACGAACCCGCCGAGGCAGTCGACTGGCAATTTCTTCGTTGTGAGTCACAATGATCAGCGTAATAGCCTTCTCCCGGTTCATCTGAAGCAGAACCTGATAAACCCCCTCGCCTGTCTCCCTGTCCAAATTCCCAGTGGGTTCGTCTGCGAGAAGAACCCGAGGCTCCAGAATCAGAGAGCGAGCCACCGCTACCCGCTGCTGCTCTCCCCCGGAGAGTTCACCGGGCTTGTGAGTCATCCGATCCCGGAGGCCGACCTCTTCGAGGATTTCTTCGGCACGAGCCTCTGCATCCCGTCTCCGTATCCCTTGAATCAAGGCCGGCATCATCGTGTTTTCAAGCGCCGTGAATTCGGCTAACAAGTGGTGAAATTGAAAGACAAACCCGACAGTTCTGTTCCTGAAACCAGCAAGGTCTCTCTCCCTCATGGCAAAGACATCCCGGCCATCATAGAGAACCCTCCCCCCGGAGGGCCGATCAATCGTTCCCAAGATATGGATCAGTGTCGTCTTGCCCGCTCCTGAGGGACCAACAATGGCGGCCACCTCGCCTGTTTTAAAGACGATGTCGATCCCCTTTAGTGCGTCGACTCTTCTCGATCCTTGTTTATAAGATTTCGAGAGGTTTTCTGTCCTTATCTCCGACAATTCACACCTCTTTTTGGAACATGGCTCTTTTCGCCGGCTGTTCAGAATCTCAGTGATTCTCATGGCAAAGAATTCTCATCCTTCGCCCGCTGGCTACTCGACCCAGTTGCGGCATCACTCGTATCTCAAGGCTTCGGCAGGGTCCAGGCCCGCGCCTTTCCGTGAGGGATAGAGGGTTGCTAGGAAACTGAGTAGGATGGCGATTCCATCGATCAGAACGATGTCCAGTGGCCTCACCGTTGAGGGGAGTTCATCGATGTAATATACATCTCCCGGGAGAAATTTAAACCGAAACAATCCTTCTAGAAACTGCGTGATAGCTTCTAGATTGTAGGCAATGAGCAGCCCGAGAATCGTACCCAGAATCGTTCCAACCACGCCGATGATGAGACCTTCGAAGATGAAGATCTTCATAATACTCGAGGTCGTCGACCCCATGGATTTGAGAATGGCGATATCCCGGGTCTTGTCCATCACGACCATGATCAGTGTTGTCACGATGGCAAGGGCTGCGACAAACACGATGAGGGTGAGGATAATGAACATCGCGACTTTTTCCATTTTCAAGGCCTTAAAGAAGTTTCGATTCATCGCCATCCAATCCGTGGTCCAGAAAGGAAATCCCAGTGCCTTTTCGATTCTGCGGGCAACCGCCCTGGCCTTGTAGACATCCGTTACCTTCGCTTCAATCCCGGTGACCACATCCGGCATATTGAAGAATCTTTGTGCGCTGGATATGGAGATGTAAGCAAACGACGTATCGTATTCGTAATAGCCTGAGGTGAATATGCCCACCACTTTGAAGCGTTCCCTTTTTGGAGCCATTCCAAGAGGTGTCATGGTTCCCAAAGGAGTCACCACATTGAGCCAGTTACCCACCGAAACACCGAGTGTCTTTGACAGTTCGCTGCCGATAATAATTCCAGCAGGCCCAGAGAATTTCAGTGCTCCAACAGAGCCGAGTTTGGTATGCTCAACCAAAGAGGTCACGTCGCCTATGGTCTCCGGATCGATCCCCCGAAGCACCGAGCCGGTGATACCAAACTCCGATGTCAGCATGACCTGATTGAAAATAAATGGGGTGGCCGCGACAACTCCCTCAATCTCACGGACTCGTTCCGTAACGCGGCGGTAGTTCTCCAATCCCTTTCCCCCATGTTGTCGAACCAGAACATGGGCAGTCATGCCGACAATCTTGGAGGTAATATCATTTTCAAAACCGGTCATAACCGCTAAGACCACGATTAGGGCCATTACGCCGACCGCTACACCCACGATTGAGAGAAGTGTGATTACCGAGATGAAAAACTGTTTCCGCTTCGCCCTCAGGTGTCGGAGACTGATGAAAAGTTCATAAGACATGGAGACCTCATTTTTGGTGCTCGGTCTTCTCTGGCCTGAGATGGGGGAAGAGAATGACGTCTCTTACTGAAGGGACATCGACAAGAATCATAACCAGCCGATCAAGACCGAGACCAAGCCCCCCCGCCGGTGGCATTCCATATTCGAGTGCCCTGAGATAGTCCTCATCCATGAGATGGGCCTCCTCATCGCCGGCCTCCCTCTGTTGAACTTGCAGACGAAAACGCTCCCGCTGGTCGAATGGATCGTTCAATTCCGAAAAACCGTTCACGATTTCTCGTCCACCGACATAGAGCTCAAAACGTTCTGACACGGTTGGATCCTTGTCATCCCTTCTCGACAGGGGGGAGACCTCAGTCGGAAAATGGGTCACAAATGTGGGTTGGATCAGGTGAGGCTCCACCAGGTGGTCCAGCATCTGGGTCATCACTTTTCCCAAACCCATTTTCTGCGTCACATGGCACCCCAAACTCGCCGCCCGGTCAAGGGCCTCTTCTCGGTTCTCCAAAACTGCCGCATCAACTCCCCCGTGGCGAACAATGGCGTCCTTGAGGGTGATTCTCTGCCATGGCCTCACGAGATCGATCTCTTGCTCCTGATATGTCAGTTGGGTTCGCCCGAGCACCTTTTTGCAGACGTAACAGATCATCTCTTCGGTTAATTCCAAAAGATCCCGGTATGTAACGTAGCTCATGTAGAGTTCAAGCATCGTGAATTCGGGATTGTGTTGCGTAGAAATTCCCTCATTTCGGAAGTTACGATTAATCTCATAGACCCTCTCCATCCCGCCCACGACGAGCCGCTTAAGATATAGCTCGGGAGCAACCCTCAAAAAAAGCTCCATGTCGAGTGCATTGTGAAAGGTCTTAAAGGGACGGGCTGTCGCGCCTCCAGGGATGGGCTGCATCATTGGCGTTTCCACCTCGAGGAATTCCCGTTCATTCAGAAAAGACCGTATGGCCTGGATGATTTGGGCCCGCTTGATGAAGATATCCCTGACTTCCTGGTTCACGAGCAGATCGACATAACGCTGACGGTATCGCGTCTCCACGTCTCTGAGCTTATGGAATTTCTCCGGAAGCGGCCTGACCGACTTCGTCAAGAGACGAAGCGTCTCAACCGCGATCGTGAGCTCTCCCGTCTTCGTCCGAAAGATTCTGCCCGAGATACCAACAAAATCCCCGATGTCCAGTTTCTTGAAAATGGCGTAGGTCTCCTGGCCGACTTGATCCTCTTTGATATAAGCCTGGATCTTCCCCTTTCGATCCTGAAGGTGGAAAAAAGATGCCTTGCCAAACTGCCTCGCGGCAATGATCCGGCCAGCTAATACGAAGACCTGATCGACCTTTTTCAGAGCTTCGACACTTCGAGAACCATAGGTTTCATGGATTTCCTTGGACGTGTGCCGTACCTGGAAATCATTGGGAAACAGCGCGATACCATCCTCCTCCATGCGCCGGATCTTCTCCAGCCTTTGCTTACGGAGTTGACTCAGCTCTTCCACGGTGCTCTCTTCCCAGGTGCGCTCTCAGAATTCGTCACCCCTTCTCGGGTGAAGCCTCCTCTGGAGGTCATGCAACGCCTCAAGCACGAAATGTTGCCATCCGTGGGAAAATAGTTAACCTATTCTTCTAGGCACGTCAAGGCAAAGCGAAGACAAGCAGACCGGGGAAATCATGCCTCGCCCTTGAACACAGAGAGGTTCTCTTCCAAGGGATTTATTCGAATCGGAAAGCCCCGGTGTTCTTCCTAAAAGCACGAATCAACAGGAGCATCGAGGTGTTCGTGCCATGCTTTACCTCGGAAAGGTGTATTTTGCTCGCTTAAATGCTATGATCATCGATGCGGGGATGAGCCGAGGGATGATGGGATCGCGTCGGGGGACGGGAGGCTTCTGTCTCATCTTTCCCAACGTTGTTTGATTTGGCGTCATCGCGATGGCAGACGAGGAAGGGCGGTTCGATGGGAAAGGGATCCACGTTGAGGGCGTTTTTCGTTTTTCATGCGTTCCTTCTCTTTTTGTGGGTGAATGAGCCTCTTGGTCCGACGTTCTTCGATCGAGGAGGTCACTTGAAGGGTACCCCCGCGCGATTAGCAGAGTGGGAGTTTCCAGAAGCAGCGCCTCCCTCACTCTCCGGGAAAGCACGATCGCTGCAAATGCAGCCGAACCGAGGTATGATGGGGGAAGGGGTGGGCGGTTCTGATGTAAAAGGGATGATGGAGAGGATGAAAGACATGATTTCCCCCAAAGAGACTCCTTTCTATCAGGAGAAGACCTTTCTCGTCCTCACCACGGCATGCGTTTTCCTTATCATCTTTTGGCTCGCCAAGCGATGGCGCATGCTTCCGCTGAGGAGCCCAAGAAAGCAGTCTTCTTTTGTAAACGAGGCCATTCTCGTGGTGGATCTTTGCGAATCCACGAGACTGGCCGTCACGCAGGGTGATGCTTTTGCCATGCGAATCAACAACAAAATGAAGGCGTGTGTCCGCGAGGTCTGTGAAAAGTTTGGAGCGAAGTTTTTTCAAAGCATCGGTGATGGATACCTCATCACGTTCTCCACAGGAATTGACGCCGTCAGCGCAGCCGTTAAGATCCTCCAGAATGCCGATGATTACAATAGGAGCATGCCAGAGAAAGAGAAAATCGAGCTACGGGTGGGGATTAACTATGGTGAGTTGGTCCTCGATGAACACGGCAGACGACACGGAGCCGCCATCAACAAGGCTTTCAGAATCGAGGGGCTCACGCAGGACCGCCAGGAGAGTCTGGGCAACGGATTGAAGCCTGAAGCCTTTCCAACCAAGAATCGGATTTTTGTTTCTGAAGAATTGAAAGAGGAGATCAAAAGCTTCCAAGGGATCGGTGCCCAGCTCGTTGGCGTGTATAACCTGAAGGGATTTACGGCGCTCCATCGCGTTTATCACGTTCCGTGGAAAGATGTGACGATCAACGAGTCACCTTGAGGTCTGGGAGATTGATTGCCACCGATAGGCAGTCCTACACAATATCCACGAACTCATCTTTGCCGCCGTCATTGATACCTCGAGAACAGAACTCCTTTTATCTCCGCATCGCTCGCGAGGCGATGCGGAGACAAGAGGCCTGAGCCGAACATGATTCGAACGCCAATTTATCCAGTGATTCAGGCTTTGCTGGCTGCTGCTTTGTTTGGCGCAAGCATGCCCATAGCCAAGTGGCTCCTGGCAGTGATTGCGCCCATTCCGCTGGCTGCCTTTCTCTATCTTGGCAGCGGCATTGGTTTGCTTCTGTTCAAAGCATTCAAACGTGTCAGCATACAACCCACCCGTGCGGAAGCCGGGATCAGCAGAACGGATGTCCCTTGCCTGGTCGCAGCCGTAATAGCGGGAGGTGTCGCTGCTCCCATTGTCCTCATGCTCAGCTTGCGGACAACCCCAGCTGCGACAGCTTCTCTTCTGCTCAACTTCGAAGGGACCGCTGCCGCACTCATTGCACTCCTCGTCTTCAAAGAGGCGATTGGTGGACGCGTCTGGGGGGCGATCGGCTGTATAACGGCCGGCAGTATTGTTCTCTCGCTGGACCTCAGTGCGGAATGGGGAATCTCCCTTGGTGCGGTCGGCGTGCTCGTCGCCTGCACGCTCTGGGGACTCGATAACAATTTGACCCGGCATATTTCCGCAAAAGACCCGTTTTCCATCGTTATGGTGAAAGGACTTGGAGCGGGGAGCCTTTCCCTGATCCTATCTCTCATTCTCGGAATCCCGTTCCCCGAACCCTTGGCTGGGTTGGGAGCGATGCTACTGGGGAGTTTTGGCTATGGGCTCAGCATCGCCTTGTTTGTCCTTGCGATGCGGGGGCTAGGAACGGCCCGTGCAAGCGCGCTGTTCGGAACGGCTCCATTCATTGGGGCGTTGCTATCCTTCTCGCTTCTTCGAGAAATCCCTAATCTATTTACTGTTTTGTCATTTCCGATTATGATTATGGGGGCTATCCTCTTGCTGGGGGAAAAACATGCTCATCGGCACGTTCATGCGGCCATTCAACACGAGCACCGCCATATTCATGATAACGGACATCACACTCACGTGCATAGAGGAGAGGAAACCGCGTTGACAGGACCCCATTCTCATGCCCACGTACACGATGAAGCTGAACACCGACATCCTCATGCTCCTGAGATTCACCATCGACACAACCATCGAAATAGAAAAAAAGGTTGAAAAAGATGGCCCTCAGGGAGGAATGATTATTCAGAAACAGTTTGTCCTTTGTGATGATGGATTTGCACATTGGAGGGGATTCGAAGGCAAGCAGTCCTGTCACGCCTTCGGATAATCTTACACAATCGGTCGTTCATAAACTCAATAGGATCGCTGAAGTTATCCTCGGAGGTGAATGTGGGAACGGTCATCAAGAAGAGAAAGCGAAAGATGTCGAGACACAAGCACAGAAAGCGCATGAAGAAAGACCGGCACAAGAAGAAATAGAGGACATTCATCGTTACGGCAGGAATTACTCCCCGAATCCGTTCAAATACCGGAAAGGTTGCGGAGCGAAAAGGAGAGAAGAGATCATCGATGTTCAGACGATCCCTCCTTCCAGATCATAGGGATAAGCCTTGGTGATACGGACATCCACCATCTGCCCTGGGGAGGCATCTCCTTGGGTAATGATGACATGACCATCGATGTCCGGTGCCTGTGTCGCCATGCGCCCCTTCAGCATGCCCTTCTCTTCCGTCCGTCCTTCGGTCAAGACGAGAACTTTTTTCCCGACCAGCTCCTCGTTGTGCTCCAAGGAGATCTCCTGCTGAAGTCCCATGAGTCGCTCACGGCGTTTTCTTTTGACCCACGCCGGCACCTGTTTTTTCATCCTCGCGGCTCGCGTTCCTTCCTCTGGAGAGAACTCGAAAACTCCGAGTCTCTCAAATCGAGCGCTTCCGACAAAATCCACCAGCTCGGAGAACTCTGCTGCCGTCTCTCCGGGGAATCCGACCATGAGGGTGGTTCGGATTGAGACACCGGGAATGGTCTCCCTGACCTTACGAATCAAATCCTCCAAGGATCGGCGGGAGACGGGACGCCCCATGGCCCGGAGGATTCTCGAGTTGATGTGTTGGATGGGCAGATCAACATAGTTACAGATTTTCTCAGAATTCTCCATCCACTCGAGGAGCTGTAAATCGATATGCTCAGGATAGGCATACAGCACACGAATCCAGGCGAGGCCCTCAATCCGGCAGAGGCCCTCAAGGAGGGCCTTCAAATTGGTCCCGTCTTTGAGATCAAGGCCGTAAGATGTTGTGTCCTGAGCAACAAGATTGATCTCCCGGACTCCTTGGTCAACCAGCCGACGAGCCTCTCGACAGATGGAGTCGATCGGGCGGCTGCGAAACCGGCCTCTAATCCTGGGTACGGTGCAGAATGAGCAAGACCTGAAGCACCCCTCCGCGATTTTTATGTAGGCACTCCAGTGATGTCCCGAAAGCAGGCGTGGGGTTTGGTGATCGTAAAGAAAACGAGTCCTCGTGATAACCACTCGCTCCTGGTGATCAACGGCCCCCTCAAGATAACGCATAATGTGAGGGAACTCCTCAGTCCCCAGGAAAAAGTCGACCTCAGGGATCTCCTTCGCGAGGACAGAACCGTATCGCTGAGGAAGACAACCGGTCACAACGACCCGGTGACACGATCCAGATTTCTTAAGCTCGACCGCTCCATGAATCGTGTCCAGAGCCTCCTGAGTTGCATCACGGATAAAGCTACACGTGTTGATCAGAATGACATCAGCATCAGCCGGTTCCGTTGTGATGGTGTAACCCTCTTCAGCCAGTAGGCCCAGCATCACTTCGGAGTCTACCAGATTCTTCGCGCAACCGAGGCTGATTAAACAGATCTGGTCGCTTTTTGTCATGTTCAGATTATACCGAAAGGGGTTCCCGAAGAGAAGCAGTCAGATATTCTCCCTTGAGTGAGTTCTCTTATCTCTTCGCTCCCACGCTCTCGCGCTGATCCAATCGAGGTTCACCAATTTTGGTCTCGCAGGACCGAGGAAAAACGCAAAAGGTTCAAGGAGACACACTCCCAACAAGCCTTTGGCATTTGTTATTTGTCATTTGTCATTGGTCATTCGGCATTTGGCACCTAGCCCTCAGTCTCTGGTCTCAAGTCTCTAATCTCTAGTCTTTCTAGGGATCCCACCGCCTCCGCTAACGTCACTCAGGGATAAGAGAACCCCGCAGAAGTCAGGAAACCTCAAAGATTCCATCCGGTCGCGGCAATTGGCTTTTCCATCTGTAGTCGTACGCAAAGGGATCCGGATTGTAACATTCGAGGAGATCCAAAAAAAGTCTATAAATTCCAACTCTTGGTTCTCTTGACAACCAATTTTTTCTCCGATACGATGGAGATGGTTTGTTCTTTTGGTCAAATCAATGACCTCATCCTTAGCATCCATTCTGGGTTCGACGGGGAGGTGAGGGAATGGCAAGGATTGAGATGAGGTTTAATGATATGGCGTTCAAAGAGGTGCCGTTGGACAAGCCCTCCCTAACGATCGGAAGATCAGGGAAGAATGACATTGTTATCGATAACATGGCCGTCTCGCGAAAACATGCGAGGATCTATCGAGAGGGGCCCCGCTTTATTGTCGAAGATCTCAAAAGCCTCAATGGGACTTTTGTCAACAACAAGAAGGTCTCACAATGGATCCTATCGGATCAGGACAGGATACTCATCGGAAAGCACACCCTCGTGTTCATCGATGAGGACATCCAGCCCACTGCCGATGCAGTCGGAACTAGCCGGGAAATGGCTGAACACACCCTCGTCCTAGAGACCAAAAAACAGCGGGAGCTTCTCGCGAAGGTACCCGAATCCGGCACGGAGAAAAAACCGGAGGAAGTCCAGGGCGGTGTTGCCATCATTTCTGGTGGTTCGGGTCAAAAGGATATTCCACTGACAAGGCGACTTATGGTCGGTGGCAAAGGTGACCATGCGGATATAAAGCTCAAGGGACTGTTCCTTGGAAAAACCGTGTTCCTTATCAGTCAACGACCCACCGGGTTCTATATTTCCAGTTCTGGGGGAAGAACGGCTCCCCGAGTCAACGGCGTCCCCATCACCGATCAGCAGGAGCTGAAAGACGGGGACGTCATTTCTGCCGGAAGAACGAAGATGCAGTTCTACATTAAAGCCTGATTGATTCGCCTTCTCGGTGGGCAATGAATGATCTACACACGACCTCTTCCGATTCAGGCTTTTTCAGAGTACGTCACGTCTCTCGGTATTCCCCAGTATCTTCATGGACTCGTCAGGGCAAGGGACCCGGATGGGGCGGTCTCGAGGATGAAGAACCTGTTTTCGCCGATCCAATGATAGACGGCTTCGAACTGAACAAAACGGGCAGTTGGTCTTATGGATGAACAACATTTTGCAAAATCCCTCTCATAAAAGCAATCGAACGATTGACTCGCTGATCAACTGGGCTTTTCGACACGGCAGAAAGGCACGAGTGTGTGGCCTCGTGGGAAGCGCAAAAGCCTATCTGCTGTCTCGGATTAGAGATGCCTGCCAGGATCCCTTGCTCGTCATCGCTCCGACGCATCGAGAAGCCGAGATCCTTTGGGAGGATTTTCGGTTCTTCTGTGGAGATGAGAAAGCGGCTGCCCTTCTCTTTCCGGCATGGGAGACCCTCCCATGGGATAGCATTCCCCCCACACCGGATACGCTTGCTCAGCGACTCCATGTGCTTTTTCATTTGAATGGGGATAGCGGGGAGGTGTGTTTTGCCTCGGCACGGGCAGTTCTTCAGAGGGTCATGCCCAAGGAAAAATTGAAAGCCCTCTCCACCCGATTGAATAAGGGGCAAGAGATCGACCGCGACCGGGTCCTCGACTCGCTGACACGGTCGGGATACATTCGGGTCGACCTTGTGGAGGACAAAGGCGAGTTCACCGTGAGGGGAGGAATTCTCGACGTTTTTTCCCCTCTTTATGTCAATCCCCTCCGAATCGAGTGGTTAGGGGACCAGATCATATCAGTCAGGTTTTTCGATTCCGGATCGCAGAGATCCCTCAACGAGGCGACGGAAGCAACTTTGATCCCTGCTCAAGAAATCCTGGTCCATGATGGACGCTCACCCTCGGACTCCTTTGTGAACTATCTCTCGGAGAGGCACATTCTGGTTCTCGATTCACCGGGTCTCATCAATCAAGCCATGGCCGGTTTCCAGCACGATGTGCGTGAGAGATTTGAACGGGCAAGTTCTCGATCCAACAAGTGGATAAGTCCTGAAGACTTCTGTTCCGATCCCCAGGAAACGGGCTTTCGGCTCATGGACGGGGCTCGGCTTATTCTCGAACCGGTTGAAATCTCCAGGAAACCAGAGGGGGAGGAAGCGATATTCCGATTCCAGGTGGAAGAAAACGGAAACCTCAGGAGGGAAATGCTGAGTGGACAAAGAAGCGAGCGGCTTCTCGAGCCCTTAATTAAGGAGATTGAAAAACGTCGCGAGCACGGGGCATCGGTCTTTCTCGTCTCAATCAATCCGGAGCAAGCCAACCGCCTTGGCGAGGTTCTCGACGAGTATGGCGTCCCAACGGACACTTTCCAAATGCCTTTTTCATCAATACCGAAGACTCGGAATGGCCACCCTGTCATTTTGGTTGGGAACCTTTCTGGAGGATTTTCCTTCGATCGGGAAGGCCTGACGCTGATCACGGAAGAAGAGATCTTTGGAGAGCGGCAGAAATCCCGAAAAAGAAGAAGAATACACGAGGGCCCCTTTATCACTTCCTTTGGAGATTTGAATCCAGGCGACCCTGTGGTTCATCTCGATTACGGGATCGGCATTTACAGGGGACTTCATCGCCTCGACGTCGGCGGATTGAGCAACGACTATCTCCTCTTGGAGTACCTGCATGGAGACAAGCTCTACGTGCCCGTGCACCGCCTGAATCTCGTTCAGAGGTATGTGGGGACCGGAGAAAAAAAGGCTAGGGTGGATCGCCTTGGAGGGAGTGGATGGAAAAGGCTGAAGAAGAAAGTCGCTGCTTCGGTTGAGAAGATGGCTCAGGAGCTTCTTGCCGTTTACGCGGCTCGGCGGCACTTTAAAGGATTTTCATTTTCCAAACCGGACCGCTACTTCAAGGAATTTGAATCATGCTTTGAATATGAAGAGACACCGGACCAATCAGAAGCCATCGAGGATGTAATTAACGACATGGAGCGGTCGGTTCCGATGGATCGATTGATCTGCGGAGATGTCGGATACGGTAAGACGGAAGTCGCCATTCGAGCGGCTTTCAAGGCTGTGACCGACGCCAAACAGGCTGCGGTCTTGGTCCCAACGACGATCCTGGCTCAACAGCACTACCTGAACTTTACGAGGCGGCTAAAGGACTATCCGGTTCTGATTGAATCGATTAGCCGATTCAAATCGGTCAAAGCGCAAAGACAGATTCTGGAAGATCTGAAAAAGGGGAAGATAGACATCCTTATTGGCACCCATCGGCTTCTTCAAGACGACCTGAAGTTCAAGGACCTCGGTCTCCTTGTCATCGATGAGGAGCATCGGTTCGGCGTCACCCATAAGGAAAAGCTCAAGCAGCTGAAGAGACTGGTCGACGTGCTTACCCTCTCGGCAACTCCGATTCCAAGGACGCTTCATATGTCCCTGACCGGGATTCGCGAAATGTCGGTCATCAACACACCGCCTCCAGATAGACGGTCCATACGTACTTTTCTCTATCCTTTCGATGGAGAGGTGATCCGGAGTGCAATCCTACGGGAAGTTAACAGAGGAGGACAGGTCTTTTTTGTTCACAACCGGGTCCACGACATTGCGGCAATGGGAAGTTATCTGAAAAATCTCGTCCCTGAGGTGAGGCTGGCCATCGCCCACGGGCAAATGGGCGAACGGGATCTTGAGAGAGTGATGCTTGATTTCATTGAACACAAGATCGATGTGCTTCTCTCCACAAGTATTATTGAATCTGGGCTCGACATACCGACGGCCAATACCATCATCATCAATCATGCAGAGCAGTTCGGGTTGGCAGATCTGTACCAGCTCCGCGGCCGTGTGGGTCGAAGCAGTGAGAGAGCCTATGCATACTTGATCGTTCCGAGCGAGTCCGCCTTGTCGCGTGATGCCCTAAAGCGACTTCGAGCGATTCAAGAGTTTACCGAGCTCGGATCGGGTTTCAGGCTGGCAATGCAAGACCTCGAAATCCGTGGCGCGGGGAACCTCCTCGGAATTCAGCAATCAGGTCATATTGCCGCTGTTGGCTTCGAAATGTATACTCAGCTGATTGAGAGGGCTATCAAACGACTCAAAGGCGAGGAGATAGAGGAAGAGATTACCCCGGAAATTCGATGGAATCAGCCAGCCTTCGTTCCAGACAGTTACGTCGAAAACCCTCATCAGAGACTTTCCATCTACAAGCGTCTTTCCGGGGTTCAATCGGATGAGGACCTCGAGGATATGCGAGCTGAGTTGGAAGATCGCTACGGGCCTGTCCCACAGCCCGTCCTCAATCTCCTGGAGGTCATGAGAATCAAGCCCATCCTCACTCACCTAAGAGTCAGGCTCTTTGATTTCAACGGAAAGAGGGTCGCCTTATCCTTTGACAAGAACGCCAAAGTCGACCCAGAGAGCATTGTGGACCTTGCACATCGTTTCCCCGACCGGATCAGGTTTACGCCAGATTTCAATTTGAGAGTTCAACTCGATCAGAAGGAAGACGTCCATGAGGTTATCCAAGGCCTCTGGAAGGAGTTGGGACGCGGCGGGAAAAAGGCGCAGAGGCGCAGTACCTCCGCTTCCGAAACTCGTTGAGTTCACCGTGGAGGCGAAAAATGAGAGTCGCGGTCTTCTCGGCCTTTTCACTCATTCTTGTTCTCTCTTTTGGATGCCAGCCCGAAAAGTCCCCGCTCGGTGTCTTAGCCCGAGTTGATGACAGGGTCATTACGCTGGAGGATTTCAACAAGGCATTCCAGGAGATGAGACTGGAGAATCAGTTTTCCCCAGGGAGTCACGAAGCACTCATCGAAATGAAGGAAAGATTCCTCGACCAACTCATCGACGAAGCTCTTGTTCTGCAAGAGGCCAATCGCCTGAACTTGACCGTGACGGAGCAGGAGGTTGAAGCGGAGATTATGAGAACCAAGAATGATTACAAAGGTGAAAGCCTCAGGGAATATTTGAATAGCCGAGGGCTCTCCTTTGAAGATTGGCGAGAAAGGGTCAGGAAGAAGATCCTCGTTGAAAAAACCATTCGGCAGGGTTCCCAGTACGTAGGCGCTATCAGCACAGAGGAAGCGCAGCTGTACTATGAAGACCATCGGGACGATTACATGCTTCCCGAACGTGTCAACGCCCGACAGATCGTTGTGGCCTCAAAGCGGAATGCGGAGAGGATCATGCGGGCATTAAGAAAAGGGACAGGGTTTGAAGAGCTCGCGGTGGAGAACTCTTTGGGCCCCGAAGGAAGATTCGGTGGCAATCTGGGATACTTCGCCCGAGGCGACATGCCTGAAGAATTCAACGTGGTCTTCTCCATGGAGGAGGGACAGGTCAGTGAGATTGTTGAAAGTCCGTATGGATTCCATATCTTCGAAGTCAAGGATAAGACTCCGGAAAGACAGTTAACCTTCGAGGAAGTCGTCGAAGATATTAAGAGAAAAGTTGTCCAGATGAGATCTGAGCAACTGTACTATCAATGGTTGGAGGAATTAAAAAGAAGTGCCAAGATCAAGAGGAATAGCCATCTGTTGGAGTATACGCAATGAGGAGGCTCTCATGCGAACGGTTTTCAGGATAGGTACACTGGCCGCTCTCATTCTCACGGTTGCTTTTCATGGTTCCTTTGGACGAGGGGAGATCATCGATCGGATTGTGGCCATTGTCAACGATGAGATCATCACCTTTTCCGAACTCGAGGAATTCCGAAAATCCTTCTATCGTCAGGCACCTGAAAAGAATGACTGGTTGGAGCACGAGTTTGATCTATTGGATCTGAGACTTCAAGTCCTCAACACGTTAATCGATGAGAGGCTTATCGATCAGGAGGCGGACAGGCAGAGAATCAGTGTGACTCAGAAGCAGCTCGATGACACCATTGAATCACTCCGAAAGGAACAGGGATTGAGCGAGAACCAGCTAGAAATGACATTGAAGGCCAGAGGCATGACTTTCGAGGCCTATCGGGAACAGGTTGAGAAAGGATTAAAGCGAACCAGACTGATCAACCGTACCGTCAAAACAAAGATTGAGGTAACGGAAGAAAACCTAAGAGCCTACTATGAGACCCACAGTCAGAACTACCTGTCAGAAGAATCAGTCAGAATCAGTCATATCTCACTCCCGGTGCCCCAGAATCCTACAGATGATCCGGACGAAAGCGTACTCTTAATCGTAAAAGACATCATGAGGAGGGCAGTGAAAGGGGAGGATTTCGCTTCCCTTGCGCTCCAATACGCTCAGGACATTCCAGGCATCAAAGGGGGTGACCTCGGCTATTTCAAAAAGGGAGAATTGATTCCTGCTATTGACGAAAAGGCGTTCACCCTCAGAAAAGGAGAGGTTGGGGAGCCGATACGAACCCGAGACGCGATCATCCTCGTCAAGGTTACCGACAGGAAGGACGAGGGTCCGATTCCATTCGATGAGATCAGGGAAGCGCTGGGAAAAGACTACCGCAAGACTCAGGCTGAACAACTATACCAACAATGGATTCGTGACCTCAGGGAAAGGTCTTTCATCGAAGTGAAACTCTAAGGACCACAGAATCTGAGAAGGCACACCTCGTCGCTTCCGCAATGCCTCTCACGAAGGGTAGAATCGCCGAAAGTGAGAAACCTCCTCTCTCTCAAAAGTTGTTGACAAAGGCAGGGGAATAGGCTAACTATGTTGTGAAATTTTGCTCAAAAGAGCGTGCGATGCCAAAATCCGTGATCGTAAGCGCCGTCCGAACGGCTGTCGGAAGCTTCGGCGGCTTACTCAAGGAAATTCCGGTCATCAGATTAGGCGCCCATGCGATTCGAGAAGCGCTTACACGGGCAGGCCTCAGGCCGAGGGTTGCAGACACCGTGCTGGAATACGCGCCTCGTCCCCTGAGAGATCGTGGGCTGACCGAACTGGAAAGGGAATGCTCGAGCTGGGACGACGCTCTCACGGAGATTCACGTGGATGAAGTCATCATGGGCCACGTGCTTCAGGGAGGCCAGGGTCAGAACACTGCAAGACAGGCCATGGTCTATGCCGGCATTCCGAAGGAGACGAATGCTTTCACAGTCAACAAGGTCTGCGCTTCGGGGTTAAAGGCCCTTACCCTAGCGCATCAGGCCATCGTGACAGGAGCGGCGGAAGTCGTCATCGCCGGGGGCATGGAAAACATGAGCATGACGCCTTATTCATTCCCCTCCGCTCGGTGGGGAGCTCGGATGTTCAACGCCGAAATGGTCGACCTCATGGTCCATGATGGGTTGTGGGAAATCTTTTACGGCTACCACATGGGCCTAACGGCGGAGAATATTGCTGAACTCTATAAAATCTCGCGCAGGGAGCAGGATGAATTGGGCCTCATGAGCCACCAGCGTGCGAGAGCAGCCATCAAGGCGGGGAAATTCGAGGAAGAGATCGCTCCCCTCTCTATTCCTCAGAGGAAGGGAGATCCCGTGGTTTTTGACACGGATGAAAGACCCATGGATACGAGTTTGGAGAAAATGGCGCGGTTACCGACTGTGTTCAAAAAAGACGGCACCGTGACAGCGGGAAATGCCTCTGGCATAAACGATGCAGCAGCGGCCCTCGTAGTCATGTCAATGGAGAAAGCAAAAGCCCTGAATCTCCGGCCTTTGGCCAGAATCCGTTCATATGCTTCTGGTGCAATCGATCCCGCCTATATGGGATTGGGTCCGATTCCTGCAACAAAGCGCGCTCTTCAGAAGACGGGGGCTACCCTGGACGACATTGGCCTCATCGAACTGAATGAGGCGTTTGCTTCCCAGGCCATCGCTTGCATCAGAGACCTCGATTTGGATTTGGATCGGACCAATGTCAATGGAAGCGGTATTTCTATCGGTCACCCAATCGGATGTACCGGGGCGAGGATCGTTGTGAGTCTCCTATTCGAAATGAAGAGGCGGAATGTCAACTTGGGCCTGGCCGCCCTGTGTATAGGAGGGGGACAGGGCATGGCCATGTTGATAGAAGCCCTTTAGGGGGATGGACATGACCTACCAGAACCTTTTGCTCGACATTGCCGACGGAATTGGGACAGTCACGATTAACCGACCGAAGGCGCTCAACGCCCTCAACAAGGCGACCCTTTTCGAACTTCAGGCGGCCCTTGCCGAATTGGAGGAGAATCCAGAGGTTCAGGTCATCGTTTTAACGGGGGCTGGAGATCGGTCTTTTGTCGCCGGGGCTGACATCTCGGAGATGAAGGACATGGATTCCTTAGAGGCAATTCGGTTTTCAAAACTCGGCCACACGACGCTCGATCACATCGAGGGGCTCAAGAAGGTCGTCATCGCTGCGGTAAACGGCTTTGCCCTAGGAGGAGGGACTGAGGTCGCGCTCGCGTGTGACTTCATCTTCGCTTCGGAAAATGCGAAGTTTGGTTTACCGGAGGTGACTCTGGGAGTCTTCCCAGGATTCGGAGGAACGCAGAGGCTTCCTCGGTTAATTGGCAAAGGAAGAGCGAAAGAGTTGATATTTACTGGAGCGATGATTTCGGCTCAGGAGGCGAAGGACTCCGGGATCGTCAACCGAGTCTTCACGGCAGAGTCCCTCATGGCCGAGACACGGAAGGTGGCCAAAAAGATCGCCTCTAACGGACCGATCGCCGTGCAGCTGGCAAAAACGACAGTCGATAAGGGGTACGATGTGGCACTCAGGGAGGGGTGCCACATGGAGGCCGTTGCTTTTGGCGCATGCTTTGCTACAGGGGATCAAAAAGAGGGAATGACGTCCTTCATGGAAAAACGCACGCCCCAGTTCAAGGGGAAGTAACCACGCGGAGACCAGACATCTCCCAGGTAACACCGGAAAAGGGAGAAGAACGTGAAGATCGTGGTGTGCATAAAGCAGGTCCCAGATACCACCGATGTGAAGATCAACCCGGACACTGGGACGCTGATTCGAGAGGGCGTGGAGAGCGTTACCAACCCCTTTGATGAGTTTGCCGTAGAGGAAGGCCTCCTCACTCGGGAAAAATACGGTGGAGAAGTCCACGTGATTAGCATGGGGCCTCCCCAGGCCATTGAAGTTCTCCGGAATGCATTGGCCATGGGAGCTGATCAGACATATCTCCTCTCTGATAAGGCCTTCGCTGGTGCTGATACGCTGGCCACAGCCTATACGCTCGCCAAGGCTATTGAAAAAATCGGTGACGTGGATCTGGTGATCTGTGGGAAGCAGGCCATCGATGGCGATACCGCCCAAGTCGGCCCCGGAATAGCCACGCGACTGAGAATTCCTCAACTGACTTACGTGTCCAAGGTGAGAGAGGTAGACCCAGAAAAAAAGAGAATCACCGTCGAAAGGATGCTTGAAGACGGGAAGGAGATTGTTGAGTGCTCTCTTCCCGCACTGATAACGGTGATGAAGGACATCAATGAGCCGAGGCTTCCCTCCCTGCTGGGAATAAAGAAGGCCTCCAAGGCTGAGGTCCCAACCTGGACGGCTACCGATCTGAATGTCAATTCAAAAAAAGTGGGTTTTGACGGATCCCCGACCTGGGTGATGCGGGTGTTCACTCCAGAGCAGAGGGGAGGAGGGGAGATCCTCGAAGGAGAAATTCCTGAGGTGGTTTCTCAATTGGTTGACAAATTGCTTGAGGCCAAAGTGATTAAATAGCATTCAGCGATTAGGAATCAGGGGGCAGCCGAATCGATGAAACAAGTGATAGGCTGGGCTCGGGTATTGAGGATGAGGATTCACGATGTTATTCAATGATGAGGGTTTTTCAGGGAAAACCCATATTGGAGTCACGCATAGACGAACTAAGCGCTGAAAGCTCAATGCTGGAAGCTGCCATGGCGGGAGGAAGAGTAAGATGCCGAAGCTGATCATCGACAAAGAGAGTTGCACGGGATGTGGTGCTTGCGTCGAGGTTTGCCCTTACGACGCCCTATCCATGGAAGATGACGTTGCCGTTGTGAACGAAAAATGCACGTTTTGCGGAGCCTGTGTCGAGGACGTCTGCCCCGTAGATGCCATCACCCTCGAGAAGGAAGAAAAAAAGGCCGAGGTGGACTTACGGGAGTACAAGAACGTCTGGGTTTTTATCGAGCATGAGAGAGGGAAAGCGGCCAATGTCTCTTTTGAGCTCCTCGGTGAGGGCAGAAAGCTCGCCGATAGCCTCGGATGCAGCCTCTGTGGTATGCTCATCGGGAATCAAGCCGAGGCGTTTGCCGAGGAGGCAATCGCCTATGGCGCTGAAAAAGTCTACCTCACTGAAAGTCCCATTTTGGGAGACTACCGAACGGAACCCTATGCAGCAGCGGCCGTCAGCCTGATCCAGAAGTACAAGCCCGAGGTGGTGCTCTACGGAGCCACGACGCAGGGCCGTGACTTTGCTGGGTGTGTCGCGACAACCCTGGAGACTGGGTTAACGGCTGACTGCACGGGCCTCGATATTGACGCTGAGAAGAAACTCCTGAAACAGACCAGACCCGCCTTTGGCGGGAACATTATGGCAACGATCCTCTGCGAGCGCCATCGGCCGCAAATGGCTACTGTTCGCCCCAAAGTCTTTCCCATGCCCTCAAAAGACAAATCGAGAAAGGGCGAGATCATCAAAGAATCCTTGGACATGACCGAAGAACAGGTGCACACGAGAGTATTGGAGTTCGTAAAGGGAGCAGAAACAATCAACCTGATGGACGCGGAGATCATTGTATCTGGAGGACGAGGTCTGGGAGGGTCTGACCAATTCAAGGTGGTTCGTGAATTTGCCGATGCAATCGGAGCCGCTGTTGGAGCCTCCAGGGCCGCAGTAGACTCCGGATGGATCCCCTATGAGCATCAAGTGGGGCAAACCGGCAAGACGGTCCGTCCAAAAATCTATTTCGCCTGCGGGATCAGCGGAGCCATTCAACATCAGGCCGGCATGAAGACGTCTGATATTATCGTCGCAATTAACAAAGACCCAGAAGCCCCCATATTCAAAATCGCCACGTTCGGCATTGTCGGGGATCTCTTCCAGGTCCTTCCCAAACTGACTGAAGAGTTGAAGAAGAAACTCGGAAAGGCATAAGCGAGCACACCCGCACCGGACGCCATTTGAGGTTCGCTTGGCATTCCCCGAAAAGCCTTCCGACCAGCGAACGGCTCCCTTTCTCAGAGACCTGCAAAACTTCATAGCGGGCAAAGACCACGGAGTTGGACATCGTCGACTCCCCTATGCTGAATCAAGACCTTGAAGGTCTCACCCATGCCGCCATCGGGAAGGACGAGATGTTTCATCTTTAGGCTCTCTCTGAGCGCAGCTTCACCGGATTGAGCCCTTCCTCTCAATCTCTGAATCTCATCGAGGAAACCGAGGGACAAAAGAAACCGGTATTGACGGACAAACCCCGTCAGTGAGAATCCGAGGGTTTCTCCTTTTCTGATGAGACCGCTGAAGTTCACGTGGGTCGTCAGGTCTTGGAGACCGATGTGGCCGTATGGATTGTCCGAGCACGTGTGCCGGTAATAGCATAATAGGGTCCCTGACCGCCGCTGGGAGGCATTGAGATCCTGTGCCAGATAACCATAGTCAATCGTCATGAGGAACCCGCGGTTCAATACCCTCCCGACCTGGTCATACCAGTCGAGAGCCTTCAAGTTAACCTCAGCCTGCTCCCCCTCTCCGAGCCGAATGTCCAGGTCATCAAGGTAACGAGGGATCTCCTCCGAGGTGAGTTCTCCCAAAACTTCACAGAACCTCCCATCCTCCTCGGTCACATAGATCTCCTCTAGGGCTCCATTCTGAAGCACTACCCGGTGGACGGGAAAGGCATCGAAAAACTCGTTGGCGAGAAAACAACCCTGGAGACTGGCTTCCCGAACCTCTTGGAGATTTAGCCACTCCACTTTCCCGACGTAAGGCGCCAGCCTCACTTCCTGCTCTTTGACGAAACGGGGGCCGGTCTCAACGACACCATACTTCAACCGTGCGAAAAAGACTGGAAACTCCTGGGCCACGAAATCGAGGATATCCCTGGCCAGCATGCCCCTTCCGGCTCCCGCCTCAACGATCCAAAAGGTCCCGTCTTGTAAGAGGTCACCCATTTCCCCGAGTTGTCGCGCGAGGAGACGGCCAAAGACCGGATGGACACTCGGGCTTGTGTAATAGTCCCCCTTCTTCCCAATCTTTTCTCCCTCGGTCATATAATAGCCATGACCAGGATGGTAGAGACAGTGTTCCATGAATTCTGAAAAGGGGATTTTGCCTTCTCGATGGATTCGGTTGAGGATGATCTGTTTGAGGTCCTGATTCTCTTGGGGAAATGGGGCTGTCACAGGCCGACCCCACTGATTGCTTCTCCACAGGCCGGACAGTTCCCTCCCATAATGGCGTAGCTTCGGTTGGTGTAGCCGTGTCTCTCAATCAGGAGCTTGCCGCAGCCAGGACAGTACGTGTTCTCACCACCAGCTCCTGGAACGTTCCCCTGATANNTAGACGTATTTCAGCCCTTCCTCCATCCCAATCTGCCTGGCTCGCTCCAGGACTTTCAGGGGGGTTCTCGGCCGATCCTGAAGGCGATGGGTCGGATAGAATTGTGTCACATGCCAAGGGATGTTTCGATCTGTAGCAGCAATGAAACGGGCGATTTTACGGAGCTCCTCCTCTGAATCATTATAACGAGGAATCACGAGCGTCGTGATTTCAATCCAGATATTCAGCTCCCTATAAAGCCTGATCGATTCAAGGACAGGCTGAAGCCTGGCACCGCAGACCTTCCGGTAGAAATCTTCGCTGAAGGATTTAAGATCGATGTTCGCCCCGTCCAGATAGGGACTCACAGCGCGGAGGGCGTCGGGTGTAATGTATCCATTCGTCACAAAAACGTTCTTGAGGCCTCCCAGGCTAGCAAGCTTGGCCGTATCCATGGCATATTCGAGGAAAATCGTCGGCTCCGTATAGGTATAAGCGATGCTTCGACATCCGGTCTGCTGAGCCAGAGAGACGATTCTCTCTGGTGGTAAGTCTTCACCCGGAATCCCGCCCATATCGCCCGGTGGCTGTGAGATACTGTAGTTTTGGCAGTGGAGACACTTGAAATTGCATCCCACCGTAGCAATGCTGAATATAGTTGTACCCGGCAGGAAATGAAAAAGGGGTTTCTTCTCTATGGGATCTACGGCTTCGGAGATCGACTTTCCGTACACGAGGCTGAAGAGGGTTCCCTCGCAATTCTCTCGAACCCCACAAACGCCACGGCGCCCATCTTTGATGAGACACTCGTGGAAGCAGAGATGACACTTAACGGCTTTTCCTTCGCGTTTTTCGTAGAATTTCGCTTCCTTCATGGAGGGCCTCCACCCCATTATAGCTTGGCCCCTGGCGATTATCAACGAGCATCGGCCCAGAATCGGCTGAGACAACTCGGGCACTCATCAATGGGCTGCCAAAATGAAAGCCCCGGTCCCCGAAAGACCGAGGTTTTCTTTTTCTCTTTCCTCCATTTGCTTCATCGCCTGATTTTGCTTAAAATAGGGTCAGGAAAAACAGAGTTTCTCAGCGACCCTCCCGATCGTCGTTCGAAACATGCAGAGAAAGAGATCACTGTCAGTCGAAGAGACTGTCGATCGCATTATTGAATCCGTAAGCGCTACGGGGACTGAAACTTTACCGCTTGTTCAGGGATTGAACCGCAATCTGGCTGACGACGTCCTCGCTCCGATGGATTTGCCTCCATTCAGCTACGCAACGGTAGACGGTTTCGCCATCTCGTGCCAAAATGAAGGACGAGTCCCCATACCCAAAGGCTCACTTTTTCGGGTGATCGAAACGATCCCCGCCGGGTCTGTGGCCACGCAACGTGTGAGACCCGGCATGGCGATTCGCGTCATGACCGGCGCGCCCATTCCACCCGGGACAGATGCAGTTGTCAAGGAGGAGGACACCTCCTTTCCAAAAACCCCAACCCCCCAGATTGAAATTAAAAAACCGATCATTCCAATGGAGAATGTCGCATCTACGGGGGAATATGTTTGCAGGGGGGACCTCGTCCTAAAAAAGGGTACCACTCTGAGTCCTCGGAGTATTGGAATGCTGGCCTCACTGGGCATTCGGGAGGTTGAGGTGTTCCGACAACCCGCAGTCGCGGTTCTTTCCACCGGAAGTGAACTCCTCGGACTCGAGGAGCCTCTCGTGCCAGGAAAGATCTTTGCAAGCTCGCTCTATTTTCTTCTCGCCAAACTCCAAGAATCTGGTTGCGCCCCGTTCTCCCTCGGGGTTGTCGGAGACGAAGCTGCCTATATCAGAAAACAGATTCGATCCGGTCTCGCTGCTGACGCGATCATCACGATTGGAGGTACGCGGCACGGAGACTCAGACTGGGTCCGGCAGGTGTATCGCCAAATGAGAATCCAAACCCGAGTGGACGGGGTCGCCATGAGCCCCGGCAAATCATTTGTTTTCGGTTTGTTGAAGGGAAAGCCTGTCTTCAGCCTTCCGGGAAGCCCAACGGCTTGTATCGTGGCTTTCGAGGAGTTGGTCAGGCCTGCTCTGTTGAAAATGAGCGGAAAAGGGGGACGTCAGGATCCGTCAAGCCCGACGATGAAGATGATACTGGAGGGAACGATTCGCACAAAGAAAGGACTGCGTAAATTCGTTCTTGCCAAGGTCGTCCTCCGGGATGGGAGACTTAAGGCCATTCCCATCAACAGACAACACCGAGGCTCGCTCATGCCAACAGTTCAGGCGAACGGTGTCATCGTGGTGCCCGAGAGTAGCACCGCAGTCGGTAAGGGTGAGGAAGTCAACGTCAGGCTGATTGACCTGGACCTGTAGATCACACGTTGAATATCCGTTCAGCCAAATCTGGAGTCGAAGCGATCCCTCAAAGAGGTTTACAACGATGATTCCTATAGTCTCCATTGTCGGTAAATCAGACAGCGGCAAGACGACATTGATTGAGAAAATTGTCCCTGAACTCGTTCGGCGGGGGTATCGGGTCGCCACAATCAAACACGACGTTCACGGCTTTGAAGTAGACAAAGAGGGCAAGGACAGCTGGCGCCACCGAAGGGCCGGGGCTGAAGCGGTTATCATCTCCTCACCGGAGCAGATGGCCTTGATCAAGACTGTAGACCGAGATCAGACCCTCGCGGAGCTACGAGACCGCTTTGTTGACGACGTCGATATCATTATCTCCGAGGGATTCGTGAAGGATGTTCACCCAAAGATTGAGGTCTTCCGAAGAGAGAGACACCGCGAACTCCTCTGCGCCGCGGATGAGCGTCTTGTAGCCGTCGTAGCCGATCAGAGATTTGACATTTCCGTCCCATGCCTTAAGCTAGATGATGGGAAAGGCGTTGCGGATCTGATCGAAAAGAACTTCCTTCAAAAAAAGGAGGACGAAGGGCTCTCTCTTGTGGTCAATGGAAAGCCAGTTATGTTAACCTTTTTCGTTAAGAATTTCCTGATGAAAACGATCCGGGCCATGGTATCGACACTAAAGGGCTGCGAGGATCCAAAGACAATCAGAATTTCAATAGGCTGAGGAGAGGCAATCGGCCGCGACTGTCAGCCAGAGGGAGGTTTAACGGTTTTCGCCATGGAATCTTGTCTCAAGAGAAGAGCACATTGGGTGGAACAAGGGCTTCCCAGTCGTGTCGGAAAGTGGAAGATCTCTATGAATGCGGGACTCCTGATCTTCTTATCCTTACTGCTACCCGTGCGACACGGGTTTCCAGAGGATCTCCCGGAGATTCCCACCGAGGTCGAGATCGCAAGGATTGAAGAGTTTCGAAAAGTAAGAAACGAGTTTTTGAAAAAACATCCACGGTCACCTCTGAGAAAAGAAGATCGGAAAGAATTCCACGGTATCGATGCATTCCCCATCGATTTGAAGTACTTTTTTGTCGGAAAAATCGACCGGTACCACCTGAACATCCACAATCCAAACTACTATGCGACCTTCCCGACCAACAAGGGGACAAACAAGCGCTATGTTCGGTACGGTAAATTCAATTTCGAGCTCGATGGAAAAGCCTACACACTCGAGCTCTACAAATCGATAT
>JABAOF010001088.1_pt3 | contig 25763 bp, 18 predicted proteins | sample 7062171 | NCBI WGS metagenome assembly JABAOF01 (sample SAMN14538628, study PRJNA623070) | marine sediment metagenome | biome: marine biome [ENVO:00000428]; feature: marine pelagic biome [ENVO:01000023]; material: deep marine sediment [ENVO:00002113] | place: India: Gulf of Khambhat ...
CACTCCAGGGCCAATGTGGCGCTGGGGATTCGCTACCTGAAGAGGGGAATGGTCGGCGACGCGGTGGAGAGGCTGCGCACCGCCGTTGGTCGGATAACTAAGGACTACACCAGCCCCAGGCATGGAGAAGCCCACTATTACCTCGGCATCGCTCTGCGGCATCAGGGAGACCACGACGCCGCGTATGACGCGTTGTACAAAGCAACCTGGAGTCAGGCCTTTCATTCGGCTGCATACTATCAGTTGGCGCTGATCGACTGCATGCGGGGCGAGTTCGCGACAGCCCTGGACCACCTGGAACGCTCCATAGCCACGAACGCGCGGAATGCCAACGCCCTGAATCTCCGGGCGGCGGTTCTCAGGCGTTTGGGACGGCTGGAGCACGCTCACCAGCAGGCTCTGCAGGTTCTCGAAGAGGACCCCCTCAGCTTATGGGCTCGAAACGAGCTCTACCTGATCAGCCAGCAGACTGGGTCGAGGAGGGAAGCTTCCCAGGCTTGGGAGACCTTGCAGGATCGGAGAATCGCCAAGTTCAATCTGCGGGAGGATGCCAAGCCATGGCACGAGGCCGCCTTCTGGCTGGAAGCACAACCGTTCCTCGAGATCGCCATCGACTACGGGAGCGCCGGGTTGTGGGACGAGGCCATTGGCGTGGTGTCCTTACTTACGGATTCAGTAACTACCAAGGATCCGAATACTTACCCGATGCTGTACTACTACCTCGGCTACTTCTATGAGGGATTGGGGGATCAGGAGGAGGCTTCGGCGCAGTATAGACGCGCGGCAACCATGCCATCCGAATACGGCTTTCCCTTCCGGCTCGAGTCGATGGTTGTGCTGCGGGCTGCCTCCCGCAGTAATCCCGAAGACGCACTGGCCCATTACTACCTGGGCAATCTCCTGTACGACCATCAGCCCGAGGCAGCGATAATGGAGTGGGAGCGCGCCCGGCAGCTCAACGCCGCACCGGCCACGCTGTATCGGAACCTCGCCTTGGCGTACACCCAGGTGGAGCGGGACCTGTCCAAGGCGATCGCCAGCATGGAGCAGGCGGTTGCCCGTGACGCTGGCGATCCGAGGTTGTTCTACGAGCTGGATCTCATGTACGAGGCGGAAGGTATCTCCGCAGAGCGACGGCTCGCCCTGTTGCAGCAGAACCACGAGACCATCGTCGGTCACAACGACGCCTATTCCCGGGAGATCTTGCTGCTCACGCAGCTCGGTCGCTACGACGAGGCGATTGCGGTGGTCGATACCCACCATTTCCGCAGATGGGAGGGGGTGGGCAACATCCACACCACCTACGTCGACGCCCATTTGCTGCGGGGACTGGAGCACATGAAGGCCGGCCGCTATGAGGCGTCGCTGAGGGACTACGAGGCTGCTCTGCGGTATCCGGAGAACCTGGAGGTCGCCGAGCCGTACCACGGCGGGAGGGCATGCCAGGTCTACTATCTGATGGGTACGGCGTACCAAGCCGCGGGTGACGCCGACAAGGCCAGGGAATTCTACGAAAAAGCCGCGACGGCCAAGCGGAGTCCGGGACGCTCGCTGCTGGACTATTACCAGGGCATGGCCTTCCGCAAGCTCGGCCAGCATACGAGAGCCCGTGAGCTATTCGACGCACTCATCGTGTACGCCAGACAGAGGCTGGCGTCTCTCGAGGCCGGTTCTTCTCTGGAATTCTTTGCCAAGTTCGGCACCAGGCGATCCTTGAGCGAGCAGAAGGCCGACGCCTACTACCTCCTGGGCTTGGGATACCTGGGAAGTGCGAGAAGCGAGGATGCCGGGAGACTGTTCGCTAGGGCGCTTTCTTCGAATCCGAACCATCTCTGGGCACGGGCGCAGCTGGCGGAGTCTGGGTGAGTATCCGTCTGGTCGCGCTTGCGCTGGCTGCTCGGTCCCACATTATATGGAGTAGCTCGATCCCGATCCTACATTGTCAGAGACCGACCTTTTTGGTCACCTAGGGGCCGCCCTTTCCGGCCGCTATGCCATCGAGCGAGAGATCGGCGCTGGCGGCATGGCGACGGTTTATCTGGCCGAGGATCTGAAGCACCACCGAAAAGTGGCGGTGAAGGTCCTGCGGCCGGAGTTGGCTGCGGCGCTTGGTGCCGAGCGGTTCCTTCGTGAGGTCGAGATCGCCGCCAGGCTTGAGCATCCCCATATCCTCACGTTGATCGACTCGGGCGAGGCAGACGGCTTCCTCTACTACGTGATGCCGTATGTCGAGGGGGAATCCCTCGGTGCGAGGCTGGCCCGCGAGGGTGGACTGCCCATCGCCGACGCGGTCAGAATTCTCCAGGAGGTCGTCGACGCCCTGGCCTACGCCCATGCGCGCGGCGTGGTGCACCGCGACATCAAACCCGACAACGTACTGTTGTCTGGCCGACATGCGCTGGTCACGGACTTTGGTATCGCGAAGGCGGTAAGTGAGGCGACCGGACGGCAGGAGCTGACGACTGCAGGCGTAGCCCTCGGTACGCCCACGTACATGGCGCCAGAGCAGGCCTCGGCCGGTGGCCACATCGACCAACGCGCGGACATCTATGCTGTCGGTGTTCTCGCCTACGAGTTGCTTGCGGGGCGACCTCCGTTTACTGGCGCGACAGCGCAGGCGGTGCTCGCCGCGCACTTGACGGATGCGCCCGATCAGCTGACGAGGCATCGACAGAGTGTGCCCCCCGCACTGGCGCAACTCGTAATGAAGTGCCTCGAGAAGAACCCTGCTGATCGGTGGCAGACGGGGGACGAGCTACTTCCGCAGCTCGAGGCGATTGCCACCCCGAGTGGGGGCGTGGCAGTGGGGGAGACGGGAACTCGGCGGGCGCTGGCAGCGGGTGGGCGCCTGTCACGATTGTGGCGGCCTGCACTCGGTGTGGCAGTCGTGACCCTCCTGGTGGTTGCGGTCTGGATGCTACGTGGTCCCCTGATGGGAGATCGGGCCATCGGAGGGATACCCGACGATCGGAAATCCATCGCGGTCCTTCCCTTTACGAACACCAGCGGCGATCCGGAGAACGAGGCATTCACGGATGGAATTCACGACGACATTCTGTCCCGGCTCTCCAAGATCCGAGAGTTGAAAGTCATCTCGCGCACCTCGGTCATGGAGTACAAAGACACGAGGAAGAACATCCGTGAGATCGGCCGCGAGCTAGAGGTAGCGACGATTCTGGAGGGCGGCGTTCAGCGGGCCGGAGACAGGGTGCGCATCAATGCCCAGCTCATCGATGCGCGAACCGACGAGCACCTTTGGTCTGAAGTCTACAACCGGGAGCTAACGATCGAGAACATCTTCGCCATCCAGGGCGAGATTGCAGAGCAGATCGCCGCTGCGCTGGAAGCAACCTTGTCTCCGGCTGAGAAAGAGGAGCTGGGCACGAGGCCGACTGAAAACCTGGAGGCCTACGACTACTACGCTCGTGGTAACGAGTACTACAGCCGAGGGTATGCCGAGCAGGACCTGCGCATCGCCGTTCAGATGTACGAGCAAGCCGTAGAGGCGGACCCGGGTTTCGCTCTCGCCTATGCCAGGCTCTCGCTTGCCCATCAGTATCTGTGGTGGTTCTTCTATGATCGTTCCGACGAGCGCATAGCAAATGCAAAGGAGGCCGCGGATTATGCGGTAGGGCTCGCCCCGGACCTGCCGGAGGCGCGTGCAGCACTGGGCCGCTACTACTACCGCAGGCTGGACTATGATCGCGCACTTCGGGAGTTAACAGCCGCGCTGAAACGCCGGCCGCAGGACAGTGAAATCCTGGCCGCTCTCGGGTATGTCCAGAGAAGGCAGGGCAGGATGATCGAGGCCGCCGGAAATCTGGAACGAGCGTCGGAGCTTGATCCACGATCCGCGATTCTCGCCTCCGAAACCGGTGACACGTATGCGCGGTTGCGCAATACAGTCGACGCGGCGCGGTACTACGATCGGGCGATAGCGCTGAGCCCAGACTTCTCCGATCCGTATTACGGACGGGCAAGGCGGCTTCAACTGCGGCTGGAAGGCAATCCAGACGCTGCACGGGCGACACTCGCGGCAGCAGAACGTGCTGGGGCACGGGACTTCAATTTTCCCTACATCTTGGTGTACATCGAAGTGTTAGAGGGAAATTATCAGCGAGCGCTGGATCAACTTGCCTCGGCACCACAGGCTTTCGAGACTCAGCACCTCTACGGGCCCAAGCCTCAATTCTTCGCCCAGATCTATGGCCTCATGGGGAACCATGAGCTGGAGCGGGCCTACTACGATTCGGCACGTGTCGTTCTGGAGCGCGAGCTCCAGGCTCGTCCAGATGACTCGCGACTCCATAGCTCGCTTGGCATTGCCTACGCTGGCTTGGGTCGGAAGCGGGACGCAATCCGCGAGGGGGAGCTGGCAGTATCACTGCTTCCCGTGAGCAGGGAGGCTATGCGGGGCTTCTATCGCGTGGAAGATCTAGCGCGCATATACACGATGGTCGGCGAGCGTGACCGTGCCATCGAACAGCTCGAGTATCTTCTGTCAATCCCTGGAGATCTGTCGGCTGCGATTCTCCGGATCGATGCCGCGTGGGAGCCGTTGCGCGGCCACCCGCGGTTTCGGCGCCTCGTCAGTGGGGACAGCTAACAGCGCTCGGTACCCACCTGCCATCCGGATTGTCCGCACGGTGAGCCCTTCAATTCCCCTTGCCGGATTCGCCCGGATGGTATGATCGGGCCGCGTGCTCCTTGACGTCCGACAGTGTTAGCCAAGCGGGCTTGAAGTCGCCCACCGCGTATCGGGGCCCCTGATCGAAAAAGTGTGGCGACTGCGGGTCGGCGCTGGCACCGAACGTGTGAAGGGAACGGGCCTTCACCTCCGGTCCAAACTCGACCACGGCCACGTACGTGTTCCCCGCAACGCCGTAGTGGCGCCGTTGACCTTGGACGCTCCTGGTGTAGAAGGTGAACATGGCACCGGCCCAACCCGGTGCGCCGGCGACGGGGATGCTGGGAAGCTCGTCGCTGAAAGGTTCATTGCCACTGGTGTGCCGCCGCTGCAGGCGGTTCAGCTCTCCCCACGGTACCCGCCACGTGCCCCACTCGCGTTCCAGGCGAGCCATGGCCTGCTCCAGGGCGAGAACGTTCACCCAAAGTGTGTCACGCCTGGCACGAAGAAGTTCCCACCGCCGTTCGACCCACGTCACGTACAGGCTCATGGCCTCTGACTCGACGGTGCTGACGTGGTCCCAGTTTCCCAGTAACACGATCGCGTCCGCCGTGCTGTCGGCACGGGAAGGGGCGTTGCGTCTCAACCGCTCCCATTCCGCAACCAGCTCGGAGATGTCCGCGCTGCCCTGAATCAGGTGGGTGCTGTATGCGGTCCGGGCCCACTCCTCGAACGTGAACTTGCCTTGCGCGGCCAGAATGCGCCTGGCCTGGCGGTGGCGGGGATTGTCGCCTTCCCGGACCATGTAGCTGGGGAAATCGTCCGGATCGGGGTTGCCGGCGCTGGTGGAGAGGAAGGGTGTGCCGTTGCAGTTCTGCAGCCAACCCGTGGCGGGATTCAGCACCTGAGGAATCTCATCCATGGTGTGGTAGCCCTGCCACTCAGTGGCCGGGTCGCTGCCGTCCACGGGCTCCCTCCAGTCGAACGCCTCGGAGCGGCGCGGCACGGCTGCGTTGTACACGTAGAAGATGTTTCCTGCCTGATCGGCGTAGAGGTAATTGCCGAACAGCATGTCCAGCCGGGAGACCGCGGTCCGGAACTGGTCCAGCGTCTGTGCCTTCGTCATTCCATACCACTGGTCGAGCCAACCTGGTTCTTCGAACTTCGCCATGCGCACGGCCAAGGGAACGCCGTCTCGGATGGCTACCAGGGGGCCGTGATGGGTCTTCTGAAACGTCGCGATTCGCCGCTCGATGCCGTTCTCGGTCTTGACCCTGAGTTCCTCCGTCCACTCAGTCGCCGTGCGGTGACCATCCCCATATCGGTACTTGAGCGGGTTGCTGTCGTCGTCAAAGGTGATGGTGTACGCGTCTTGGAGGTCGGCGCCGTTGTCGGTGCTGGCCCATCCCAGATGCTCGTTGAAGCCGACGTAGGGTAGGGGAAAGCCGAACCGAGTGTAGCCGCTGAAGTTCCATCCCTCCTCACTCATGACGTGGCCCTCGTAGACCTGTGAGGGGCCGAAGAACGACAGGTGAGGATTGATGAACAGCAGCGCGTTGCCGCTGGCGCTCTTTGCCGGCGTGATCGCCCAGGAGTTCGATCCCTGCTCGGCCCGCAAGCCCGTGTGCCGGGGCATCGAGGGCAGTTCGCTGCGCCGCTCCCCCGTGGACCGCTGGAAAGCCTCGTGGAATTCGGCCCGTTGTAGCCTCGTGCCGAAGAGAAAACCCCGTTGGTAGTACAGGTACCGGATGAAGGCGAGGGGGTACCACGGCTCGAAGTGGTCCAGCAGTCGCGGTTCCGTGTCGGGATTGCGGGCGAGGTAGTAGTTGAACCCGTCGGCAAAACCGTTCAGCAGCGCTCGGACCGCCGGGTCCACTTGCTCATACTCCTCCATCGACAACCTGGGAATCTCCAGTGCCCGGTTGATCCAGTCGTCTAGGAGCACGTCCTCCCCGTGTACCTCGGCCGCCCGCCCGATCGCTCGAATGAAGTTGTCCTCCACTTGCCAGAAGTTGTCCTCCGCCTGGGCGTAAGCGAATCCGAACGCAGCGCTGGCGTCGGTGGGACCGTGCACGTGCGCCACGCCGAACGCGTCGCGGTAGATGGTCACGCTGCCCGCCAGTTGTTGCAGCCGCTCGCTGCCCTCCGAGCGCAGTATGACGGTGGCTAGGACGCAGCTGGCAATCGTGAGGAGCCGTATTGGCCTTGACATCGATGTCTCCCGAGAAGGGCGAATCGTGGTCTGCTGGATGACTCCAAGCCTCGTCGGGCTGCGCGTGCAGCCACGGTAGTGAGCTAAGCTATGCCAAGTTGAAAACCGTGACAACAGATCGGGATCGCGTACGTTGGCTCTTGACGCCTGCTTGACGGTTGGGCGGGACGATGGGCTAACCCTGGTCTCGCTGGACGTTTCCCAACCGTTCGATCTCGGAGGCAACTATGAAGCAGAGATTCCTTATCGGCGCGTGCGCCATAGTGGTGGCCGCCGCCGTCGGTGCCTGTGACGAGGCGGCGGCCCCGGAAGACAGCGCCGCGCCGGCGCTCGGCAAGCACGACGGCGGACTGCCGGCACCGTCCCCTATCGTCACCGCCGCCGGAGTGGACTTCTGGCCCTTCACCGGAGTCGACTTCACCGGAAACCCACAGGATCCCATCAGTCTCATCTTCACCGGACAGTCGGATCCCCGCGCCCTGCGGGCGGCGTTGCTGTTTCTGGACGGCGACCGCACCGGTTTCGGGATGCCCGACGTCTTTCCCTTCAACTGCACCTGGAAGGACGCCATCGGCGGTGTCCAGACCGGCTACGGTGAACCGGCTGGCTGGGTAGGATCGGCCATCCAGGTCGAGTGTGGTGAGTACGATCCGGTTCGGTTCCACGTGCGCTTCTTCGATCTTGGCGATGGGACCCTCGGCGGAGCCCACTTCGAGCTCCTCATCCCCGGCACCACCGACCACCAGGTGATCTCGTGGGAGCTGGCGGAGCAATTGGCCACTGTGGACTTCATCCGTTCCGGCCTGCTCGGGGCGGCACCGGGCCAATCGGGCCCGGTCAACCCTGCTCCTTCCTTCCGGGAGATCCCGGCCGTCATCTACAACGGCATCCCGGTGGAGTTGCGGGCGGCGATTGGCGGCCCGTTGGGTGACGTGACCGAACCGGTGCCCATCGGGACCGACGGCAGCGCAACGATCCTGCATCTGGCGGGAAGTCGCAAAGGTAAGGCGGATATCGCCAGGCAGGAGCTGGAGATCGAGTTCAACCAGGTGATTCCGAAGCCGTTTTGCGAATCCGGTCCGTTTGACTTCCTGCACGTGTTCGGTCCGGTACGGCTCCGGCAGCAGGTGGTGTTCACGCCATCGGGCAACTTCGTGAGCCAGTTCCATGCGAACGGTCACCTCGAGCTGACCCCGGTGAACCCGTTGACGGAGCCCCCCACGCCGATCGGCACAACGTATCGGGCTAACGTCAACGAGCATCACAAAGGGATCGTGACGGACAACGTGTCGCTGGCGTCCCAATTCCAGCTCCAAATTGAGATACCACCGCGGGGCCCGTTCCGTGGTGCCCTCATCGCCCACCTGAACGTCGGACCCGGCGGCTCGAGCCATCACTCGCTGGAGATCCGCTGCGAGCCATAGCCCAACGAGACCAGGCCGGCTAGAGCGGATGGATTGGACTTCACGGACTGTGCTGTGGGCAACGTCCGCTCCGTCCGATCCATCCGCTTTATGCCGCCGCTCCTGCCGCCCCTGCCCCTCGGAGCTCGGCGGATCGGCGGACAGGACGAGACATCCCATCGCTCTCGGTGACCCTAGGCTTCCGCCTAGGGTCAGCAGTGAACCCGAGAAGCCGTTCATGCCGTTATGCCATCGTTCCGTCGTTCCGCCGTTCCGTCTGCCGCCCACCGCCGCCCGCTGCCGCCCCTCCCGCTCTCTGCCCCTCCTCCCCCACCTGCCCCTTCTCCTCCCCATTCACGCCGCCCCTGCCGCTTGTCCCACCACCTACCGCTAGCCCTTCGGGGGTGGTGTGGGGTATTGTAGCGGGATCCTGAGCCTCCCAGTCCCCGTGTCCGACGTATCCATCGTGACAGGCTCCCCATGGTCGACGGACGCAGAGCAGCAGATCGCGCGACTGCGTGAGGGAATGAGAGGGAGGAGTGAGGAGTAAGGAGTGACAAGTGAGGAGTGATCTTCCGGCGGTCAATTGCCGGTCGGCTTGGATATGCTCCGCTGCGTAGCGTTGTGTGTCGTCGTTCCGTGTGTCCTCGCAGCTGGCGTGTCGGCTCAGCAGGTTGCGGATTCGGGCTTTTCGCCTCCGATCCACCATCCGGCTTTCGACGCCGGGCGTGGACCGGTGGTCTTGATCGATGAGGCGCATCTCAACTTCCACACGGCGGGGGGTCGATACTACACCTTTGCGAAGCTGCTCCGGGCCGATGGATACGTGGTCAGGCCGTCGCAATCCCGGTTTGCCCGTCAGATGCTGGCTGGCGCCGACATCCTGGTCATCTCCAACGCAATCGCCGAGCAGAACGAGGAAGACTGGTCCCTGCCAACGCCTTCGGCGTTTGACAGTGCGGAGATCGCAGCGGTCCGCCAGTGGGTGCAGCAGGGCGGCGCACTGCTCCTCATTGCGGACCACATGCCATTCCCTGGCGCAGCGGCCGAGCTCGCTGCGGCGTTCGGCGTTCTGTTCAACAACGGCTTCGCCATGGGCCAGGAACAGTCGGGGGAGATGGTGTTCCGACGCTCGGATGGCTCCCTGGCAGATCACCCGGTCACCAACGGCCGCGGCCCTGGGGAGAGAGTCGATTCAGTTGTGGCGTTCACGGGTCAGGCGTTCCGGGCGGTGGCCCAGATCGACTCACTGCTGATTCTGGGTCTTGATGTGGTGCTCCTCATGCCGCAGCAGGCGTGGCGCTTCTCGAAAAGCACGCCGCGCCTTTCTGCGGCTCACTGGCTCCAGGGAGCTGTGCTTCGAGTGGGGCAGGGTCGTGTGGCGGTGTTCGGTGAGGCAGCCATGTTCAGCGCACAACTCGCCGGCCCCGACCGCACGCCTCTTGGAATGAACTCACCGCATGCAGTCCAGAATGCCCAGTTCCTGCTCAACGTCGTGCACTGGTTGTCAGGGCTGTTGGACCAGCGCTAGGCGAGTTTACTGTAGGTACTAGGTGCTGGATCCTGGGGCACGCTTTGGCCAGCCTCACGATAAACCCAGCACCTAACACCCAGGACCCATTGCCCGTGCCCCCCGCCGCCTCTGCCCCACCGCGCTCGGCGGATCGGCGGATCGGCGGATCGGCGGACAGGGCGAGACGCTCCATCGCTCCCGGTGACCCCAGGCTCCCGCCTGGGGTCAGCCGTGAACCCGAGAAGCCGTTCATGCCGTCATGCCATCGTTCCATCGTTCCGCCGTTCCGTCTGCCGCTCCTGCCGCCTCTCTAGTCTCCACCTCCCGACGCCGCGGGCATCTGCACTGGCGTTGCCCCGGCCAGGTAGATCCCGTTGAACAGGAGCTGGAAGGTGCCGTGCGGTTGTCCGCGGCGCAGGATCTCCGGGCCAAACAGGTAGAGCTTACCGCTCCCTACCTGGGCTTCGGCCATCGCCACACCGTCCTTCAGATGGTGTTGGCCCCAGGCCCAGCCGCTCCGGAGCGGTTCGTCGCTCTCGAACCGGGCGATGGCAACCACGTCCCGCTGCCCGGCGTCTAGCGGCGCGAACACCGGGTTGTTGTTGAAGAACACGTCGAGGTCTTGTGGCAGCCCGTAGGCAATGGCTCGCGTAGTATCGACGCGCACTCGGAGCACCGAGCCGGGCGCGTAGTATTGTTCGCGTCTGAGAGGCCTCCCGTCCTCATTCACGAGGTGGTTGGCCAGTGGCAGGCCAATGTGTGCGGCCAGGCGGGTTGAGCTGCCGATTGTGAGGATGGTCCCGCCCTGCCTCAAGAACTCCTCCAGCTTGGGAACCGTTTTCTCCGCTGTGACGCTGCCCAACCGGGAGCGGTACTCCTGTGGGATGGCTTGCGGATCGGGTTGCCCGCCGGAGAACTGCCTGAAGCTCGCGCCCTCGGAGGCGGGTGCCGGAATGGCGCCGCTGGGGAAGATGAGCACGTCGTATTCGCCTGATAGGCCGCCGCCGTCGAGGGTTGGCGGATAGACCACCTCGAAGGGGAACTCGAACTGCTCCAGTAACCATCGGGCCCACCCCGAGGGCATCGAGCCGCCGTAGCGATCCCACAGTCCGATCCGCACCGGTCGCAGGCGCAGCGCTTGGATTGCGGGTGCTGCCGACACAGCCTCGAACCGGAGTCCCAGTTCCGACGCGAGTCGTCTCAGCTTCGGCAGCACGCCCACTCGCGCCGGAATGTAGATCGTACCCGCTGGATAGGTCGTGCCGTTGGCCCGCATTGGCTCGCGCAGCCAATATGCCTCGTGGTTGTCGGCTAGCAGACGGTTCGTCGCGATGAACGCGTCATTCACCCGGTGGCTCAGGAGGAAGCCCACGGCGTCGTCGGCGCCGGTGACCACCCCCGGAGGCGGTGTGGCAAACCCTTCGATTCTCTCGAACGGTCCGTCGAAGCCCTCTAGGATTCGGTCGAACTTCGCGCCCATCTGGAATGCCAGCGTCCAGCCGGCGTTGTCGTAGGGGGCGATGGGCGGCCCGCCGGGGTAGCGGAAGTCGTTCGGGTGATCCTGTGGCTCGAACATGTCGAGGACGTGGGGCCGAAACGGCTGCGCCGTCTTGATCACATACGACCCGGCCGGGTAGCGCGTGCCCGCCACCTCGAACGCCCTGGTCGCTCGGTGGACGGTGATCCCACTCTTTATGAGGGCGTTCACGAACTTGGTCGCCGTCGGGAAGTCTGGCTGGTCCGAGGGCAGGACATAGCCCCGGGCGTCCCGAAGCGCCGGGTCCCGGAGCATGGCGAAGTACTCCTTGGGCACGCCGCGGAATCGCCGCATCTGCGCCGGCTGCTCCCTGAGGCTCGCGTCGGCCTCCACCGCTGCGGTCACCGCGTCAACCATCTTGGGGTGGATGGTCCAATGGTCGCGGCTCCCCCGCTCGATGGAGTTCTTCCCCATGAGGTAGATGTTGTATAGCAGCGTCTCCCGGTAGCGGGACGCGTAGTCTAGCACCGCTCGGTTCGCGGTAATCGAGTAGTCGATGGATTGGCGAAAGTGCCAGCGCTGCGGCGCGATGGGGAAGGGCTGGTCGTTGCCCGGTAGCTGGCGGTTGGGCATGAACTCGATCTCGATCGGTGTCGGATGGCCCTTCGTCTCTGTCAGGAGGCCGATCATGTTGTGGAAGTACGTCGTGGTCCGAAGTCCGCCGTTCCACCAAGTTGAGTAGCCCGCGCCCGAGCGCATGGTGGTGCCCGGTTTTCCTTGGGCCACGAAGCGGCTGTGCATCGCCGCGCCCACCATCGCGATTCCCAGCGGGACCATCGGATCGAGGTTGTAGTTGAAGGGATCACGGAATGGTGGGGCGAACATGATCGTGCCGGTGGGTCCCGTCTGGTGGTGGTTGTACACGATCTGCGGAAACCACTCGCGGAACATGACGCGACTCAGATTCTCGGTTTCCGGCTGGGTCACCATGTAGAAGTCGCGGTTGTTGTCGTGCCCGATGTACTTGTGGTACAGCCGCGGGATCCCCCGCGTGGTACGCCTGGTGGGCTCGGCCTCTCGCATGTACCAGTTCGAGACCAACTCCATCCCGTCCGGGTTCGCGTGGACCGCCAGCAGGATGACGTCATCCAAGATCCGCAGTGTCTCCGGGTCATCCCGGCTCACCATCTGATAGACCAATTCCATGAGCTGGTGTGCTCCCAGGACCTCGGTGGCGTGCAGGCCGCCGTCGATCCAGACCACCGCCTTGCCGTCGTCGGCCAGTGCCCGGGCGCTTTCATCGGTCAGGCCTTCCACCAGCGCCAACCGCCGCGCGGTCGCCTTGTAGCGGTCCAGGTCTTGGTGATTGCCTGGCGCGGTGATGATCGCCATCAGCTGTGCCCGCCCTTCGGCCGTAGTTCCTATGGTATCGAGTACCATGCGGGGCGATTCGGTGGCGAGCTTCTCCCAGTAGGCATGAAGCTGGGTGTAGGTGGCCAGATGGTAGTCGTCGCCGATGTTGAAGCCGAGCTGCTCCTTGGGTGTGGTGACGGCCTGGGCGTGGACGGACGAGACCCCGACAAGTACGGCTGTCACCGTCACCGTCATCGCTCGGGTTAGACCGACGCTGCGTGCACGGCTCATGGAATCCTCTCTTCCTGTGAGGCCAAGATGGCTAGCAAGAATATCGCAATCGGCCGGGTCGCGTAGTAGGGGCATAGCAGGGGCGTAGCATGCTGCGCGGCTACGTTTGGCACCGTGGACGGTCGAGGCCCTCCCTGTGGCCGCAGCATCCGCCCACCGCGTCGCGTTACCGTTTTTCTTTGCCTCTTCTGCGGCCGCGCCCCACGTGTCCGGTGCTGAAGCGCCGGGATCATGAGGCCGGCGTTGCACAATCGGGGCGCGGCAGGTTGCCCCCCAACAGCTCTGTCCCCCGGCTACAGCTCCAGCAAGCACCACTCCTTGTTGCAAGGGGCGGTTCCCATCTGGAGCCCCGTCTCCTGGGCTACCAGGACGTTGTTCGAGTGGTTGAAGCCGAACCCGTTCTCCGGGTCGTACAGGCCAGGTTCGCTGGAGAAGTGCATGCCGGCTTTGAGCACCGTGTAGTCTCCCAGCGCCTGGTACGGCGGCTGGTGGCCTTCCATGCCTTCCCCGTGTCCCGGGCGATGGTAGATCAGGTGGGCGCAGCGATTCGCCACCTGGTACTCGTGCACCGCCTTGGCGACGTTGGAGCAGGTATTCCCTGCGTGTGACTGCTCGGCCTGGATGTAATAGGAGCTGGTGTGGGTTTCCCACACGTGTTGCTGCCAGTCGGTCCAGGGCGCAATGAGGAACGAGCGGTACTGCTCTCCCCCGTACCCGCCCACGCGGACCACACCGGCGAACTGGAGCGCGTGACCGCGCTCGATCCTGGCCCAGGAAACCTGGTTCGGGTGAGGGTAGGCGGTCTTGCGACCGGTGCGACACCCCACGTTCACCTCGATGCCAACGGCGTTGTGAGGCTCGCCCTCCTGTGGGATGTCTTGCATGATGCGGTGCATGCCCCAGAGCCGCGCCGCATTCTCCACCTCCCAGTCGAGGGTGCCAAGTCCTCGCTCGAGGAGATAGTTGCGGACGAAGGCGTGCAGCTCCGAGAAGTAGTCCATGGCACGCTGCGTGAGCCGATTCTCCGTCTCGTCTTTGACAACACGGTGACGGACCATGATGTCATAGACGTCGACGAACTGGGCTTGGGGCATCGCGTTGGCCATGGTGCCGAACTTGCCGCTCGTGGGACGATGCTTCGTCGGAGTGTCGATGGAGCCGAACATGTTGAGGCGGCGGACGTCGTCCTGTCCCGGCAGGAGTCCGAGCTCGGCCGCACTACCACTGTCGATGCCGATGGTCTTGTCGCCGTAGCCCGTCTTGGCCAGCGTCTCCCCCCACCACCGATAGATGTTGACGCTGGCGCCCTGGGTCACCGTCTCCTCCGGTGGGATGCCTCCAGCCGCGTGATGGTAGTCGAAGTAGGAATGGGCACCCGTCTTCCACCAGTCCTGTACGAGCTGCTGGTCCAGGTATGGGTGAAGCCAGATCAGCCCGTCGTCCTGATCCATCGGCAGGAAGCAGGCGAAGGGGCGTTCAGTGGTCGAGTGAAACAGCCCGGTGGCATAGATGATGTTCCAACGCTGGGTTAAGAGAATGCCCCCATCCACCCCGCGCTCCCTTGCCTCTGCCTTGAGGGCTCTTGCCTTGGCGTGGTACCAGGATAGGGGCAGGCGGTGGGCATCTGCCGCGGCGGGCAGTGTGTGGCGCCGCTTCGCCTGTTCCTTGCGCAACAGCACGAAGCTGTCCGAGGACGCGGCCCGCGCCATGGCCCGCTCGTCGGGCCACGCTGCTCGAGGTCCGGTCACCAGCGCACTGCCCACGCCCAGTCCGGTGAGCTTGACGAATCGGCGGCGGTCGAGGCTCATGGTTGCCTCCGGGGGACTCAACAGGGTTTGCGTAGACGATGGGAGACTATGGCTAACATGCTGTCGGATCTGCTGAGGCGTAAGGGACAGTTCTCAGCTCTCTTAGCTCCTGCCGAACGACTCGTACACCACGAGATCCGCCAGCTCCTTCTTGGGCGGCGTCTCGGGCCAGGCGTCGGGAACGCCGATGGGCGTGAAGCAGATCAGCGAGTAACGCTCAGGAATCCCGAAGAACTGCTTCATCTGCCGGTCCGGAAAGAAGCTGGTGAAGAAGCCCGTTCCGTAGCCCAGTGCCCGCGCCGCAATCATGAGGGTCCCCGCCGCTAGCGTCCCGTCGTGGACCACGTAGCTCGGGTAGGAAGCCTCGGTATCCACAAGGACGGCGACGTAGACCGGCGCGGAGAGCGCCCCGTCCAACGCTTCCTTCACCCTGGCACGGACGGTCTCCAGTTCCTGGGCCCGAACCTCTCCGGACTGGCGAATCCGCTCCGTGTACCAGGTCAGCGCGTGGTCCTTGAGACGGTCCAGGGTCGCACGGCTCTGAACCACCAAGAACTTCCACGGCTGCTGGTTTCCGGCGGTGGGTGCGTACCGTGCAGCATCGAGGATCGCCACCAGGTCGTCTCGGGGTACTGGATCAGGGGCGTACCTCCGGACGGTTCTGCGGTGCCGAATGGTCTGGAGCACTGCGCGCCTGGTGGATGTGTCGGTGCCGTACTCCGGCTGTGACTCTGCGGAGACCCATGGTAGGTGATCGGCAGACCACGCCCACAGCAGCAGGGTGATCAACGCCCCTGCAGCGAGACCGGCCAAGGCGGCGCCAGCAGTCGAGCGCGTCATGACGTCCTCCAAGCAGGTGACTTCCGCGGGTGACATGACAAGATGAGGAGCGCACCCAGGTCTGCGCGAGCCCCCTGGCCACTACTGCCGAGCCATTCACCCTGTGCACGCCGGGCAGCCACTTGGGTGCATGACACCAACGCCGCGCCCGCGCGTAGGGGTCATGGGGCAGGAGGAGCGCCCGAGGTGGCGTGCTCCCCATTGGCCGGTGCGCATGCAGGGCGGCCCGGCGGGTCGCGGCGGATCCAGCCCCGGTGTATCGATCTGAGACGCCGCAACGGTTTGCAGACGACGAACATCTAACCGGGTGGCACCCAGTGGATGCCCCTGGATGACCCTCGGCTTGGGAAAGACATGTTGGGAGTTCTGAGGCTCGCGGCGCTGCGAGCACATCAAGCAGCAGGTCGGGATGGGGAGCTGCGGCTTCGGAAGGTCGGATGACATGACGGTCTACACGCCAGACCTCGATGCCATCTTCACCTGCCTCGCTGCCACGTGCCCTCGTCTCACCACCCCGGAGCAACGTGTCGGGCTCGAGCTCTACCGGCGACTCGCGCGGGGTGCGCCGGTGTATCCACAGCGGGTTGCCGATTCCCTCGAAACTACCAGCGGCGACCTACTGACCATGCTCGACGGTGGCGGACTCAGGAACCTGGTTTGCTACGACCGTGACCGCCGGATCATCGGGTTCGGCGGGTTATCGGTGGCGCAAACCGTCCATCGCTTCACCGTCGACGGCCGAACGCTGTACACCTGGTGTGCCTGGGATGCCCTGTTCATTCCGGAGCTGCTGGAGGTGACGGCTGATGTCCGGTCCGCGTGTCCGCGGACGGGGGCGACTATTCGACTGAGTGTCACGCCGGAGCGGATAATCTCAGCCGAGCCGTCCGAGACGGTCGTGTCGTTTCTGCTTCCCAGTGCCGCGCTGGGCCGGAGCACCACGGCGGAATCGATTGCGAGCTTCTGCGACCACGTTCGGTTCGTGGCATCGCCGGCTGACGGCCGCGGTTGGGCGGCGCCACGCGTAGGAATGTTTCTCCTTTCTCTTGACGACGCGTTCTGCCTGGGCAAGATGTACAACGCGCGGCGGTTTGGGGCGGCGCTGGATGACGCCGCCGGATCCCCCGACCGGAGGGCTCCCTCGGCGGCGTAGCTCTCGCGCCAGGATCTCGTTCCACAAGATCTCCTTCCTATCCTCGCCGGCGTGCGGTAATGTCGGACGGCAAGCCTGTCGACGGAGAAGACCTCATGCAAACCGAGTTTCCCACCGAAGGCGTGGAGCTCACGCAGCTCCTCGTGGTGAGTGACCTCGACCGATCTCGATGGTTCTACGCGGATGTGCTTGGCGCCGAGGTGTTCAGGGAGTACGGAGGTACCTCGTGCGTGTTGACTTTCCAGGGGAATTGGATTCTCCTGGTGACCGGCGGCGGACCGACGAAGGACAAGCCCGGCGTAACGTTTGCCCCTCCTGCCGATCCGAGCGTCGTGAGCCACCAGCTCACGATCCGGGTGCCTGACTGCCAAGGGGCTTACGAGGCGCTGAGGTCCCGAGGCGCCGAATTCCTGACGCCTCCAGTCGATTGGGGCAGCGAGATCCGGTGCTTCTTCCGGGATCCAGACGGCCACCTGCTGGAGATCAGTGAGGTCCGCTGAGCGGTCGGCCTGCCGCGGATTGATCAATAAGGGAACGCGGATTGGTTTCGGCGAAAGAGTCACCTCCCTCGTGCACAGACCGATCTGCGGCCGTTGCCGACGTGCTGGCTGGTCGCCGATCAGGGATCCCGCGATGCCACCAGTGGTATCACATGCGAAAGAGCGACGCCGAGCGAGTCGTCACTAGGAGCCGTCTCACGATGCAGCTAGATCGGTTGCCGGCGGTAGCACTGCTCGCACTGGTCGGAACGGGATGCAGTGCAGCGAGTCGGTACGACCCATTTCTCATCCCTGCAGAAGAACTCTACCAGTCAGTCGAGATTATCGTTGTCACCCCGGTGCACGTGGCCGCCGAAGTCGAGCTTCATGAAGATGCGCTTGCCAGCGTGGACTCCCTCGTCGACGCTGCCCTGAGGAGTGCAGAATTCTCGGTGATACCGGCGCGGCAGTATGCCGAGATCTGGGACCGGATCGTCTTGGAGTTGGGAGGTCTGTTTGATCCCCACACCGGCGAGCGGGACGAGCTCAAGTTCCAGGATGCCCGGGAGCAGTTGGTCGGGGAGCTGGAGGAGCGATTCGACCCGGGGGCATTGCTCTATCTCGAGATCGTCGAGGTGGACGCTCCGTTCGCGGACGGTGTGGCGAGGTGGGATGGAACCGTGCAGGCTGTCACTCCCTTCGGTCTGCGCGTGCTCGACGCAGTGGGAGCAGCCCTCATCGACACACAGGGCTTCTTGCCAGAAGGAACGGTTCGTGCACTCTCGCTGGAACTCATTATCGAGGACATGAGTGGTGCCGAGCTCTACGTCAACTTCGGCGGTATGCAGGTGTTAGAGACGATCGGGGAGGGTATTGGGGAGCGGACGCCGGTTCCAGCGAGTGAACTCTGCGCCGACCAGCAGCGCAATCGTAAAGCGGTTGAGATTGCCCTCGCGCCATTGAAGCGGGAACGTCCCGGCAAGGATCGCTAGACGGGTTGTTCATCACACAGATTCGCTGGATTTCCGAATGACTAAGAACGCGCACGAGAAAGAGTGCCTGTCCTGTCAGCGCGGGACCGACCAAACCCCGCTGATTCAGCTGGAATACCGGGGCTCGACGCTGTGGATCTGCCCGCAGCACTTGCCGGTGCTGATCCACGATCCTGCCCGACTGATCGGGAAGCTGCCTGGAGCGGAGAACCTGACACCGGCCGAGCACCGCGACTGATAGTGAATTGCCGCAACCGACTTGGGGGGGCCTCGGGTGCCAGGTCGTGCGGGACTGGTGTGGTTGGCTGCTGGAGCGACCTGCTGGGCGCGCTACTCGCGGCTCAGCAGGATCGTGGGAGCGTTCTTCCCCAGTACGGGTCGGTGGCGGGCTGCTGTGATCGTGCCAATACGGTTGCCCTGCTCGTCCAACAGGCTGTAGTCCTTCACGGCTGGTGCTCTGCGAGACCGCGCACGTCGCTCCCGCTTGGCAACGCCGGGGTGGCGTCCCGACTGGATTGCGCTTTCTGATAGGAAGGTGCTTGCGGTCATCTCAACGTGCCCAGTGATTGCGGGTCTTCGCTCGGGTCTCCATTCTGGTCCGGTGCTTCTACCTAGTTAGATGCCGGGAGTCCCTGGATGGTTGCACGGCCGCGACCGCCTGTGGGCGCAGCCGCAGCCCGTCGAGTGGCGCCGCCGTTGCAGTTGCGGGGCTACAAGATTCCATAACGCAGCCGGGGCCGGTCCGTGGAGGACCATGCTCCTGGTCGGGGGTAGCGGGATGTCTTGGAAGACCAGACTCAACGTACCGTTGCTGTTTCTGCCGTGGCTTGTGCCGGTCCACCATGAGGCTCGCGGGCAGCAACGCCCCGGCGACTATCGTTCAGTGTTGGCGTCGGCGCAAAACGACGTCATCGAAACCCAAGCACTGAGAATCGAGAAGCTGGACTTGGGGCAGGCAACGGTGGGCGAGAACCGGTTCCGTGCCATGGTCCATAACAAGACCGACCAACCCGTGGCACTCGCAATCGATCTGCGTGCTGACCCGGGTCTGTGGCTCAAGAAATGGCAGCGCCAGTTCGTGTTCGAAGTGGATCCTGGCGCGGAGAGGTCGGTAGAAGCGACCTATCTGTTCCCACGTATGTCTGCGGAGGCGCGACTGCGTGTCCGGCTTGGCATTGCCGAGCCGGCCGAAGGTGGCGGGACGGCGATCGGCAACTGGTTCTTCCGCAAGTACTATCCGCTGGGCGTCGGGAACGAAGCTGCGGACTACGACCTGTCAAACTTCGAGCTCCGTCAGACCCATCACTACGACATCCACTACCTCCAGGGTTCCCTTGCAGCCGCAGAGATCCAGGCGATTGTCACACAAAGGGAGTCGGCGTACCGCGGGATCGCTGACCTCCTCGGCGCCAGTTACGAGGGACGGATTCGGTTGTTCTTCTTCCCCGACGAGGACACCAAGCGAAAAGAAACGGGTCACACTGGCTCTGGATGGGCCTTCTCCAACTTCATCATCGAGGTCTACAACGAACGAACGAAGCTGGATCCGTATCATGAGCTGGTGCATATCCTCGCCGGAGAGTTGGGCAACCCTCCAGCGCTGTTCGGCGAGGGACTGGCCGTGTATGTGTCGGAACGTCTCGGAGCCGATGCCCTGCGGTTCCTCGGCCATCCGGGACGGAAGGTCGATGACGTGGCCGGGACGTATCACCGTCAGGGGGAACTCATTCCCCTGGAAGAGCTATTCGCGTTCACGGAGATCGGGTCGCCGGAGAGCAGACCGCCAATTGCCTATCCGCAAGCGGCCTCCGTCGTGAAGTTCCTCGTCGAGACCTACGGCATCGAGGCATTCCGACGGGCCTATGGCAAGCTACGAAGCAGCAGTCAGTCAGAGACCATCGAAAACAACCGCAGGGCATTTAGGGAGGTTTTTGGCAGGCCGCTTCCGGAGGTGGAACGGGCATGGCTGGAGCGGCTGAGGTGATGCCTTCGGCGCGGCGGGGGCTCAGCTCGAGGAGCGACAGGTCTCATGCCAGGCGGCTACGTGGTTCGCATCCGGGGGGCGGGTAGCCAGGGAAACCACGATGAACGTCGCCAGGTTGGCGACCAGTCCCACAATCCCCTCGTGGATACCGAGGGGACGCCACTGAGGTCGAACCACGAGCAGTCCGGTGACAGCCGCTCCGACAAGGAGACCGGCCACCGCACCGGTGGCGGTCGCCCGACGCCAGAGGAACGCCCCGTACACCGCCGGTGCCAGCTGTACCACGGCGCCGTAGGCGGCCAGCAGCAGCCCCACCAGCGATCGGCCGCTCCACAGGGCGATGACGTATGCGAAGATTCCTACGGCGATCGCCAGCCATCGGATGAGCGTTCGCCGGTCGTGTTGACTGAGCTCACTTCCTCGGCTGCCGCCGTACACATCCTCCACCGCGATGGAAGCGGCCCCGTGGACCAACGCGTCGCCCGTAGACATGGAGGCTGCTAGAGCGCCTGCGCAGAACAGCCCGACCACCAATGCGGGAAGCCCCGAGGTCAACACGATGTGGGGCATGATCGCATCGGGATTGTCCGGTGCGCCGCCGTACATGACGCCGGCGAAGCCCACGACGAACAGTGGGAAGAGGAAGAGCTGGAACGTTGGGAACAGCACGACGGTCCGGCGAATGGTGGCGTCGTCCTTCGCTGCAAACGCCTTCATGAACAGGTGCGGCCACATCATGAATCCGATGGCGGAGACCAGAATGGCCGACGTATACGCTCCCGGTGACCAGGGATTACCGGCTGCGTCGAGTCCCGGTGTCGTGAGCAGTTCCGGCCGCAGCGCTTCCAGCTGCTCGAACATGGGACCGATGCCGCCGTACAGTTTGTGGGGGATATAGAAGCCCAGGGTCCACGCGATGGTGATCATGAACACGCCCTGGAACACGTTGGTCCAACCGACGCCCATCACTCCGCTGCGCCAGACGTAGATCAGCACTACTGTGTAGGCAATCGCTGAGCCTGCTGCCAAGGGAATGCGTCCGTCGGTGACCTGTTCGAGCAGGATACCGGCTCCGCGCATTTGCAGCGCCACGTAGGGCACCATGGCAATGACGCTCACCACGCCCGCAACCACGGCGACCCGCCGACTCTGAAACCGGTGCGCCAGCATGGATGCCTGGGTCACGTAGCCGTGTTTCCGCCCGAGGCGAGCTGCCCAGGGACCCAGGGCGAAGGTCGGGGCGATGCCGAGAACGCCATACGCCAGGATGTAGAACGCCGCCGCGCCGCGGCTGTACGCCCATCCCGGTCCGCCGAGGAACGCGAACGCGGAGAACACGGTGGCCCCAGTGACGAAGTACATAACTAGGGTCCCGAAGTCGCGATCACCCGCGACGTAACCCGCCACCGTGTCCGTGGAGCGGGATCCGGCCAGCAGCCCCACGCCCAGGCTAACGCCCAGGTACGCCGCCACCACGAGGAGGACGGTGTGCCAGTCGGTCACTTCGAGAACGTCCGGTGCAGGATGAGGAAAACAACCAGCGAGCCGACGATCCAGGCCAGGTACCAAGCGAACACGAATGGAATTCCCAGGACGAAGGGCCTGATCGTATTAACCAGGCGAACGCCTGGATACGTGACGGCCAGTGTCATGGCGGCGAAGTACAGGATAGCCAGAACGACAGCCAGGCGTTTAGCACTGCGGTTGGAACGCTTCACACGGTCACCTGTCGCTATGTGGCTCGGGCTCCCACAGTGCAGCATGCCCACACTCGAAAGGTGAGAGTAGTGCGGCACGCGGGGTACCGACGTTCCCTGATGCTGAACGGACGTGCCAAACTCCGCCAATCGCGCCATCTTTGCAAGTCGGGGCTGGGGCCGCGGAGGAACACGGATGAACGCTGATGTGGCGAAGCGGATCGAGGTTGCGGCAGCGACGCACCTGGTTAGCAGACTGCGGGACTGCTCATGAATGATCTTCGGGTTAACGGTCGCCGCCTCCAGGAGTACCTCGTCGGACTGTCACGGCATGGGAGGACGGCACAGGGTGGAGTGAGCCGTGTGGCGTACAGCCAGGCGGACATCGAGGGGCGGGAGTACACGATCGCCCTGATGTGGCAAGCTGGACTCCAGGTTCGGGTCGACCCCGTTGGCAACATCTTTGGGTGCCGCGAGGGTTCCGAGTCAGGGGCTCCCGCAATCCTCTTCGGGTCTCACATCGACTCGGTTCCCAATGGCGGTGCCTACGACGGGGCGCTGGGCTCGATGGCCGCGATCGAGGTCGTGCAGGCCCTCGCGGAGGCCGGCTACTGCAACCGGCATCCGCTGGAGGTGGCGATCTGGGCCGACGAGGAAGGCGGCCTCATCGGGAGCCGGGGCTACGTCGGCGCGCTCTCCGACAGTGACCTGAGCGCATCGGGGGAAGACGGGATCTCGCTGGCCGACAAGATCAGACGAATCGATGGCCATCCGGAGCGGATCGGTGACGCGAAGCCGGCAGATGGGAGCATAACGGCGTATGTCGAGCTGCACGTCGAGCAGGGTTCGACACTCGAGAGCGAAGGGATCGACATCGGCATCGTGCAAGGCTTTGTGGGGATCAACCACTACGACGTGACCATCACCGGGCGCGCCGACCACGCGGGCACGACCCCGATGAACGCGCGTTCGGACGCGCTGCTTGCGGCGGCGGCGACGGTCCTCGCTGTGGACGAGACCGTCAAGTCGATACCCGGCGAGCAGGTGGGCACCGTTGGACGCCTATGCGTGAGGCCAGGTGTGCCCAACGTGGTTCCCGGCGAGGTGGAGCTAACCGTTGAGCTTCGAGATCTCGAGATGGCCCTGATCGAGTCCGTGTGGCGGCGCATCCAGCTCAAGCTGGAAGAGATCGCTACCGGGCATGGGATCGAGGTAGCCCACACGCTCCGCCAGTCTCTCCCTGGCGCGCTGACCGACCCCCGGATTCGACGCGCCATCGCGAAAGCGGCCGAGGTGTGTTGCCTCTCCAGCAGGTCCATGTCCAGCGGTGCCGGTCACGACGCCCAGAACCTGGCCAGGATCTGCCCCGCCGGGATGATCTTCGTTCCCTCCGTCGGCGGGGTCTCCCACTCGCCCGAGGAGCACACCCGTCCCGCCGACGCGGAGAACGGGGCTAACGTGCTGCTCCAGACGATTCTGCAGCTGGACCAGTGGTGAGGTCTCGGCCGCGCGGGAGGTCGTCGGTGTTGGGTCCTGGCTCCTAGGGGTTGGAAGGAAGGTCCAAGCACGGAACACTCAGCACCCCGGGCCGAGCACCCCACCCAGAAATGTCTCCTGTCCGGTTGTTTCAGGTCGCTTCAGCGACAGGCGAACCGAGCCGCCACCCTAGTCGCGAGTCATCCCACCTGGCAATGTCGCTCCCAACACCTGCCTACCCACCCTGCAACGCATACACCGGCTCGGGCGTCTAATTGGGTGGAAGGATGAGGTAGGGTCCTGGGATTCGGCAGCTCAAAGGGTTCGAAGGCCCACGGAGCAGTCACATGACAGTGATCGGCATTCCACTGGAGCAGGCGTTGCATTCACCGGGATGTCCCGCCACCTGGAGGGGGCGACGGGCCCACTCGGCGCAACAGGGAAGGGACTACTGCCTGGTGGACGACCAGGGAAGGCGACTCGGCATCGTTGCCGGCGCTAACCGCGAGCCGGTCTTCGGAAAGAACGCCCCGACGATCCTGTTGAACCGGGAGTGGGGGCGCTAAGCTAGCGGCCCGCCCCCCTCTCGTGCTGCATCTCGGCCAGTGGGGGTGGGTGAGGGCAGAAGCGGCGGGACCGGCAGGGGCGGCAGACAGGGATAGGCAACAGCGGATGGTTCGGGCGCAGCGGACGTTAGCCACAGCGCAGTCCGCGAAGTCTGAACCATCCGCTCATTTTCTGCCCGCCGCGCTGTTGTGACGGCCGCGGACCGCCTAATTACTCGGCACCGTAGTCATGCCCGAATGGTTTCGGCTCACCGATGCCGGGCCCCACTACGTCCTCGGGTTCTGGAGCGACCATTCTGGAGTTGAGCGTGTGTCGATGTATGAGCTAGTCAAGCCGGAGGCATGAGGCCCGTCGACTCCCGATGTCCCATTTTCGACACTTAACGCCTCAATTCCGGCCTACCGAATTCTCCTCATGCCTTTAACGTAGTAGGGGTTGTCCCCAGGTCTGGCTCTCCTCCCGAAGCCTGTGCCCACCGCGTCCCGTAACTGCAGGTAGGACTGAGTGTTGCGAAGGTCGCCGGAAGTTGATATATCTATCTACAATGCATATTTGGTATATGGATATGCCGCCGCGCGGGCGCGGCAGAGCCATATGCTCCATCAGCCGCAGGCCTGCAACCCTACCTGTTGCCTAGGCGTCTATTGTGGTCGAACCAATTCGTTTGTGTCGGTCTTAGCGATATTGAGTGCGGAGCAACAGAGGGCGTGGCGTTCCACGCATGGCCGGCACCCTGCCTGAAGGACGAGTGATGGTCCCATGACCGCTCCCCGACGACTCATCGCAATCTCGCTCGCTGTGGTTGTCGTGCTGAGCCTCGCCGGTGGTATCTACCTCCGCATTAGGGGCTCCGACGAAACAGACAGCGGTGGTTCCTCCGTGGCTACCGTGCCGGAGGGCGGCGCGGAACAGGTTTCCTCCGCTCAGAGCTTCTCGACCAGCGTGGCCATTCCGGTTGAGGGCGCCATGGTGCTACGAGACACCCTGGTAATCTCCGTGTCGGCCGCTGCTCAGGCCGCGGCGGAAAAGGAAGCCAAGCTTCTGGCCCAGGTGCAGGGTCCCATCACGCGGGTCCGGGTGAGAGAGAACCAGGTCGTGCGAGCTGGCCAGGTTCTCTTGGAAGTCGACTCTACGGAGTACGCGCTCAGGGTCGCCTCGGCTGAAGCGCGGGTGGCCCAGGCCCGGGCGTCCTACCGAGAGCAAACCCTGTTCGACGACCAGATCGAAGACCCGGAGGTGCGCGCCGAGCGCGACCGGGTGGCCCGAGCGAAGAGCGGGCTGGACGAGGCCGAAGTGGCCCTCAAGCAAGCATTGCTGGAGCTGGAGCGCACCCAGGTACGGGCTCCCTTCGGCGGGCGGGTGGCAAACCTCATGGTCGTCACCGGGCAGTGGGTGAGCCCTCAGAACGAATTGCTGACGATTGTCGACCTCGACCCGATCAAGGTCGAGGTGAGAGTCTTGGAGGCCGAGGTAGGACTACTGGCCCCGGGCCGCGGCGCCAGCATCTCGTTCGCCGCGTTCCCCGGCGAGACCTTCATCGGCCGTATCGCCACCATCAACCCGATGGTGGCGCAGGATACCCGGACGGCTCGGGTCACTGTCACCATCGCCAATCGCGACGGGCGCATTCTCCCTGGCATGTATGCCCGCGTCTCCCTGGAAGCGCGGAAGTTCCCGAACCGCGTACTGGTGCCCAGGTCCGCCATCCTCGAGCGTGACAAGCGGACCATGCTGTTCGTGTTTGAAGGGGAGAACAACATCGGGCTCGCCAAGTGGCGCTATGTGACGGCCGGCCTCGCCAACGATTCGCTGGTGGAGATCCTGCCCAACCCCGAGACCGACATGGTTGAACCCGGGGAGTGGGTGCTTACCGACGGACACTACACCTTGA
>JABAOF010013238.1_pt2 | contig 25755 bp, 17 predicted proteins | sample 7062171 | NCBI WGS metagenome assembly JABAOF01 (sample SAMN14538628, study PRJNA623070) | marine sediment metagenome | biome: marine biome [ENVO:00000428]; feature: marine pelagic biome [ENVO:01000023]; material: deep marine sediment [ENVO:00002113] | place: India: Gulf of Khambhat ...
TCGGGCCCGGTTATCAGGCTGATCGGCAAGTCTCTTACGTTTTCTCTATCGAAATTATATAGATGAGCATCCACGTATGCATCGAACATGCTCAGGAAGACGATCCCGGCGGTGATCCATAGGAATAGGTTTCGTCTATCCTCATAAAACTGGAACAGCTCAAACTCCCACTCTCGATCTGGATGATCCGGGTTTTCGAAATTCCTCCTATGTTTGTTCATCCTGTTCCACTCGATGGCAGCCAAGGTGATGAAAGTTGTTTCCGCTCCGAACACCGCCACTGCTTTGAAATACTTTCGGTTATAAAACTGCCCCCAGCCTGGAAAAGCCACCGATCTTAAAAGTGCGCCCATAGGAGATTTTCTTTCTAACGAAGTGTCCGGAGGAGAGATCCTGGCGGTGGTCGATTCCTGCTGCGTCTGCGCCGAGGTTGCACTCTTAAGTACGAACGGTAACAGGCAAAGGGCTAAAGATAAAAAAATGAAATGTTTGTTCATTTGTCTTGAATCTTTAGAAAATCATAAGCGCAGTTTATACATACAACCGCCAAGATAAAAACCTACCTGATGAAATACAACAATTTTCTTAACCACTCCATCTTGTTCATTACCAATGTAACCTGCAGTGTACGCGTTCAGGCAGGCCAAACACTATATCGTATCCCTTGACCCTTCCCGGTCAAGCTGAAGTTTGGCTCTCCCGAAACCCGCTCGTCGCCTGGCCTCGACAGGGGTCTGGACAAAACTTCTTGACTAATTGAAGATATGGGCTATATATGAGTGAGACATTTGTCTTGAGGGGATTTGCCAGATGGAAGAAGAGAATGAATCAGGGAATCTTGATCTCGGATAGACTGAACAGGCTTCTTTTCAAAAAGACCAGGGTGGCGGTTTTAACAGGGTCGGGTATATCAGCGGAAAGTGGCGTCCCGACATTCCGGGGGGAGGACGGACTGTGGAAGAAGTTTCGCCCGGAGGAGCTGGCAACCTTTGACGCATTCATGGCTAATCCTCAACTGGTCTGGGAGTGGTATGAATACAGGAGAAAAATAATTCAGGAGATAAGGCCCAATCCCGGACATATTGCTCTGGTCGATTTCCAAAAGCATTTTGAGAAATTCGATCTGATTACCCAGAATGTGGATGGGCTGCATCACGCGGCTGGATCAAAGAATGTAACTGAGTTGCATGGAAACATCAGAAGGAACAAGTGCGTCCGGTGTGGAGAAAAATATGAGATTTTGGAGGGAACCGTCGAAGGCACGCCGCCCAAATGTCCGTGCGGCGGGAACATCCGTCCGGACGTGGTCTGGTTCGGCGAGATGCTGCCTCAGGACGCCATAAACTACGCGTTTACAGTTTCCTCAAAGTGTGACCTTTTTTTCTCCGTGGGGACCTCCGCAGTAGTGCATCCTGCAGCTTCGCTGCCCCTGGTGGCCAAAAGAGGTGGGGCCTACGTTGTGGAAGTCAACATATCGCCCACGGAAATCAGTCACCTGGTGGACGAAAGTCTTCTGGGCAAGTCCGGCGAAATCCTGCCGTCACTGGTCAAGTTGCTTAAATGAATGTAACTGGAGCGCTTTGAGACAGAGCGATCGGGCCTACTTAGCTCAGTGATTTCAACGACTTCTTCCGGTCGCTAAGTAGGTACAGATTCTCATGAGAGTGAAAGATATTAAGAAACGGGTCGAAGAAGCATTTGCTCTTCTGGAGAGCTGCCAGGTGTGCCCCAAGAAGTGTGGGGCGAATCGATTAAAGGGCGAAAAGGGGCTGTGTGGCATGGGAAAGAACCCCAAGGTTGCCAGTTGTAACGTGCACAACGGCGAAGAGCCACCTATCTCTGGAACCAAGGGATCGGGAACTATCTTCTTCTCCGGTTGTAATCTGAGATGTATCTACTGTCAGAACTTTCCCGTCAGTCAACGGCGAAATGGAAAAGAGATAACCTCGCAACAGTTGGCGGATATGATGCTTCAACTTCAGTCAAAAGGGTGTCATAATGTAAATTTCGTTACGCCCACACATTTTGTCCCCCAGATCCTCGAGGCGCTTTCTTTCGCCTGGGACAGGGGACTTGACCTTCCTCTGGTCTATAACACCTCCGGGTATGACAGTTTGGAATCTTTAAGACTCTTAGACGGTATAATCGATATATATCTTCCGGACATGCGGTATTCGGACAATAAAATAGCCAGGAAATTATCTTCGGTAGAAGATTACGTGGAGGTGAACCGGAAGGCGATCCGGGAGATGTTTAGGCAGGTGGGAAACCTGGTTACGGACGAGGGGGGAATTGCGAAAAAAGGATTGATTGTACGTCACCTGATTCTGCCCGACGGCCTAGCAGGAACTGAAGAGACCTTCCGATTTATAAAACAGGAGCTCCGCGGAGAAGTCTGCGTAAGCTTGATGAACCAATATTTCCCCACCTTTAGGGCGGAAGAGTTCGTATCTATAAACAGGAAAATCACCCCGAAGGAGTATGAATCTGTCTTAGAATGCTTTTTCGAGTCTGGTTTGACCAGGGGATGGACACAAGAGGAACCCAAGCATGAGACCGAGAACGCGGAAAAATAGATTCTTAGCTTTCTGCCTTCTGATCTTCCTCTTGAGTGGCTGCACGTATTATAATACCTTCTACAACGCCAAAAAGAGCTTCAAAGAAGGAGAAAAGGCGCAGAAAAGGGTTCCCGAGGACAGGCGGCAACAAGCAGGAAGGAGTCACTACGAAAATGCCATTAAGAAAGCCTCCAAAGTACTGACCTTTCATCCCAAAAGCAAGTGGGCAGATGACGCGCTGTTCATGATCGGAAGAGCTTACTTCAACATGGGAGAGTATGTAAAGGCCAGAAGGAAGTTTGAAGAGCTTCTGACCAGCTTCCCCAAAAGCAAACTGGTGAATGATTCCCACTACTATATCAGCATGTGCCATTACTTCTCTGACCAGGAAATAGGAGCCGTAAGTTCACTCAAAAACCTGTTGGAGTCAAAGAAGGTCAGGAAAAAAAGAAAAGCGGAGGTCTCCTTCTTCATCGGCGAAATCTATTTTGAGAGGGAGGAATATGCGGATGCCATAACTTATTATAAGAAGACCTTAAACGAATTTGATCCCGATACCTTATCCGGGTTGACTCGATTACGAATCGGGGAAGCTCACTGGCTGAATAAAGAATACGAGGAAGCCAAGGAAGCATTCGCCCAAGTCGAGAAAACCAACCCATCCCCGGACCTTTTCTTCGACTCGAAGTTCAGGGAGGGGGAGTGTTATTACGTGTTGGGTGACCATCAGAAGGGGATGGAAATTTACCAGAAGCTGGCAGATGACGATAGGTTTTCCTCCAAGCTCGCCTCAACCAAGCTCAAGATTGCAGAAGGATATTACTTTCTGGACGAACTGTCTCTGAGCATGGAAGAATACTACGCAATAACTGAAAGCTATCCCAAGACAGAGGAGTCGGCAAAAGCTTATTTTCAGTTGGGGGAGATATACAAAGACGTTTTTGGGGATTTTCAGAATGCCAAAGAAATGTACGAAAGCTCCAACGCCGAGAGTCGAGGGTCGGAGATAGCCAGGGAAGCGTTGACTCAAAGTGCGAATATCTCTAAAATCGAGGAGTATCAAAAGCAGCTGTCCGACGAGGAGACAGAACAGACGGGCAGATCGTTGTTTTTACTGGGGGAACTGTATCTCACCCAGATGAATGAACCTGATTCCGCTCTGATGGAATATCTTACCCTGGTGGATCAGTTTCCCGAATCCGAATACGCCGCCAAATCGCTTTATGCCGCAGCCTGGATTCTGGAACAAGTAAAGGGAGACAGTGTTAGAGCCGCGAGCATGTATCAAAGAATTCTGGACGAGTACCCCCAATCAGATTATTATAAACCGGCTTTGGAATTCCTTGGCGAGTCGCCCGACTCTTCTGACATCTACAACGCCGAGGAGATTTACCATAGGGCGGAAGAGCTTCTTTTTGAGGAGCACGAGGTTGACTCCGCCCTATCTCTGTATGACCTGATAATTGAGGAATTTCCTTACAGCCTGTACGCGGGCAAATCGGCTTTTGCCAAGGCATGGACTATTGAATATTACGCCAATCCGGGAGACAGCACCGCGATTTTTGCTTATCAAAACGTGATCGACGAATATCCAGAGTCTGAATACGCCAAGGAGGCCAAAATCAAATTAGGGCTTTCCCAAAGAGCAGGGCCGAGCGTACCGGTGGCCAGGGAGGCTACTCTGCCGGAAGAAGAGGAGGAAGACACCACGGTCGTTGCCGACGTCGATACCGCCGGACCCCAATTTCCCAAACCTCCGGAGCCGCTGCAAAAAGGAGAGTTTGTGTATCCAGAGACGGAGATCGGATCCGGCATAAGAGGAGGGGTAGTGCTGAAGATTAGGATCGAGTTCGATGGGACCGTAAGCGATGCGGAGGTGGTGAATTCCCTGGAAAACCCGTGGATAGACGATGCAGCCAGGGAAGCAGCTTTGAAAACCACCTTCGATCCGGAGAAAATCGACATGATGCAATTGGGCGGATGGTTCCTGTATACAGTGGAGGTGAAGCCGCCGGACGACGAGGACCCGAAGAGCGATCCAACCTCACCTTAAAATCCGTGGGAGCAGTTACGTGCTCTACCAGCTTTCGACCCCCGTGTTGTCTAATGAAAGGCTGCAAGAAAAGGTTTTCAAACTCACCCTCTCCTCTCCCCTTATCTCCAGAATTTCAAAACCAGGACATTTCGTTCACGCAAGGGTCAGTTCCGGCTATAATCCGCTGTTTCGGAGAGCATTCAGCATTCACAGCTTGGACAAAAACGAAGGCAGCTTTGAAATACTCTTCCGGGTCATAGGTAAGGGGACCGAGATTCTGTCCCAGGTGTACCCGGGCGATGCGCTTGATGTTCTGGGACCAATCGGCAATAGCTTTTCCCTTCCTAAAAAGGGACAAAAGATCACGCTTGTGGCAGGAGGAATGGGGATAGCTCCGCTATGGTTTCTTTTCAATCACCTGGTCAAGAGATTTCATAAAGACGAATTGACGTTTTTTGTCGGTGCTAAGAGCAAAGGAGAGCTTTTGTATATTGAAAAGCTGGCAAGCACTGGAGCCAACTTGACAGTCGCCACAGACGACGGCAGCGCAGGAAGGAAAGGCTTGATCACGGAGGTTTTTGCGAAGGAGATAAAAGGGAGAGGTAGTGATTACCGGAGACTTTGCGTCTACTCCTGCGGGCCTCAGATGATGCTGAGAAGGATGTCGCAGCTGGCAAAAAGACTGGATTTTCTCTGCCAGATTTCTCTGGAGACCCACATGGCCTGCGGCGTGGGCGCTTGCTGGGGGTGTGTGGTCAAGCTGCAAGATGGAACTTACAAGAGAGTCTGCGTGGATGGACCCGTGTTTGACGCAAGAGACGTGGATCTTGTATGAGTGCTCTGCCCTGGTCTGACTTGTTCAAAATCTCTGCACTGCATGCTGCTGGATCCGAATTCCATTCTCAGGAGCTAATTTGAAAGAAAAGGTCGATCTCTCAGTCAAGGTTGCGGGAGTGAGATTCGCCAATCCGGTTCTGGTGGCATCCGGCACCTTCGGTTACGGCGAGGAGTACGGTGACTTTATGGATCTTTCCAAGCTGGGGGGCATCGTCACCAAATCCATTACCCTGAAACCTCGAGAGGGAAATCGGCCTCCTCGCACAGTCGAGACTCCTTGCGGAATGCTCAATGCCATCGGCCTGACCAACGTGGGAGTTGACAAGTTTATTAAGGAGAAGTTTCCTTTCTTGCGGAAACTCAAAACCAGAGTAATCGTGAATGTGGCCGGCAGCACCGTTCAAGAGTACGTTGGTGTGGTCAAGAGGCTGAATCGGTGCAAGGGTATTGATATGCTGGAGATCAACATCTCCTGCCCCAACGTAGCGGAAGGTGGCCTGGCTTTTGGAGCGAAGCCCGAATCTGCATATGCATGCATAAAGCAGGTCAAAGATCAGGCCTCTTATCCGATAATCGCCAAACTCTCCCCCAACGTCACCGACATTGCGGAGATCGCCGAGGCAGTTCAGGAAGCTGGTGCGGATGCGGTCTCGCTGATCAACACGCTCATCGGAATGGCCATCGATGTGGAAAAAAGGAAACCCATTTTGGGAAATATAACCGGCGGGCTTTCCGGTCCTGCCATAAAACCAGTTGCCCTGGCTATGGTGTGGAAGGTTGCGAGAGCGGTGGATCTTCCCGTCATCGGCATAGGCGGGATTATGAACGCCAAAGATGCTCTCGAGTTCTTGCTAGCCGGCGCCTCTATGATTCAGGTTGGATGCGGGAATTTCGTGGACCCGCAGATATCCGTTAGAATTGTCAACGGATTGAACGGATATTTGAAAGAGAAACGGGTGAGAAGAATCACTGACCTGGTGCGCAAGCTCAGAATCAGTTGAGACCCTTGTAGACTGACACACCTCTGCTCCAGCCCGGTGTTCTTTCCGCAAGATCGGACAGACATCCACCCGCCCTTTTCCGTTGGTGAAGCCGCCAGGCATCGAGCACCAGGGAGAAGAAAGCCCTCAGCTAAAATACAAGAGGCAAAACAAACCAGGCGAGATTCTTATCTCGGCTGGCGTTTACTGGAAGCCTTTTTCTTAGGACAGCGATGACCGCCTTACAGTCCGCAGGGGGGAGGTCCGCTCCTGAACAGGTAATTTATGAGATACACAATGTCACCTGCGGTCACCTCTCCATCGCAATTGGCATCGCCGTTGAGTGCCAAAGAAAGCATGGGGCTGAATATCCTTTGGGAAGGCGGCGTGCCATCGGCGCAGTACGAGCTGATGAGGGCGAGTGAATGTGAAGGCGGTACTTCTGTTGCGGATATTGCCAGAGGATCGCCATCTGCTACTTTGCTGAAGCACAGAGTGGCCACCAGCCCGGTGCTGCCGGAATCAAGCGGTGGATCAGAGTACTGGTCCGCATACGGGTAAAGCAGTACTGTCTTGTTGACGTTGTCAATCTCGGAGGCCAGCGCCCAGTCGGGCGGAAGTATGGTGCCGTCAAAACTCACGTTGTCCAGGATCACTTCAACCTCGTTAGGCCGGTTGGCGTAGCTCAGGGGAATTACCATGCCCATCAAATCAGGTCCGCCGTTTGCGATGATGTTGATACGGGTTGTGTCAAGTGCGCTCCCGGGCGCAACTAAAATCAGATCAGAGGAGAATCTTATTTTACTGCCAACTCTTACGGAACCACCGGTGTAAGGTAGTAGATCACAATGAAAAGCGAGGTGGCCAATCAATTGCAGCAAATCCCCCATATTAATCCCTGGAGACCCGTCCACGTCCGCATCAATAGGATTTGGAGGCGGCGGACCGTCCTGAAAGAGGTATGTCACAAGGTAGACTGCATCCCCCGTTTCAACGTACCCATTTCCGTTGACGTCCCCAGGATCGGCTGCCCCTGGCCGGGCAAAGAAGCCAGCCGACAGCAAAGCCAAAATCCCACAAAAGACCAGAGATACGGTAATCTTTTTCATCTGGCTTCCTCCTCTCTAAACAAGTTCGCAACTCCAGCTAATTTCCACTCCCCCTTTTTGAAATGCAAGTTCACGTTTGACCTCCCTTCTTCCGGTACAAAAAGTTCGGTTTGGGTGTTACGGAGGACAGCTAATTAGTAGAGCCACAGCTGCTGGTTCTCTTTCCTCAGTTCAAGTTCGGTCCGGCCTTTCGGATTTTTCCCCGGCACAGCTTCCGGGTTTGCCCACATGGATGGCTGCCTAACTGAAGAAACCAGGCAAATCATCGATTTCATGAGCGAATACGGTGCTTCGCCCTTTGGCAGTATTATACCCGGAATTCTTCCTTTGTCAACCAAAAAACGGCAAGGTCTCGAACCCAACTCCTTCCATTGTGCAGCGACAAGTGCCGGGTAGCACCAATCTAATCTGAGATAAGATGTTCCCCGGACGCCGCTGTGAGGTCTCAGAGCACAGCGCAGGATGAATCCTTTGTGGCTGATGATGTCCACAGGGGGCATGTCCAAATGGCCAGCGGATTGACTAGATACTTGAAAAAAATCGGATAGGAAGAATTCCCGATTTGGCGGGCATGTCGAGGATCTGTCGACGATAGGTACAGGAAGCAGATCTATTCTGTTATTGAGCTCAAACAGGTCCGTTGCCGTCCACTATCATTCCGTCTCTCAGCTTTATGATCCTGGGAGTTCTCTCCGCGATTCCGTGGTCGTGAGTGATGACCACGACAGTATGTCCTTGCTTTCCCAACTCTTCAAAGAGATTGATTATCTCCTTACCTGATCCGGTGTCCAGATTGCCTGTGGGCTCGTCCGCCAGGATGATGCGAGGCTTGTTTGCCAGAGCGCGCGCTATGGCCACCCTCTGCATCTCTCCCCCGGAAAGCTCAGTGGGCCTGTGATCTCCCCGCTCTCCTAAACCCACTCTCTCTAACAGCTCCATGGCTCTTTTTTTCCTTTTTTTGGTCGGCACGCCTCCGAAGATCAAAGGCACCTCCACATTCTCGAAGGCGGTAGCGTAGGGGAGAAGATTGAAGTTCTGAAACACAAAACCAACCTTTTTGTTTCTAATCTCCGCGAGTTCATTAGGGCTTAAGCTCTCCACCTCCTGCCCTTCCAGGAAATATTCCCCGGAGGTGGGAGTATCCAGACAGCCCATCAGGTTCATCAGAGTGGATTTCCCTGAGCCGGAGGGCCCCATGATGGAAACGAATTCATTTCCACCTATTTGCAGATCAATTCCTCTCAAGGCCTCCAACTCGACTTTGCCCATAGAGTAAACCTTCCGAATTCCTCGCATGTCTATCATCGTGTGCACCTCAATTCCAATCAGATTTCTTCACGTGCTATTCTTCATCTCTAGCATCGAGATTTGTTGCAGAGGTTTTCAATAGACTTTCTTAAGTCTCTTACTTACACCTCGGATTTTATTCGTACCTCAGTGACTCCACCGGATCTACACTGGCTGCCCGGCGCGACGGAAAGACACCGGATAACATCCCGATAATTCCCAGAATCAACGAGGTGACCACTGCAATCTCCATAGAGATGACCGGTTTTCCCAGCCACTGTGCCCAATCGGCCTCCATGGGGATGGCACCCCAGATCTTCACAATCACAACGCAGAAGAACACCCCCAGGATCCCACCCAGAACGGTTATGATCAACGCCTCCAGTAGAAACTGGCTCATGATGTGCAGTCTTTTGGCTCCCATCGCCATCTTCACACCGATTTCCCTGGTGCGCTCCTTGACCGCCACGTACATGATGTTCGCCACGCCCACACCGGCGATCAGAAGCGTCATTCCCCCGATGACTCCCAAGAAGATCTGAAAACCCACCAGCACCTTGTTGAATATCTTTTGTCCTTCTATCACGTCCCACTCCCAGAGTGCTTCCGAGTCCTCCGGATCGAATTTATATTTTGCTCCCATGACCTTCGAAACCTTTTTCTTGACCGCCTCGATTTGCGAAGGATCCTTGGGTTGGTAGACCATGTTCTGTAAGTACTTATGTCCCCATATGGCTTTGAACGTAGTTGCCGGTATGGTGGCTTTATCCCAGTCCGGTCCGTTGTACATGCCCATCTGCATTTTCTCAATCATCACGCCGATGACGGTGAAGGGTATGTTGTTCATGACGATGGTCTTGCCCACGGCGTCTTCTTTTCCGAAGAGTCTCTCCTTGAGTTTGCTGCCCAAGAAGACTACTCTTCTTTTGTGTTTCATGTCCAGATTACTTATGAATCTTCCGCCCCTTTCCGCATAGTGCGCTCTCATATCCTCATAGCTGGGGTAGACGCCATTGACCCGCTCTGAGACGGTGTTCTTTTTGTAGGTAATTGACACCCCCCATCTGTTGTACTCGCCCCCCGCAGCTTCTATTTCCGGCACTTTTTTCTTCAAGAACTCTATGTCGTCATCTATGAAACGAATTCTTCTTCCCTTTCCCATGCCTTGATAAGCGATGGAAGTCTGCCCTCCCCACATTACCACGATGTCCTTCCCCAGGCCGTGACGGGCCTTGTTCAAGGACCTTTTCATCCCCTCCCCGAAAGCCAACAGCATTACGATGGAGATGGTACCCCAGACTATTGCCATCAAGGTCAGGGTTATCCGTTTCCTCTGCTTTTTGAGATCTCGCAGAAAAAGCCTGAGTATCAAAAGTCCCTTCACGTGACTTCTCCGTAATCTTAATGCCAGCCGCTCTCCGCTTTCGGCGGGGCGGGTCGCCTTTTGCGCACCCTGAAGGGTGCGACTACAACAAACACTCTAAAGCTTCAGTGCCTGCACCGGATCTAAATTGGCTGCTCTTCGGGCCGGGAAATAGCCGGAGATCAACCCTACCAATCCGAGAATGCCCACTGCAACCAGGGCCCCGGAAGAGGTGACCTGAGGCGTTCCCATATACTCCTGCAACTTGAAAAGCGGAAAAACCTTGACCACCGAGAGAGAGAACAGAAATCCAACGCTGCCGCCGACAAAAGTTATCACCAGAGCTTCGAAGATGAATTGGGACACTACATGTGCCTTCTTGGCGCCCAGAGACATCTTTATACCCACCTCCTTGGTTCTCTCCTCCACCACCACGTGCATTATGTTGGAGAGTCCTATCCCGCCCACGATCAGCGTAGCAGTCCCGATCGCCACCAGAAAGATCCTGAAGGCCAGGAAGAAATAAGTCATGAACTTCTGCATCTCGGAGGTGTCCCATAGGGACAGCGCCTCTTTATCTTCCGGATCGAATTTGTATTTCTTGCCCAGGACTTTGTAGACTTGCTCGGTCACCAACTCCGTCTGCCTGGGATCCTTGGTCTTGAATATTATGTCGTTTACATATCTATGGCCGTACATGGCGGAGAAGGTGGTGGCGGGAATGAAGGCTTTGTTCTCGTCTCGACCGCTGTAGCTGGCATCCTGCTCTTTTTCGTTCATCACTCCCACCACCAGAAAGGGGACGTGATCGATTATCATGTACTTGCCTATGGCATCCTCTTCCCCAAACAGATCCTTTTTCAATTCATTCCCGATGAACACCACCCTCTTCCTGTTGTCCAGATCGATCTTGTTTATGAACCGTCCCCCTATCTGGGCAAATATGTTTCTCATCTCTCCGAAGACCGGATGGATTCCCACCATGTTCTGGGTGACCGCATTGTCTTTGTACTTCATGTGGGTACTCCATTGGGAGTACTCCGGGCTAATCCCCGAAAGCTCCTTGATCTCCCTCTTCAGAAGAAGGGCATCTTCTTCCCTCAGGGGAATTGCTCTTCCTCTGCCGAATCCCATATATGGCTTGCTGGTTCTTCCACCCCATAAGATCACGATGCTCTCTCCCAGGCCGTGCATGGCCTTCTGATTCTGAGCATGCAGCCCCTTTCCGAAAGCCAGAAGAAGAACCACGGCGGCGGTTCCCCAGATCATCCCGAAGAGGGTCAGAAGGGTCCTGGTCTTCTGGGACCGCATGTCCCGCAAGAACTGGGACAGGTACATGGCGAGATGCATATTATGTTATCTCCTTGGGAGGCTTTTCTACCAGAATCTCCCCCTCCTTGAGTCCCTCTGTCACCTCAATGTTCAGCCCGTCGGACAGACCGGTCTTGATCATCCTCCTGTCGATCTGGCCCGTGTCGGGGTCCTTGACCTGCACGAAAGCCGTGTCCTCAACAAACTCCACCAGCCTTTCCAGGATCACCAGAATGTCTTCCTTTTTCATTATTATGATATCTGCGTTGGCCGAGTATCCCGCCCTTAGCATGGAGGGACCTGTCTGGGTGATCTTGATCTCCAGATCAAATAAAGTCGAGTTTTCCTCCTTCCTGGCTTTGGGAGAAATCTTGTAGAGTAGGCCCTGTATGGTGTCGTTGGGAAGCGCCCCGATTTTCAAAACTGCGAGCATCCCCTCTTCCAGCTTCCCTACGTCGATTTCGTCCACCGTACCCCTGAAGATTAACTCGTTCATATCCGCTAACGTGAAAAGCTCGGTCCCGGCCTGGTACGAGGTTAAAGGAACCACCGGATCTCCTACGTTTATTTTTCTCTCCAACACCGTGCCCTCGATGGAAGATTTTATTACCGATTCTATCTTTCTGCCGGCGACGTTGGTTTTTCCTCTCTCAATCAAGGATAGTCTCTCCCGGGACAGTTTCAATCTCAACTCTGCCTCCCCCGCGCCACGGGATCCCTGGTCGTAATCCTGTTGGGATACCAGCTTTTTCGCCAGAAGCTCCTTGAGCCTTAAGAACTCTTTTCTTTTATTCTCGTAGTTAACCGAGTCGATCTCCACCTGCCTTTTGGCTTCGGCATATTCCAAGGGAGTGGGATCGGGTTGAATCTCCACCAGCGGCGCTCCCCTTTTCACCGAATCTCCCATCTCCACGTATACCTTCTTCACAATGCCAGAGATTTTTGATTTGACTGAGATCTGATTCTTCGGCTCGATCTGCCCGATAGCCAGAGCCTTGTCCACAATGCTTCCCATCTCCGCCTTGATGGAGTTGTTGGCTTGCTCCTTTTTGCCGGAACCCTGAAGTGCCAGAAGCACAAACACAACCACGACAACAAAGATGCCTCCGATTATTATGGCTTTTTTCCTCATGTCTCGATTTCTCCTCTGATTAATACAAAAATTGAAATGTGATGATTAGTTTTTGGGTTTACCAATTCATATTTCTATTACGAAACTGTGCTGCCAGGGTTTCAAACCTTATCGTCGTTATTTTAGAAGCGCAACCAGAACCTAGCTGGGGTTAGCCTCTCAGTTTCTATCGGCTCTCCGCGCCGTACCGCTTTTTTGTTGTTCCGACCGTTTATGAACTCGAAAAATCCTTCCCACGTCATCTGGAGTTCCAACCTGGTCAATGGTGGCATCACCCGGCGGGTCCGGATATTTCCTTGGACTTGAATGAATTAGGCCTTTTCATCATCCCTGCCAAGGTTGGGTTTGGGCCCGGAAGGTACGGGTCAAAGAGCAAGGCAAAACTCTTATTGACAATTCGAATATCGGTGGTATATTAAAAAGAGAGGCTGTGCTACATTAGGAAAGTGAATGGATTGTGGAGAATCAATGACGGGTTGGCTTTTTCTCACACGGAAGGGGCAGCGCTTTTGTCATCTTTCCTTTTGTTCAGCTTTTCGTATTATTCAAAGAAGGACAAGATAAAACTGATTTTCTGCTGGCGCCGGCGGAGAATTGCCTGAGAAGGCATTGAGCAGAACATTTTATAAGTAGTCGGTGAGAGATCATTTGTAAACTGTAACTCTAATAAAGGAGAATCGAATGAGAAAACTGATTCTGCTTTGTTGCTTGTTCGTTCTTCTGGTTTTCTCCTTAACCTGGGCTTACAGCGTCAACCCACAGGCCAATGAGGAAGTCAAGGCAGAGTTGATCTCTGCGGATGCCTCGAAGGTGAGGGTGGAGCTTAAAGTCCCGGGAGTTCAGGTGGAAGATAAGCTTGTAGAAGGAGAAACCTATCAGCTTCTCACCATTCCAGGCGGCGGCTGGCTCACCCAGGTAGGTGATCCTCAAGTGCCGTTGTTCTGTCGGTTTGTTGCCCTCCCTCCCACCTCCGGAGTCAGAATAGAGGTGATCGAGGAGGAGAAAGAGATATTGTCCGGGAGTTTCCTGGTGCATCCGTTCCAGAAGCCTCCCATCCGTGGCGAAAATCCCGAACCGGAAGCATTCCGGTTGAATCAGGAGACTTACTCTCAAGACCAGCCTTTTCCCGGGGATTTGGTCGAAGCGGGAGAGATCTCCATTCTCCGAGACCTGCGATTGGCACCCATAAAGTTCTTTCCCGTGCAGTACAATCCCCAGACCGGAGAGGTCACCCTTTACAAACGCCTGGTGGTGGACATCCATTTCGAGGGAGCCGGTGAGAATCCCCAGCCCGATCCGAGGAACGTACTGACCAGATCCTTCCTTAAAACCTATGAGAGATTCGTCTTGAATTTCGACCAGGTCAGGGGCGGCAAGGATGTGGTGGACGGCTCCATCCTGATCATAACCTATGATAGTTTTAACGCTCAGGTTCAGCCTTTGGCCGAATCCAAGCGCAGAAGAGGATATTCTACCCATCTGGTCAACAAATCCGAAGTGGGAAATACGAACACTGACATCTACAACTATATATACACCGCGTATCATACCTGGCCGGACCCGCCGGAGTATGTGATCCTGGTGGGAGACGCTGCGCAGATTCCCACCAATACAGGGGTGGGTGGAGTGATCACCGATCACAAATACGCCACCGTGGATGGGTCCGACTACTTCGCGGATGTTCACCTGGGGCGCATTTCCGTTCAAAACCAGACCGACGCCCAGCACGTCATCAGTAAGACATTGAATTACAGGAACGACCCCTACTTAGGCCAGACCGACTGGTTCCTGAGGGGAATGACCATCTCCGGAAGCGACTATGTGGACGACTACAACGCGTTGAGATGCGGTCGGCTTATGGTTGACTACGGAGGGTTCACGTATTTCGACTCGCTGTGGTCCTCCCGCGGCACGGCCACCGCCAACAACATCACCAACGGCCTTAACCAGGGAAGAAGCTGGGTAGTCTATTTCGGGCATGGTTCCGTCACGGCCTGGACTTCCACTTCTCCCAGCTTCAGCAATTCACACATAGATGCCCTCAGCAACGGGGAAATGCTGCCGGCGATATTCAGCGTGGCGTGCAACAACGCCGAGTTCGATTATTACAGCGACTGTTTTGCCGAGCGATGGATAAAGGCAGGCTCGGTGGGGAATGAGAAAGGCGCGGTGATAATATGCGCCTCGACCGATCTTTCCTCCTTCTTCTACTCGGACACCCTGGGCAGGGGAACCTTCATAGCCTATTTTGAGGACAGCCTCTTTCATTTTACCCCTGCGGTGAATCAGGGAAAGATGTATATGTATACCTATTTCCCTGAGGGGCCGGGAGGTAGCACCGAGGAAGAGATGCAGATGTACACCACCATGGGTGATCCGGAGTTGGATCCCTGGACCTCGGTTCCGGAGAGTCTGGAGGTGACTCACCCTGACTTTGTAATAGTGGGAGCTGGCGGGACTTTCACCGTGACTGTGCAGCTTAATGGACAGCCTCTGAAGGACGCCATGGTATGTCTTATCAAGGATACCGAAGTCTACGAAAGCGCCAGAACCGGTCCGGATGGCCAGGCGACCTTGTACCCCGCTCCTGAAACTCCAGGAATCATGGATTTGATTGTAACCGGACACGATGGCTATCCCTATGAGACCACCGTTCAGGTGATTGCCCCTTCGGGACCGTACATGGTCTACTGTGGCTCGGAGATAGATGATGACAACAGCGGCGAGAGCCAGGGAAACGGCGATGGCGACGTGGATATCGGTGAGACCATTGAGATGCCGGTTATGCTTAAGAACCTGGGCGACTCCACTGGTATCCAGGTAGATGCCACCTTGAGCACCACCCACCCGCTGGTCACGGTCATCGATAATTACGAGCAGTACGGGGACATTCCGGCGAGCGACTCTGCCTTCAGTTTCGACGACTTCGATTTTTCAGTTTCTCCGGAGGTGCTGGATGGTGAGATCATCACCTTCAATCTGGACATAACTGCCCTCAACGGAGACGGCTACTGGAATTATCCTTCCCTGAATATCGTGGTTCATGCGCCGGTGCTGGCGTATATGTCCAGCATCACCGACGACATCGGGGGTGACGACGACGGCAAACCCGATCCCGGTGAGGTCTGCATCATGGACGTGGTTTTGCAGAACAGCGGAAGCCAGGGAGCAGTTAATGTGCAAGCGGAGCTGGTCTCCTATGACCCATACGTGACCGTAATGCTGGCCAACTCAGGTTATCCGGATATTCCGGCCGGGGGCAGCGGAACCAGCTTCTCATCCTATCAATTTCAGGTCAGTTCAGACTGCCCTCAGGGTTATGTAGCCGATCTGATTCTTCAGATTGGCGCCACAGGGCCCTATTCCGTCGCGGACACGTTCCGCATGATCATCGGGCAGAAGCCGATCTTGTTCGTGGATGACGACGGAGGAGACTCCTACGAGAGTTACTTCTTCAGGGCCTTAGATTCGGTTGGATTCGCATATGACGTATGGGATTACCAAGCTCAAGGTACTCCACCGGATACTGTCCTCGAGTTCTATCAGGTAGTGGTGTGGAGCACCGGAGATGACTATGGGAGCCTGACCAGTCCCAAGACCTTGACTGCCGCAGATCAGGAACGGCTCATGACTTACCTGGACAACGGAGGAAATCTGTTCCTGTCCAGCCAGGATTTTCTTCTGGACAACAATCCCAACACCTTTATCACCGACTACCTGCACATTGCTGGGCACAACGATGACGAAACCATAAAGTCGGTAGCCGGGATCATGGGCGACACCATCTCGAATGGGATGGCCTTCAGTTTGAGTTATCCTTTCTATAATTTCTCAGACCATGTGGTTCCGGGAGCAGGGGCTGCGGGAATCTTTTACGAGACATCAAAGGCTGTGGCAACTCCCAGAACAGGGGTGCAGATTGACCGGTCGTCCTCACCGTCGGGGGTTGGTGCGGGTTTGGTCAACTATTGCGCCTTGCGTTATCCGGCTTCCGGACCGTCGGTCTATAAGGTGGTCTTCTTTGCGTTTTCGTTCGAGGCGGTTCCTCAAGCTCCAGCCGATCCCAATAATTCCCACACCCTGATGCGAAGGATCATGGCTTGGTTTGGCCTGGGAAGAACGACTCCTGAATACATGCACGGCGATGCTAACGGCGATGAGGTAATTGATGGGTCGGACGTGGTATACCTGATCAACTACCTGTTCCGGGGTGGGGATCCGCCGGTTCCCGTAGATGCTGGCGATGCCAACTGTGACGGCGAGGTGACCTCCGCGGATGTGGTGTATATAATCAATTATCTGTTCAGAGACGGGGATCCGCCGCCCTGCTAGTCACGTGTAAGATGGGAAAGACCTAAGCCCCGCTCCTTCTGGGCGGGGCTTCTTATTTTCAGCGTCCCGGGCGGACGACTGAATATGTTAAGGATTTTCTCTGGAGAAGAATAATCAGACCGTAAAGCAAGGTGCGGATGTTTTCTTCCTGAGATTGACACAGCGAAGCACTTTGCTTATATTTAAATAACATTCAAACGAAAAGGAAGCGTTATGATTGAGATCGACCAGACCGTATTCAAAGCCTACGATATAAGAGGGACTTACCCCGATCAGCTCAATGAAGACCTCGCTTACAGGGTGGGAAGGGCTCTGGTGGAATATCTTAAGCCCCAGAGCGTAGTGGTGGGGAGGGATATGCGACTATCCTCCCTCAAGCTATGGGAGGGGTTGGCCCGCGGGATTACCGAGGGTGGTACAAGTGTGGTTGATATCGGTTTGGTCTCCACCGATTGTTTATATTTCAGCGTGGGCAAATACGGTTATGATGCGGGGGTGATGATCACCGCCTCTCACAACCCTCCCGAGTACAACGGATTTAAGATGTGCAAGAAGGACGCGGTACCGTTAAGCGGTGAGTCAGGAATCGACCAGATAAAAAAGCTCGTTTTGAAAAACAGTTTTTCCTCCCCTCACAAGATCGGAAAGGTGGACAAGCTGGACGTGGAGGATGCATACGTGCAACACATCCTCTCCTTTGTCAACAAGGAGAAAATAAAGCCGTTCAAGATGGTTGTCGATGCTGGCAACGGGATGGCGGGGAAGATCGTACCGAAGCTTTTTTCTCATCTCCCGTGCAAGCTGATACCCATGTTTTTTGAGCTGGACGGCTCCTTTCCCCATCATCTGGCCAGCCCCATAGAGCCGGAAAACATCGCCCCTTTGAGAGACAGAGTGCTTAAGGAAAACGCGGATTTGGGAGCGGCATTTGACGGGGACGCGGATAGAATGTTCTTGGTGGACGAGAATGCCAATCCCTTGGGGGGTGACATGGTGACCGCCCTGGTGGCTAAGAATCTCCTCAGAAAAGAAAAGGGAGTCACCATCTTGTATAATCTGATTTGCTCCAAGGCCGTGCCAGAGGTGATCCAAAGAGAGGGAGGAAACTCGATTCGTACCCGGGTAGGGCATGCATTGATTAAGCCATTGATGAAAAAGCATAATGCTGTCTTTGGTGGAGAACACTCAGGACATTTCTATTTTCGGAATAATTGGTTCGCCGATTCAGGCCTGATCGCCCTATTGGTTTCTCTGGAGCTGATCTCGGAGGAGAACCAGCGTCTTTCAACTTTAGTGAAATCCATTGATCCTTATTTTCGCTCGGGAGAGATCAATAGCCAGGTCGACGACATTCCCCAGAAACTGCAACAGATCGAGCAATGTTACTCTCGCGGCAAGATCGACCATCTGGACGGGCTGACCATTGATTTCGAAGACTGGTGGTTCAATCTAAGGCCTTCAAACACCGAGCCCCTGCTTCGCCTGAACGTAGAAGCGACCTCCAGAAAGATTCTACAGCAGAAAAAGGATGAGCTTCTGAAGCTGATTCGCGGTTAGGGCACTGTCTTAGCCGGATTCGGACAGAAAGTCGGGGGTGAAGCTTCTCCTTACCGGGACTGTTCCTGCCACAAAAAAAGCTCAAGGAATTGTCAGAAATTTCGATAATATAAATGCATCTTTCTCAATAAGGGAAGTTGCCTATGGAGACGGATCAGATTTCGAAAAAGACAGAGACGCCGACCAAGGCTACACCACAGATTCTGGTTGTGGATGACGACGACCGCATCCGCTGCTTGCTCATGGATACACTCTCCGCCCTGGGATATAATGCGTCAGGCGCGAAAGACGGTGAAGAGGCCCTTTCTATGCTGGAGACAGACAGGTTCGACCTGGTCATCGCTGACATCAGGATGCCTAAGGTAAATGGGCTCTCCCTGCTCAAAAGCGTCAAAGGCAAAGACCCCCTTCTGCCAGTGTTAATAATCACCGGCTACAACTTTACCTACACCAAAGACCAAGCCATGGAAAGTGGTGCCGACGGCTTTCTGGCCAAGCCCTTCAGGATTGGTAAGATCGAAGAGTTGATGCGGAAGGCGTTGGGATTCAAAGCCACAGGAAATGACCAGCCCTATAGGCTCAAAAAGATTCTGGTGGTGGATGACGATGATCAGCTCCGCGACATGCTCCTGGAGGTTCTGGGGAGTCTAGATTATTTTCCCATCGGAGTGAAGGACGGCCAGGAGGCTTTGAGTCAGCTCAAGATTCAGGATTTTGATCTGGTTGTGTCCGATATACGCATGCCCAAAATGGATGGTCTTGCCCTTCTGAAGAACATCAAAGAGAAGGACCCTGAGCTTCCGGTGGTTATGATCACCGGCTTTCCTTCCATCTGTCCTGTGCAGAAAGTCATGCAGGAGGGCGCAGATGGGTACTTGGCCAAACCCTTCCGTATCGAGAAGATTGATCAGCTGATGCGCGATCTCTTATCCACCGAAAGAGAGACGGACTCCGCTTCCTCATGAAATCGTAGCTCTTGGGTCAATGTCGGTAGGTCCCCGCAAATCGACATCTTTGTTCTCTGATCGCCAGAACAGTCACGACTCTGCCGCTCATAGGGTTCCCTGACCTGATGATTCTGGATCGGCTTTTTTCTGAGCGCGATACCTTGGCGCCAAGCCTCAATGATGGCTTATCGACCCGTGCGCACCCGGAAAATGCCGGACAAGGCTTCTCGATAAAGCCCACCTGGTTTTTGTCTTGACAGGCCTCGGACCTTGTGTTATCATCCTGCTGCGGCATGAAAATATAGTCAGGACTTAAACATGCCTATATCGTTAGAAGATGTCGAACACGTGGCCAACTTAGCCAAGTTGGAGCTTTCCCCCGAGAAGAAGATCAAGTTCCAGAAGGACCTGGATAAGGTCATAAAGTATATTGACCAGCTAAATAAGCTGGACACAAAAAACGTGCCTGTAACGTCACATGTCATCCCGATACAGAACGTTCTCAGGGAAGATAAGGTTTTGCCTTCGCTCTTAAGGGGGAAAGCGTTAGCCAACGCCCCCAAGAGAAAAGACGGGTTTTTCAAGGTGCCAAAAGTGATCGGATAAAAGTATCTGAAGCTTGAATCTCATGAGATGGCGGTCTCAAGGTTTGGGATCGCCATAATTTTTGTTGACAAGCAAGTGGTAGTTTGCTAAAATGCGGGTTGAATTTTAATTTTCTGGCATCTTCAGAGTTCATAGGGAAAAAGATGAGGAAATCAAGAGTTATCGGGATAATTCCTGCCAGGTTGGACTCCAAAAGACTTGCCGGGAAACCTTTGATAAAGATTCATGGGAAGCCTTTGATACAATGCGTTTATGAGAGTGCGGCCAAGTCGAGAAGTTTGGATCGGCTGATGGTGGTGACAGATTCCTCCAGGATCTCGGATCTGGTATTCGCCTTCGGAGGAGAGGCTTACGTAAGCTTGAGGAATCACCCCACCGGCAGCGATCGAGTGGCCGAGGTGGCAAGGAATTTGAACTGTAACCTGGTGATAAACATCCAATGTGATCTGCCCCATTTCCCGCCTACTCTGATTGATGTTTTGGTCTCTTCCATGTTGAGGGAAAAAGGCACCTGGATGGGCACCCTGGCCACCAGGATAAATGACCCCGCCAGGTTGAAGAATCCAAACGTGGTAAAGGTAGTATTGGATAAAAACGGGTTCGCCCTGTACTTTTCCCGTTATCCCATTCCCTTCATAAGGCAGGCTGACACCTCCAGCAGGGGGGCCGCTCCTGCCAGAATGGATGTGCGAAGGTTGACCTTTTATGAACACATAGGAATGTACGGATTCAGAAAGGATTTCCTTATGAGGTTTTCTTCTTTGACGCAAACGCCTCTGGAGAAGTCGGAGCGTTTGGAGCAGCTAAGGGCCTTGGAGAATGGCTATAGGATCAGGGTTTATCTGACCGGGTATAAGCCTGTAACTGTAGATGTGCCTTCCGACCTGAAAAAAGTGAGGGCACAGAAAGGAGGGGCGGTGAGGTGAAAAGCCAAAAAAGAAAGGCGAAATACATATTCGTGACCGGCGGGGTGGTCTCCTCTCTGGGGAAAGGGATTGCCTCAGCCTCCATGGGGTTTTTGCTGAAGAAAAGAGGGTTGAAGGTAAACATCCAGAAATTCGATCCTTACATAAATGTCGATCCCGGAACCATGAACCCCTTCCAGCACGGGGAGGTTTTTGTGCTGGACGACGGTGCCGAGACGGACTTGGACCTGGGACATTATGAGAGATTCATCGACGAGAATCTGGCCAAGGATAACAATCTCACCTCTGGGCAAATATACGATGCGGTCATTGCCCGGGAAAGACGCGGTGATTATTTAGGTTCCACCGTGCAGGTCATTCCTCACATAACCAATGAGATCAAGGATCGGATAAAAAAGGTGGGCCGGATAAATGGTGAGGTGGACGTGGTGATTACCGAGATCGGAGGAACCGTCGGAGATATAGAAAGTCTCCCCTTTCTTGAAGCCATCAGACAGATGGGGTTAGAGTGCGGTCCCCAGGGCACCTTGTTCATTCATCTGACGTTGGTTCCGTATATTGATTCAGCCGGAGAGGTTAAAACCAAGCCCACCCAACACAGCGTGAAAGAGCTGCGGGAGATCGGCATTCAGCCTAACATACTTCTTTGCCGCACGGCCCAGCCATTGACTAGGCAGATCAAGGAGAAGATCGGGCTTTTCTGCAACGTTCCCAGCCAGGCGGTGATTCAAGCCATCGACGTTGATTGTATCTACGAGGTCCCCATCCTTTTCCACAAGGAAGGTTTGGATGACCTGATAATACAGCATCTCGACCTTAAGTGTGGGGAGCTGGACATGGAGAGCTGGATAAAGATGGTGAAGAAGATAAAGAGTCCCGCCCAGCAGGTCAAAATCGGAGTCTGCGGCAAATACACCCATCTTAAAGACGCCTACAAAAGCATAATAGAGGCTTTTGTTCACGCAGCGGTGGAAAACAATGCCCGAGTGGATTTGAAATGGATCAATTCTGAAGCGGTCACTCATCAGAACGCCAAAGAGAATTTTGAAGATATCGACGGGCTTTTGATTCCGGGCGGATTCGGAGAGAGGGGCATCGAGGGAAAAATCGAAGCAGCAAGATACGTGCGGGAACATCAGATTCCATATCTGGGCATATGCCTGGGAATGCAGTGCGCGGTGATAGAGTTTGCCCGCAATGTCTGCCACATGGAAAAAGCTAACAGCTATGAGTTCGATCAGACCACCCCTTATCCGGTGATCCATCTCATGCCGGATCAGGAGAAGATAACGGATATGGGCGGGACCATGCGGCTGGGCGCTTATCCCTGTATTCTGGAGAAAGACAGTCTGGCCTACAAGGCGTACGGGGAAGTGAATGTCAGTGAGCGTCACCGCCATAGATATGAGTTCTACAACAAGTTCAGGGAGGAGCTGACTAAAGCCGGATTGAAGCTCTCGGGACTCTCCCCGGACGGCAGGCTGGTGGAGATAGTCGAGCTTTCAGGCCATCCCTGGTTCGTGGCGGTGCAGTTTCATCCGGAGCTAAAATCCCGGCCCACCAGAGCCCACCCTCTGTTCAGGGATCTGGTCAAGGCAGCCTTGAAGTACAGGAAATCAGGAAGATCGACTCCCCGTGAGGAGAGGGAATCGGTCAAGAGATAGCAGTGGGTGTTTCGGTCGGAAGAACCTCTTTCTGTTTCGAGATTAATCTCTTGCTTGGAATCCCAGTGCTGATTCTTGGACGCAGGGCCAGAAGAGGCAAATCAGCTGAAAAGGTGGTGAGGTGCTATCCTGAAGCAAAGGTGGGCAGTAGTGGGCTTCAGCCTGCGAGAGATGTGATAAAGTCTGAGGACTTCTTATCTTCTCATCTGATTGAGAAGACCGGATCACTCGGTTAGTTTCGGCTTTTCATTGCCGCTGCATTCATCTTTTCGCCTAATCGAGAATGCTTTATTTTTGGGCAATCCTGATTTACCTTTTGGTCTTGATCGGTGTGGGGGCAATCCGATCCAGAAGAGTCAAGACTCAGACCGACTTCATGGTAGCAGGACGAAAGCTCTCCGCCCCGGTGTTGGTGGGAACGCTCCTGGCCACCTGGATCGGGTCGGGGAGCATCATCGCCAGCGCAGGTCTGAGTTACAGGAAGGGCTTCCCCGCCTTGTGGTTTGATGCCGGTGTCTGGGTGGCCATCATAGTCCTTTACTTCATAGCTGGGCGGGCAAGAAAACTTGCCCAGTTCACCGTGCCGGATGTCCTGGAGATCAGATACAGCAAAGTCGCCCGGATTCTGGGAAGCCTCACCACCATCATCGCGTACACCGCTATAGTAAGCTACCAGTTCAAAGCCGGCGGCATGGTGCTCAATATGGTAATTGGAATTCCCACCGATCAGGGGATAATCCTTACCGCGGTCTTCGTAATAGCCTACACCGCATTGGCCGGAATGATCTCGGTCGCCTACACCGACGTGGTGAACGGCGTGGTCCTGCTTCTGGGATTCATAATCGGCTTCCCTTTCCTCCTGAAATTGGCTGGAGGTTGGGGGAATATAGCCGCAACACTTCCGCCGGAGAGATTTCAGATTCTGGGCACCATGACCATCTGGGAAGCGCTGGGCTATTCCCTTCCCACCATGCTCCTGCTGTTGGGCGAATCCAACATGTACCAGAGATTTTTCTCCGCCAGAAATGAAAGAGCCGCAAAAGCGTCCGTCGTGGGATGGATTTCGGGTACCATCTTCGTTGAGACTTTGATCGTTGTATTGGCAATAATCGGAAGCAGCGTCTTCCTGGACATAAATCCGGAAACCGTGATTCTGCATTCCGTGCGACATGGATTGTCACCTGTCATCGGCTGCGTTTTGCTGGCTGCCATCGTGGCGGTGATCGTCTCTACGGCTGATTCATTTCTGCTGGTTCCTTCGACCAATATCATGCGGGACATCTACCAGAGGTTTATCAACCCGGACGTGTCCCAGAAAAAGATGGTGCTTTACTCGCGGATAGTGGTGATTGCCTTGGGGATAGTTGCTTTCATCCAGGTAAGATTCTTCACCACGGTTCTGGCTATGGCTCTTTACGCTTACACAATGTACGGAGTTGGAATCACCCCGGTGACTCTGGCTGCATTTTTCTGGAAGAGAGCCACCCCCACTGGCGGCGTTTGCTCAATCGCGCTGGGCATGGTGACCACAATAAGCTGGGAGCTTTTGGGAAAGCCTTTTGACGTACCCACCGTTTACCCGGCGCTCATCCTCTCAGTATCCAGTTTGATCATAATAAGTCTGCTGACTCCCAGGCCCAAAGAGGAAAAATGGAGACCGTTTTTTCAGAAATAGATTCTTAAGGAACTGGTAAAGTAGGCGTTTTGAATACCTCAAGCTCTGTCCCCCTCTCCCCCGCCTCTGACGGGATCTTCGACATGAAATGGAGAGGGGGAACAGATGGGGGGAGAGGTTCAAGTACCAAAGTCCGATGTCAGTAGCCATCTTCGGGGAGACGCCAAGATCTTAACCAAAAGGAGGTGCGAGTCATGAGGAAGCTCAACCTGGTTTTAGTTCTCTTTTGTCTGATTCATTTATCACTTTTCAACTGTGTGAGGAAAAATATGGAGGATCAAAAATTCCAGCAGCTGGTGGACGAGTTTCTGGAAGGCTTTTATCAAGCTCATCCCGTCTGGGCAACTTACATAGGAATGCACAAGTATGATGATCTAATCGATGACTATTCCGTGGAAGCTATTCAGGCAGAGATTATGCGGCTGCGATTTATCAGGGAGAAGATGGAGTCTATCGACACCCTGAGGCTTAGTGCCACGAACAAGGTGGACTACAAGGTCCTGGAGAATGAGATTGACAGTCAGCTGTTGCGATATGAGGAGTTGAGACCTTTTGAGAACAGCCCGGTGATGTACACCCGCCTGATCGGAAGTGCGATAAACTCGTTGATCACCCGAGAATTCGCGCCCCTGAGCGAGCGTCTGAGAAAGGTCATGTGGCGGCTCAAACGGATATCCATTCTGGTCCGACAGGCCAGAACCAATCTTAAGAATCCGCCGGAGATTCAGACCCAAACCGCTATCAAGCAAAATCGGGGTAACATCAACCTGATAAGAAGTGATCTGCCCAAGGTCCTGGAGAGACTTCCTGCCTGGAAGGACAGCCTTGCACGACCTATCGAACTGGCCGTCAAGGCTTTGACAGGCTTCCAGGAGTTCTTGGAGAAAAGTCTTCTGGATCGATCCACAGGTGATTTCAGACTGGGCAAAAAACTCTTTGAGAAAAAGCTGAGGTTGACCCTCCAGTCTGACCTTGCTCCGGGAGAGGTAATCAGAAGGGCTGAAGCGGAGATACTTGCCGTAAGAAAACGCATGTTTGAGCTTGCCCAGCCTTTACATGAGAAAATGTTTCCCGGCCGCCAACTCAGAGAAACAGGTAAGGACCTGGAAAACGTGATCATAAAAGGCGTCTTGGATGAGATTGCCAAGGATCATCCTAAGAAGGACGAGCTTTTGGCTGTTTGTCGCCAGAATCTCAAAGAACAAGAAGAATTCGTGAGGCAAAAGGATCTGCTGGATCTGACCGGCATTAACCCGCTGGAGGTTGATTGGACGCCTGAATTCTCGAGGGGTGTGGCGGTGGCTGGATTGGATTCCCCCGGCCCGCTGGACAAGAATCTTAAGTCCTTCTACAGAGTTTCCCCCGTACCGGAGGACTGGACAGATGAGCAGGTGGAGTCCTACCTGCGCGAATATAACAATTACATGTTGAAAGAC
>JABAOF010012641.1_pt3 | contig 25753 bp, 29 predicted proteins | sample 7062171 | NCBI WGS metagenome assembly JABAOF01 (sample SAMN14538628, study PRJNA623070) | marine sediment metagenome | biome: marine biome [ENVO:00000428]; feature: marine pelagic biome [ENVO:01000023]; material: deep marine sediment [ENVO:00002113] | place: India: Gulf of Khambhat ...
ATTGCTTCCACTGTCTTTGCCCAGTCTCCAGGATAGGTCCTCACTGTGAACGCAGGTCCGATCATCTTAACCCCGGAACATACTGGCCGAAGCCCCTTAAGCTCGCCCTGGCGATGCATAGCATCAGAGATGTTTGGTGAAGAGACTCTGGAAAGCATCTCCCTGATATCTTTCTCAGAAACCCTCTTGAACAGTTCGCTTTTGATTTTAACCTTTTTTTCTATTGCCTTCCTAATTTCTGCGGTTGCCTCTTTGGCGTCCACGCTTTTGATAATCGCTCCCCCCACAACAATAATATTTGCCCCTGCCTCCACAGCTTCATGGGCGTTTTCGGAATTGACCCCTCCGGCAACAGCAATGGGAATTCCTATCTTTCCGGCAACTGTTCTCACTCCTTGAAAAGATACTTTTCCCTCCATCTGCTCATCTACTGAGGTATGAAGACCAATATAATCGGCACCCATCTTCTCCACATCTTTTGCTCTTTCCACAAGATTATTAACTTCTAGCAGGTCTACCATTATCTTTGCTCCGTAATGTTTTCCTGCCTCAATACATTCTCTTACGGTAGAATCAGAGGCGAGCGCGAGAACAACCACCACATTAGCCCCTGCCTTAGCAGCACTCTCCACCTCAATCCTTCCCACATCCATTGTCTTCATATCAGCCACCAGCGTAGCCTGGGGAAATCTCTTTCTCAATTCCCTCACTGCATCCAGTCCTGCACTTTTGATAAGGGGTGTCCCTGCTTCAATCCAATCGGCTCCGCCTTCCACAGCTTCCCCGGCAAGTTTCAATGCCCGGGGCAAATCAATAAAATCTAACGCTACCTGAAGAATAGGTCTCATTTCTGTTCCCCAATTATCTGTAGAATCACTTCTCTCTTTCTGGGTCGGTTATCAAAATCGACAAAGATAATCTGTTGCCATGTTCCCAAAATCAACTCCCCGTTTTCGAAGGGGACGGTGAGAGAAGGTCCCAAAAGAGATGCTCTCAGATGCGAATGAGCGTTCCTGTCCAGATGGGTCTCATTGTGGAGATAACCTTTCTTCTGGGGAACTAGTCGCTCGATGACAGTGGGGAAATCTTGCACTAATCCCGGCTCATACTCCATTGTGGTTACTCCCGCTGTAGCTCCAGGAACAAAGATATTAACCACCCCTTTTACCAGACCGGTCTCCTCCAAATTCCTCACAACCCTCTCTGTAAGGTTAACAATATCCACGTTTCCTTGAGTGGAAAAACGAATCTTTCTAGAAATTATTCTCATCCTTCTTTCTCCCTTTGCCATTTACAAGCGGTAAGCGTGTTTCTCAAGAGCATCACCACTGTAAGGGGACCAACTCCACCGGGCACGGGAGTAATATAAGAAGCCCTCTCCAATGCTTCTTCAAACACTAAATCACCAACTGTCTTCATCTTGCGTTTTCCTTCATTATCGACAACGGGTTTACCCTTTTCATCGAGAACAGGAACTCGGTTTATCCCCACATCGATTACAATTGCCCCCTGTTTAATCATATCTCCCTTGATTAATCCCGCCTTTCCCACGGCAACAATGAGAATCTCAGCACTTCTGGTATGGGAAGCCAAATCCCTGGTAGCAATATGGCAGACAGTGGGAGTAGCCGACTCAAGAATTGAAGACAGCAGAAAGAGAGTTATCGGTTTTCCTACAATCTCGCTATGTCCCACAACGGTCACTTCTTTACCTTTTATATCCACGCCCGTACTTTTTAGTAACTCCATCGCTGCCAGCGCCGTGCAGGGAGCAAGTCTGGGAGTTCCATAGACCAGCATGCCCATATTAGAAGGGTTCATCCCTTCAACGTCTTTCATGGGATTAATGGCCATCTGCACCCTGCGTCCATTTATCTGTTGAGGAAGGGGCATTTCCAGAATAATCCCAGTGACTTTATCATCTCTATTCAATTTCTCAACGAATTGGAGAAGTTCTTCTTCGCTGGTTGCTTCTGGCAATTCGTGCAGCTGATAATCGATCCCTACCTGTTCGCAACTTTTCCTCTGATTCTTAACATAGACTCTTGAAGCAGGGTTCTCTCCCACCTGTATTGCTGTCAATAACGGTATTACCTTATTTTTCTCTTTTAACTCTCCAACTTCCCTTTTGATATCTTCTTTGAACTTCACTGCCAGCGATTTACCGTCAATTACTTTTCCCACCATGCTAATCTCCCCCTCACCCCCTCCCCACAGAGGAGAAGGGATTAAGTGATATTTTCTATTTTATCTTCGGTCTTTTTTAATATTTCGTCTTTTATCTTTACTCTTTCCCTGACGAGGGAACCTATATCCTTTCTTTTCTCTTCCACAAAATTTTTATCTTTAATCACTCTTAAATTAATGTTTACGTTGAGCTCTGCCCCCTTCAAGGCAGCCTCCAATAATCCGGCAGCAACGCCCACATCGCTGATTAGCCTCACATTTCCTGTCTCCACAAGCCTTCTCGCCAGACCCAGACCCTCAAAACAACAGCGCGCTACTTCCATAGGAACAGTTAGTGCGTCCTTACAGGCTTTTTCGATTGCCTGGGAACGCATCTCCTTCTCTTTGTCACTGGTGCGTGGTAATTTATAAGCATCGGAAACTTTGTCATAGACCCTGATATCGTCGTCAACCAACTCAGTCAATCTCTTACGTAAATCTTCGCTTCTGTGCAAAATCTTTTTTATCTCTTCCTCGCTTTGTTTATATTTTTCCTTCCCCAGAGTGAAATTGGAAACCATGCTTAGAAGCCCCACTCCCAAAGCACCTACCAGAGCAACCACGCTTCCCCCGCCAGGTGCGGGAAGCTTGGCCGCCAAATCATCAACATACTTCTCTAACCGTTCACTTCTATAATCTCCCATCACACCTTCCTTGAAAGAAATTTGAAAGATAGTTTGTGAAGTCACGCTTTATAGACCGGCTGCTTCTAAAACTTTGGGCACTTTATTTCCCCAACCAAGAGGCATAATGTGCACGCCCTGACAGAGACCTTTAAGTTCCCTGATTAGTCTGGCGGCAATTTCTATGCTTTTCTCCCCTCTTTTCTCTTTCTCTACCTTCTCCATCTCCTCAATAATTGGGTCGGGAACGTGAACTCCACTAACGTTTTTATTCATATATCTTGCCATTCCTGCAGATTTCAAAAGGACAATTCCCGCCAAAACGGGAACGCCAAAACCTTTCACCTTCTCCATGAACTGGGCGAACTTCTCAGGCTCATAGACTGCCTGGCTCTGGAAAAATTGTGCTCCAGCTTTTATCTTCTTTTCCATTTTTATTATTTGCGGCTCTATAGGATCGGCACCTGGATTTACTACTGCTCCAACGAAGAACTTCGGCGGTTCACTTTCCAACTTGTTCCCTGCCATATCTTTCCCTTCCTGCAATTTTTTTACTGCCTCCAGGAGTTGTACCGAATCGAGGTCGAAAACAGACTTCGCCGCCGGGTCATCACCCAATTTGGGATGGTCTCCCGTGAGTATGAGCAGGTTCCGGATTCCCAGAACATAGGCACTCAGGATATCCGATTGTAGAGCAAGGCGATTGCGGTCGCGACAGGTTATTTGAAAAACAGGTTCCAGGCCCATATCAATCAACAGATGGCACGTAACCAAGGAACCTAACTTCATAACCGAACTCTGCAGGTCAGTCACATTAACAGCTTCTACTTTGCCTTTAAAAGATTCCGCTTCAGAAAGCATTTCTTTGGTATCTATACCTTTAGGCGGTCCTATCTCTGAAGTCACCACAAATTTACCCGATCTTAAGGCCTCAGAAAGCATTCCCTTCCTCCTCTATAATTGGCAAGACTAATAAGTTACCTTACGAACAAAACGGTTGGAAAATTCATTTGCTCTATATGAACTGCGCACAAAGGGCCCTGATGCCACAAACAGGAAGCCCATTTTTTCTGCTACCCCTCTGTATTCTTCAAATTTGCTAGGAGTAATAAATTTACAAACTTCCAGATGAGAACTGCTGGGTTGTAGATATTGTCCCATAGTGAGAATATCGCAATCTATTCTTCTCAAGTCTTCCATTACTCGCAAAATCTCCTGCTTCTCCTCTCCCAAGCCAAGCATCAGGCCCGTCTTGGTAAATATATCAGGCTGCAAAATCTTCACTGACTTAAGCAAATTTAAAGACCTCTCATAAAATGTACTGGGTCTCACCTTTGGATATAGAGATGGCACTGTCTCTAAATTATGTGCGACAATGTCCGGCCTTGCCTCCAATACTTGGTTAATTGCTTCTCTGCTTCCCGCGAAATCGGGAATAAGCACTTCAATAATTGCATCAGGATTCCCCAAACGAACCTCCTTAACTGTAAAGAAAAATTGAGAAGCTCCCCCATCTGGCAAATCATCACGGGTAACCGAGGTAATTACTACATGCCTCAACCCTAATTTCTTCACTGCCTGGGCTATTTTTTTGGGTTCCTTCCGGTCAACCGCTAAAGGTCTACCTTTAGCCACGCTACAGAACTTACAATTCCTTGTGCAGATATTACCTAAGATCATGAAAGTTACCGTAGATTCAGCGAAACATTCCCAGAGGTTCGGACAACGGGCTCCCTCGCATACAGTGTGCAAATCTAATCTGCGAAGGAGATTTCTCGTCTTATTAACCTCTCTTTCTCCCCCGCTTTTTTCAGAGGAAGCAAGAGACAATCTCTTTACTATCCAGGGCGGAAACCTGTTTACCATCTTCCTCCATTTTCAGATTGAATACTTTTGCAAACTGTTCTGTCAACCGGTGGCAGAAATCTTCTGGCTCAACTGCTCTGCCCAATATCTCGCTCATAGAAGTCACTCTTCTACTTTCAAATCCGCAGGGCTTGATTAATGAAAAATAAGACAGATCAGAATTTATATTGAGACTGAAACCATGAAAAGTTACCCAGCCCTTTATGCCAATCCCTATAGAAGCAATCTTTTTACTACCCACCCATACTCCGCTATGGCGTTCAATCCTTTGACCATCTATTCCGTAAACTTTCAATGAACCGATGATTACCTCTTCAATATTTCTCAAATACTTGTGTATATTCCTCCCATGAATTTTTAGGTCAAGAATGGGATAGCCTACGAGCTGTCCAGGACAATGAAGAGTAACGTCGCCTCCCCTGTCTATTTCAAAAACTCTAATTCCTTTGCTTTCCAATAACTCATCAGAAACTAAGATATTATCCCTTTTGCCCCCCCTGCCCATAGTAACCACTGGCTCATGCTCAAGGAGAATCAAAACATCGTCAATTCTTCCTTCTCTCCTAAATCTATGGAGTCTCTTCTGCAAATAATAGGCCTTCTCATAACTAACCAATCCCAGGTCTAATACTTTACATTTAACCATGATTCTCGTTTCCACTATTTCTTCTTTAAATCTATGGCCTCTCCATGGACATCGTGAGCTGCTTCAAATATTGCTTCACTCAAAGTGGGATGACCGTGAATCATCCTTTCCAAATCCTTGGTGGCAACTTTCGCTTTAATAGCCACACTGGCCTCAGTTATCAATTCCGTAGCATCCGGACCAACTATATGTACGCCCAATATCTCATCAGTTTTTCTATCGGCCAATATCTTCACCAGGCCTATTCTTTCTCCCATAATAGTCGCCCGGGCATTGGCCAGGAAGGGAAATCTTCCTACAGCTACTTCGTAACCCATCTCTTTTGCTTTCTCCTCACTGAGACCAACGCTGGCAACTTCAGGGAGAGAATAGATACAATTGGGAATAACCCTGTAGTCGATTTTCGATTGGTTACCAAGCGCATTTTCGCTGGCTACAATACCCTCGCCCGAGGCGACATGGGCAAGAAGAACCCCACCCACTACATCTCCAATAGCAAATATTCCTGGAAGATTCGTTTCCATCCTTTCATTTACCAATATCCTTCCCTTTTCCAACCCAATCCCTGTCTTCTCCAGGCCCAGACCCTCCGTATAAGGTTTCCTCCCTGTAGCAATCAACACCTTCTGGGCAACTTTATCCGCTCTTCCTTGGGAAGTCTCTATTACGACTTTCTTTTTGCCGTTGTCGGATACTATCTCTTTAACTTTCACTCCCGTGTTTACTTCTATTCCAGACCTTACCAGAAATTTCTTCAGTTCTTCGGATATCTCTCCATCTTCAGTAGGAATAATCCTCGGCAGTAGTTCAACAATTGTAACTTTACTTCCCAGGCTGTTAAATATGGAAGCAAATTCAACTCCAATGACCCCACCTCCCACAATAAGAAGAGAAGAAGGAATTTCTTTCAACTCCAGAGCCTGGTCGCTGGTTATGACGTCCCGTTTATCTATGGAAATTCCGGGAATCTGGGCAGGGACAGAACCTGTGGCAATTATTAACTTCTTAGCCATAACCTTTTCTACTGAGCCATCGTCTTTCTCTACTTCCAGCTCCACCAGGTTATCCTTGATTTTTTCGGTTAACTTCCCCTTTCCCTTTATCACCCGAACGCCATAGCTTTTGAATAACTGACCTATACCGCTAACAAGTTGTCTTACTATTCTTTCCTTCCTTTTAAATATAGTAGAAAAATCTACGCTGACTTCTCCAGAATTGATTCCAAACTCGCCCCCCTTCTTAACTGAATCAAAAAGCTGGGCACTTGCCAGAAGTGTCTTTGTAGGAATACAACCTCTGTTCACACAGGTTCCTCCCAGTTCACCCTTTTCGATAACCACTACTTTACCGCCCAGCTGGGAAGCCCTGATTGCCGCCACATAACCTCCTGGCCCGGCGCCAATTATAGCGATATCGTAATTTGCATTTGAGTTCATTCTTTCTCCTCTTAACTACCCAATGTCAAGGTGCGGGGCTTCATAAGTTTTGAATAGTCCTTTGCTGGTTGGATAGCTCTCATTCTATCGAGCTTTCCTCCCTTCTTCAACTCTTCATAAATGAGCGCCCAACCACAATCGCGCTCAGGATCGACCTCACATTTCCCTTCAGAACTTCCTCCGCAAGGACCATTGAGAAGTCCTTTTGAACAGCGAGAGACAGGACAGATGCCAGCGGTTACTTCTAACACGCAATCTCCGCAAAGACTACATTTCTCCTCGAAATAGCCTGCCCTTACCACTTCTCCCAGGAAAAGTGTGTTGCACCCCGGGTGGACTGGCTTTTCCATCTTTATCCTCTGGGCACTCTCCTTTACAGACTGGACTCCGTTACCGCAAGCCATTACCAGAATGGCATCGCTTGAGGTAATATTATCTTTGTTTGCCTGGAAACTCTTCTTTACCTCAACGCTCTGACAGGCCGGGTCTATGACTACCCAACCCGTCACTTTCTTACCTTGACTTTCCAACTTATCTTTCATAGCTTTGACTTCTTCTTCGCCACCAACTTTGCATACAGTGGCGCACTGTCCACAACCCACAATAAATATGGACTTTTCATCCTTTAGAAACGAAACGATTTCATCAAATGGCTTCTGTTCCATTATTATCATTTTCTACTCCTCTCCCCCGCAGAATTTCACTCCCCTATTTGCGACAATTGAAAGATAGTTTCGAAGTTTTTTGGCGTCAAGAAATTCCTCAAGCGATGAACAAACTATCTCTTAATTTCTATCTATCCTTCTTCGATAATTCCTAAGACCTGTCCCGATTTTACCACTTCACCTTCACCAGCAGAAATTTTGCTTAACACTCCGGAAACAGGTGCTTCAACTTGAAAACTCGCTTTCTCCGTGGTAATCTCTACTAAATCTTCTCCTTTGGTTACTTTGTCTCCCTCATCGTGATGCCAGAAGGAGATAGTTGCTTCCTCCACTTCTTCACCCATATCTGGCAAAATTATCTCTTTCATTATTTTCCCTCCAATGAGTAGTCTCCCCGGGTGTGATGTCCAAAATTCCTTAAAGACAAGAATCCCTTAGAACAATCCCACTGTCTTTCCGGTCTTATCGATGTCCACTTTGGTAGCAGCTGGGATTGAGGGAAGCCCAGGCATAGTACTCATAGCCCCTAAGAGAGGATAGAGAAATCCAGCTCCTACTGATGCCCGGATGTCTCGAATGGGTATCCTGTAATGGCGAGGCACACACTTTAGATTTGGGTCATGGGAAAGAGAGAGATGGGTCTTGGCCATGTTAATGGGCATCTTGCTATAACCCAATTCAGTATACAATTTAATCTTCTTTTCTGCAAGAGGAGCGTAATCTACCCCATCTGCTCCGTATATCTTCGTAGCTATTGTCTCAATCTTTTCCTTGATCGATGCATCGTTTGAATAGAGGAAACGCATCTGGTGTGGCTTATCGACTGCTGCCACAACTGCTTTAGCCAATTGAATAGCACCTTCGCCACCTTTAGCCCAACAATCTACAGGGGCAGCATCATCCGCACCCGCTTCCAGAGCCTTTTTCCTCACAAATTCTATCTCTTTGTCAGTATCTGAAGTAAATCTATTTATCGCCACTACTGCTGGAACTCCATGGATGTGGACATTCTCTATATGTTTGGCAAGATTTTCACATCCCTTCTCCAGAGCTTTCATGTTTTCTTTGGCCACCAATTTCTCATCCAAGTCGACTCCCGGGAGCACGTTAAAAGCCCCACCATGCATTTTCAATGCCCTTATGGAAGCAACCACTACACCACAATCGACTTTCAAACCACTCTGCCGACATTTAACGTTGACCAGTTTCTCAAAACCACAGTCCGCACCAAAGCCACTCTCTGTAACTACGTAATCGGCTAGTTTAAGAGCTACCATATCAGCAATTGCTGAGTTATTGCCATGAGCAACATTAGCGAAGGGGCCTGCATGGTCAAAAACAGGCGTGTTCTCCGTTGTCTGCACAAGATTGGGCTTGATGGCATCCTTCAATAATACGGTCATGGCTCCGGCAATCTTAAGCTGTTCAGCAGTCACCGGTTTGCCATCATAAGTATAACCCACCACTATTCTGCTCAGCCTCTTTTTCAGGTCGAAAAGCCCCGTGGTTAGCGCAAGAATAGCCATAGTCTCCGTAGCCACGGTGATATCATAACCTGTCTCCCGGGGAGAACCATTAGTCTTACCGCCCAGACCAATGATTATATGTCGCAGTGCCCGATCACTGACATCAACGCATCTCCGCCAGGTAATACTGAGAGGGTCGACGTTCAATTTATTTCCGTGAAGAATGCTGGCATCTATTGCCGCAGCTAAGAGATTGTGAGCCGACTCTACTGCGTGGGTATCTCCGGTAAAGTGTAGATTAATGTTCTCCATAGGAAGAACCTGAGAGTAGCCTCCCCCTGTGGCGCCGCCCTTAATGCCGAATGTCGGCCCCTTTGAAGGTTGGCGACAGGTATTACAGACTCTCTTTCCTATCTTGGCCAGGGCCATGCCCAGGCCAAAAGCAGTAACCGTCTTCCCTTCCCCTAAGGGAGTGGGAGTAATCGCGGTTACTGTAATAAACTTACCGTTGGGTCTGCCCTTCAGTCTCTCCAGAACGTCAAGAGAAACCTTGGCCATATACTTTCCGTAAGGTTCAATCTCATCTTCCTCGATCCCCAGAGCCTGAGCGATTTCCACAACGGGCTTCATCTTTGCCTTCTGGGCAATCTCTAAATCACTCAACATATTTCGTCCTCCCTTCTAAGAACTTAACTAAATTCCAGAGAGCTCTATTCAGCGGTGTGGGTATTCCTATTTTTTCCGCCTCAGAAACTATCGCACCATTTATAAAATCTACCTCTGTTCTCTTCTTTTTCAATATATCCTGCAACATAGAAGAAATGTTATCTCTGGAAGCGTAACAGGACTCTTCCACTTTCTCAAATACTTTCTGGTAAGGCAGTCTTATTCCCTTCTTCAGAGGAACCCGCATCGCCTCTTCCACTATGAGTTTCATTGTCTCTTTTAGAAGGGGAGATTTCAGCAATTGGCCATTTTTCTCTCTGATAATTGCTGTTAAAGGGTTAATCACTGCATTGATTATTAGTTTGCCCCACAACACACCCTGTATATTATCAGAAATCTCAGTCTCTATGCCTGCCTGATTGAAAATACCTGAAATGTATTTAATTCTCTCGCTTTCCTTACCTTCAATCTCTCCTATCACTGTCTTTCCACAACCTGCATGCCTGATCCTTCCCGGCTCCAGGACAGTAGCACCTTGATAAGTGATCCCAGCAACCACTCTATCCTTACCCACGATCTTACCCATCTTCTCAATGTTTCCCAGGCCGTTTTGCAGGGTAAGCCAGGTTGTCTTCTTTCCAGTTAGTGGTAAAGAATTTCTCGTGGCTTCTTCCGTATCATAAGCTTTGACGAAAAGAATAACTAAATCGCAGGAACCTACATTGGAAGGGTCTGTTGTTGCCTTTATTTTTATTGTTTCCTGTTTAGGTTCCCTGGACTCAAGGGCTTTACTTGCCTCTATAATCAGTCCTTCTCTATTTATCTTTTCCGCTCTCTGTTTATGATTGTCAATTAGCCAGAGATCCTGCCCCGCTCTGGTAAACATCCCGCCAAATAACCCGCCCATTGCTCCAGCGCCCACAATTCCTATCTTCATTCCTTAAAACCTAAACCTATCAATTTGACCAAGAAATTTTGTGAAAATTTTCACAAGTTTTTGTTAAAAAATAAAAAACTTCTGAATTTGAATTTTATAAAATTATTTTTCCACTTGTCAAGTAAATTAGGAATTCTGTGACGACAAACTGCCTTTCTTTGAGCTATTAATATGTATTAAAAAGTTATCTTACGCGTATAATTTTCTCCGGCAGGGTAAATTCATTGCTTCCCACGTGCGACAGTGGCTTAGCCTTTAAAGGATTATATTTCCCTTTTACAAAAAGTCCTGTTTTCACTTCCGCATCCACTACTCTTCCTACCACAATTATGTGGTCCCCGGCTTCATACATTGCCTCCAGCTTACATTCAAACTGAGCCAGTGCTTCCACCACCTTTGGCGATTTTATCTTTTTAGATTTCTTTTCAGTAAGATGCGCTTTATTAATCTCACTGACTCCTTTTGGAAAATCTTCACCGCAGATCCACAGTTGATTAAGCATGTCTACACCGGGAATATTAACTGCAAAATCTCCTGTCTCCTTGATATTGGATATGGTGTGGTGGTCAGGGTCTGAGGCAAAGGCAATCATTGGTGGTTCCACTGAAGCAGGCATTACGAAGCTAAAAGGCGCGGCGTTAGATACACCCTTCTTGTTCACTGTGGAAATTAAAACCACAGCCCTGGGACTCAGGAGCTTGTACCAGTATGATAACTCTATTTTCATAATCACCCCCTGAAATTCTGGTGTTACCAGAAAAAAGTGCCTGTCCCCTTTTTAGCAGGTGAGGTGTAGGGCAGCGATCGTCTTACCCGATGGGGAAAGTCGATTGTATTCATCGCAGGCTTTTTTGGTAGTATCTACAACCAATTTTATCCCTCGGGAAGTTATGTAATTTTCCACATCCTTAGGGACTTCCATCAATCCCGAAGCTCCTGTGCCAACAATTAGAATTTCGGGATTCTCTTGTATGGCTTTCTCAATGTCAACTACCTGCAGTCGGTGGCCTTCTTTCCTCCACCAATTAGCATCAACATGGTCGGGATAGATTATCACATCAGAGGTATATTCTTTTCCATCAACAACTATCCTGCCAAAATCGTAGGATTCTATCATTTCTCTCTCCTATATGAGTCTAGGAGGCCAAGGGCGTGAAATCTTTCGGTCTTCTTCTCACTATCTCAAAGTAGTATAGGATGGCCTCGACTATCCTTGCGGAGGTCTTACCATCGCCATATGGATTGACTGATGTAGCCATCCTTTCATATATCCTCTTACTATTCAGTAATTTACAAGTCTCTTCAAATATTCTATTTCTAGATAAGCCAACGACCTTTACCGTGCCAGCTTTTACTGCTTCCGGCCTTTCGGTAACTTCCCTGAGCAGTAACACTGGTTTACCCAAAGCGGGTGCCTCCTCTTGCAGCCCGCCAGAGTCAGTTAACACCAAGGAGCACTTATTCAAAAGATTCACAAAATCGAGATAATCCAACGGTTTGATAAGGTGAATGCGAGGAGATTTTTTCAGTAGTTTGTATACAACATTCCTTATCTTAGGGTTAAGGTGGACGGGAAAGATAATTTCCAAATCGTCGTATTTATCAATAAGTTTCTTAATACTCAAACAGATATTTTCCAGTGGAGTTCCCCAATTTTCCCTGCGGTGAGCAGTGAGCAGGATTATTCTTTTCTTATTGAAATCGATTTTTTTTAAAACAGAGTTCCTGAACCGATGCGCCTTCTTAAGGGCTAAATAGAGGGCATCAATCACAGTATTTCCGGTTACGAAAATGGACTCTTTCTTGATGTTCTCCTTAAGAAGGCTTCTCTTTGCCGTGGGGGTAGGAGCAAAGTGGAGATCGCATAAGGCATCTGTGAGGAGTCTGTTTACCTCTTCGGGATAGGGATTGAATCTATCGTAAGAACGGAGCCCTGCCTCAATATGACCAACGGGAACTCTTTGATAAAAAGAAGCCAACGCAGCCGCAAAAGTTGTCGTGGTATCGCCCTGGACAAGGACAAAATCTGGATTTTCTATATTGATTACCTTCTCCAATCTGGAAAGCGCACTGGTAGTTATATGGTAGGGAGTCTGAGATTCTTGCATTATATTTAAGTCATAATGGGAACGAAGATTAAACAGTCTCAGAACCTGGTCGAGCATCTCTCTGTGTTGAGCGGTAACTACCACGACGGCTTTGAATAAATCATCCTTCTTTTTTAATTCTCTTAACACAGGGGCCATCTTAATGGCCTCGGGTCTTGTGCCAAAGATACAAATTATCTTTTTCATTAAGAACCTGTCTAAAGCAAAAGATGCTATAAATTAGAATTTACGATTGTTTAAAGGAAGGTCAAAAGAATTGCTCCCAGTGCCAATATCCCAGAGATTCCATACATTAAAAGAACCGTCTTTTTCTGACCCCACCCATAGTCCAACAAGCGATGATGAAGGTGTTCCCTGTCAGCCTGGAGAAGAGGTTTTCTCCTCTTTAAGCGCCTAATAATAGTGAGGAAAGTGTCTAATAAAGGAAGACCTATTACCATAATGGGAACTAATATAGCAATTGCAGCTACAGTTTTCAACGTTCCCATTATCGTAATCGCCCCCAGGATAAATCCCAGAAACATACTGCCTGTGTCGCCCATAAAGATTCTTGCAGGATGGAAATTGTAAAGTAGAAACCCGCTTGCACTTCCCACCAATGCCATAGACATAATAGCCACCAGTTCCAGCCTGTTACTAATTGTTACATTGCTTTGCTTGTCGATTTGAAAAAGAGTTATAACAAAAAAGGTAATTGAAGCAATTACCACTACACCTGCGGCTAATCCATCGAGCCCATCGATCAAATTGATGGCGTTAACGAAAGTAACTGTCCAGATGATTGTAATTATGAAACTTAAGTATAACGAGAATTCGACATATGTCTTGCCCAAAGGATTGTTTATTCCCACGATTCTTATTCCGTACCAGAGTAGAACTATGGCTGCAATAACCTGCACCAGTAATTTAATGGTGGGATTAGTCCCTTTCTTATCGTCGATTAATCCTAGAATAGTGATAATTGTTGCTCCCACAAGTATCCCCACCAGATACTTTTGTACCAGAAAATGGTGGTAGCGGAGTAGAACGCGAAAGGCATCGTGGAAAAGAAAGATTAACGCTATGGAACCACTAAAGGCAAGATAGATTGCCAACCCACCCCAGGAGGGAACTAGTCTACGGTGGACTTTGCGTTCGTCGGGCCTATCCATTACCCCGAACTTTCTTGCCAGGAGAGGGATGAGAGGCGTTACCACTAAAGAGATTAGTCCCGACAGGAGAAAGACAAGAATATAAGAGGTAAGCATCTAATTTCCACCGGGAATGAAAAAATAATTCCGCTATGGTTGTCCGATTATTCCTTTCTCAGTCTTTTCCTATATAAGGGAAACTTTTTCGTTATTTTACGCACTTCTCTTTTCAAGCTGGCAAGATAATCCTCATCATAACGATGACTCAGTGCCTCCGATATCAACCCGGCAATTTTTTCCATATCTTCTTCCTTCATGCCTCTGGTGGTCAGGGCCGGTGTGCCTAAACGAATCCCACTGGTCACGAAGGGTTTTTCCGGATCGTGAGGAATACTATTCTTATTAACCGTAATACCTGCCTGATCCAAAACTTCTTCAGCTATATCCCCGGTCAATCTCTTATTTCTCAGGTCTACCAGCATCAGGTGTGTATCCGTACCTCCAGAAACAATCTTGAACCCTCTCTTCATCAATCCTTCAGCCAACGCCCGGGCATTCTTCACTATCTGGGCCTGATATTCTCTAAATCCAGGCGTGAGTGCCTCCTTGAAGGCCACAGCCTTGGCAGCAATGACGTGCATTAGAGGACCTCCCTGTATTCCGGGAAAGATATTTCTATCTATAAGCGAAGCGTATCTCTTCTTACACATTATCATTCCACCTCTCGGTCCGCGAAGTGTTTTATGCGTTGTAGTGGTTACAAAGTCAGAATAAGGAACAGGAGAAGGGTGCAGGCCGGCGGCGATTAATCCAGCTATGTGGGCGACATCTGCCATCAGAAAAGCACCTACCCTGTCGCAGACCTGTCGAAACTTCCCGAAATCTATAATCCTGGAATAGGCGGAAGCTCCGGCAACAATCAATTTTGGCTTATGCTTAATGGCCAGCCTTCTCATCTCCTGGTAATTTATCCGTCCTGTCTTCTTGGATACGCCTATGGGTACGGTCTTAAAATATTTACCAGAGAAACTAGTAGGATGGCCATGGGAAAGGTGTCCTCCATGCGACAAGTGCATTCCCATAATTGTATCTCCCGGCTCAAGAACAGCAAAATAGACCGCCATATTTGCCTGGGTCCCGGAATGAGCCTGAACATTCACGTGGTCACAACCGAACAACTTTTTGGCGCGCTCAATGGCCAAAGATTCAACTACATCGTAATATTCACATCCCCCGTAGAATCTATGGCTGGGATAACCCTCTGCATACTTGTTAGTCATCACTGACCCTTGAGCTTCCAGAACCGCTTCCGAGACAAAATTTTCTGAAGCAATCAACTCCAGATTTTCTGCTTGCCTTTTAGTCTCCGATTGGATTGCTCTGTAGACTTCGGAATCGAGTCGCTTCAAGCTTGACATTTTCTTCTCCTTTATTTAGAATTACTCTCTTATTTTTTTCATTATTCTTATCAAATATCCCTTAATTTCCTCAAGGCGCTTTCGATAGACCTCTTCGGGGTGGCCTATAGGATCGGGAATATCTAAATTCTCTTTTTCTCCGGCAAACTCTTTCAATAGAAAAACTCTGTCTTCAGCTTCTGGAGCCATCTCCAGAATAGCCTGCTTGTGTTTTCTCTCCATCACCAGAATCAGGTCAGCGTCTTTAACCATTTGAGGAGTAACTTGGGTAGGATTATGGTTTGAAATTTCGATATCTTCTTCTTTTAATACTTTTTCCAGTATGCCATAAATACCATAGGAAGATAACGCAGCGGTTCCGGCGGAATCTACCTTCACGTCCTTTATTCCTTCTGCGCTCAGCATTTTCTTTAATAGTCCTTGCGCAATTACGCTCCGACAGGTATTACCAGTGCAAACAAAAAGAATCTTGTTATACATTTCAGGCTTTATCTTTTACCTTCTTTCTCAGTTCTTTCTCTTTTATACATCCTTCTCTTATTAACTGGAAAGGATGCTCGCTCACATCCACCACGGTGGAGACACTTCCCCGGGGAGCCTTGCCACCATCGATACACAAATCGGTCTCTTTCAACAGTCGTTTTTCCACTGTCTTGAGTGTCACATTATCCTTCTTCCCGGAAAGGTTGGCGCTGGTTGCAGCTAACGTCCCGGCACCTCTAATCAAACCAAGAGCTATTCTGTGATCGGGCATTCTCAAAGCGATTGTCTTATACTTTTCTGAAGGAAAAACTAAAGTCAGTCCACCTGGCCAGAAATCCCTTACCAGTCTCTTCGCTTCATGGGATATGCTATCAGCGAACTTTCTTACGTCCTTTTTGAAGCCGATCAGGAAGACTAAAGGTTTCTTTCCAGACCTTTTCTTTAGCCGATAAATTTTCCTTATTGTTTTAGGAAAGCGAATGCTTGCCCCCAGTCCATAAACAGTGTCTGTAGGAAAAATCACCAGGCCCCCCTTTCTCAATATACGGGTAGCCTCTACAATTCCTTTTCTTTCGGGATTCTCAGAATTAATCTTAATTATCTTTCCCACCCCAATCTCCAGACTGCCACGCTCCTTTTCCCGATTTTCAATCGGGATTCCCAGTAACATCATTATATATTACGTACTATAACATGAATTGATTTTTACGTAATCGGGAGTCAAATCGCAGGTGTAGACTTTAGCCCCACTTGTTCCCTGTTTCAAATCTATCACTATTTCTATTTCTTTTTTCTTTAAGATTCTCTTAGCCTTCATTTCAGAATAAGATGTTGGCTGGCCATTTCTGGCCACTTGCAGTTTGCCAAAATAGATATCTATTCTTTGAGGGTCTATTCTTATTCCCGAGGAGCCAATTGCTGCCATTAACCTCCCCCAATTGGGATCAGAGCCATATAAGGCGGTCTTAACTAAAGGAGAACTGGCGATATGTCTGGCTATTTTTTTTGCACTTAAACTATTCTTTGCATTGTTCACGATTATCCTGACCAGTTTTGTTGCTCCCTCTCCATCCCGGGCTATTAACTCCGCCAAACCTCTGGTCACTTCATTGAGACTATTCTGGAACTTCAAAAAATCACGATTTTCGCTATTTATCGGCCTATTCCCTACTCGGCCATTGGCCAGGATTAAAACAGAATCATTGGTGCTTGTATCACCGTCGATAGTAAGGGAGTTAAACGACGTTTCAGCCGCCTCCATCAACGCTTTTTGTAACAATCTCTTGTGAATAGCTATGTCAGTAATTATGAAGCAAAGAAGAGTAGCCAGGTCAGGATGAATCATTCCCGCGCCTTTGGCCAATCCACAGATGACTGCTCTTTTACGATTCTGAGTCAAAAATTGGCTGCTGATTATCTTGGGAGTAGTGTCGGTAGTCATAATTGCTTCAGTAAAAAACTCGGGCTTAGAGGGATTTCCGACAGTTTTAGTTATCTTCTTAATACCCTGTTTAACCCGACTCATAGGCAGGAATCGACCAATTACCCCTGTGGAGGCAAGAAGAACATCTTCTTTTCTTATACCCAGTTGACAAGCCAGATCATAAGCCATCGTCTTCGCATCTTCTATTCCCCTGTTTCCGGTGCAGGCATTTGCACTGCCCGAATTGACCAGAATCGCCTGCGCCCGACCATTCCTCAAATGTTTTTGAGATATTACCACTGGAGCTGCCTTCACTCTGTTTTTAGTGAACAGCCCAGCTGCCACGCAGGGAACTTGCGAATAGATGAGCGCTATATCTCTTTTTTTTCTATCTTTTATTCCGGAATCAATTCCGTTTAGAAAAAAACCCCTGGGGAAAAATAGTTGACTTCCCATAACAGAATTAAGACCTAAATTAAAGTCTTTAAAGTAATGCTTCTGTCTCCCTAAACCCAGACATTAAGTTCATATTCTGTACAGCTTGTCCAGAAGCACCTTTGACCAAATTATCTATCGCCGTAATAATAATTATACGCTTAGTGCGCCTATCAACCATAAGACCTATCTCACAGAAATTTGTTTCCACGACGTTCCTTACCTCGGGAAAAGTGGCTTTTGGCAAAATCTTCACAAATGGTGCTTTTCTATAATAGTTCTTGTAAACATTCCTTAATCTATCGATAGACACTTTCCCTTCCAGGTTAACATAGATTGTGGATAGAATCCCGCGGTCCATGGGAACTAAATGGGGAGTAAAGGAAATAGTTATCTTTTTTTTGGAAATCTTTGATAACTCCTGTTCTATTTCAGGAGTGTGCCGGTGTTCCCCCACGTTATAGGGCACTAGATTTTCGTGGCACTCACTGAAATGGTAGGCGATGTCTAATCTCCTTCCTGCGCCGGATACTCCTGATTTAGCATCGGCAATTATGGAATTTCCATCGCCTAATCTATGAGCCAGAAGAGGAGCAACCCCTAAAATTACCCCCGTGGGATAGCAACCCGGATTGGCTACCAGAGAGGATTTCTTTATCTCTTCTTTATAAATTTCTGGTAATCCGTAAACCGCTCTTCGCAGAAGCCGGGGATAAGAATGTTCCAGACCGTACCATCTCTTATACAGGGATTTGTCCTTTAATCTATAGTCGGCGGAAAGATCTATTATCTTCTTCCCTTTTTTTAAAAATTCTGCTACCGGTTTCTGCGATTTACCGTGGGGAAGGGCGAGAAAGACAAGGTCTGAATCCTGGGCGACCTTATCAATATCCAATTTCTCAAACTTTTTATCTATAAAGCTGACAAGCCCTTTGTGCAACTCTGAAATTCTCTTTCCCTTGTATGTCTCGGAAGTGAGGTGAGCAATTTTCACCTGGGGATGTTTAAACAGAATCTTTATTAATTCCCTTCCCGTATAACCACTGGCGCCCACAATACTAACTGTTATCATTTAACTTCCTCCAATTCTTAAGCAGTGCCCATCTGTTTGTTAATTCAAATGTAACATTGGAAAGTATTTCTCCTCATAAAGGGAGAGAAAGTATTGCTAAAAGAATATAAGCCAGAGGGAGAAATATAAAAAGTAGCATAAACAGGATAATCGGTGTCAAAAGTATCAACAGGGCTTCAAAAGTCTGAGAAAAATAGACTTCTCTAATAGCAGATAGCGCAAGTAAAAAACACCACAGCAGGAGAACAATGGTAAAAAGTGCCTGAAAGAAAACTCTCCCTCCACCCAAACCTTCTGCTAACAGAGATAGTGGACTAACAAAAACAAAGGGGAACATAGCCAATCCTAGAGTAATGAAAAGGTCGATTACGCTACCTCTCTTTCCCCATACTTCAGCAAAGAAATGGAGAATTCCCACATTAATCACCCAGAACAGGGTGAGGAGAACCGTAACCAGAAAAAGATTAGAAAATAAGGCAATCCTCCCCATTCCAGTGAAGCTGGAAACAAATAGAGTGGTGCCGGTAGCAATGCTAATTCCTGACAAAATGACAACCGCAACCAGAAAAATCCACGGTTTATCGTCTCTGGCTCGACTAAGCCCTCTTCCCGGATGGGCAATTAAATCGTAAAGGAGCGCTAAATAGTTGTTTTCCATAGTTCTCTCGGAATGGGACTCTATTGGAGGATATATTCTAATCTTACGGAATTTTCTTTTACCAAATCTTGTAGAGTAGTTTTCCTGAAGTGACTGGAAAAAATACCAAGAATTCTGGGAAAGGGCTTGGGCAATTCAATGATCCTCGGTTCGCCGGGAATGCCGGCAAGTTTACCTGCCAGCCTTACAGCATCTTGAAAATTGCCAATTTCATCAATTAGCCCCAAATCTCTTGCTTGCCGTCCCGTAAACACCTGTCCCTGAGCAATTTTCTCTGCCTCCCTTTTCTTAAGATTCCTGCCCTTAATTACTGCCTGGAAAAACTGATCGTAGGCATCATCTATCAGTCCCTGAAGGAGTTCTTTCTCTTGCGGCGTCATTTCCCGGGATGGGGAGCCAATGTCCTTGTGTTTTCCTCTTTTTATGACCTCAACTCTGATTCCTATCTTGCGAAATAACTCCTCCATATTGCCAAGGCTCATCAATACCCCTATGCTCCCTGTAATTGTTCCCGGATTAGCTACAATCTTGTCTGCAGCACAGGCAATATAGTATGCCCCGGAAGCGCCTACATCGCCCATAGAGACAACGATTTTCTTTCCTTTTTCTTTTAGTCTGTTTACCTCCTCATAAATTTCCTGAACCGCACCAATGCTTCCGCCGGGACTATTAATTCTCAGAACTACCGCTTTTATGGCAGTAATTTTACCTATCTTTCTTAGATCGCTAGTGACGCTATCAGCTCCGGGTAAGAAGCGAGCCCATCCTGACGCCTGTCGAGAAATGGATAGTGGCCCGTAGATATAAACCACGGCCACCCCTTCTTTCCTGGCCAGAATTTGTACTTTTCCCGTAACCGCCCTCTCCCTAATAATATATATCCCCATTACAATAGAAAGGATACATAAGCCAAGAATAATTACCATGATTAAATTTTCCCTTTTCATATTTCTCTCCTATATTCATTCAATTTTTTTAAATTATATTCTAATTATCCGAATTTGTCAAATTATATTTCGGGAAGTGCGCGCCAGAAAGTTCCCTACTTTCCCAAAAAAAAGCGGAAGCAGTGAACCTCTTGCTTCCGCAAACTACCTCTATACTTACAAAACAACTTATCTCTTGGAGAATTGGAACCTTTTTCTTGCTTTTGGCCGTCCGGGTTTCTTTCGCTCTACCATACGGGGATCGCGTGTCAGAAATCCCTCTTTTCTCAAAGTGAGCCTTGTCTGTTGGTCAACCTTAGCCAGTGCACGGGAAATTCCATGTCTTATTGCCCCTGCCTGGCCGTTCTTACCTCCGCCGGAAACATTTGCTGAGATATCGTATTTATTTAGTGAATTTGTCGCTTTTAGAGGTTCCACACTGAATTCCCTTAAACCGGGTAAACCAGAAAAGTACTCATCCACAGACAGTTTATTAATTACTACCTTTCCATTACCAGATTTCAATATCACCCTGGCAATCGCTGTTTTTCTTCTGCCTACACCCCAAAACTCTGTTACTTTTGCCATACATTTTCTCCCTTAACTGATACCGCAAAAAATCTAGTGAGCCTTCCTTTCAATTTTTATTACTTGAGGTTTCTGTGCTCCGTGCGGATGTTCCCTGCCTTTATATATTTTTAGCTTAGTAATCAATCTATCACTCAGTTTATTCGACGGTAACATTCCTTTGACAGCTAATTTAATTGCCTTTTCCGGGTTTTGTGTCATCAATTTATCGTATCGGGTAAATCTGGCCCCGCCCGAATAACCAGAGTGGGTAAAATGGAACTTCTGTTGCAATTTTTTTCCGGTTAATAAGACCTTCTGTGCATTAATAATGATTACATAATCGCCCGTATCCATCTGGGGAGAGAAAATCGGTTTACCCTTGCCCCTTAATAATTCTGCTATCTTTGTTGCCAATCTCCCCAAGACCAAGCCAGAGGCATCGATTAAATACCATTTCTTTTCAATATTCTCTTTTTTGGGTACAAAAGTCTTCACCGTAACCACCATTCGGAAAAAACCACCCCCATCCAGAAAGAAACTCACCCCACTATCTAAACACTTTCTGAATGGGGGGTCTATTTAGACCAAAAATTGACAGACTATCAAAAGATGTTAAATTGTTTTCTATTCTTTTTTTGAAGGATAAAGCTCAAGCGCTATCGCCAAACCTAAGCAATAGCCCGCAAAGAATAAAAATGTGCGGGGTGCTACCACTATTGACCCTGGACCAAGCCTGGCAATAATTCCCAGTACTAAGCTGGCCAGGCTCACAATGATTGCCAGAGTAATCAATGTTTTCATCTGTTACCCCCCTCTCACGCAGACCTTAACTTATTCATTTCCCAGGTCTGCCAACCTTTATAGAAAATTAGCAAAAAATGGTTTTTTTGTCAACTATTTTTTAAAAATTGTCAGGATCTTGCTTCCGCTCAAGCGGGAGCTTAGTCCATAATCTCATTCCTACACTTACTAAACCACATAAGTTCCCCTGGGATAAATCTACCAAGGCGGAATCTAAGTACCAGATAAACTATGGTGAGTGGCAGGTGAAAATGCCCATAAACAAGAAAGGAATTGTAGGATGGCAAAAAGGAAGGATAGTGAAACTATGCGAGGCTTGCTTGCTAAAAAATTTTCTTAACGCCTTCGGGGCGTTTAAGCCTGGTGCCAATCCTCTGCACCACAATATCGACTCTCCGATTCATCGCTTTGTGTTCTTCAGTATCGTTATCCGCAACCGGCTGATATTCTCCGTATCCTGCAGAAGATATGCGCTTGGGAGGAAAATTCAGTGTCTCCAATAAATAGCGGGTCACATTTGTAGCCCTCGCTGTGGATAGTTCCCAGTTAGTGGGAAATTTGCTCTTCAATTCCGGCCCTATGGGGACATTATCAGTATGGCCCTCGATTCGGGTATTATTTGGCACATCCACAATCTCACTAGTAATGTCTTTTAAAATGTTTTTCGCTTCTTCGTAGATTTCGGCTCTTCCACTATCGAACATCAATTTTTCACGAAGAGAAACAACTAATCCTTTCTCATTAATTGTCAAACCGATATAGTTTTCCAACTGTTCTTCCGTGACGTATGCTTCCAGCTTCTTCTTCAACCTTATCAGCTGCATTTCATTCATGGCACTGGCTAAAGCGAACATCATAACGAAAAATATCAACACCTGGGTCATTAAATCCGAATAAGTCAACATCCATGTAGGTGCCGGCCTTCCTATTTTTATTTCCTCATCCCCCCGCCTGGGAACACCTGGCAGAATAGCCATTATCTATCTCCTGAAAAATAAGTCAGGCAGTTTTCTCCATGGGTGTGACTTTTCCTGTGGCTGCTCTCTTTCTCAATTGAGGAGCCAAGTAGGCTTTCAATTTTGCTTCCATAACACTGGGAATTTCCCCTGCCTGCAACGAGAGGACACCCCTGATAATAACTTCTTTGATAAATATCTCGTCTTCGCTACGACGCTTCAATTTCCCTGAAATCGGCAAAAAGAAAAGGTATCCAGCCACTGCACCATAAAAAGTGGTCAACAGGGCTACCGCCATACCAGCAGCAATCTGGCTCTGGTCTTCAATGCGGGCAAGCATCATAATAAGTCCCATAATTGTTCCAATCATTCCAAAGGCAGGACAGTAAGTGCCCAGAGTCAAAAAAATCTCCTGTCCTATGCGGTGCCTCTCGCGAATGAATGTTATCTCTGTTTCCAGTTCAGTGCGGATTCTATCCTGATCGGCGCCATCAACAACTAATTGTACACCTCTTTTCAGAAATTCGTTATTGATCTTGGTTAATTCTCTCTCCAGTTCCAGTATCCCTTGCTTATGTGCTATCTTGGTAAAATATATGAACTGGTTGATTAATTTAGTAGGATCTTCTTCTCTCTCAGTCAGAACCTTTTGGGCAATTTTAAAAACTCCCAGGACCTGCTTCATGGGATAGTTTACCAGGGTGGCAGCAAATGCACCCCCAAAAGTAATAAACATTGAGGATACATCAAAGAAGCCCTTTAATCCCATTCCTCCCATCCTCATAAATATAGCAATAATAATTAAGCCAATTCCGCTTACCACTCCCAGAATAGTGGTAATATCCATTTCTCCTCCTATCGGGGATTGTTTTTCTTTCCTTGTAGTTTATTTCTTAGTTCTTTTTTGATTTACTAAACGCCGGTATTCCAAAACCTTTTCCACGACTTCCGAGACCTTATCCTGCACAATTATCTTATTTCCCGTAACCAGAGAAATAGTTGTATCCGGTCTGGCCTCAACCGTTTCAATCAGCTCAGCGTTTATAACTATTTCTTCTCCGTTTATCTTTCTTACTTTAATCATTTTAGAAAAACCTCACAATTTGGAATAATATTTACGAAATTGCCATCTATTCACCGTTCACCGGCTTGTTCAGCCATTGCCAGAATTTTTTCAGAATACCGCGTTTAGCTTCAGCCAACTGAGTCTTAAGTTCTTCCTCTCTTTTCTTCTCTTCAGCCCTGAGCCGTGCCTGTTTCTCCGCAATTTCAGCCAGTACCTGGGTTGCTTCTTTTTCCTTAATTAATTCCGCCTCCAACCTTTTTATCTTTCTCTCTTTCACACCCAGATCTTCTGCCAAGGCTATTTCTTTTTCTTTTATTTCAGCTTTTATCTTTTCTATTTCTTCTTCTTTATTTCTAAGAATTTCTTCTCTGTCCGAAGATCTGTTTTCTTCTTTTTGCAATTCCTCTTTGAAGTCTAGTTCCATTTTTGCCATTTTCTCTCTAAGTGAGCCTATTTCTTCTTCCTTTCTTTCCAATTCTTTTCTCGTGCTGTCTATCTTCTCCCGGCCTTCTCTATAAGCGGCTTTCAACTGTTGTTCTCTTTGAGTTGCTTCCATCCTTAGCGCTTCTATCTCTTCTTCTTTTTCCCTGAACTTCTCTTCGTCTATCCTTGCTTCATCATTTAACTTCTCTTCCAGTTCTTTTATCCTCTCTTCCAGTTCTGCCTTTGCTTCTTCTGCTTGTTTTCTTTTCTCTTCTACCTCAGTTTGCAACTCCTCTTCTCGACGGGAAAGCTCTTCTTGCATCTCTCTTATTTTTTGTTTTATCTCTCTATTTTCTTCTTCCTTTGTCCTCAGCCTTTCTTCCCATTGTGACTTCTGATTCTGTAACTCTTGCTCTATCTTTTCCCTTATTGCCTGAAACTCCCTCTCCCTTTCCCCATAGATAGCCCTAAGTTCCACTTCCTTCTTTTCTATCTCTCCCTCTTTGCCTTTCACAATTTCCTCTATCTCCTTCTTCTCCACTCCAGGTGGTCGTCCCTCGGGCTTTTCCATTTGTTGCCGCAGACCTGCCTCCAAGTTTTTAACTATCTTTTCCATCTCTTCTCTTATCTGGTCTATCTCTTTCCCTCTTTTCTCACGCTCGTATTTAAGTTCCATCTCTTTATTGGCTAAGATTTCCCCAAATGAGCACACCAAGTCCCTCTGCCTTGCCAATTCCCTCTCCAACGCTGTCAGTTCCCGTTCTTTCCTGTGGAATTCGGCCCTCAATAGGTTTTCCCTTTGAGGAACTTCCTTAGATGATATATATCTTTGTTCCTCTAATTTACGATTCAGTTCGCTCAATTTATCTTCAAGATATTCCCTTAATCTCTCTATTCTCTCCTTCAGCCTTTTACTCTCTTCTTCAAATTCTTGCTCTTTATGTGCAAATTCCATTTTTAATATTCTGTCCTCGTCCTCTCGCATTATGAATTCTTTCTCTCGCATTTCTTTTTCCTCCAAAAGTCTATTCTCTAACTCCTTCATTTTCTGTTCTTCTCTTTTTAATTCCTCTTCAGCTTTTGCTTTTATATCCTCGTAATTCTTCAAATTCTTCTCTGCCATCTGTTTCTCTTTTTCTAGTTCCTTCTCCAAATTCTGAAGCTTAGAGGTAAGTTCTTCTTCCTTCTTAGTTTTTTCTAATTTCAAATCTTCTATTCTCATGTTCAACTCTGTCTGGAGTCTAATTTTTTCTTCCTCTTTTGCCTTGAGCTCCCGCTCTTTTTCTTCCATCTCCTGAGAAATGACTCTTTTCTCTTCCTCCAGCTTCTTTTCTAATTCCTTGAACTCTCCCTGGAGACTTCTCCTTAAAACATCTACCTCTTCTTCTTTCTTTGCCTTTTCCAGCTCAAATTCCTCTATCCTCTGCCCTAATTCCCCTTCCATCCTATTCTTCTCTTCCTCTTTCGCCTTAAGCTCTCTTTCCTTCTGTTCCATCTTCTGAGAGAAGATCCTCTTTTCTTCTTCCAGTCTGTCCTTTATATCTTTTATTTCTTTTAACTCCCTTTCCAGTCTTTGACTTAAGACATTTGCCTCTTCTTCTTTCTTTCCTCTTTCAACCTCAAGCTCTTCAATCCTCTTCTTGAGCTCCCCCTCTACTCTTTCTTTCGCTTCCTGTTTAGCTCCAAGCTCTCTTTCCTTCTCTTCCATCTTCTGAGAAGAGACTCTCTTCTCTTCTTCCAGCTTATCTCTTGT
>JABAOF010001700.1_pt8 | contig 25730 bp, 25 predicted proteins | sample 7062171 | NCBI WGS metagenome assembly JABAOF01 (sample SAMN14538628, study PRJNA623070) | marine sediment metagenome | biome: marine biome [ENVO:00000428]; feature: marine pelagic biome [ENVO:01000023]; material: deep marine sediment [ENVO:00002113] | place: India: Gulf of Khambhat ...
CTTCACGTGGGCCTCCAAGAAGAAACCATTTGGATCTAAAGGCACCTTAAATAGTCTGCTAATCTTTTCGTAATCCTTGTGTGGAGTTATTGCACTGCTCAGCACCACATAATCGGCGTGGAGGACCAACTTTTCCTTCAACAGGAGTTCGTCAACCGTAACAGATAGGTTTTCAGGGTCCACAACTGGTTTGTGTTCATCTGTATATCTAATGAAAACTACACCCATACTTCTTGCAACGTTGTAGATGGTCTCCCAGATTCCATATGCCCTAACATCCCTGTATAATATGTACACCTCCGTTTCCAAGCTCATCTTCTTGATGTTTATCGCGTTCTTTATGGCTTCACTGCAACAAACCCTTGAGCAGTAGGTTCTACCTTCATTTTCTCTGGAACCGACGCACTGGATCATAACAACAGTCTTTGCGTTGAACCCTTTCTTAAGCATCTGTTCCAAGTCTTCTTGGGTAATTATTCGTTCGTTTTCTCCGTAATAGTAGTAGCCCGCAGGTTCCAGTACACTGGCCCCAACAGCGATAATTGCAGCTCCGAATTCGATTTCCTTAGAACCTTCCGGAGTTGTTATTATTGCCTTGAAGTCACCGAGGTGGCCAGTTACTGCCTCTACTTCTGATTCAAGAAATATCTTTATCCGCGGATCGCTTTTCACTTTGTGAACAATTTCCTTCAGGACGTCATATGTCTTGGTCCCATCTTGGATTTTCCATATGTTCTTGATAAACCCGCCTAGGGTGCTATTCTTTTCAACAAGGTAGACCTCGAATCCTTGATTTGCAATATCTAGGCTGGCAGTGATTCCGGCTATTCCTCCACCTAGCACCAACGCCTTCTGCGTAACCGGGATCATTCGTCTTTTCAGTGGCTTCAACAGTCTTGCTTTTGCAACCGCTATATCTATGAGATTCTTAGCCTTCGCTGTAGCTCTCTCTTTTTGATTCATGTGTACCCAAGAGCACTGTTCGCGGACGTTACAGAACTCAAAAAGATATGGGTTCAAACCGGCTTCCTTCAATGTGTTTTGGAAGAGGTGTTCGTGAGTTCTGGGGGTGCACGATGCAACTACAATTCTGTTCAAGTCCTTTTCTTCTATCACCTCTTTTATTCTCTCTAGAGTTTCTTGGGAGCATGTGTAGAGGTTTTCTTCACAGTGAATAACATTGTCCAGTGTGCCAACATATTTGACCACTTCGGGTACATTTATGACACCCCCAATGTTGATGCCGCAGTTACAGACAAACACACCAACCCGAGGTTCTTCCTCAATCTGGCGTTCTTCCGGAAATTCCTTTTCGATGGTCAACTGGTTCTTAGCAGATGAAAGTAGGGCCTTAGCCTTAGCAGCGGCTCCACATGCCTGTGCTACACAATCTGGTATGTCTTTTGGACCTTGAGCTGTTCCACAAACGTATACACCTTCTATATTGGTCTCCAGTGGCTTGTTAAGTCTTGTTTTGACGTAACCATATTCATTCAGCTCTAGATTCAACATTTTCGCTAATTTTTCCAGCGATTTTGGTGGCTTCAACCCAACTGAAAGGACCACAAGATCAAGGTCTATAGTCTTGAATTCGTTGTCTTTCGGGTCCTCATAGTAGATTGTGAGAAGATCACTGTTTACGTTTCCTTTCACCTCAACATCTTTGCACCTGATGTATTTGATATTATATTCATCCTCAGCTCTTTTTGTAAACTCCTCAAACCCTTTTCCATAAGCTCTCAAATCTATGAAAAATATGTGCACGTCTAGTTCTGGGTCGTGTTCTTTTGCGACTATGGCTTCTTTTGTCGCGTACATGCAGCAGACGGCGGAGCACAATTCTCTGCCTATGCTGCGGTCTCTCGACCCAACACACTGAATAAACCCAATCTTCTTTGGTTTTGTCCCGTCTGAAGGCTTGATTATAGATCCCTTTGTGGGTCCACTTGCGCTCAGAAACCTCTCAAATTCCGTAGATGTAACTACATTCTCGTGCTTGTAGTTCAATACGGCTTCAAGTGCTGGATCATAAGGTTCTGCGCCAGTAGAAACGATAATGCCCCCAACCTTCAAACTCACATTTTCATCTTTTTGGGCAAAGTTCACGGCCTTGGCTTCACAAATCTTCTCGCATATCCGACAAACATCTTTGGTGAAGTAAAGACAGTGTTTCTTATCGATTAAGGCGACAAGAGGGACCGCTTGAGGGAGAGGAACCCTTATGCTCTTAGTAAGACCGATGTTCTCATTCATCACATCTGGAATTTTTACTGGACATTTCGAAGAACATGTTCCACACCCTGTACACCTTTGCTCGTCCACAAACCTCGCTTTCTTACGCAACTCGATTTCGAAATCTCCTGCCTTCCCGGTAATAGACAGCAATTCACAGTATGTGAGCAACTCTATGTTTGGATGCCGCGAAACCTCGGCCAATTTGGGAGCCAGAATGCAGATGGCGCAATCATTTGTTGGAAACGTTTTGTCAAGCTGGAGCATCCTTCCCCCAATGGTGGGGCTGTCCTCAATGAGGTACACTTTAAAACCTGACTCTGCAAGTTCGAGAGATGCATATATCCCTGATATTCCCCCACCGATTATAGCAACAGCTCCCACAAGTCCCACGAGTGTCACCAATTTTGATTTACTTGACGAAGTCAATTACTGAGTTCGTGGGAATCATGTTTTTGTGAAGACCAAGCTCCTTTGGAGGGATGCCGAACGAAAGCCCCATGAGTTGGGTAAAATAGAGGATGGGAATTTCGCGTTTGCTATCCATTTTTGCCATGATCTTATTTTGTAAGGTTTCAAGTGCCATATGGCAAAGGGGGCACGTAACGATGATACACTGTGCTCCACGTTCCTCTGCCTCAACGACGATCTCTTTTGTTAACTCAAACGCCATGTTCTGGTGTGTCATGAGTAAGCCGCCGCCGCAACATTTTGTTTTGCCAAAGAACTCGAGGGGGTCTCCACCTAGGTTTGAGACGAGCTTATCGAGTGACTCTGGGTCATCTGGGTCATCAAAATTAAGGATTTTGGATGGCCTAACTATTAGACAACCGTAATAAGAAACAGTTTTTAACCCTTTGAGCGGTCTTTGTACATGCTCCTTTACTTTCTCCAAACCTATATCGTTCAAAATCAAATCTAGAAGATGCTTTATTTCGATTTCACGAAAATCATAATTCAAAAGCTGATTTATCTTGTTCTTGAGCTCTCCGTTCCTAGAAAGCCTCCACTGAACCTTAACAAGATTGTTCAAACACGCATTGCATGTTACTACCAGCTTGTCTGACTCTTCGGATGCAATTTTCAAATTTCTTGCTGGTAAAGCCAACGAAAGCAATGGGTTCAGCGAACTAACCTCTAGTGCACCGCAACAATTCCAATCTTGAATTTCTACAAGGTCTACTCCAAGTCTCTGGCAAACTGCGTTTGTGGATGATTGGTACTCTTTTGCAGAAGATTCAAGTGAGCACCCTGGATAATAAGAAATCTCCACTTCACACCACCTGAGTTTCTGCATATAGCCTTTCTATTTCCTTGAGACCTTTGATTTTACTCGGAAACAGGCTCAATTTTCGTTTTCGTGCCATCTTCAGTCCCAAGGGAAAATATGATAGCGTAAATTTCAGGTTCTTTCGTTTCAACATGTATCTCATAATCAGAGCCGTCTCAAATACGCGCCCATAATGCTTTATGCTATCTGCGAAGGTTGAGTCAAACAAAAACTTTGGGCCTTTGATCTGGATGTTCCCTTTTTCTGATTCTTTCACTGCAAGAATCTTTAATGCCTCAACGACCTCAGCAAACTTCACATTCTGAGGACATCGTTCGTAGCAGGTATGGCAGTGGACGCATTTCCAGATGGTCTCACTGGAGAGTAGCTCGTTCTTCATCCCGTATAGAATCATTCTAATTATCTTTCTTGGGTTATAGTCATCGTCGATTCTCCTCACGGGACATGAAACGGCACAAATACCACAGTGAAAGCATTGCTTTACATTTTCACCCCCTGGTTGATTGGAAACCTCATATTTAAAATACGGATCGAGATCACCAAAATCAATTACCTGTTCTTTCTCCATCCCAAACCACTCGAAGTCTATCAGAGATTTCTATCAAAGAAATAATATTATTTATACATTTTGCAATTGCGCGCGCTGCCTCTTACCTTCAAGACCCATTGGCCTCACCCTTTGTTCGCGGTTGGCTCCCAGAAAGCTAAGATTCAGTTAGGCAGAAGGAGCAGCCTTCGACCTCAATCAGCGGGTCCGAACGCTTGCAGAGTTCGCACATCATTCCCTTTTGTCATATAATTGTGCAGGCGCTACGGAAGGCTTTCAGAATCTCACATCGGGAGGCTTTTCCATTCGCTAGCGAAGTTGCGATCTTCTTATTATGCGCTGAATCTCCCTCTCATCCTCAATGGCTAGAACACTGCCTCGCACGTGTCGAGGGTATTTATAGATTGTGTAAGTGGTAACTCATGTTTTCAATTTTGTGTAAGAGAGAAAGATTTAAATTGAGAGGTCAATTACAAATTATGTAATACGAAATACGCAAATGAGAGAGCACAAACATGTGCGTAGGACAGAGGTTAAGGAGGTGAGTGAAATGAAAAGGAAAGGAGAAGAGGAAATCCACCTGGACAAGGCGTTGGCTGGTGTGCGCCCAATTGAGATGAAAGAAATAAAGCCACGAAGAAAAGTCTCTTTGAAAGGAAGAGTGCTTCGATTAATGGGGATGAATGGAGGCTTTGAGGAGCTTTCAAGCGATCAAAAACAAATGGGCCACGCCGGTAATTCAGAGAACAACTATTACAAATATCAGAGGGAAGTGGAAACTACTTTGTTGGAAGCAGAACGCAAAAAAGCTGAGGCATTGATGGAATGGCAAAAACGTCTCTTCACTTGCTAAAAAACCCCTAATCCTCTTTTTGTGTTAAGCAATGGTGTCCGCAGGCGCATTGAAATCAATGAACCTAGGAACAGGGCGCGCGCGCCGCGCTAAAATATATATGGCAGAAACATGCATACATAGAACGACGATGAGCACAGAGGGAGATTGCGATGAACAAGGAACTGAAGTTGATTCTAGTTGGCATTTCGACATTAATCTTCGTTGGGGCCTTTTTCAGCGTCACGAATATCTATTCATACCCACAAGGAATAGATAACAAATCTGATGGATGCGGGGGGTGTCATGGCGGCAGCCCTAGCAGTGGAACAAGCGTCACCATCAACGGGCTACCTGGGATGTACGAACCTAGTAAAGACTACTCGCTGACTGTCACGGTGACAAGCACCGACGTGCCTGGAAACGATGGTGGCTTCGACCTCTCAGTAACTGCCGGGACGCTGGTAGTTACAAATGGTACGAACACCCAGTTAATGAGCGGAGAACTTACCCACACAGATGCTGGATGGCATCAAAGAAGCTGGGCTTTCAACTGGACTGCACCGACAGGAGGTGATGTTACCTTTAACGTTGCCGGATTAGCTGCAGACGGTGGTGGCGACGCTGGCGGTGACGCGTGGGCCACGTATAACTTCACAATATCTATCATCCCTGAGTTTCCCGGCCTCACACTTTTCCTAGTGCTAGCAGCAGTCACAGTGTTTGTTCTCTTCTTCACTAGAAGAAGGTCTGCTGGGTAACAGTGACAAGAAGACACTCTAAGCGCGCGCACATTGTCGCAAGCAACCTAGTATGACACTTTGATTTTGACATGTTCTGCAGCTATGATCACGAGCCCTTTTCAAGGCAACGGGAGTTTCAATAGCTTTGCCCGTGCGCACTCGTGTTCCTTTTTGTGCACAGTGGTTGTCTTCAGGGAGTTACAGGCCGGTTATGTAACCTGTAATCACATATGCTGTGCACAGCAGTAGACCAGTCAACAGGTGTATCAGAACTGTAGCTGCATTCGCTGGAATAAGCTTGGATGGATCTTCATAATTCCTTCTGGCGACAAATACAGCTCTTATGGCCATGGGAGCCGTCAGAAATGAAAGCAACGTGACCACTGGCATCAGCGACAAAGAGACTCCTAACATTATCACAGCGTATGTGGAAAACATAAGTATGCCATAAATGTCTGCAGCCCTTTTTCTTCCAATCCTAGTTACGAGCGTCCTTTTTCCCGCTTTAGCATCTGCATAATAGTCTGGAATCTCGTTTATCCAAAGCACTTCTAGAATCAACATCCCTAGAGGAATGGATGCTATTATTGGTTCTAATGCAATGGTCTGTGTTTGTACGTAATAACTCCCTATAACTGCGAGTGGCCCGCAATTTAGACCTACAATAAACTCCCCAACGCCTCGAGTGGCTAATTGAGTCGTGTAGAAATACCCTGAAAAGACGCCTGTAAGACCAAGAACGACAATAACCCATCCCCGAGTTACAGCAAGGAATACCCCAATGAGGCCGGCAAAAATAAAGGAAACCAGAGATGCTATGTAAACCTCTCTCGGGTTCAGAACACCCTTGGGAAGCAAGCCACTTCCCCCACTGAATGGCGAGCTGAAATCTGTATTGATCGAATCGCATCCGCTCTTATAGTCAAAATAATCGTTTGCAAGATTTGTTCCAGCATTTATACACACCGCACCTATCAGACTTAGCACAAAATATGTTGGGCTGAAGGCTCTAGTGGATAACCAAGCCACCGCCGTGCCGAGAAACACAGGAATAAAAACCGCAGTAAAGAAGGGGGCTCTTAACGCCCTAATCCATACAAGAATTCTAACTGCCTTCTTTTCAGAGTTCTCTGACAGTTTCTTTCCCTCTTAAATATCATGCTTCACATCTAGTGTGTTGGATCAAGACATATAAAGTGTTGTTTGGCAAACGAGAACTTCCAATAAAATGCGCGCGCACCTGGTTTTTTGCAAAAGCTCTCGAGAAAAAAGAAGCTCAAAACGGGGTAGTCTTATTACGGTAGTAAATTAATAATGACAATAGGGAGTCTTCTAAACTGACTGTTCTGCACAGACAAACAGAGTTTAACGACGCACCGCTCAGGCCCTACGGCGGCACCAAACGAGCTGTCAACAACTACTACGGTGACGAGCGCGCGCGCTGAAACTTCCAATTCACCCATTTCGGAACAGATCCAATCTCTCAATGTTTGTGGGGTTATCTCACTTCCAATTCTCTTGTTGATTTCGGTGTATCTTCTCCTGAGGTAAACCTCTGTTACTGGAAATACGCGTGCGCCCGGACCCGAAATGACAACTATAAACCTCGGGTCAAAGGGTTTTCTCTGCTTGCGCTTGGATAGCTCTTCTCAATGCATTGATTACGTTTTTGGTTCCCATGGCAATCACGTATGGGCCTAGTCGTGGGCCTTCAGGCACTCCCAAAAGAATAGCATAAAGAGCCTTGAAGAGCTTTCTAGGAGGAACTTCATGCTTCCTTGAGACGTCGAAGATGGCGCTTTGTATCTTGTTTTGGTCCCTTTCCTCTTGGAGGACTTGAATCAGTTCTTCGACAGCCGCCGTTTCTTGACTGCTCAATTTTACGGATTTTTCTTTGATTTCAATGAAGTCTCTCACCCAATTTAACGCGAATTCAATTCTCTGTTTCAACCTCTCCGGAGTTTCATCTTTTACGTATCCATATTCTCGGAGTTTCTCTGTGATATATTCTGTTTCAGCATCTTTTGGAGCAACCTTGGCGAGATATGTGAGTAGATTGTAGGACACATGAATTGTAGGTTCGGTTGGCGGTTTCAATGACCAGCAGTATTCATAAAGACCTGTGATTTTAGCTAGTTCTTTTTCATCGGCGATAGGTTTTTCTCCAAAGTAGATGCTCTCAAGTTCGTCCAGTTCGTCCACGTATTGAGGTATGTCAGTAGCAGAGACAGCCCGGGTTCCCACAAAACGTTTCAGAGTAAGCAGAACCAACGACTGGGGTGACCCATATCGGAACCACACTTGAGGGGTGAACACGTTTCCCACAGACATGGAAATTCTCCTTCCACTCTTGTCTAGAAACATTTCGTACTGGGCATGCATGGGCGGCTCATAACCCAGAATCTCTCGGCTGATTCGGTCGTTTACTCTGACAGAATCAGCGATGTCTTTTCCGTATGCTTCAAAGCGTATGTCTAAGGCTTTCCATCGAGCGGCGAATTCAGCTTTCCAGCTGAGTTTTCCTTCTCCTTTTCTGTAGTCAACTTCGTCTTGGTGTCCACATCCTTTGAGCCATTTTCCCTTTATTTCCATTCCTTTGCAGGTGTAGAGGACTTTATTTTCTTTTGGAAGAAACTCGTAGGCCTTTGTCGTGTAAATGCGACCGCAGTTGGAACACACCGGAAAATATGGAAGGGCTTCCTCGTATTTCTCTTGTCCAACTTCTTCTCGAATAATCTGACCTACTCGCTTAGCGTTTATTAGCAATGTTTTGATTTCCTCATTTAGGATGCCGTCTCTGTAGACTTCTGTTCCCGAGAATAATCTATATTCAATTCTACACTTGTCAAAAGCTTCTTGAAGAAGCCCTATCACATGGGCTCCGAAACTCTTATGGCACTTATACGGATCCGGAACGGAAGTAACTGGAAAACCCAAATACTTCTGCAACCAACGTGGAAATCCAGCAGGGACCCTTCTCAGTCCGTCTTTGTCATCCGAAAAGGCGATTAGTTCCGAACGGAATCCTTGTTCTTGAACAGCCAATGTCACCGCATATGATCTTGCACCGTCTGAGAAACTGCCAATGTGGGGAAGACCCGAAGCGCCAATTCCCATCTCAGTCCTGATCAAGTCGAGGCTTCTACCTAGCTTTCGCTCCCTCTCTATGATCTCAACGGCGGTTTTATCGTACCAAGTGCCACGCCCAATGATCTCATCAGTCATGAACGGAAGTTTCCTTCGACTGTCTAAGTTAATAGTCCATGTAGTTTAATAAAAATCGTGTCACTTGTCTATTTGGAAATCTATGGAGCATGGGTTCGCTTAAACCTAACTCTCTTCCAAATTAAGGATGCGCGCGCATCGTATTCCACGGTTGTATGGGGGCAGACGCGAACTATTGGTCTCAGATGTGGTTATTGGAGCGAATTCAAACCCAAGATCTCTCTTGTCTGAAGTAAAACTTGAATAGGGAGCCTATTCTTCCAACACAAATTTAAACGTTAGATTCGCTACAGCTGCAACAGATACAAGGAAGGCAATGAGCAATCTTAATTCTGACATAACATCAACTGCGGCGACACTGTTCAAAATCTTGACAGTGGCCAGAACCGACGGAACAAGCACCGGCACACAAACGGGAAAAAGCAGAAAGGATAGAAGGAGGGTTTTTCCCTCTGAAAACATGACGAGACCAGAAACAAACGATCCAGCAATTGAAAGGTCAATAATCCCCAGTAGGAAGACAAGCAGAAAATCCAACAATCTCGCAGGTATTCTAAGGTTTAGGAATACAAAGGAGAAGGGAAGCATTACACATTCCACAAGGAGAAGCAGCACCGTGGCATACAGGGTTTTTCCAAAGAGTATTGATGCGGGTGAGCATGGAAGGGTTTTGAGGCCTCCAAGGGTTCCTCGATCCATCTCCCTAGTGAACGATGTTGTGAAGGTCAAAACGCTGGTGAAGAAAAGTATAATCCACAAAGCTGCTGAGGTCACCTCTGGACTAGCGGCTATAGCACCACCCCAAGCAAAACTGCAAATGAGAATCGAACTCACTGAGAAGGTGAGAATGGACAGAATTTCATAAGCTCTCTTAAACTCTACCTTAAGATCCTTCGCAGCTATCCCAATCGAGGCTGAGAAAAATCCCATGGGTGTCACCCAGAGAAGGTGTCCTGAATTAGGTTTCCTTTATCAAAAAGAAGACTTCTTCTGCAAAGTTGTTCTGCCCAGTTTCTCGAATGAGATGACACTAACAGAGTTTTTCCCTGTAGGGTTTTGAAGTTGTCCACAAGGAAGTTTCGAGTCTCTTCATCCAATCCGGCGAAAAGTTCGTCAAGCAGAATTAAGTCAGGGTTGTGAATTAACGCTCTGGCTATGTCTGCCCTTTTCCTCAAGCCAAAAGACAGCTGCTTCACAGGAACATCACGCCAACTTTTCAGATTCAAGAATTCGATCATTTTGCTAATGTCGTCTTGGTCCACGGAGAAAAATCTTCCATAAAAACGTAGATTTTCTTCAACATTTAGTTCGTCGTACAGGAAACTTTCATGAGCTACGAAGCCTATCCGCTTTCTTACGTTCTCACCTTTTTCAAATGCATTCTGCTCGAAAATCTTTACGATCCCAGAAGACGGGAGAACATGTGTAGCAAGGATTTTCATTAACGTTGACTTTCCCGCTCCATTGGGACCCAAAACAGCGACAGATTCGCCTCCATGTATCTTTATTGAAAATGGCTTTAGAGCCCAGATATAACCGTATTTTTTGGAAACGTTGACAGTTTCGACAGAAACGCTCATTGTATCGTCCTCCTCTGCTTTCTGATTCAACACGGACTCGTATTACTTTCTTTTCCATGCCATGGATACCACTGTGGCAACGATTGCGCCAGACCCCAACAGAATGGCTGCTAGAAAAATGGGATCAGTAAGCAGGGATTTTCCTTCTCCCTCATACTTTGATGGGCACTTTACTAGCATATCGCGCCCCTCTATGGTGCTTGGGGAAACGAGCTTTCCAACTACAACAACCTGTCCGCCTGGCTGGAAATTCTGAGGTGGCCTCGGGGTTCCTGTATAATTCACTGTGATAACAGATTCCTCATCAATTAGGTTGAAAACCATGAAGGCGTCTTCATACTTGACAGATCCGTTGGCAACGTTTCCCAACACCTGAATTTCCGCTCTATTGTCGTATGTAGCGCTGTTTTCCACCACCTGAGACACCGTCAAGTAAGGGTTCATGTATGTGGAAAAGGCGTCATAAGCAAGCGCCCCGCTGAGGACTATGAGAACTATAACGATGATGTAGGTGTACTTGCTCTTGATCTCAATTGCCTCCCTTTTCCACGCTCGCGAGCTTTTTCCTAAGAGCGGCTAGTTGTCTGCTTAGCCAGAGGAAGACGAGGAAAATGCATCCCCAGTAAAAAGCTGAAACGAGGAAAACCTCAAACTCCAACTTGTCATTCCTCTTTTTCATAGGTCAAAGCATTAATTCTCGTTTGAAGAGATCGGACATCATACGTCATTCTCAGTAGATATATGTAAACGAGAGAACTCGCGATGAGATTTAAGAATAGCGTTTCCATCATCGGTGGGGTTATCGACAATCCCGACTGGATTCCTCCGGTTACCGGAAGAGGATGAAGCGACTGCCAAAGTCTGATGGACAGATAACTTAGTGGGATCGTAGAGAAGGCTAGAATATTGTACACCGCGCTGGTTAACGCCCGCTTTTCCACATTTCCAATGGAGAGTCGCAAGGAGATGTAGCCCATGTAGGCTATCCACAAGACAAGCGTGGTTGTTTCCCGTGGATCCCAATTCCAATACACTCCCCACGCGGCATTTGCCCAGATTGAACCCGTTATTAAGGCTACGACTCCGTACACAAGTCCAAACATGGCTGAAACTTCTGCCAGTGTGTCGTACAGGGCCTTTCTTTTAGCCAGAAACAATATGCTTGCCAGCAACGATATGCCTAGTGTGAGATAACAGACCCAAGCAGTTGGCGTGTGGATGTAGAAGATTCGATAAAGGTCTCCCATAGTCTTCTCTGAAGGGGCGGCAACGTAAGCAGCATAAGACGCAACAATGTTTACGATTACAGTAATAGAAAGGTACATATAACTCCGAAGCTTCACTAGCCTCTCCTCACAGAGATATTCCAATCATACATATAAAAAATATATATAAAAAAGTTAAGAAGCACGTGTTGGATTGCAGAGCGATCGATCGTTGGCGGGATGTGGGATGGAAACTGAAGAACTCTTTCTGATCTTTGCTTGTCTTCTGCTGTTTTTCGACTTGATTCAATTGTCGAAGGCTAAGCCCCGCGGGAGGAAAAGACTTGAATACGGATTCTACGCGGCAGTTCTGGCCTGCGGACTGATTGCGGCCTCGTATTTTATGTTTCTACAAGCATTCTTGAATGACGATTTTGCATTCAGAGCTGTCTACTCGTACAGTTCCTCGGGATTACCTGCCTCATATAAGGTCTATGCCACTTGGGCTGGAATGAGCGGTTCGATGCTCTTCCTAACGTTTCTCATAGCCATTGTATATTTCGTCTATCGATATAAAACGTACGAGAATGGGAGCCACCTTCGCCTGACAGTATACCGAATACTCGATTTCATCCTTGTCTTTTTCCTCCTCCTCACCTTGATGAACAGTCCGTTTGAACGGTTAACAGGGACGCCGATGGACGGGGGCGGTCTGAATCCACTGTTGCAGACTTTCTGGATGTTCATTCATCCACCCATAGTTTTCTCAGGCTACGTATGTGTCATTCTCGCATTTGCGCTTGTTCTGGCAACCATGAGAACTGGGGAAAAAGGAGAAAATAGACTGCTCAAACTTCTTCTCCAAGCTGCATGGTTGCTTTTAACTCTCGGAAACGCCATCGGAGGTCTGTGGGCCTATGAAGTGTTGGGATGGGGCGGGTACTGGGCGTGGGACCCTGTTGAAACTGCTTCGCTTTTGCCATGGTTGGCTCTCACAGCGTATTTTCACCTAGGTCCCTTATCCAAGAAGGAAAAGAGCCTGACGAAAGAACTCATGCTCCTGTTAACTTTTGCAGCAGTGATCTTCACCACTGCTTTGACGCGAGGGGGATTGGCTGTATCTGTTCATGCTTTCGGAGCCTCGCCCATCGGGCCAGTTCTCCTCCTTCTGGCCCTTGGCATGATAGCTTACTTCTTCTATCTTAAAAAAGGAATCAAGAAGCCACTCTTCTCGATGCAAGTTGAAAAATCATCACTTTACTCGCTGTCTTTTTTCACAGGATACTGGTCTCTAATGCTCATTTTCCTTGTATGTTTTTGGGGACTGGTCTTCCCAATAATCGGAGGAACATTTCTAGAGAATCCCATGTCCACTGGCATAGACTTCTATAATAATTGGAATTTTCCCTTTGTGATGGCCTTTGTTGCGGCGTTGATTGGTTGTAGCATGTATGAGAAGATAGGTTTTAGAAAGTTCGCCCTACTTGTGGTGGGTGCGTTGGGCGCTGGAGTCGTCCTAGTTCCGGTTCAGTGGCCAACGCCGAACTTGTTGGCGAATCTGGGTCTTCCACTTTTGATAGTTGCGCTCTTGGCAGTCGTATATAGGCTTGTTCGAGTTTTGGCAAGGAGGGAGAAGTCGCTTCGACTGTTCGGAAGAAGTCTTCTCCACTTTGCTATCATAGTTACTTTGATTGGCGTTTTCGTAAGTTCCACAACTAAACTTGTAAGCGGTGAGATTTTGGCTATCCCCAACACAACCATAAGGACACTAGGGTTGAGGATAGAGTTGAAGAACTTCACCGTTTACACTGGCACCGGAAACGTTCACTCCACACAATTGGGACGATGCGTTCCAGAATATTCGGCCTTGAGAATGGATGTCGAGATTGAGCACGGGGGAAGTATTTATCATAGAGCCCTTTGGATCCGTTTTTACACCCTTTACGGCGTCGCGCATACGCCGTTAATCATCACCACTTGGACGGGAGATCTTTACATCAATATGCTCCACACGGAATCAATGCACAACGCGTTGATGCAAGCTCTTATGGGCGTGGAAGTTTCACCCGACGATCTGATAGTTACCGTGGAGAGAATCCCCATGGTCTATCTCGTGTGGGCAGGGGTGATCTTGCTTACCATCGGGATGGCCATTCCATTAGTCAAAGAACTTGTGAGACCAGTCCGCAAAAAAACAGGTACTGATTGACATCCGCTAACGCCTCTTGCCATTCAGAAGCGCGCGCATGAAATTAGCTCGCGCGCGCCATAATAAGTAAGTTTTATATATTAAAAATAGGAATAAAAGCATCTATTTCAGCTTGGGGAAGGAAGATGAAGAAAGGCAAGAAGACCGAGCTATTTTTGTTTCTACTAGTGGTTTTTCTCGGAACTACGCTATCAGCCTCAAGATACAAGACATCGGCTGTTAATGGAAACCCGGAATACGTAGGTGCTGAACAATGTGGCAGTTGTCACGTTGACGAGTATGAAGGTTGGAATCAGACCAACCACGCCTATGCGGTTGGGCTCATCCAGAACGCGTCAGGTAACTTCTTCAGTATTGGCTCGACCAGCAATCGAGCAGGAATCCCCAGTCGAGTGTATAATGAAACTAGCTTTAGGGCTTCATGCCGGGACTGCCATGTCACAGGGGGAAATAATTTTGATCCATTAGGAGCAGCCAATCAGACATGGCCCGAGTGGGATACTGATCCAGCGAAATTCTTGAACATCCAGTGTGAAGTATGCCATGGAGCAGGTATGGAGCAGCCTTGGGGCGAAGCATCAATGATTATCAATTACTCCGCAACACTTTGTGAACTATGTCATCAACCCGGATCTTCCCACGACAATTCATACTGGCAAAGTGCACACGCTGAGAGTTTAGCTGATCTTTTGGCTTCTGATCATGCCGCGGACTACTGCCTCAGCTGTATGTCCACCCAAGGCGCCTTAGGACTGGACGTTTCCTTAAACACTACCAATCTAGAGAGTATTTCATGCGTCGCTTGTCATGACCCCCATAGTCATACATACGAAGCTCAACTAAGATACGAAGACTCAACTGAGCTGTGTGGCCAGTGTCACTCTCAGGCTGAGCTCTTCGAGGACAGTGCACACTCTAGGGCAGGATGGGAGTGTACAAGCTGTCATGGCCAGGGCACGCATTTTGCACATGGGCACGTCAGCGATTTGGTCAACCACACTTGGGGGGTATACGGAATGTACTATCCGTATAACCAAACAATTGGGGAAGAACCCATTGTATGTTCGACCTGCCACACTCAATCTTGGGCTACGTCACAACTCGGGGTGATTCAGGGGTTGACAACAGAACTCGTCACCAACGTTACACGAGCTATCGACGACGCAAGAGTCAGTATCACTACTGCAAACCAAACAAGCGGGGTTGACCAAACAAAAATCGACGAATCACTTGCCATGATTGAAACAGCGGAGGATTACGTCAGCGACGTGGAAAGGGATCACAGCGAAGGGTTCCACGATCCAGAACAAACTTTCGCAATTCTCAGCGCAGCGGCACATCTAGCAAGTGAAGCAGAGTCTAGGGCGCTGGAAGCCAGAGCTGCTGCTTTAGCCAGCGAAGCAGCAGGCCTTGAAGGTCAGGTTACGAGTCTTCAAAACCAAGTTACATCTCTTCAAAACCAAGCAGACACTCTCCAAGGAGACATCGACACTCTAGAAGTCAAAATTGATGACCTAGAATCAGCGGCTACAACGGGCCCGTATCTATTCGGAGGAATAGGATTGGCAATAGGCTTCATTGTCGGCGCGGCAATAGTATTCTTGGTTCGGCGAGGGAAACCGTAAGCTTTTATCATATTTCCTTCTTTATCATTACTAAAATGCCTGGTGAAGAATTCGGGTGAAGAATTCGGATGATGGCGAGAAGAGGACTAATGGCCCTTGGGATTCTGCTGGCAGTAAGCATAACATTAGTTGTGACAATACCCTTATACGCGACACCAGACCGCGAGGACAATTGCTTGACATGCCATATAAGCGGCGAGATTACAGTTACATCCCCAAACGCTACAGCCTTGGAAGCCAATGCATCGCAGTCCTTTAGAATGGAAATTAGTGCAGAAGGCGACGCTGAGGGCCTGACAATAAAATGGCCTTCGACAATCAATCCGCTCTTTGCCTTCGTTCCCTCTAAAGTCACGGACGATGGACCTAATGACATTGACCCAACGAAAAACAATGTGAAGGGCAACTTCGAGATAACCGCACCCGCAACCCCCGGAGTATACACAATACAAGTTTTTGCCGCAGATAGCGCGATTAAAGGTGGGGCACTAACCTTTCAGGTGACCGTTACACCTCCTGAAGGACCAGACATGATAAATCTGTTGCCCACCGTATATTTTCTCCATTCCAGACGCGGCATGACGATGGAGTTTGAAGATCGATCTTGGGACCCGGATGGCAACATTACCTCGTGGCACTGGAACTTTGGAGACAACACCAACTCAACAGAACAGAACCCAACCCACACATTCGCAGAATCCGGCACATACACAGTAACCCTCACCGTAACCGACGACCAAGAAGGCAGCAGCACCCAATCTCAAACATTCACCGTACCATCAAAAGAAGAACTTCTACAGCTCTGGACAATACAAGTCTTCGTCGGATCTGCAATGATAATTCTCACCACACTCTTTGCCGTGGGGATCCACACACGCGCTTCAAAGGGAGGAAAAAAGTTGAATAGAACGGGAAAGACGAGGTTCAGTGAAGTTAACGTTTACAGTTACTCTCCGAGGTTATGAGAATGGTTGATCTTGGAGCCGTACATTCGATGCTGATTGAAATGCATGGGGGCATGCTTACCTTGGCAGCTATCTGTATTCTTGCGATGGTTGTAACGAAATTCCATCGAAGAATGCGGAGAACAAGCGAAAGATATGGCATTTTCTGGCCGTTAGATTCATTTATCGAGAAACTGGCTCGATACACTGAGCCTACGGCTTATCTAGCAGGAATAGGCGGAGTTGTCGGCCTTGTAGTCTCAGCAATTATCGGTTTCTATGTTTGGCCTGCCGAGGCCCTCACAAGCTCGTCCCTAGGATTAACCAAAGTCATGTTCTCCATCTTCGCTACAGAACTTTGGATCCTGTTCGTCGTCATTAGATCGAAATATGGAGACAACTTATGGGAAAGTGGCAGATTAGCCTCCGTATACGTGTGCACAGGATTTGCCGGCTTCTTCTTCATGGTTTTAACGGGAAGCTTTGGAGGGCACATGGCCGGTAAAGGAAGTGTGCTTGATCCAGTTTATGAGTTACTTGGCGTAAATCCAGACGCTTTTTGGATCATCGGGTTTGATATGGTGCCTGTACTAATCGCCGTTGCATTCATCGAGATAGTCATCGCTTTCACTATTTTCCTACGCCTTCGATGAAAACGAGAATTTAGCCAAGGACGCGCACGGTGACAAGACGTGGGAATTTTTGGAACTCGAGCATCCTTGTATTCAGATGTTGGTCTAATTCTAGAGATAATGACTACATTGCTCTTCACAATTGGGTATTTCTATGAAAAGAAAAGGGGAAAACACTGCATCATAATGGGGGCTGCTGTGACAACAAACGTTGCTTTTGTGATCAGTTATATGGTGAGTAGGCTTCTCCGGAGTGAGGTCCCGCTCCCTCCATCACAATTTGCTGCGCTCTATCGAAGCATTGTTATCCTCCACAGCGTACTTTCAGTGTTGGTCCTTATCCTAGCAATTTCTCAAGCATTCCTTGCGTACCGATGGCGGAAAAAGAACAATGATATCATTGGGTTAGGGAGAACAAGGCCCACACATAGAAAATTGGGGCTCACAACCCTGATTCTGTGGTACATCAGTTTCGCAAGCGGCGTAATCATATACGCAGTTTTATACGTCCTATAGCGTGCGCATTTAGGAGGCGTGAATATTAAAGATGACTAAAGCGGGCGACCGGGCTAAATGTCCAAAATGCAGGAGGGAAGCCCGTGTTGTATGGGTTTCGCAGGACGGGAAGACCGTAGCGATCAGATGCATGGGATATCACAGTCAGTTAAGTCTCCCTCCTACAAGGTTCAGAAGAAATACTCACACGAAGCGCGCGCGCGAGACGAAGGGAATGGTTTTCTTAACTTAAGTAAGACAATGCATCGCATGCACGGAAAAAATGAGTAGGAAAAGGCTGTATTATCACATACGCTTTCTTGCTGAGAGCAGTAGAAGAAGGTGGAACCTATGAAGGAAACTGACACGCAAGACAAAGTCATATCAATGTTGAGTGAGTTTGCGGGAGACAGCGTGCCATTTACAGTTATGTTCGCAATAAGCGTCGCCATGACCCTTACAAGTCAATCGAGTTATTTTCGCTTTCCCATCGATAGCACCAGTGACTCCTTCATGGAACGCGTTGTGGAGGACATCACACATCGTTTCTGGCATTTTGACAGCAAGTTCCTGAAATAGACAGTTGTGTACACGATACATAATCAGGTTCTTACTGGTCTCCACGATTTCTGGCTCTGCCCCGGCTTCTTCGAGATATCCTTTGATGAAGAAGTTTCTAAAGGTTTCAGGAGACCATTCTTTAATGTCATGTCTGGATTCGATTTCTCTTATTACGCTTTCACCCATGTTCTTTCCAACTCCTCTCAAGAGCTCATTAGCTCTTTTCGATCCAATCAACAATTGAAGAGTTCTTATCATGAAGTTAGATAGAGTTAGATAACGGCGTTTCGGATACCCCACTATTGTGGACTCTTTGGCAATCCGGTAATAAGCTCTTGGTCTTCCCACAGTTCCTTCTCTTTTCTCATAGCTTTCTATGAACCCAGTGTCTTCCAATGACTGCAAATGATGTCGTACAGTAATTGGTCTCAGATTCACTAGCCTTGCTATTTCCTCAATACCCATAGGCTTTTTATAGAGTAATTTTAGGATTTCAAGTCTTGATGTACTGGATAGCGCTTCATAGGCCTTTCTTTCACTCATTTTATTCACTCCAGTTGTCTATGCGCATGCGCTTCTAGTTCTGGAATGCTAACATTCCCTTGCCTTGCCAAAGATAATTTCAAAGTCCGCGACTCCTCAGCCATTCGGCCTTTACTTGGCTTCTTCTTTGATCCTAGTGCGCGCGCGCACGCATATTCTATTTTATCATCAAGCCTCACGTCAGCGTTCTTCGAGATAAGGTTTGAAAGTCCAGATTCTATGGACTGTCCCGTGCTTTCTATGTATGACCGAAACATCCTTTCATTGGATTTAGCATAAGTCCTACTACCTGGCATGTCAATGTCCTTCGAAGGTGAGTAGTGTAGAGGACTATTAGAGACTATAAATCTTTTTGTTCAGTCTGATAAATATTATATTAATGACTCTATCTGAGAAGTTAAGAAAAAGTATCACTACCGACTGGAGTCACGGGGATGCCCTAGAAAGAAATACGGATTCGTGCTTCAGCCTCAGCCTTGGATGAAGACATTTCCTTTAATGTTTTGAAGCAACTCCATCGGCGAACACTCATGGTATTCAATGCGTTCTCTTCCGCAGATCTCTTTGATTTTTCCCAAGATCTTTTCATCCAACCTTTTGATAGACTGTTGTTTCGGCCCCTCTATTTCTACAGCCACACCAATTGGGAAATATCCGCAACACGTAACCTGATCTTTGTAGACATTTACCGTATAGTTCTCGGGAATTCCAGCCTCTACTAGGAAAGATTTGATCTCGTTAACAAACCGGTTGAGATCGTCGTTGTTCACCCCCGCCAAGTGACACGATCTATGGCTCATCAGGGACACGCTTCACAGATCTCCGGATAGTTATGTGGACTCCCTTTTTTATATATTTTTTGATAAAAATGAATTATTTTGATCCCAAACACGCGTGATCGCTTTTCTTCGCGTGAATGCGCAAAGGCATGTCATGAGACATGTTTCGCTTTTCTCTCAGCGAACACACCCTTTCCACGATTTCTCTTTCTCCTAGCCATCCTCTCGATTTTTTCAATGGCTCCTCCTCCCTCTATTTCCTCAAGGTAGCCATGGTTGATGGCTTGGTTGATCAACCTTTGAGCGGCACGATTCCGCACCAATGTAGTAGTGTAGCCATCAGGGGACCCTAGTCCGCCCACTGAGATGTCCGCAGTATAGTTGGAGAAGTCTGTACACGCTAGGCATGCTGAACGCACGATGGGTCCGAGATCGTCCAGATCAGTGTGTACAACTCTTCCGTCTTTCAACCTTACGATGAAATCGTCTTTCAAGTTGATCTTTTCGATTTGATCTAGATCTGTCCCGATTTTGCTCACGAGGTATCTCCTTCCATCGTCGTGCATGAGAAAGTTCTCGAAGCAGAAGAGGCCTATGGTGAAGCGAACCAAGTGGCTCGGAACGATACGGAGTAGTTGCATCTTTCGAATCGTCAGTATTTGGCATGGAGTGCCCACTACCGCGAGCTTTGTTAGGTCCAGCAAATTTGATCCTTTGAGCGCGCCGAATATTGGGGCGTAAGTTGTTAAGTCCCCTAAATCTCTAACACTTCTGGATTGATCCAAGCTTGACCCAGCGCACGCGAGCAAGTCCTCGAGCGTCGTCGCGATCATGGGTTCATTATTCCATAGGCTTTCCCTTCTGGAGAGCACAGCGCCGTCGATTCCTTTCGTATCTAGTAGGAACTTCAGAAGACCTGTAACTGCCCCGCCATCACAGCAGACTTTGGCGATTTCTTTATTAGTGGTGCGCAGGCTTCGCACTGCGACATAGGAGCCTATAGGTTCCCTAAACTCGAATCTAGTCTCTATAGCTTTGTCCAAATCCGGAGTCCTCGGGCAGATCAGGTAACATATGCCGTCTTCCAGGCAGTTCTTTTCATCGCAATATACAGGTTTATCCTTCTCGATTGCCAGCACATTCAGCTCGTTAGCCGTGCAGAAACTTACACATCCATAGCATGCTGCACAGATTCCGGTTTTGATAACTTCTCTATCGAGGGTACGAAATGAAAGTCTTTCTTCTATTATTCAAGTCACACTCCTCGCATATTGCGGAAGGATCTTCTTTGGAGAGACGCAAATTTTATGAAGTCCCAATTGCTTCGGCTCTATCCCAAAGGCTAAACCAACTAATTGAGTAAAATGAAGTATGGGAAGATCTATTTTTAGGTCAAATTTCGACTCGATATCTTTCTGTTTTGCGTCGAGGTTAAAGTGACAAAGAGGGCAAGCGGTTATCATACAGTTGGCTCCAGCATCCTTAGCATTTAGCAGAATATCCTTAGACAGTTCTAACATAACCGCTTCGTTAGTTATGGCGAACGAGGCTCCACAACACCTGATTTTGCCATAGTATTCAACCTTGGAAGCTCCAAGGGTCTCAACTAGTTCATCCAAACATGTCGGGTGCTCGGGATCATCAAAATCAGTTAGATCAGGCGGTCTTACCAAGAAACAACCATAGTAAGACGCGACGCTCAGAGCCTTCAACGGAATCTTGACCTTCTCACTTATTCTTTCGAGACCCACATCTGATAAGAGAACTTCAAGAAGATGCCTTACTTTGACACTGCCATTGTAGTTGAGTCCAGTACTGCTTAGCACCTCTTCAACTTTGTGCTTCAGACCAGAATCTTCGTGAAGTAGTTTGTTGGTTCGAGACAAGGTGTAGTAGCAGGCACTACATAAAGTTACGATATCCATCTCCATTCTTTCAGCTAAGGATAAGTTTCTGGTGTCGATGGCTATAGAGAAAAGTGGTTTGTAGGAGTAGATTGCATCGATGGCTCCGCAACAGTTCCAATCAGGTATTTCAACCAACTCTATGCCCAGAACTTTGCTAATGGCTTTGCATGAATCTCCGTACTCTTTGGAGGAGGAGTGCACTGCACATCCAGGATAAAAGGCGTATCTCATCAAGATTCCTCCTCGCCTGTCCCTTCAAGTATGTTGATGAAGTCAGTGCTTCGGCTGATCTTCGGTGCTCGTATCCGCAGTTTTCCCTTTCTCCAAAGTCTCCACGCTAAAGCGGCGTTACGGAAAAGGCCTCTAAGATCAGATTTTTTTAGATTTCTAGTTTGAAGCTCCGGTTCATGCATTCTTCCGTATTTGTTGACGATTTCAAAGAACGATTTGTGGAACTTGGGCTTTGTCCCATTTTTGTCCACGAAATTCTCCTGCATAGCTAGGTTTCTCAGAGACATCATGAGAGTAGTAAGGTCTACGGCTCTTGGACAACGGGCATAACAGGTGTAGCAAGTAGAGCATATCCAAATGGTTGAACTCGACAAAACTCTTTTTCTCATGCCCAGGTGCATCATTTTTATGATTTGCATGGGGGAATAATCCATAGCAAACCTCGTTGGGCACGAGCCGGCACATAGGCCGCATTGTATGCAGTCAAGAATGTTTTCTCCTCCAGGCATCTTCGTGACCTCTTTGACGAAATCCTGTCTGGCTCTCTTTGAAGTCAATGATGCAACGAGTTTCATTCCTTCGCTGTGTTCAGCACCTTCATGTTGCATATTGTTCACTCTCTAGATATTTCTTAAGTTCTTCACGCTTCTCTGGGCTTACAGGGCCGATTTTTGAGATTCGTTCAACAAAAGCGTCGAAAAGGCTCATGATCTTCTCATACTGCGGAATGGTCGTAGTGGTTGATTGTATTCTCAGAGGCTTGATCCCAAATTTGCGCAAGTCTTTTTTCATTTGGATAACGCGCTCTCTTAGCTGATCCTCTTTTAACAGACTGTCGTCTCCCTCGACGAAAATTATGCCGTCTGCCCCCGACGCGAAGGCGCGTAGTAAATGTTTTAGACCCAGACGACCTATGCTCGGCACTCCTATTACTCTAACTTCAGGAGGATAACTTCGTCTACTTTGTCCGCCCAAGTCAGCTGAGGCGTAAGCTGTCATTTTCTCAAGGAATGCAACTATCTTCGGTGACGGCTTTCCTTCTTCACTCACTCCTTGGATCTGGGCATTCAGTTGCGTTTCCGTGCAGTTCTTCAAGTCAATAGCCTCTCGGGGGCACAGAGGAACGCATATTCCACATCCTACACAAGATATGGGATCAATTACGACGTCCTTTTTGTTCTTCTTGATGGCCTTGGTTGGGCAGTGATCAATACAAAGCCCGCAGAGATCACACCTTCCAGGAATGAGGTAGGCCACCTCAGGGGAAACTGATATTCTTCCCTTCCCGAGGAAGGTTGCCACTTTTGATGCTGTGGCCATGGATTCCATCGTAGTCTCTCTTACATCCTTTGGGCCTTGGGCACATCCCGCTATGTAAATCCCTTCTCTCTTTGTTTCAACCCCTCTAAGCTTATGGTGAACCTCCAAGAAGAAATCGTCGGGTCCCAAATCAATGCCAAGCATTTCAGCCAGTTCCTCGGTTCCTGTGTTAGGAATGAGAGCGGGACTGAGCACAACCAAATCAAAGGGCTCCTCAATCTGCTCTCCAAGAATTGTATCCTCCGCCTTCACAATAACACTATTACCGTTTGGTATAACCTCTGCTGCCCGCCCTCGGATGAAGCTCGCGAGGTGTTCTCTAGCCTTGGCATAGAACTCCTCATAGCCTTTGCCGTGGGCCCTTACATCGGTGTAGAAGACCCAAGGCTCAGCCCCTGGTACCGCCTTGTCCAATAATAACGCATGTTTTATGGCGTTCATACAACCAATCTTACAGCAGTAACTGCATCCGTCGGTGACGGTTGAACGGCTTCCTACACAAAGGATGAAGGCCACTTTCTTGGGTACTTCTCCAGTGGAAGGTCTATGGAGACCCTGCAACATGAGCCTTTCAAACTGGAGACTCGTTATAATATCTGGGTGAAAACCAAGACTGTACTGCCCAAAGAGCTTAGGATCTATCAGGCTATAACCAGTACAGACGATAATAGCCCCCACGTTCAAATCCACAATCTCATCTTCCTGCGCAAAGTCTATGGCCTCCCCCTTGCAAAATCTTTCACAAATTCGGCAAACTCCTCGAGTAAGGAACAGGCAGTAATTTTTGTCTATCGTATAGGCGTTGGGGATGGCTTGCTTGAAGGGTATATAAATGGCCTTTTCTTGGGTTAGATTTTCCTCAAAACTGCTTGGCTTTTTGACTGGACACTTTTGGGCACACTCCCCGCAAGCGGTACATTTTTCAAGGTTCACATACCTTGGTTTTGTTACAATCTTAACCTCATAGTTTCCTGGAGAGCCCTTGACGGCAATAGGCTCTGCGTTGGTCAAGATTCTAATATTTGGATGTTGCGATACCGACACCATCTTTGGTGTTAAAATGCAGGCTGAACAGTCAAAGGTTGGGAACGTCTTGCTGAGTTGAGCCATGTGACCTCCTATGCTAGGGTTCCTCTCAACAATGTACACCTGATAGCCCTTGTCGGCCAGCTCAAGAGCAGAGTATATCCCTGCGATGCCTCCCCCGATCACCAAAACGCTCTTTGTCACTTTCAGGCTCTTGGGAGTTAGAGGATCCAGATGACGTGCTCGTTCCACGGCACCACGGAGAAGTGCAGTAGCCTTTCCTGTCGTTTTTTCTCGATCATCGTGAACCCAACTGCAGTGTTCCCTGATGTTAACCATTTCCAAAAGGTAAGGATTGATTCCCCCAGATTCAACCGCCTGCCTAAAAGTGTCTAAGTGCATTCTCGGAGAGCAAGAAGCCACGACAACTCGATTCAATTTTTGATCTTTAATCGCCTTTTTGATCATTCCCTGCCCAGGGTTGCTACATAGGTACTCGAAGGTATCGGCGACTTTTACTTGTTCAAGGGAACCTATGACTTCCCTAACGCGTTCTACATCTATTGTGTCGCTTATGTTTCCTCCACAGTGACAGATGAACACTCCGATCCGGGTTTCGTCCGACATTTCCCTATGCGACCTCTTTAAGATACGGGTGCCCAAAGATTCCGAGAAGATCAAATGACACAACGGTTGTTTAAAAATATTGTCTTAATTATTATTTTTATCATAAAAAATCTTCCACAACTTGCGCGCGCGCCTTGAAGGTTGTCCCCTACTATTTTTAGTTATATAGGATTTTGCGTTTTAGGTCTGAAATGGGCTTCTTTTTTTCTGGAGGCATGTTGGCTTTCCCACTTCACGCAAACTGGGAAAAGTTAAGATTTTTTGTCCTGCTTGGCTTTCAGCTTCTCCTTTCTCCACTCCATGAACGCTTCTCTCATTGTCTCTGGTATCGGCAAGCCCACGTATTCCTTCCAATCACGTATGCCTAAAAAATCAGCTAAGTCTTTCAACGTTTCCAAGGTCTCCCTAAACTGGAGAAGCTCTCTAGTAAGCTTCTGTTGCTCACTCAATGCCTTTTCTAACTCCTCAATTCTGGTTTCTTGTTCCTTGATGGACTCTACTGAAATTGCTGGCTTGTAGATTCTGAGATTTTGATAGGCTTTGGAGTATTCGTCTTTGTGTCGTTCAAGGTCTCGGCTGATGTGGGCTGTCTGAGTGGTGTTGTGTCCCATCCAATACTCTTTGAAGGATGTGTCAAAGCCTTCATATCGGCAGTTGTTGTTGAACCACTTTCGTAAACAGTAGAGACGAATCTTCTTAGGTTTTCCTCCTCTATGCTCTGTGATACCCAGTTTCAAGACTATTCGTGAGAATTTGTTGGTGAAGGTTACTGGGTCAAGGAAAGACCCTTTCATTCTGCCTTTCCTCTGTGGATTGAAGATTTGGTCTTTGGCTTTCAGTGGTAGTTTGGGCTTGAGATAGGTCTTCAGGATTTTGAACGAGTCGTCTCCTATGAATGTCCACCTTGCTGAGACCCTTTCCTTGAGCAGTTCAGAGGGTAGCTCAATTTTCATGGGCAGTTTATTGGCTTCAAAGTCTTCTTTGACGTGTTCGTATCGTAGCTGAACCAGTGTATAGGGTCTAAGCCCAGATTCAGCCATCATTAAGAAAAACAGCTTGTCTCTTAGAGATGCTGTGTTTGCAAGGATTAGTTGAATCTCATCTCTCTTCAAATCTCTGTTGTGAAATCTCACGTAGGTATGTTTGGGTTTGTCTGGCTCTATGGGTATCTTGAAA
>JABAOF010010156.1_pt1 | contig 25730 bp, 23 predicted proteins | sample 7062171 | NCBI WGS metagenome assembly JABAOF01 (sample SAMN14538628, study PRJNA623070) | marine sediment metagenome | biome: marine biome [ENVO:00000428]; feature: marine pelagic biome [ENVO:01000023]; material: deep marine sediment [ENVO:00002113] | place: India: Gulf of Khambhat ...
AGGTTTTAGTTGCATATCTTCTGCTATTCCTCTAAACAGAGTCATGCTAGAATGTGTATGAGTGTTTATTAAACCTGGTATAACCAAAAAACCCTTGGCATCAATAACCTCGTCTGCATTTTTAATATCTCCTATAGAAGATATCTTATTACCTTCTATCAAGATTGATTTGTTTTTAAGTAATACTCTTTTTTGTTTTGTGTTAAAATAAAGGAACAATTTTTAAGTAATATACTCATAATATCAATTTATATCTAAAAATATTAAAATAAATAAAGGTTTGTATGAAAATAAAATGCTTAGGTGGATTTAGAGAAGTAGGAAAGAATGCTGTTCTAATAGAGAGCAAAGAGAATGTTTTGTTTGATTATGGAATGGAAGTTGAAACAGGTAAATTACCATTACCTGTAAAAAAAGTTGATATAGTAGTATTAAGTCATGCACACTTAGACCATTCTGGTTATTGTCCTGTGATTTATCGAAATTTTAAATCTCCTATTTATTCAACAATAGCAACCTTTGATTTAGCTCATTTACTTTTAAAAGACAGCATAAAAATTGCTAAATTTAGAGGTTTACCTAAACGTTTTGGAAAAAGTGATTTAGAAAAAATGAAAAAACATGAAGTAAGAATAACTTATGGACAAAAAATTGAAACTGAAAACTTTTCTTTAGATATCTTTGATGCTGGCCATATACCTGGTTCTATTGCACCATTATTAGAAATTGAAAACAAAAGAATTCTTTATGTTTGTGATTTTAATGTTAATCCAACTCAATTATTAAATGGAGCAAGAATAGATATTAAAGATGTTGATGTTCTAATATTAGAGAGTACTTATTCCAGAAGAGAACATCCTCCAAGAAAAGAAACTGAGAAAAAATTTTTTGAAACTGTTCAAGGAACAATTGCAAATGAAGGCGTAGCTGTAATTCCTTGTTTCGCTGTTGGCAGATCAGCTGAAGTTTTAATGATTTTAAATAGTTTTAATCCTGATTTTCCTATTTATCTTGATGGTATGTCAAAAACTGCCACTGAGATAACATTAAAATATCCTGAGTTTCTTAGAGATGCAAATGCTTTGAGAAAGGCTTTAGATAATGTTACTCAAATTTGGGACAGTAAAGATAGGAAGAAAATAATAAGTGAGCCTTGTGCAATTGTTACATCTAGTGGAATGTTAGAAGGTGGACCTTCTGTACATTATATAAAATATTTGTATAACAATCCTGAAAGTTCTATTATATTCACTGGATACTTAATTCCAAAAACTGCTGGAAGAAGATTAGTAGAAACTGGCAGATTTGTTACAGAAGGTTTTGATTTAAAAATTAAAATGGGTATTCATCAGTTTGATCTTTCTGCACATAGTGGAAGAAGTGATTTATTTAATTTTGTTAACAAAATTAATCCTAAAAAAATTCTTTGTTTGCATGGAGATTATTGTGAAGATTTTGCTAACGAATTAAAAGAAAAGAGATTTGATGCAGTTGCTCCCAGAAATGGGGATTTAATTATGTTAAAAGAGTAAAATTATAATGTCAATAATTGTTGAAAACTTAAAAAAATATTATAAAGATATTAAAGCAGTTGATGGAATTAGTTTTAAAGTTAATAGTGGGGAAATTTTTGGTTTCTTGGGACCAAATGGTGCAGGAAAAACTACAACAATAAAAATACTAGTAACATTACTAAAACCAACAGAAGGAACAGCCAAGATATTGAATTATGATATTAGAAAATATCCAGATAAGATAAGAAACAATATAGGAATTGTTTTTCAAGACCCTGCTCTGGATGATATATTAACTGGAAGGGAAAATCTTGATTTTCATGCAAGAATGTATGGTATAAAAAAAGGGAAGAAAGAAAAAAGAATAAAAGAAGTTTTAAAACTTGTTGGTTTGGAAGAAAGAGCAGACACTCTAGTTAAAAGTTATTCTGGTGGTATGAGAAGAAGATTAGAAATTGCAAGAGGTTTAATGCATTTTCCTAAAATTTTATTTTTAGATGAACCAACGTTAGGATTAGACCCTCAAACCAGAAGAACAATCTGGGAATATATTAAAAATTTAAACGAAAAAGAAAAAATAACAATTTTTTTAACAACACATTACATGGAAGAGGCAGATTATCTTTGTGATAGAGTTGCAATAATTGATTATGGAAAAATATTAGTTATTGAAAAACCTTCTAAATTAAAAAATAAGATTGGTAAAGACGTGATAACTATAAGCTGTTCTAATTCTGAATTGTGTGCCGATTTTTTAAAAAAAATAAAATGGGTAGAAAGTATTAAAGTTCATGATTCTAACGTAACAATTGGTACAAAGGAAATTGAAAAAAGATTGCCATTAATAATAAGAATAGCCGAAAGAAATAACATCAAAATAAAATCTATAGATATAAGAAAACCAACTTTAGAAGATGTATTTTTGTATTATACTGGAAGAAAAATAAGAGAAAAAAAAGCAAGTAATTTAGAAAAGTTTAAAAGAAGATTTATGCATCGTTGATTATTATGAAACTTTTAAATTATCAAGCAATATATGTCATGTGGCTTAGACAGATAAAAAGATTTATTAGAACTAAAAGTAGACTTATTTCTAATTTTGTTCAACCATTTTTCTTTCTTACTATATTAGGTTTTGGTTTAGGTGCAGCAAGATTTCCAGGAATGCCTTCTGGTGTAGAATATATTGATATTTTAGCACCAGGAATAATTTCAATGTCAATTTTATTTCCTTCTGTTTTTGTAGGATTGTCTGTTTTATGGGACAAAAAGTTTGGATTTCTGCAAGAAGTTTTAGTTGCTCCAGTTAGCAGATTATCTATAGTTATAGGCAGGACATTAGGAGGAGCTACAACTGCATTAATACAAGGTTTAATAGTTTTATTTATAGCAACATTTCTTGGAGTTTCTTTTCAATTGTCTTTAAATTTAATTTTAGCTTTTGTTTTTATGATTTTAATAGCCTTTGTAGCTATAGGAATTGGTTTAATAATAGCATCTAAAATGGAAAGTATAGAGGGGTTTCAGTTTGTAGTATCATTGTTTATATTTCCTCTTTTATTCTTATCGTCACCGTTTTCACCATTAGAATCATTGCCACCTTGGTTAAGAACTGTAGCTTTTATAGATCCAATAACTTATGGTGTTGATGGTCTTAGAGCAACATTAATCGGTTATTCATATTTTTCAATTTATATTAATTTAACTGTTTTAATAGTTTTATCAATTGTAATGATGGTACTAGGAAGTTATTTTTTCAGTAAAAGTGAGATTTAAAACTATTGACTTAAGGAAATTGAAAAATTTAAATAATTTGAGAAGAAGAAAATATTCTTATGATATTGATTGATGGTTCTTATCTTGAAGGTGGAGGTCAGATAATTAGAACTTCTATTGCTCTATCAGCAATAACTGGTAAGCCAGTTAAAATAGAAAACATAAGGGCTAAACGTCGTGTTCCTGGATTAAAAGCACAACATTTGAAAGGAATAGAAGCTACAGCTAAACTGTGTGATGCTGAATTGAAAAATGCGAAAATTGGAAGCACTTCAATTAAATTTATACCCAAAAAAATTAGAGGCGGTTATTTATCTATAGATGTTGGAACTGCTGGTGCAATATCTTTAGTTCTTCAAACTTTAGTTTTACCTTCTATTCATGCTGAAAACGAAGTTGTTTTAGAAGTAAAAGGCGGAACTGATGTTAAATGGAGTCCAACTATGAATTATTTTAAACATATTTTTTCCTACTCCTTATCAAAAATGGGAATTAATATATTTGTAGAAACTTTGAAATATGGTTTTTACCCAAAAGGCGGAGGTAAGGTTAAAGTAACAATAAAACCATACAAAGAAATTAAACCTATAAATTTAGTTGAAAGGGGAAAAATGGAAAAAATGGATGTAAGAAGTATAGCATCAGAAATTCTCAGAAAAAGGAAAGTTGCAGAAAGACAAACCGAAGGTGCAAAAAAAATTTTAAAATTTGAAAATGAAATTATAAGTTATGTTCCGAGTCTTTCTCCAGGTTCTTCCATTAATCCTCATGCACATTTTGAAAATTGTAAATTGGNNTGAAAAAGTTGGTGAAGAAGCTGCAAAAAGCTTAGTAAAACAAATCAATTCTAATGCTTGTTTTGATAAATGGATGGCAGATCAAATTCTTCCTTACATGGCTTTAGCAGGTAATTCAAAAATTTCTGTAGCTGAAATAACTAATCATGTAAAAACAAATATTTGGGTAATAGAAAAATTCTTACCAGTAAAATTTGAAATAGATAAAAATAATAAAATAATTTCTGTCAAATAAATTATTCAACTTTAACTTTTTTTCTTCTTTCTTTAGTTTTTTTAAGTTTTTTGGTTCTTTCAGGTAAACTTCTAAAGAAAGAAGTTATTCTAACTCTTTGTAAGAAAACAAGAACGCAAACTATTACTGCAAAAATAATTATTATTACATTAGATAAAATAGAAATTGTTCTAACTCCAGCAACTTCCTCTTCTAGTCCACATGCCTGAGATATGGCTGGTTTATTAGCAGTTGTACCGCACTCATTTGAATCTGTACAAGTTCTTTTTTGTATTTGATTAACACATTCAGACCAGTCTGTACAAGACCAACTCTCAACACAAGCAATAGCTGCTGCAGTAGGTGCAGCTTCTGGTGCACCACCTTTAGTTCCGATTAAAAAGACTGATAATCCTGGAGAAGCTACATTATAAAATGCTTCTATAGCACTTTCATTTATTTTTGTTGCACCTAAATCATTCCATTGATTATTAGCCCATCTATACAGCGTGATGTTTGAAGCATCAACATTGTTATCTGTTAACCAGGTTTTATTTACAGCAAACTCAATATTAACAGTGTTAATGTCAGAATCAGAAATGTTTATTCTTTCTATGTTAATATAATGATAAACAATACCATCTATATTATAAGAAACTGTTGATGGTAATAATGATAATTTTGATATCATTATTTTTATATTACCAACATTGTTTATTACAGTAATATTCATTGCCCTTATTGCAATATCTTTGTATCTTGCTATAGATGCAATCATTTTACTTCCTGTTGTAATTGATAACATTGTAATATTAAATTTACCTCCCTCTGCTGCAAATTTGATGACAGGTCTCGTAACTGTTGTTGATATGCCTGTTGTTGTTGTTAAGCCTGAAGATGGTGGTGAAGAGGCTGCAGAAACTACTATTTGAATTGATTTTTGAACATTAGTATAGTTCCCTGTATCAGGAGCAGTACAATAATAATTCCATGTTGCAACAGGAAGTACTTCTACATCAGGATTATCAGCTACATCTGTTTCAAGTTTTAAGGTTTCATTAAATTCGTTTCTGCCAGCGTTTTTATTATGATTTGGGCATGTTACTGTTGTTGCTGTACCATAGGTAACAGCCGTGTTGGGAGAAACTGTTAAAGAACCTAAACCATCAGCTTTTTTAACGACATAAGTTAAATTACCTGTAGAATTAGTTTCTGCTATGCTGTCATTAACAAACCAAGAATAATTATAGCTTCCTGCAGGTAAATCTGTTAAATTAACATAATAGGTTCTTGTAGTATCGTTTATTGAAATATAATCTGGGTTTGTCGTTGTGTTATTAACTACACTTCCGCTGATATTGGTTGTATTATAAAATTTGAAGATTACTGTATCAATAGAAGCATCAGTTATTGTTATGTTAAATGAATAATTTTGATTTGGTGAGTAATAAGAATTATTGGCTGGGACTTCAGTACGATTATCATATTTTGGTATTCTGTTATCAAAATAGTAAGTTGTTGATGATGCAGAATAATTATCATTTCCAAGAGTATATGCTGTAATGTTAAAGATTCCTATAGATGTTAAATTGGTTGTGTTATAAACTGTTGTTGTATTATTTAATTCTATCCAACCAGGATAATCTGAAGTTAAATTGACTGTAAGTCCCGAAACATTTACTTGAGCTGTAAAGTTTGCTATATCATAAAGATTATAACTTCTAGATGCTTCTGTTCCATTTAACCAAAGTGATATATTTGTTGCCCCCTTACCTATTGTAAATGACCAAGTATTAGAACTGTTCCACTTATTATCTGAATTGTTTGCATAAGAAGTCCAATTGTAAGTTCCTGCAGGTAAAATTATTGAATAATTGTAAATACCACCTCCATACGTATTATCCATAGAAGAATTATTAATCAAAATTCCTGTAGAATTTCTAATTGTTATAAAGACTTCATCAAGACCTAATTCATCATTCCATGTTATGTTAAATTGACTTAATGTTGATGGAGAGTAACTTGATGGTATTGATGATTGATTATTAGACCAAATTGGTTTTACTTCTACAATTACAGTCCAGTTAATTGAATAAAGATCGTATTGAGCACTATCATTGTAACAATAAATATTCCATAAATAAGGTCCATTAGTAGCAACCGTATTATTTATCCAATTAATAGTTCCATTAACTAAAGGCCTTGTATTATTGGTCTCATTTTTTGCCCAACCGTTTGTAAAATTACCATAAAGAGTACAATTATCCATTATTACAGAACTATTCCATTCTGGTATATAAGTAAAGTTTACGTTTAGAGTATTACTATAGGTTAAATTATATGGATTTTGTAAGGTTACATTTATTGCGTCTGTTAACCCATAATCAGAAAAACTAGTCACCTCAAAAGTAATATTTTCTCCGTCCCAAACAAAATTAGAACATGTAGAAGGTGGACAAATAACTCCTGTTGGTTGAGCATGAGCATATTTAAATATTTGTGGTCTACCTTGTATTCCAAATCTACCTGATACATTATATAAAGTCAACTCTGCTGAAAGATTTAAGTTTGGTTTATTTGGGTCTGTTCCATTCCATTCTGTTTCATTAATTCCAATCCTAGGACCAGCCATTATATTTTTTACTGCAAATTCAAATAGAGCTTGAGATTGTTGTGGATCATCCATACTAACATTTGTTGTATAATTTATTTTTGCTTTTCCAGGAATGTCAAGAACAAGATTGAAATTTGAAAAATTGCCTGCATCAGCTAAAGCAGTAAAATTGGTCGTGTCTCCACCAAATGTTGGACCACATATATTCCAGTGAGTTCCATTATATTCAGCCCTATCTTCTCCTGTACAGGGTTCTATACAACCCGATATTGATACGGGAGTTCCATCTAGTAGTGGTATTTGTGGTGGTAAAGGCTGATCTGGAGGAGGACAACCAGGGGGATAAGTCATATTTACTAGAATAACTGGTGCAGAAACACTATCAAAATAATAAGTATTACTTGTATTACCGTCTGTGGCATTAAATGTAATGTTTTTAGGGTGCATCATTATTGTATCATTGATAAGAGAAAAATTAACAGTACCATTCAACTCAAAAATAGCCCAAGTATCAGTACCAGTTGTACCGTTTTGTTTAAACACACCGGTTTTGATTGAATTTTCTCCTATTTCTGAGAAATTACCAGTAACATTCATAGTTGCATTACAAACACTTGGAGAAGTACATGTATAATTAACTACAATAAAAACTGTGTTATTATGAATAAAAAACATGTCTCCTTTTGTTAAATTAACCCAGGCTGGACATGGATTGTCACCACATATTGAATTTCCATATAAAGGTCTTAAATCGCCTGGATTGACATCTGCAGATGAAGGTATAGCAAAAAGAACCAAAACTATTATGATTACCAAAAAAATAATAAAAAATAACCCTAGTTTCATCATACCTTTATTCAAAATGAACACCTTTATAATTAAAAATATAACAAAACCGTCTTATAAACTTTTGTATAAAAATAAAGCATTTATTTAAACTTCACATATTTTATTAAATGAAAAAACAACTGTTATCAATCTTAAAAAGTGACTTAGCAAGAAGTAGTAGCATTATTTTTGCTTCTATTTTTAGCTCTAATCTGATACTGTTTTTAGCCAATATTTACATTTCAAAGATTTTTGGACCTGAAAACTTTGGTATCTTTAAAACTATTCTTTACTTTTTCTCATTCTTTGCTATAATGACTGATGTGGGAATCAACTTTACTTTAACTAAATACATAGCAGAATTTAGGAACAGAAAAAAGGAAAAAATAGGGTATATGGTAAAATGGTTTTTAAAAATAAAATTTTTAGTATACATAATTTTAGTGATTTTGTTCTTAATATTTAGAAACGAAATAGCGATTTTGTTCTTAAAGGATGTATCATTAAGTTATTTGATTATTCCTGGTATTTTATTAACATTTTTTACATTTTTTATGACCTTTCAAGCTATTGTGCTGGGTTTTCAAAAGTTTAAATTTTATGCAGGATCTCAATTTCTTAACTTAGTAACCTCATCAATATTAGGAGTTTTAATGCTTCCTTTTGGTATTTTTTATGTAATCCTTGGGTGGAGCCTTGGGCCTTTGGTTGGAAATATTTTTAATATTAAATTCTTTTGGAAGAAAAAAATAATTAAAAAAATTAAAGAATTTGACATTAAAGCTATTTTTCTAAAATTCAGTATTCCTATGTTTTTGACTAACATAATTTTTGGTTTGTCCAATTTAATTATTCCTTTGTTAAGTTTGTTCTTTTCTGTAATATCTGTTGGTTATTTTTCATTTGCTTTTATTTTTTACAATGCTGTGTTGTTGATACCTACATCTTTGTCTATTGTTTTGTTTCCAAAGGTATCTGAATTAAATGGATTAAAAAGACATTCTGATGCTAAAAATCTTTTAAAAAAAGCTTTTATTTTTTACAGTCTCACAGTTTTAGCTGGATTTATTTTTCTAGTTTTCTTTTCTCAACCATTCATAACGTTTATTTCAAAAGAATACTTACCTAGTTTGCCTATTTTTATGATTTTAACTTTTTTAGGTTTGATTTTTGGTTATAATATAATTTATACCAACTATCTAAAAGGTCTTGGAAAAATTAAAGAGTTTGCCTTGCTTATTTTAATTCAAAATATTTTATTGTTTGTTGTTAGTTTTATATTGTTGGAACTTTTAAAATTATAACTTTTTATATTTGTGTTTCCAACTTTTGATAGTTGAATAGTTATGATAAATAAATTAAAAAAATATTGGTGGGTTTTTGTACTGTTATTTATATTTCTATTTTCTTATTATATAAGGTCTGTAGCAATAGTTCCTGATAGATTGTTATCTTTTGATCCTATTTTTCAATATAGATTCACCAAATATTTTTCTGATTGGGGTCACTTACCAGTTTGGGATGAGCTAACATATTATGTTGGCAGAGAAATTACTATCATTGGAAATGCACCTCTTATGTTTTATTTAACTAATGTAATTTATTGGCTGCAACCTTTTGGGTGGAGCTTACTAACAACTTGTGCTCATGCCTCTGCTATATATGGAGCTTTGATAATAATTTCAGCTTTTTTGTTAGGAAGAGAATTGTCTAATGTATCTGGAGGATTATTTTCTGCGATTTTAGTCGGAACCGCACCTCAAATTCTGATAAGAACATTTGGAAGTTCTTACGATAGTGACCAACTAGTTTTATTCTTTTTATTATTAACTCTGTATCTTTTGGTTTATATGTTTAAAAAAAAGACGTTATCGAGCTTCTCTTTAGCAACAATAGGATTCGTAGCTTTTATGTTAACATGGAATAAATTTTCTTATTCTTTTTTAATAGGTGGAATATCTTTAATAATTTATTTTGTTTTAGGATTACTGCCGAAATGGAAAAAAGAAGCTCCAAAACTAAAATTCTATGAAAAATTTAGATTATCAATAAAAAATATTAAAACTGGTATAATTTTGCTAATATGTTTGTCTTTTTGTCTAGTAGTAATAGGATTTATAACTGGTGGTGATTTTATTGGTTCTATTCTTAGCATATTCAGTTTTGCATTACAAGCAGAAGCTAAAATAGTAAACATATCCATAGCCGAACTACAACCATTTAATATTTTTAATATTCAGGGTTGGATTTTAGCAACTGGCAGATTTGTTATAGGTGAAGGTATCATGGATTCATTTATTTTAATTGTTTTTATTTTCCTCATATTATTTGGTTTGTTAATGTCTTATAGAAAAAATTTAGTTAATGCTTCTTTTCTTTTAACTTTGTTTTTAATTGGAATTTATACAACTTTTAGAGGTGTAAGATTTACAGAATTCACATCAGCCATGTTTATAATTTTAATTGGTGTTGGTTTTGGATATTTAATAGAATATTCTAAAAAAGATAAACTTTTAAAATCCTTTGTCCTAGGTTTAGGAATTTTAATAGCAATAATTGCAATTAGTTTAGGTTCACAAGTTGGACAAAATCTTGGACCTGATATGAACATAAATTGGGACAGTGCTTGGGAGTTTTTAAAAACCAAAACACCTGAACTTTCTTTGGTAGGAACTTGGTGGGATCCTGGACACATGATTGCTGGAACAGCTGAGAGAAGGAATATGGCAGATGGTGCTCATTGTGGAGATACTTGTTTTATGGGCATAAATGATAGAATAACTGATGCTGGAAAAATAATGGCAACTAAAGATGAGAATGAATCTATAAGATTAATAAGGAAGTACCAAGGGAATTCTCCAAAAGCATATTGGATAGCTTCTGATGATTTAATAGGAAAGTTTCAGTGGTGCCAATATTTTGGGACTGGTTGTGATGCAAGAACAGATCCTAGTTGCCCACTTTACATGCAAATACCAGAAAAATCAAGATCTTTTGATGATGCTGGAAACATAATTCTTAGAAATTATGATATGGGGCAACAAACAAAGGTTATTGTTTTTAGTGGTCAAATACCAATACCCATATTTATTCAAGGAATAAATGCTGCCTTATTTGATGAAATAATAGTTTATAATAATACGGAAGCTATCGCCATTAAATTTACTGAAGAAGAAATAAATTCTCTTTTAACAGGTCTTAAACCTCTAGAAAGACAATTAAACATCAGATTTACAAACCAAACAATACAGATGACAGTATGGATACCTAGACATTTTTCTTATTTAGTAATAATACCAGCAAACCTAAGAAATGCTGTATTTACAAAAATGTTCATGTTAGAAGGTAAAGAATTAAATCATTTTAAACAAGTTTTTAGAAATGAGCAAGTAAAAATTTATGAAGTAATACTTTAATTATTATTTATCTTATCTATATAGTATAAAGGTGAAACATGAAAGTATCTGAAGCTGTTAAATGGCATGATAAAAGAGCAAAAAATTGGGAGAAATTAAGAATTGGAGTTGGAAAATATAGTATAGAAAAGCAAGAATTTTGTATAAAGAGTTTAAAAACAAAAAAAGGTGAACATATTCTAGATGTTGGTTGTGGAACTGGGTTTTTTGCTCGTAATGCTGCTAAAAATGGAGCAAAGGTTGTTGCTTTAGACATGTCTGAAAATATGCTAAAGGTGGCTAAAGGAATTGCTAGAAAAGAAAATTTAAAGATTAAATTCATTAAAGGTGATGCAGAAAAATTACCATTTAAAAATTTAAGTTTTGATAAGCTAATAGCAGTTGATTTAATACAGCATCTTAATGAACCAAAAGAATTCATAAAAGAAGCAAGTAGAGTTGTAAAAAAAGGTGGTAAAATTGTGTTGGCTTGGCCACATTCTAAAAGTCTTTATAGAATGAAATATTATTTTGAAAAATTAATTTTGCGGAGAAATTTACCGTTCACAGCATGGTTACCTGTTTCTCTTGTTGAAAGATGGTTAAAAAATGTTAATTTTAATACTAAAACAATTCTAACTTCTTTAAACATAACATCTGTTATAATTGGTGAAAAAATATGAAAATTGGAGTATTATTACCAGCTTATAATGAAGAGAAAAATATACAAACTGTTGTAAAAGAGTCTAAGAGATATTTTAAGAATTCTGTTGTTGTAGTAGTAGACGATGGTTCTACTGATAGAACAGCTAAAATTGCTAAAAAATCTGGAGCAATTGTTATTAAACATCCTAAAAATAAAGGGAAAGGAGAAGCGATAAAAACTGGTTTAAAATATTTTCTTAAAAAACCCGTGAAATTTATAATAATTGCTGATGCAGACAGACAATATTCTATAAAAGATTCGAAAAAACTTTTACAGGCTTTGAATAGTGCTGATTTTGTTATGGGTTATAGAAATTTTTCCAAAATACCATTTAGACACAAACTTGGTAACATTGTCTGGAGAAATACATTCAACTTATTATTTAGAACCAATTTAAAGGATACAAATTGTGGTTTAATAGGAATATCAAAAGATATCATTAATAAAATAGAAATTGGTGGTGGTTACATTATTGAAAATTGTATGTTAGCATCGATAATTGAAAACAAAATAAAATTTACTCAAGTCCCTGTCTCAGTTACTTATAAAAAGAAATCTGGAATTAAAAGGGGGATTAAAACTGTTTGGGGAATATTGTATTTTATAATAATCAGGGGTATAAATCACAACATTAAAAAAATATTTAGGTAATTTGATGCATTTGTTAATTGCTTTAGATGGTGCTGATCCAAAACTGGCAAGAAAATATTTTAAGAGAATTAAAAAGATAGGAAAGGTAAAAGATATGAAAACTTATTTAAACACCGGTCCATCATTTGGTTCTGCTCTTACTGGTCTTCCTCCAAAAAAACATAAACTTGAAGTTTTTGGTATTGACAGCAACTTAACCACTATAAAAGGAGATTTAATATGGGACAAGATTGACTCTAGCATGGGGGTGGCAAACATTCCAATTTTATGGCCTCCAATAAAAATTAGAGGTTGGATGGTTTGTGGAATGCTGGCACCCTCAGAAAAAGTTTATAGTTATCCTGCAAAATTAACAGAAGAATTGAATAAAATTGGTTATGAAATTTGGATAAAAGAATACCCAAAAAGAAAATCAGGTTTTTCTAATATTTTAAATTACTTTTTTAAATCTTATTTGCTTTTTATTCTTAATCACCCAAATGAAGCACTTAAAAGACTAAATAAAAGAAATATAAAAGTTGTCTTTGATGCAATGAAAGGAAAACAGATTAGTGCAGCAACCCCACTTATAAATAATATATGGTGGCATAACGAATGGAAAAGAGTGATAAAAAACAGGACTAAAGGTTTTGTTTATCTTTTAAATAAATACCCAGTTGATATTGCCATTTTATGTTATAAAGCTTTAGATTGTATACAACATAGATTATTTCACTTACCAAAAAAAATAGAAGAGTGGTATGAAATACAGGAAAAGGAAATAGAGAAACTTCTAAATGGACTTAAAAATAAGCCTAAATCAATAACAATTTTTTCTGATCATGGTTTTAAAGGAGTTAAGCGTGGTTACATAACTGGTGATCACAGAACCCCAGGCTTACTTATTTCTAATGTAAAGAACAAAATTAAAAAAATAGAAGATATTTACAATTTTATTTTAAATTTAGGAAATAAATGAAGGGGTTAATTTTTCGATACAGACTTATAAAAATTTAAAATATTCTATTATGCAATTATCTAATAACAAAAATATGTGGTTTATATGGAAATTGAAATAGTTAGCGACATGGGATTGCCTTACCGAGGGGGTGCAGAGGTTTATATCTTAAATTTAGGAAAAAATCTAAAAAAATTAAAAAATAATGTTCACTGGGTTTATTCAAAAATGCCAAATACGAGTAGTAATGAAATAATCGAAGGTATAAAGTGTCATAGAGTATTAGTTCCATTCATAAAAAATTCTATTATATCAAGAAAATTTTTTAGTTTAACAATGTTTCCTAAAGTTTTGAAAGTGGCAAAAAAAGTTGACGTTATTCAATTTAATGGTTTTGTCAGTGGAACAAGTGGTTGGATCGCTGGTAAGTTATCAGGAAAGCCTTACTTGCTTACAATTTATGAGTTTTTTAGAGATTTATGGGAAATTTATCCTATTACTAGAATAGGAAAATTAATTTATCCAAAAGTAGAGGAGTATATAGCAAAATCACCTTATCCTCTTTTCTTGGTTATTTCCAATTATACAAAAAGGACGTTAATTGATATGGGTGTTCCTAAAAATATAATAAAGGTTATATACTTAGGAGTAGAGCATAAATTATTTCATAAAGGTTATAAACCAGTTTTAAAGAAAAAATTCAATCTAAAAAACAAAAAAGTTATAGGTTGGTGTGGAAGAATAGCATTAAGTTACTCAAAAAATTTAGATTGTTTGTTAAAAGCTCAAAAAATAATAAAAAAAGAGATTGAAAATTCTGTTTTAATTTTTGATGGACCAGGATTTGATGCTCTTTTACCTAAAATTAAAAAGTTGGATTTAAAGTTAAATGAGGATATTATTTACAATGGTTACTCTCCAAGAAATGAACTTCCATATTTTTATGCTTCATGTGATGTTTATGCCTTACCTTCTCTTTCTGAAGGATTTGGCTTAGCTGTAGCAGAAGCCCAAGCATGTGCAACTCCTATTGTTTGTTTTAACAGAGGATCTCTACCAGAAGTTGTAAACGATAAAAAAACAGGAATCATAGTTAAAGAAACCTCTCCAGAAGCTTTTGCAGAAGGAATTATTAAGCTATTAACTAATGATAAATTAAGAAAAAGGTTAAGTAAAAACTGTCCAAAATGGGTAAAGCAATTCAATTGGGAAAAATGTACTAAAGAACATATAGAAGCTTATGAAAAATTAATTAGCTCTTGGTAATTTTATTAGACCAAAACTTAATTACCTTATCTAAACCTTCATCTAATGATACTGTATGCTTCCATCCTAAAATTCTTCTTATTTTTGTTGAATCTAAAACAAGATATGGCTGATCTGAAGCCAAAGGTCTATGAGGATAAGATGGAGGATATGAACCTAATATAATATTATCTCTATCAAAACCTATTTTTTCTGCAATTTTAAGAGCTAAAATACTGTTTCTTGTTGCAACTTCAGTAGAAGCATTAAATACCTCTCCTCTTGCCTTAGAACTTTCCATAACTTTTATATAAGCATCCACATGATCATCAATATACATATAATCTCTTATAGAAGAAGGCGCTCCTACATAAATTTTGTTTCCTTTTAACATCTCGGTTACTAAATATTCAATAATAAATCCTGTTGAGTGTTTTCTTCCATATGTATTAACACATCTCATTATTGATGCATTCAAATTAAAAGTGTTTATCATCATTCTAATATACATGTCCATTGAAGCCTTACTAACAGAGTATGGGCTAGAAGGTTTTAATGTTGTGTCCTCAGTAAATGGTTTATTTTCTGGTTGAATACCATAAACCTCTGCTGTACTCGCAACAACCAATCTCCTTTTTTCAAAATCTGGAAGCTTTAACAAAGTATGTGCTATATTCAATGAACCTATGTAATTAGCCATCTGAAACTCAAAAGGTAATTCAAATGACAAACGAACAGGACTCAACGCAGCCAAATGGATTACATAATCTGGACTTATAGTTCTTAAAGTATTGAGAACTGTATTGTAATCAGTTATATCGCACGTAAATAATGTTACGCCTTTTAAGTCGTCTTTTAATCTCTTAAAATCTCTACCAACTACATATTTTACAACCCCGTAAACATCATAACCTCTTTCTAAAAGTTCTCTTGCCATGTGGCTACCAATAAAACCTGTAATGCCTGTTATCAAAACTTTTTTTGCCATTTAATCAACAAACCCCATTAATTTTAATTCTTCTTCTGCTTTTATTATATCTTTTATAGTATTGACTGTTGACCATCTTTCATTTGAGCTTAATTTATGTGCTTTAATTAATCCTTTTTCAGCAAGTAATGGAAATGTTTTTCTTTCTATAGAGCCTTTTTTTGGTAAATAATCTTTTATTTTTTTATTGAATACGTATACCCCAGCACTTACAAATTTATCAGTAATAATTGGTTTTTCTCTGAACCCAATTATACTATCTTCCCAAAGTTCTACTACACCAAACGGTGATTTTAATGGTGATATGGCAATTGTTGCAAAGGAATTATTTTTTAAATGCGAACTTGTTAATTTATCCAAATCTAAATTAGTTAACTCATCACCATTCATGGCAATAAAATTTTCATCGTCAACGTGTCTTTCAATAGCAAGTCTAAAACCTTCTCCAGTTTCTCCTTCTATAGAATGTTCACTAAATTTTACATTTAATCCAAAAGAACTATTTTTCTTTATATAATCGATGATAACATCTTTCTTATAAGATACACCCAAAACTATGTTCTCTATTCCATGTTTCTTTAACCAATTTATAACCCAATATATTATAGGCTTCCCACAAACTTCAACCATAACTTTTGGTTTATCTTCTGTCATTTGAGACATTCTAAACCCTCTGCCACCAACCAACAAAATTGCTGTTTTTATTTTGTTTTGCATAACTATTACCACAATAATTTATTATAATAATTCTTTATATACTTTAAATGTATTCTCAGCACATTTTTCCCATGTAAATTTTTTAACATGCTCTAACCCAGATTTAACTTTTTCATTACGCAACTTTTTGTTTGTTAATAATCTGAATGTAGCATTTGCCAAACCTTTTATGTTTTCACCTTGTGAGGGATTATAATCAACTAAGATGCCTCCTGGTCCTACAACCTCTGGTGCTGTAGTAGTTTTGTATGCCACTACAGGACATGCTGATGCCATTGATTCTGCAAAAGCTAAACAAAAACCCTCTCTTATAGTAGGTAAAATATGAGCTGTTGAAATATTATGAAGTCTAGCTATCTGCTCTCTAGAGATTCTATTAATGTATATCACATCGTCTTCTATGTCTAGTTTTTTTATTAAAGAAATGGTTTCTGGTTTTTGTGGAACACCTTGATAACCTACTCTAACAAGAGAAACATCTGAGAAAGATTTTTTTACTAAATTAAATGCTTTTAAAACATGGGGCACATTTTTTCGTGGTTCTTCTGAACTGATGTTTGTAATTATTTTTTTACCTTTAGTTTTTTCCAATTCTGGAATTTCCTTTTCCAATTTTGTCCTTAAAACAGTTAAATTACCGTCATAAGGTTTGAAGGTAGAAGTATCAACTCCTAAATATACAACCCTCATTTTATCTTCAGGTATACCGGTTTTTAGAGCCCTATTTTTTGCATCATAAGAATCAAGAACTATTCTATCAGCTTTTTTTAAATATTCTAGTTCTTCTTTACTCAAAAATGGACGGTCTATTCCACCTGTTAATTCAATTTTACCGTCTTCAGCTACATCATGTAATGTAATGGTAGATTTTGAAACTTTTGGAACTAACCACGAAAGGGATGCATCTACACCATGATGTAGTTCTGCTTCTAGAAGTTGATTCTCTTTTAATGCAAAATAAGTTCCTCCTTCAGCTTCAAATTTAGGGAAGGAACTATTTTCTAAGGTTACGGGATATTCGCTTTTTCCTATTGTTACTCTAATATCTTTATAAAAAAATCCCAAATCAACATCAATAAAATTTCTTAAACCTTTTTGCAATTCACGTGCATAATTTGGTATACCGCCTCTAATAGATCTATCACAATATAAAGCTGCTATACATGTATCTCTCATATAATTAAAATCTGTACAAAACTTTAAAAGCTTATATGATTTATATCACTTATCAGTTATAAAAGTTTAGAATATTATAATGGTCAAACCACTTCAAAAATAACATTATTTTCATTTTGATATACTGTTTCGAAATGTTCATTATCCTTTATCGTGTCTAAAAAGTTATAAGTGAATACTCCCATAAGGTTGCTTTCTGGTATTGCAAATTTTTCAAACAAAACTCCTCTCCATATTAAAATATAGGAGACGTTGTATTTTTTCATTATTTCATAAATATAAGTAGTATTTGAAGTTGACATTACTTCTGGTAATTCTCTTATTAGCCACACATTATTCCTTTCAGCATAGTATTTCAGACTTCCACCATATGTAGTTAAAATTATTGAATCTTTGTCTGTATTCTTTTTTAGCCATTCCATTGCTTGAATATAATCGTCTGGATACCTTTGAGAAGAAGATGTTCTGGTTGCTATAGTTATGCTTGTGTAGAGTGATAATATAAGAATTGTAAATAGAGTAATTATCAAATATTTGTGTTTTTCTTTCACTTTAAAAACGAAAAAACCAGCCAATAATGATAAGTGGGGAAATATTGTAAAAATATTTCTTGGTTCAGCTATTCCTAATTCTAAAATGTAATATATATAGTAGAGTATTAAGAAAAGTGCAGATAATATTAAAGATATTAAAAGCTCTTTTTTTGTTTCTTTGTAAATCAAAATCCAAGACAAACTGAATATACCTAATACAAACACAATTGTACCTATGTTGGAAGCATAATCCATATAAGTCAATAGCGGGATAGATAACATTATTCCAGTCACTTCTTCCCAAGCACCAGCAGTGACTGCTTCAGGTGCCTCAAAAAACAAATTTAGAAAGTGTATGTAAGGATAATTGTAAAGCATTATATTTCTTATTAAAAACAGAGAACATAATGATAATGACACAATTAGTGTTAGCATTATCATTTTGAGTATTTTTATATTCCTTTTTTTGTAATACATTATAAATTCAAATATTATAAAACCTGCAATTAAGAAAAGGCCAGTCTGTTTGGTAAAGAAAGATAAAGATAATATAATACCAGTTAAAATAGATTTTTTGTACGTATTTTGATTAAGAATCATATAAGTTGCTAGTATTGAAAAGAAAGCTATTGGTACTTCTACATAAGCTATAAACATGAAGTGGGAAAACAAACTCATGCTTAAAAGTAAGAAAGCTGAAACTATTCCATACCAAATGTTAATTCTTTTTCCTGTTAAATACACTAAAAGTACTGTTAGCATTCCGAATATAACTGTAACTATTTTTGCTACGCTTAAAGATTGACCAAATATAATGAAAAAAAGTGCATAAAATACTGAAACAAGGGGGGAAACTGAGAACGGTTTTCCAGTATTGTCTGATGCTGGATATTCAAATTCTGAAAAATATTTTCCCATTAAGAAATATTGACCTTCGTCCTCTCCAAGCATTCTCGTCTGAGAGGCCAAGTACATATAATAAATTCCTAATATTATTAAGAATAAAACAAAAATAATCTCTATTTTTTTCATAAAATCACAAACAAGAACAGTTTTTACATTGTTCAGGTTGTTTGTTACTTCTAGCCAGTGCTCTGAACTTCTGAGCTTTCTTGTTATTCCACATATCTTTGAAATGTTCTTCAAATATGTTACCATAAAAATAAGTCTTGTCTATCAAAGTTGTACAACATGGGGTAATTAAACCATTCCATCTTATATAAACTTGGTTCCAAGGAGCAAAACAATTCTTTCTAATATCAGTATAATCATTCATATTGTAGAGTTTGAGATCTATCCCAAATTTTTTAGCCCTCTTTATTGATTCATCAATATATTTCTGAAAATAATTTCTATTTCCTCTAAGGGAATGTTCTTTTGTTGACCAACCAACATCAAATTTTAATTCTATATCTTGAAATCTAACTTCTTTTATTCCAAGTTTATAAGCAAGATTTATAAGTTCTGGGAGTTCAAGAGCATTTTCTTTCAAGCAAACAGATTGAAGTATAATTTCTAATTTACTATTTCTTTTTTTTACTTGTTCTACCAAGTTTTGTATCTTACTCATAGTTGATTCGTAATGCAAACCTCCTCTTATTTTTTCTAATGTTTTTTTGGTTGCTGCATCGACTGACAAGAATATTCTGTTTAGATTATATGTAATTAAACCGTCTATTGTGTTGTCTGTTAAAAGCGTAGAATTAGTTACTAGGAATTTCCATATGTTCCTATTATCTAGATATTCAATCATGTCCACGAAATTTTTATGATACAAAGGTTCGCCTATGCCAATGAAACCGTGGAAGTGCCAGAAAGAAAATTCGTTGTCCATGACCTTTACCCATTTGTCAAAATCTATGTCACCCTGTTTTCTATAATTTATGGCAGATCTTACACACATTCTGCATCTCAAATTGCAGTTTCCACTAGGTTCGGACATGACCGTGGCTGGCCATGACTTGCAGACCAAAGGCTTGGCCTTGCATTCATAATAATTATGAATAAGATTCTTTAGACCGCTAAAACCTGCTCTTGAAAGTGCTTTTGTCGTATATTCAATCATTTTTCAGCCACCATTTTTATTAGGTTTTTTATATTTATAACCACCCTTTTTGTGTTAGTAATAATTTAACTTGCCAGTATCTTAATTTAAATAGCGAATGTTCTGTTGTATTATTTGGCGGTCTTTTTTTAGTCAGCCAATAATAATCGTCACATATTTTGGTCTGTTTATATAATTCTGTGTCAGGATATACTTGTGTCAATGAAATGCCAATTTCATCTGGACATATCTGCTTAATGATTTTTTTGGAATCATTGATTGTTTCCGAATTTTCACCTGGATTTCCTACCATGAAATATGCATTGATTTTCAATCCTATTTCTTTACATATTTTACAAGCATCAATTATTTGTTGGACGGTCTGTTTTTTATTAATATTATCTAGAATTTTTTGGGATCCTGATTCAATACCAAAAGCGATAAAATAACAACCAGCTTTTTTCAACCATTTTGCCAGTTCTGGTTCATTAGCTAATGACTGTACTCTCGATTGTATCCAGAAATGTATTTTAAGCTTTCTTTTTATGATTTCCTTGCATGTTTGTATAGCTCTTTTTTTATTGATTGTGAAATTATCGTCTACAATCCTAAAGTGTTTTATTTTATATTTCTTATTAACTAGTTCAATTTCATCAACAATGTTTTTAGGGCTTCTGAACCTCCATTTATGTCCCCAAAAACTTGATGACGAGCAATATATGCAAGCAAATGGGCATCCCCTAGAAGTCACTAAGTCATAATTTGGAATAAGATTTCCATTATATTCCCACTTATATTTTTTTATATCCAAGTCTTTATAGCTTGGGAATGGTAGTGAATCCAAATTTTTTATTAATTCCCTAAAACCATTAAAAACTATGGTTTTTCCTTTTTTATAAGCTACTCCTTTAACTTTTTCTAGTGTTTCTGTTACTAATTTATAGAATGTCAGTTCTCCTTCTCCGACTACCACATAATCTACTGGATAATTTTCTAGCACCTGTTTATACATTGCTGAAGCATGGTGTGCTCCTAGAACGATTTTAATATTCGGGTCAATTTCTTTCAATAATTTTGCTATATTAAATGCAAAATGTCTATTATCTGTGAAGCAAGATATACCTACTATGTTTGGTTTATCTTTTTGAAAATTTTTAATTAATTCTTCTTTGCTAGTTATCTCTAAATCTATGACTTTTGAATTTATACTTTTGCTTAATAAATATGATTGTATATAACAAAGACCAACTGGTGCTGAAATACTGTCTTTTCTCTTAGTTCCTTTTTGTGGTGCAATTAAATAAATCATTTAATCACTTTCAATTCGAAATATAATTCATCACATGGTAACAGGGTAGCAAAAAATCTTTGATATATTTTGGGAAAACGATTTATTAATGGATTAAAAACATTCAAAAAATTTGTTTTTGAATTATTACTCATTATTAATTGTCTTTTTAATATTTTAAACTCTACATTGTTTGCCATATGGTGGAACCTATCTTTCTTTTCATAAAGCTCAAAAGAACAATAATTAAAAAATCTTTCATGATCTATATCAAAAGCTTGGAAAGAAGCCCAAAAAGGCAATCTAATTTTTATTATACCGCTGGGTTTTGTTATTCTATGAAGTTCTTTCATTAATTCTTCAAGATTTCTTATATGTTCTAATGTATGATTAGCTATAGTCATATCAAAATAATTGTTCTTAATTTTCTTTTTATTATGTTTTAATGGAGTCTTTTCCAAATCCCAAACAATGTCTGTTTGTGGTGTTTTAAATTTGTCTAAACCAATGACCTTATCTCCTTTTTTGCCTTTATATTTATTTGTTCCGCAACCCAAGTCAAGGATTTTCATTAAAACACCTTTATTTAATCATCTCTCAGCCACCAAAAATATTCCAAATGAGAAAGGTCCTAACCAAGAATGTCTTATACCTCTTACTTTGACTTTAAAAGCTTTTGATTTGAAAAATTCTTTTAATTGTGTTCTTGAGAAATGTGAGATGTGCGCCCCATGTCCATGATCTTGATATTTATGTGGGTCTTGAAAATGGTAGAGGCCGTTTGGACAGGACAAAATTATATAATTTGACAAGTTTACAATTTTATTAAGTATTTTATATGGTTTTTTGGAATGTTCTATACAGTCCAAACATAAAATACAATCAAAAAAATCATTTATTTTAAAATCTTCCCATGTAGTTTGAATTACTTTAGTATGAGGCCTCTCTCTGAAGAACTTTGCAAATCTTTTGTCTGGCTCTATAACCGTAAAATTTATTGGTAATGTTTTTGTAGATTTTTTTCTCAATTTTATTAAACTGTCAATTTCACTATCCGGGTGACAACCTAATACAAGCATTTTATTACCTCTTACAAATGATTTGACAATTTTATTTAATCTTTTATGATAATCTCTCTCATGTACATTTTTTACATCACATTTTTTTGAAAGAGAATTCATATCATTAATATTTTCTAAAGCTTGTCCTAGAAGTCTACAAAAATTTTTGCCATTAAAAAACCTACAACCCCAACATTTTTGTTTTCTCATAAAATCATACTCCTTAGTATTCCAATTAAAAAAGCAATTCTTGAAAATATAATGCTTAATTCTCTTTCAACTATATTTCCATGTATTTTCTGTCCAAAACTAATAGCTAAATATTTTTTTCTTATTTTTGTTAATAGTTTGCCATATAAATAAGCATTTTTAACTTCTCTCCAAAAACCTTTAAATCTTTTTCTATGAACAACAGGAGCTATAGGCAATTCTTTACCAATATATCCTTTTTTGTAAAGTCTAGTAAATAATTCTGTGTCTTCAGCTATCGGATAACTTTCATCAAGCCTGTTTTGTTTTAAAACCTTTGAATAACAAGCTAAATTTGAAAAATTCCAAGCAGTGGGAATAACTTCTATACCTTTTATAATTGTTTTAGAACCATTTTTCTTTACAGCTTTTACCATATCTTTAATCCAATTTTTACTTAAGGGTAAAGCATCAGATTCAGTAATAATTATTATTTTACCTTTGGCTTTTTTAATTGCTTCATTCCATGCTTGTGGTATTCCTTTTTTAGTTGAATATACAAATTCCCAATCTTTAAATGTTTGTTTTTTAAATTTTTCTTTTAACATTGAAAATTCTGATTCATTTTTTGCTATGGAAACTATGGAAACTTTTGGCATAATATCACATAAAACCTTTAATAATATTTATCATTACTTTAAATGTACCTTTCAAACCTTTATATTTGTAAAGATTATACATATGAAAAAGTATTATATCAGGCCTTTTGGTTAGCATTTTCCTATACCACAATTTATTTGCTAAATTAAGATTTTTTTGAACTTCTTTATGATTATAACCTGGTAAATCAACTATACAGTTTAAATTCCCACAAAAATATTTCCAATTTTTTATAGCCAAATATCCGTTTTTTAAACACCAGTCGTACATTCTTGTTCCAGGAAAAGGAACACAAACAGAAAACTGTAATGTGTCTGATGGTAAATCTATAGCAAACTTTATAGTATCTAAATCGCTTTCTTTTGAAGAACCTTTCATACCTAAAACCCAACAAATATGAGATCTTAATTTAAGTTTTCTACATGATTCTACAAATTCTTTTATCTCTTCTCTTGTTATTGGTTTACCACCCATTTCTTTTAAAACTTTATCATCTGCAGATTCTGCTCCTATGGTAATACCTGTACAACCTGCTTTTTTCATTAATTTTAAAAGTTTAAAGCTAATTTTGGCATCTGCCATACAATTCCAATTTATTTTAAGTTTACGTCTAATTATTTCTTTACATATATCTGCAACGTGTTTTTCATTAATAGTGAAATTATCATCATCAAAATAAAGTTCATCTGGTTTATATTTTGTCCATAAATATTTCATCTCATCAACAACGTCTTTAGGATTACGCATTCTATAACTTGGTTTTTGATAATAGACAGGAACTGTGCAAAAATTACAACCCCATGGACAGCCTCTACTAGAAATCATTACAACATTAAAACCATGTAGTTTTGGATCATTATATCTTTCCATATGTAAAGAATCTCTTTCAGGCCAGGGCAACTCATCAAGATTTTGTATAAGTGGTCTCTGAATAAGTTTACGATTTTTTTTAGCAACGCCTTTAGGAAATCCTTTAATCTCTCCATTCAAATATCTAACTAAATCTAAAATACTATATTCACACTCTCCTACAATAACAAAATCATAACCTGCTTTAAGGCATTCTTTATATGTTGGTGTTGCATGATAACCAGAAACTGCTATAATAAGTTTGGGATTTATTTTTTTCAACATCTCCATAGTTTTTAAATCATATTCAAAAGATGAAGCAGTTGTTTCCCATATTAATATATCTGGCATGATTTTCCTAAAATGTTTAATAAATTGTTTTCTGGATAGTTCTTCTGCTGTAGCATCTATTATATATGCATCATATCCATTCTTCTTTAAAACAGCAATTGCATAAGCTAATCTAACGGGAAACGGATAATAATTAGCAGCACCTTTAGGTAATTCAATGTCCCACCTACACCTTAACCATGGACCAGGTGGATTAGCCAATAATATTTTCATATAAAAACTATAGATAATTAAAATTTAAATTACTAAAGCTTAAATAAAAATGCCTCTTATAATCCCTAAGCACCATGCTATATTTCTAACTAGAAAAATCACTAAAAACATTAAAAATTCACTAAAATTTTTACTTAATTTTATAGCGTGAATAAAATATATAATTAAAAGGATCATAAAAAATATTGGTGATATTTTAAAAAATATATTTTTTACAAACCCCAACAATAAACTGAGGGCACCAAAATAAATTAACAATATTTGTAGTGCCATATAAGATTTTGATATTTCATCGCCAAACGCTCTTTTTAGGTGTCCTTTCTTAAAATAAAGAATAGGAGTAAATCTACCATATTTAAATTGTTGTTTAAAATAATCCTTCCATGTGGTTCTATGATAATGATAAACCACTGCTTTAGGAACAAAAAGCATTTTTCCAATTTTTGTTATTCTATAACCCCAGTCAGTTTCTTGAGCAACGTCCAAATCTTTATCAAAAAGGATTTTTTTTGCATAGTTTGTTCTTATACAAAGTGATATTGTTGGTAATCTTCTTACATGTCTAGGAAGACTTAAAAATCGGTATTTTAATTCTCGTCCTAACAATTGTTGAAGCTTATTAGAACTACATGTACTCTCTACCATTCCTCCTGCAGCTATTATTTCTTCTATTTTAAATGCATTAATTAAATGTTTTAGCCAATTTTTATCTACAACACAATCAGCATCTGTAAGAGCAACAAAATCTGTTTTGCATTTTTTTATCATGTAGTTATGTCCCACTGCAATGTTTCCTTTAACCCTTTCTAATCTTATTTTATTACCATATTTTTTCAAGATTTCCCATGTTCCATCATTGGAATAAGCATCTGTAACATAAATTTTTTTGTTTTTATAATTAACCTTAAGAATTGAATCTATACATTTTTTAATTGTTTTAGCAGAATTCTTTACAGTTACTAAAACCGTTACAGAAGGCTCTTT
>JABAOF010008101.1_pt1 | contig 25727 bp, 24 predicted proteins | sample 7062171 | NCBI WGS metagenome assembly JABAOF01 (sample SAMN14538628, study PRJNA623070) | marine sediment metagenome | biome: marine biome [ENVO:00000428]; feature: marine pelagic biome [ENVO:01000023]; material: deep marine sediment [ENVO:00002113] | place: India: Gulf of Khambhat ...
ATTTACAGCGTTTTTATCTTTCCTCAGAGCGTTTTGATATTTCGTCCAAGCTTTTTTATTTAACAATCGGTCACTTTTACATCATCCGGTTGGGAGTTTTTAAGCTTACGATTGGTCTTTAACAAATATAACCACAATGAAGGTTATCAAAGGAATAAGGCATAAATAGTAAGAAGTTAGGAAATAACAATGACAACTAATAACAAAACAGAACTCAAAATTGAACAATCAACTATTGAGATTACCACTATCGATCAACTGGCGCAATCGTTGGCTGTTCATACCCGGTTTATTAGCGATAATATCATCATAGATATGATTTTTTAACTGACCCCCCTTCCCCTTTTTTCCCTTTTTCCAGGTTGGAAATCAACGGTTAAGGATGAGGTTAAGGAAGAACTTTTCCTCCTTAACCTGAACCTTAACCTGAATGTAGCCCAGCACTTTAAGACTTTTTAATACCCTTCAGGTTACATGCAGGTATGTGTCCAGTCTGGTGAGCAGCTAAAAACGATAGTCTGACAACTGGGATTCATACTACAATCATCACAGGTGTAGCATGGATATTCTGTGTCGGGACAATAACGGTGTGTGTCACCTCCACCCCTGACGTCTCTCATCTCAAGGTTGGATAGGTCGGCAACGGTTGTTTTTTTCAATGCCAATTTCTTGCCGAATTTTTTTGTTCTCATTTTTCTTTTCCTCCTTTTTTTTAGTTTTTATTCTCTGTCAACCTGGCCGGCTCTAAAACAGGCAGTGGTCCCACCAGGCCAATGATGGAATTACTGCCGGATCGCTTTAGAGACAATTGACGTTTATCCCTCTCTGTTTGTTTTTGCTGCCATGAAATTAGCCGCGAAAACACAAAGACACGAAGGTACACGAATTGTTTGTCCTGGTGCCTTTGTGGTTTAATTTTCAGCATTTTTAACATGTCTTACTCCTTTTTATGCTGCTGCCCGTAATATTAATCGCAAATATCAAGAATTTCAATTGGTCAAAAGTCCTATTTCCCAAAATAGGACTTTAGTCCTAGAAAAATTGAACCAAAAGGTTACCACTTGATTTATCACTAAAAGTGTATATAATATATCATGTAGAAGGCGTTTTTGTCTTAAACATAAAAAGTAAAATAAGTGAAGGGAAAAATGATCAATGATGAAACGAATTACAATAATCATCGGTTTTATGTTGATGGGTTTCTTTGGATTTCTTCTTTCCCCTGATGGACATAAGGTGTTGAAGTTTCAACATCTTTCCATAGGTGAGGGATTATCGCAAAGTACAATACTCTGTATACACCAGGATAGTAAAGGATTTATGTGGTTCGGAACCATCGATGGGTTGAATAAATATGACGGCACCGGGTTTACAGTGTATACCCACGACCCACGCAGCCCCCACAGCTTAAGTTATAGTGCGGTAGATTCGCTCTATGAAGACCAATCGGGCATACTGTGGATCGGAACCGGGGGCGGTGGTCTCAATTACTTCGATCGGGAAACAGGGTCCTTTACATGTTACCAACACCAACCCAATAACCCCAACAGTTTGTGTCACAATAATGTCAGGGCAATTTATGAAGACCGGCAGGGTGTTTTATGGATCGGAACCGGTGGGGGAGGGCTTGATGCGTTTGAGCGAAAAACCGGGACCTTCTCCCACTATAAACACCAACCCGGCAACCCTTACAGTTTAAGTTACAACCGTGTTATGGATATTTTTGCAGATCAATCCGGGGTACTGTGGATTGGGACCACAAACGGGCTTAATAAATTTGACCGGCAAAGCAACAGGTTCATCCACTATCGAAAAAACACGGTTAATAACCCCAACGGTCTGAGCGGGAATTGTATCACTGATATTTTTGAGGATCAGTCCGGTGTGTTGTGGATTGGGACGACACAAGGGCTTAATAAATTTGATCGACAAAAGGAAACCTTCACCCATTATATACATAAACCCGGTGATCCCAACTACTTAAAACACAACATAATCAATTCAATCTGTGAATGCCGGCCCGGGATTTTGTGGCTGGGAACCGGAGGTGGAGGTCTTAATATATTCGACAGCAAAAAAGAGCAGTTCACCTGCTGTGAAGTCGACCCCAACACCCCAGGCAGCTTGAGGGATAATTGTATCTATAAAATTTACAAAGATCAAGGGGGGGTGATCTGGCTGGGAACCGGGGGCAGGGGGCTCAGCGTGTTTGATGAAAAAGAAGAAGAATTGATCCATTACCAACATATCCCTAATGATCCCAACAGCTTAAGTTACAATTCTGTCTGGTCATTATATGAAGACCAGTCCGGTATACTGTGGATTGGCACCGGGGGTGGGGGGCTGAATCGATTGGACCGGAAAAAAAATAAATTTACCTGTTATAAATACCAACGGAATAATCCCCACAGCTTGAGTCACGATTTTGTCTTTTCAATATACGAGGATCGATCCGGTATATTATGGATTGGAACCATGCGGGGGCTCAATTCATTTGACCGGGAAACCGAACGGTTCACCCGCAGCCCTTTCTCCCTGAGTCATAATCATATCATAAAAGTTTTAGAAGATCAGTCAGGTGTGCTTTGGATCGGAACCTGGGGCGGTGGTCTTAATACATTTGATCCCCAAACCCAAAGGTTTGCCCATTATACAAACGGTCCCAATAATCCCCACAGTTTGAGTCACAACCATATTACCAATATTTTTGAAGACCGGTTGAACAACCTGTGGATTGGAACGTTCGGAGGAGGGCTCAATCAGTTCATCAAGGAAACCGACACGTTTGTCCGTTACCAATTCACCCTGGATGCGCCCAATAGCCTGAGCAATAATGTGGTGCTTTCTATTTATGAAGACCAGGCAGGTACACTGTGGATCGGAACCTGGGGCGGTGGACTCAATAAATTTGACCGGGAAAGCGAAACCTTTACCTGTTACACCATGAGAGATGGACTGCCTAATAATAATATCTATGGCATATTGGAAGATAATCGCGGCAACCTCTGGATAAGTACCAACAAAGGAATTTCCAGGTTTAACCTCTCCTCGCAGACATTTAAAAATTACGATCTCCGGGATGGTCTCCAGGGCTATGAATTCAATACCAGGGCTTGTTTCAAAAGCCACAGCGGTGAAATGTTTTTCGGTGGGCTTAACGGGTTTAACGCATTTTACCCGGATAGGATGAAGGATAATCCACATATCCCCCCAATCGTTATCACTGGTTTTAAAATTTTTAATCAACCGGTGAAACCCGGAAAATTTTCTCCCCTTAAAACGCATATTACCGAAACCAAAGAAATTATACTTTCATATGAAGATAACATCTTTTCCTTTGAATTTGCTGCATTGGATTACTCAGACCCCCAAAAAAATCAATACCAGTATACTATGAAGGGATTGACCGATGATTGGATTCATCTGGGAAACAAACATGATATTACCTTTACCAACCTGGACCCGGGAGAGTATGTATTCCGGGTCAGGGGTTCCAACAATGACGGTATATGGAATAATCAGGGAACATCTGTAAAAATTATCATTCGGCCGCCTTTCTGGAAGACCTGGTGGTTTCAAAGTCTTATGGTTTTGGTATTGGTTGGACTGGCAGCGGCATGGCACCGGTTCCGGGTGAATCATCTTACCCTTAAACTTAAAACAGAAGCAGAATTGAACCGCATATTCTCAAAATATGATATCTCCAACAGGGAACAGGAGATAGTCAATTTAATTCTCAAAGGCAAAACCAACAAAGAAATCGAAGACGAGCTTTATATTTCCCTTAAAACCGTCAAATGCCATATTTATAATGTTTACCGGAAAATGGGGGTAAAAACCCGGCTGGAATTGATCCACATGATCCAGAAGTCAGTCAGCCATATCACGTTTTTTTAGGATTAAACTTTTTAAACTTTTTGACTGACCCCTTTTTCTTTTTACTTCCTCTATCTCAACCGGTTCATTGTTTTCAGGACCACAAACGCAATCAGTTTCCCGGCCTTTTCCAGGCTCTTTTTTACGACTTTATCGGGGGTATCCTGCAGAGTATGGGCCTCATTGACTTTAATCAAAATACTGGTGGAAGCAATCCCCGCCTGGGCAAAAATCTGCCCGTCACCGCCCAACGGCCCCACAAAACGCGCGTCATACTTTAATTCTTTTACTGTGTCCTTGATGATCAGGCAAAGCCAGTCAGGGAAATCGGCTGCCGTAAAGGCTTTTATAAGCGCGGGGCAAAGGATTTTCCATTTCCGGTTTGCTCCGTCCCAGCCTTTGTCGTTAATATATGCAGGGAATTGGGTTTCTCCTTTCACCGGGGAAATCCCGCCCATGCTCCCTTTTGTCTCCACAGCGATTTTTTGGGTGCCGCCCACATTATCGATATTAAACACCAATTCGCAGTTTTTTAGGTCTTGTTTATGCTGTTCCAGGTAAATCCGTGACCCCAGCGCCCCAATTTCTTCAGCCCCAAGGGCAATGAATTTCAGTTGACAGGGTAATTGTAATTCCATGGTTTTAAAGTAACGGGCCAGTTCGAGCATAACGCCAAGGCCCGATGCGTTGTCGCCAGCACCCGGTGAATCGTAAGCATCCAGGTGGGCACACAGGATAATCTCTTTCTTTTTACCGGGGGCAAGGATACCTACCACATTGGCGGATTTATATTTTTTCATCTTGCCCTGGATATCAAGCTTGAAAGCCGTACTCATTTGGGATTTCAAACGGTCGAAATCGGTTTTGGTAACCATGATGACCAGCTGCGGATTTCTTCCCATCAGCGCGAAAGGATTGGCGGTTTCGACGGTGAGGAGCATTTTGTCCCGGATATCGGTTTTATTCAGATCTGTCGTATCAGGGTCATAAATACAAAGTTCTCCCTGGAACTGGAAAATCCCCAGGTAGGGATTAAAAAGTACCATGGTGGGGGAATAGGTTTTCCCAGCCGCGTGGAGAGTGAAACGGTCGGCGGCATAGTTGGTAAATTCGAACCACTCGATATTGACCTTTAGACCGGTTTTTTCCAGTTGTTTCGCAACATATTCTATGGTTTTGGTTTCCACCGGTGTGCCGGTGCTCCGTATCCCCAGGCTGCAAATATGTTCGATGTGTTTAAAAGCATCCTCTTTGAAATTCGCTGGAAAGTTTTTTTGGTCCGCCGGTAACGGCAGGATAGCAATAGTAATTAAAATGAAACAAACAGTGATAATTACAACGGTTATTTTCATTTCAACTCCTTTAAAATCCAATTTAGCATAACGGCTGCAAAATTTCAAGGCGTAATAGCATAAAGTAATCAGAAAAAAAGGAAAAAAAGGGACAGGCGAAAATTCATTTTTGACTGACCCTTTTTTCTATATTTGATAAAAAAAAATGCCAAGCCCTTCCCCCGGGCAATTCACTCGTTGGGTTTGATGAATCAAACCCCTACGATCGAATTTATGTCCACTTTTTCTTCGCGCCCCTTCGCGTGTCTTCGCGGTTTATTTTTATGGTAGGCCAAAAAACCATCCATTTCCTTCTACGTACCGTTTCAGGTTTCGGTTTTATTGGTGTAACGAAAGTACATCTGTGGAAACACACCCCGCCATTGCTCGTTATAGGGATCGCTTGGCATTGAACCAACTACAAAACCAACCAGCTTATTATCATATATAATAGAATAGACGCTGCCTGGATGTTCTTGCACTCTAAGCCCCTTAGCTAAAGCGAAATTACGCAACGGGACACCCAGTACTTCAGTTGCTCTGTCCACAGGTTCACCAGTGCGCAGTGGAAAATTAGAGCGCGTTGCAAAGTAGTTACCGCCCATCCATGCGAAGGCTAAAATAGGTTGATTCTCACTATAACGACCCGTATCAATCCATGGCAGGAAAAAGATGACTGTTGTGTGTTCGGGGAAAGAACGTCCACGGCACGGGAGTGCACCATAAATCATACACCTCCGTGATTCATTGTCTACAGGATCATCATCACAAGGATTTTCATAAGGTGGCCGTGACATAACTTCAGTGAAATATGAGCTACCAAGCTTAAAACCATCAAACTTGTACGACGATGCATCACGTATTTTTGGACTATTTGTAAGTAATTTAGTCAGAACTACAGTACCAATGATCAATAAAGACAGACCTATAATAATATGATATCGCCATTTTATCCATTGTTTAGAGCGGGAAACCTCTACATTTAATGAATCGGTTCCTAACTGCTCAACTATTGGGGGTTCTGTAATTACATCTGAAGTCCACTTCTCGTCTTTGCTTGAACTAACAATGACTTTATCTTCAACGGTAATAAATGGGTGACCTATTGTATTTGAAACAGCTCTGATAAGTTCACAAAAACCTGGATTACTTGATTCTCCTTGCCAATTAATGAGATCTGCCGCTTCAATGCGTCCAAATCCAAGAGGAGGTTGTATTTTGTCAATCAAAACAGGAATAAGAATCCCCCTTCGAGCAGCTCTATCTGCTTCCTCTTTTACCCAATTTGACTTTACAGACACTTCTGACCAAAGGACAATGACAGATTTTGCAGTATCTAGGGCTTCACCAATAACCTCCTCCCACGTTTTTCCAGGAGGGATTTTCCTATCCCACCAGACAGAAAAATTATGACGTTCTAGTTCTTCAGCTAGAATTTGGGCCTTTGGTCGATCTTCCCTAGCATAACTAATAAAAACATCTACCATTTTTCTTCTCCTTTTCTCTTTTTCTCCGTCAAACGATCTGCCCCTATTATGGCATAAAAATGATCCGGAACCGGGTAAAATGGATGCAAAATAGAGGGTAAAATCGTTGCATCAAGGTTGGAAAATAGAACAAATGATGCAAACCGGGTAATTTTGTTGCAAAATGCATTTCAAGTAGAAATGGGTTTTTTGCCTTACCCTTTTTTTTGACCTTTTTTTCCCGTGTTCATCCGTGACTAAAAAAAGAAAAAATAATTTGCATTTTCTTTTGCGTTGTGGTATTATTTTATAGATAACAAGATTAAGGAAGGGGAGGTAAAGATGACAAAACGATTTTTTGAGACCCTGGTGCTTTGTTTTTGTCTTTTGCTACCGGGAGCAGAGATGATTTTAAGCCAGGACACCCCGGCTGTGAGTAATCACAAGATCCGTATCGCTGTTCTTTGTATAAACACGACAACCGGGAAAAATCATTGGTCAGGTATAGATGAGGCATTCAAAGCCAGTCCGTTTTCAAAATATATCGATCACAAGCCGTACTATTATTCGAAATCCATTGACGGATTTGAACAGTTAAAACGGATCATCGACAATAAAGAGGCAGATATTATCCTGGGACCTACAGAGAGCGATATATATGTTCGTGCCGTGGATATCGAAGAAGAGCTGTCGGAGAAAAAAATCCCGGTCATTTCCGGCCTGGTTACGGCAAAAGTCGGCAACCAGAGCGACGGCTGGTTTTTTCGCACCAATGTGGATGTGAACCGGCGGGTCCAGATTGTGTTTGATTTTCTTAATAAGTACTGGATCGGTAAGGTCGCGGTGATATATGCGGATACGGAATTTGGCCGCCGGGCTGAGCGAACGTTAAAAGGAGAGTTAAAAATCCTCGGGCAGGAAGAACGCCTTTTGTCTCTTCTTTACGATGACCCACCCAATCCACGGAAACAACTGGCCTCGATTTTTAAGAACCGGCCGGAAGCAGTAGGTTTGTTTTGTGAACGGGAAGATATCGAGATCATTTATGAGCAGTTTAAAACCATGAATAGCTCCATCACACCTTATAATCCTATCTTTTTTACCATCCTGGATATCCGCCGCCTGGCCGATAAAGTGGATGATTTTTATTTTGTCTCCCTGGCTGGTGAAGATAAAGAAGATAAAAAGCGCCGGGAAAATAAGAACCCGAAAGATGTAGAAGTCAAAGCACTGGGATTTGACCTGGCCCTGTTGGTGCTTAAAGTATTAGATGACATGAACCATAAAAATGATGTATTCCATCAGCCCTTTGATGAAAACAAACGGGATGAGTTTCGCAAGCAGTTAGTCATCCATATGATGCACCACCTTCATCTGTCCGGTTCCAAAACCGGTATGATGTTCAACGACCTGGAGAATGTAACCAAACCCGGCATATTTCACCTGGAAAATGGGATCGCGAAATCTAAACCCATCCCTGAATACGTCGGTCTGCTGGAAAAAATCTTGTACCGGATCAAACTGATATTCTCCGTATATGGAGTATTGGTTATAGCCTTTATTATCCTTGCCATTTTGGTTATTGCGCTGTCTATCAGCCGGATGGAAATCAAACGGGTTTTCCCAAACAAGCACATTAAAATCTTTAAGACAAAGGCGTTGTATTTGTACATTATCACACACATTTTCGTGGTGATGCTGTTGTATGTTTTTCTATGCGAATCCGGACGTATTCGTTATGATGACCTGTTGATGGCTGTCATCATCAGTTTAACTCCTACCGCGTTAATGAAGACCACCTTTTTTGAAACAAAGTATGGGCGCACCCTGGGGCTGGAAGAGTTCTATAAAAGTTGGATGGAAGGCATTGAGTTAAAGATCATGGAAGAGAGATATGACCGCCTGCAAGCATTGATCAATGTCATTGCTTACAGGAATTCATTGGACAGTATCCGGAATTCGTTGAGGCAGATCTTTCGTCAGCATCCATCACCGGCGCAGCGGGCAAAATTGATCCAAAAAATGGAAGAAGAGATCGAACGGGAACCCGAATACCTGAACAAACGGAGGGTTGGAGCCCGGTTCCTGATCCGGCGTTTTGACCGCGCTCAATTAAAAGCGGAAGGCTTTGTGCCTCATGATTGGGACTACGATAAATCTCATGATCCCAAGATCATTGTACGTATTGTTTCCAAGTATTGTTCCAAAGACCCTGACAAAATTAAAAAAATCGAGGACATATTGAACAATGAACTGGAAGAATTGAAAAAACGCAACCCTGACCGGCATGCTGAAATGGTCGATTTTATGGCTAAGGAAAAGAAAGAGACTGTGGCTGTCGAGGGGATTCTGAACGTTATTGTGCGCAACCTGTTCGTGTTGAAAGGGTTTGACACCGAATGGCTGATCAAAGAAGGATTCCTGCCTCAAGAGGAGTGGGAACGGTTGAACAGGGGACAGGAAAACCAAAAAAATGGGTAGTGGATTAAGAAGAACCCCGGCAGAAAACGTTGTTTTTTAGCACGCTTTTGCAGAGTATTTTTAGTAAAAAATGATTGACTTCCTTATATATTATTTTTATAATAGGTTCTTACAATAGAAAACCGGAGGCTAAAATATGGCACGAGTTGAACCATTCAAAGGACTAAGACCACGAAAAGATATCGCCGCTAACGTGGCATCACCACCCTATGATGTCTTAAATTCAAAAGAAGCAAAAGCGTTGACTGAAAACAACAATCTATCTTTCCTACGCATTACCAAACCGGAAGTGGACCTGGCAGACGGCATAGACCTCTATTCCGATGAGGTGTACGTAAAAGCGCGGGAAAATTTTGATCATTTTTTAAAAGAAAAAATCCTGGTCCGGGATGAGACAACGAATTTTTATATTTATAAACAAACCTGGAAAGATCATGTCCAGGTAGGCCTGGTGGCTGGCGCATCATGCCAGGATTACCAGGACAATGTAATCAAAAAACATGAATTCACCCGGCCGGAAAAAGAACAAGATCGAATGAGACATATTGAAACACTGAACGCCAATACCGGTCCGGTGTTTCTAACGTATAAACAAAGAGACGACATCGATGTCTTGTTTGAAAAAGTCATGACAAAAGAACCGGAATACAATTTTACTAAAAATGAAGTCCGCCACATTCTTTATGTAGTGGACGACAGGGAATTGGTTGCGGCTATTAAGACAGAGTTTACCAAAATCGACTATCTCTATGTGGCTGATGGTCACCATCGCTCAGCCGCGGCTACCAATGTCAAAATAAAACGAGAAAAACAAAACAAAAACCACACCGGCGATGAGGAATATAACTTTTTCCTTTCTGTAATCTTCCCCCATAACCAGATGAAAATCCTTCCTTATAACCGGGTGGTTAAAGACTTACACGATATGTGCAAGGCAGAATTCTTTCACAAGTTGTCTGATAAATTCACTTATGAAGAGGCAGAATCCAAAGAACCCCGTCAACGTCATGAATTTTGTCTGTATATCGACGGCAAATGGTATCTATTAAAAGCCAGGGAGGGGGCGTTTAATAAAGACGATGCCGTAGAATCCCTGGATGTTTCGATCCTGCAAAACAACCTGCTGGATGCGGTTCTGGGGATTAAAAATCCCCGAAAGGATGAACGTGTTGATTTTGTCGGTGGAATACGGGGGACCAAAGAACTGGAAAGGCTGGTGGACAACGGTGAATATAAAATAGCCTTTTCCATGTTTCCCACTACTATTGAGCAGTTATTTAAGGTGGCAGATTCCGGGCGAGTGATGCCTCCCAAATCCACCTGGTTTGAACCCAAATTGGAAAGTGGATTGGTGATTCACCTATTGGAGGATTAAAAAAGAGTGCCCCAATGACGATACTTGACGGCAAAAAGGTTGCTCTTGAAACAGAGAAGCAAGTAAGCGAGGAAATCGCCGCTTTAAAGGAAAAAACCGGCAAAGTGCCGGGATTAGCTATGGTGATGGTAGGAGACAATCCTGTTTTCCAAATTTACATTAGAGCCAGGGACAGGGTAGCTGCCGACGTAGGGCTAAATTCCAATGTGGTTCGATTGGATAAAGCTGTTTCTACCAGGAAATTGATCAAAGAGATTGATAAGTTAAATCACGATGATGAAGTCGATGCAGTGCAAATTCAACTGCCTCTGCCAAAAGAACTTAACACCTGGGAAATCCTGGACCGGCTGAGTCCTGAGAAGGATGTGGATCGATTTCACCCGGTTAACATGGGCATGGTACTGCTCAACAGGACCACCATCTATCCCTGTACCCCTTTCGGCATTCTAAAAATTCTAAGCCACTATAAGATTAATATTGCCGGACTGCATGTGGGTGTGGTAGGTAGAAGTTTTCTTGTTGGTAAACCCCTGGCCAGTTTGCTGGCCAACAAAGATGCAACCGTGACGGTTTGCCATGCAGAAACAAAAGACTTAAAAAAGGCGTTGAAAGATGCAGACCTGGTGGTGTGTGCCATGGGCAAGCCAGGTTTCATTACTGCGGACGTGGTGAAAAAAGGAGTCATATTGATCGATGTTGGGCTCAACTATATCAGTAATAAGAAGGATGTTCTCGAATACTGTGATGAGGATCAGGTTAAAAAATTTAAAACCAAAGGATATGCCATTGCCGGGGATATTCATAGGGATGCCTATAAGAAAGCGTCTTTTTATACCCCGGTACCAGGTGGTGTTGGTCCCATGACCATTACTATGTTGATGTACAATTCGCTGCAATTGTTTAAAAGGCGGCGAAATATTGAATAGAAATATGAAAGAACAAAAAAAACAAATAATTGCGGTTTTCTGTTTAAGCGTTGTGCTGTTGATGATGGTTGGTAACAGCAGTGTTTTCCTGGCTGCGAGATCGAAATTTCAAAAACCCCGTTTTTATATAAAGTTGAAAGGCATAGGCAATTTAGCAGACGGAGGGGACTTTGGGGATTTCGTTGACCGGAACGACATTTATTTTAACGATTTAAATAACAGCCCCGAGAATTACGATATTACCGTAACCACGCCGCCTGCCTACTTTCGTGGATTTGGCGGTGAAATCGGGCTTGAGACCAAAAGATATGCAGTCGGTATCTCTGCCGGATACATAGAGAAAAAATTTCACCTGGATTACCACTTTGAAAACGAAATCACCGGATTTGAGGATAACTACGTTCGTGAGCATAAATTTTCTGCGATTCCCATCTTTTTACTGATCCACTATAAAATTATTAACACGTCTTTTTTTGCCGCAAGTTTCACCATTGGACAGGGGGTGTATCTGGGTACTTACCGTGATGACCGGGAGCAAACCTTTAAAAACTATGACAAGACCTTTGTCAACAGTTATGTAGAAAGCAATCAAGCCCGCCTGGGGTTCCACCTGGGAACCACCCTCGAAATAAAGATAACCCGAAACCTGGGACTTTTCGCAGAAGCTGCCTACCGGTTGGTCAAATTTGCAGAAATGGAAGCGAAAGATTATTATGAAGACGACGATGTGGTAAATGAAAATGAAGGTGATTTTTATTACTGGACTAATAGACGAACGGACGAGGCGCAGTTTGGTATAGGTGAAAATACCAGGATTTATTGGGACAGCATCCTGGCTGAATTGAACCTGAATGGTTTTTCTTTCAGTGTAGGGATTAAGATTACCTTTGGCTCCGGTAAGGAAGCCAAACCGGTAAAAATTGCACCGCAGGACTAAGTTACAGTTGGCAGTTGGCAAGTAAGAAGTAAAACGAAAACAATGTGGCAATGTGTGAAAAACGTGGTATGATGACTGCCCGCATATGAAAAGTTTTTGCGGGGTCCAGGGGCAGTTTTTTCAAAAAGCGCCCCTGGCCGCCGGAGGCAAATGAAAAAAAAAGTATTGATAACGGGTGCTTCCGGCCTATTGGGGCGGGCGCTGGTAAAGGAATTTCTTAATAACGATTTTGTTGTTTTGGCGCAGTATCATACCAATCAGCCGGTTCAGCATGTAAATTGTCATTGGCTCTGGGCGGATTTTTCTGATCTGGCCGGTATCCAGGGTTTTTTGCAGCGGAACAGTAAAGCATTTGAGGATTGTGGTTTTTTGATCAATAATTATGGGCCTATTACTTCTAAAAAGGTCCTGGATTTAACAGCGGAGGATTTTTATTTTGATTTTCATCATAATGTTATTACTGCTTTTGAGGTCACGAATTTTTTTATCAGGAACGCTTCGTTGGAGTCGGTAGTGAATATAGGGTTTGAGTTTATTGGTGAGCAGCGGGTGTATAAGAAGATTCTTACCTATGCAGCGGCCAAGAATGCGCTGCTGTTGATGACAAAATCCTTTGAGCAGCAGTACCCGCATATTCGTTTTCATATGGTATCGCCGCCCACGCTGGAGGGAGCACCGGTAAAGGCGAAGACCGGCAAACAAGTGTCCCCCGAATCTGTAGCAAGGGAGATCGTGTCCCTTTGCGGCTAAAAAAAAATTTGATTTTAAGTGTAAAACATATTATACTTTAAGCCTTCGTGCACGTCGTGTCTTCGTGGTTTAAAAATAAAATCCTGGAGGTATTAGTGAATATACGATTCGTAAAAATGCTTAAACTATTCGTATTGATGCTGGTCTCTTTCCAGTACTTTCTTTTTGCCAACATCACCTGGGAAACCGATTGGCAAAAAGCGCTGAAGAATGCAGCGGCCAACAAGCAGCCAGTGATGATGGACTTTTATACCGACTGGTGTCCTCCCTGCAAACGGCTGACTAAAACCACCTTTGTGGACCCAAAGATGATCAACTACTTCAAAAAAGAAAACTATGTGTTGATCAAAGTCAACCCGGAAAAAGACCGGGCGGCGGAAAATAAATTTAAAGTCTATTCCTACCCGACATTGGTGATTTTTAATGCCAAGGGCAATGAAATCGACCGCATCCTGGGTTATCAGAGCACCGAAGAACTGGTTAAAGCCCTGGAAGATTTGAAAAAAGGAATCGGCACCCTGGAAGACCTGCTCAACCGCTATAAAAAGGTTAAAGAAAAAAAGACAAAAGAAACCTTTGGCTTGATGTTCCGAATCCTCGATAAATACATTGCGCGGGCCGATTACCCGGATGGTTTAAACCTCATTGGCAAAATCGTTGAAATGGATAAGGACAACGCGCAGAAGCAGGCTTCTGCTGCTTTGTATCAAAAAGGATACATTTATTACAAGTGGAAGAAATATAAAGAAGCGGTGAATGCGCTTTTAGCCATACATAAGGTTTACCCGGATTCCCGGGAGGCGTTTTCCGGGTTTGCCGCTGCCGCTTATTATTCGGAAAAACTCAATGAACCCTCTTTAACATTAAAGATATTGAAAGATTTGGTAAAACGCTACCCGGACAACAAAAACGTGGAACGATACAAGAAAAAAATCGAAGAATTGGAAAAAAAGCACAAACAAGAGACAGGAAGGAAATAAAGCGGAATGTTTTTTCAATTGCTGCATAAAGACAGCGGCAGCCTGGCGCGGGCCGGGGTGATTACCACCAAAAAAGGCAGGATTGAGACGCCCATTTTTATGCCCGTGGGAACCGCAGGCGCGGTCAAAGCCCTGACTGGTGCACTCCTGGAAGAGCTAGGTGCCCAAATTATCCTGGGCAACACCTATCACCTCTTTTTACGGCCGGGAAAAGAAATCATTCAAGCGTTTGGTTCGCTCCACCGGTTTATGGGCTGGGATAAACCCATTCTCACAGACAGCGGTGGATTCCAGGTATTTTCCCTAAAAGGAAACACCAAGGTCTCTGAGGCGGGAGTTGAATTTAAATCCCACATCGACGGCAGCACATTTTTTTTGTCCCCGGAAGATGTGTTGGACCTGCAAAATACCTTTGATTCGGATATCCAGATGGTACTGGATTATTTTGCCGGGCATCCCTCCACCCGGGAAGAGGATCGCCGTGCATTGAAAATCACCCACCTGTGGGCGCAGCGGGCAAGAGAAAGATTCCTGGAAACTAATCGCGACAACTTCCAATTTGCCGTTATCCAGGGTGGAGTGTATACGGACTTGCGGGAAGAGTCTCTTTTGGTACTCTCCGGGATGGACTTTGATGGCTATGCTGTGGGAGGTCTGAGTGTTGGAGAAAGGAGCGAGGATTTTGAAAAAATTATCACCTTCCTGGTTCCTAAAATGCCTGAAAATAAACCCCGTTACCTGATGGGTTCCGGCACACCGGAGGAAATCTTGCTGGCAGTGGAGCAGGGGATTGACATGTTCGACTGCGTCATGCCGACCCGTAATGCCAGGAACGGGTGTCTCTTTACTTCCCGGGGAAAATTGAGCATTAAAAACGAACGGTTTAAATGTGACAAAAATCCCCCGGAACCCGGATGCACCTGTTATACCTGTCAACATTTTTCCCGGGCATACCTCCGGCACCTCTATATTTCACGGGAAATAAACGCCTCTATTCTTAATTCTATTCACAACGTCCATTTTTATCTTGATTTTATGTCGAAAATAAGGTATGCTATAAACCATAATAAATTTAACGAATTTAAGAATAATTTCTTAATGAGTTACAAAAAAGGAGTATGATATGTATCTATTTGCTACACCACCGGGAGGTACGGGTCAGCCCACTGGCAGTTTATTTGGGGCGCTGCTTCCGTTTATCCTGATTTTTGTGATTTTCTATTTAATTATTATCATGCCTGCAAAAAAGAAGCAAAAGCAGCATCAGGCCTTAATTGGGGGCCTCAAAGGCGGTGAACGGGTGGTTACCTCCGGTGGTATCTATGGAACCGTATCGCGGGTCCTGGAAGACCGGTTTGAAATTCAAGTGGATAAAAATACAAAACTTCAAATCGCAAAATCAGCGGTGTCGGCTGTAATCCCACCTGAAGGTGGGGAAGTCCCTCAGAAAAGATAACCCTCACCGACGACCGTTGAGATTTGCTGTTTGTTGGTTAAGAGTTAATGGTTGCAATTATCGTACCCAAGAAAAAATGAAAAACGTCCGATTCACTAACCTAAATCACACAAGGGAAACATCAGATATCGTAAATAGTAAAGTATAATCGGAGGCAAAAATGATGAAAACAATGGGCTGGAAGATAGTATTGATTCTGGCGGTTATTGTATTCTCTGTAGTGATGAGCTACCCTCCCAGCGAAAAGATCAACCTGGGCCTTGATTTAAAAGGAGGGATGCACCTGGTATTTCGTGTGGAAACAGATGAGGCCATCCAAGGCCAAACCGATAACGCGGTGGTACGTTTGAAAGGAGTACTGAAACAACACAGCATCCAGTTTGAAAAAGTAATTCGCCAGGGACGCAATAAAATCGATATTATCGGGACGAGTTACGAACATGAAGAGAGACTAAGAGATAGACTTGATGAAGAATTTCGCGAATGGGATTATATATTTACCGGCACAGGCGTGGCGTTATCGCTGCGGCCCAATGTTGAGATGAGGATGAAAGAACAAACCGTGAACCAGGCACTGGGTACCATTCAAAACCGTGTGGATGAATTCGGCGTGGCCTCCCCGGTGTTCCAGCGGCAAGGGAGCGACCGGCTGTTGATCGAATTGCCCGGGGTCAGCGATAAAGAAAAAAGACGGATAATGGGTTTAATCCGCAGCACGGCCATGCTGGAATTTAAAAAGATGGTTGATTATGGCCCCTATCCCACGGAAGCAGATGCGTTAAAAAAATATAACGGTGTACTTCCTGACGACCTGATGATTTTAAAGTGGACCGCCGGGCATCCTCGCTATAAAGGATATTCCGTGCTGCAAGCCGCCAATGTCATCACTGGAAGGGATATGAAAAATGCCCAGCACTCCCTGGGGGAGTTTAGTGCTCCACAAGTAAATTTTTCCCTGGATTCCAATGGTGCCGGTAAATTTCGGACATTTACCGCAGCCAACGTGGGACAACACCTGGCCATTGTCCTGGACAAAAAAATTATCTCCGCACCGGTAATCCAGGATGTGCTGTCGTATGAAAGTATGATTACCGGCAATTTTACCGTGGAAGAAACAGAGGACCTGGCGTTAAAACTCCGTTCCGGAGCACTGCCGGCTCCTTTAAGAATCGAACATGAACAAATCATCGGCCCCTCCCTGGGCGGCGATTCCATACGTAAAGGACTATATGCCTGCATAGTCGGACTATTCCTGGTAATGGTGTTTATGCTCTTCTACTATAGAACCGCAGGCATCAATTCCATTATTGCCCTGGCCCTGAACATGGTGATTCTGCTGGGGATACTGGCCTATTTCAAAGCCACCCTCACCTTACCGGGAATCGCGGGTATCATCTTAACCATTGGTATGGCCGTGGATGCCAACGTGTTGATCTTTGAACGAATTAAGGAAGATTTAAGGGCGGGAAAAGCGCCTAAATCCGCCATCGACTCCGGTTTTAAAAAGGCATTCGTTACCATTCTCGATGCCAACTTAACCACCATCATTGCTGCCATCTTTTTATTCCAATTTGGCACCAGCGCAGTAAAAGGTTTTGCTGTTACCCTGATGATCGGTATTGTGGCCAGTATGTTCACGGCGGTATTTGTCTCGCGGGTCATCTTCGATCTTATCTATGCCCAAAAGAAAAAGCTTAAAACAATAAGTATTTAGCATGGAACATCCAAACCACATGACGTATGACACATGACAGGAGTTGAGAAATGAGAATATTCAAAGAAGAACCCAAATTTCAATTTATGAATAAACGGTATTATGCGTTTCTCTTTTCCGGGATAATCATTGCCCTGGGGGTATTGCTTTTTTTTACCAGCGGTTTTAATCTGGGCATTGATTTTACCGGCGGCACCAATATAGAAGTTACCTTTCGCAAAGATATCACTGTAAATGAATTAAGAAAAAGACTGGGAAACGTCGGGTTGGGTAAATCCACAATTCAACAGGTGGGACAAAGTGAAAACCGGTTTTTTATCAAAACGGTAAAAGAAATGGAAGAACAGGCAGAAGCGCCCATACAAACAGGAACAGAAAATGAAAAAAAAGAAGGCGCAGAAGAAATAGGAGCAATTTCAAAAACAATCGAAGAGGCTTTAATCACTGAAGAAGCAAAAGAACGGGACACCGGCAAAATGGATCTAAATAATTTGTCCCAAACCCAAATCGCAGGACTCCTGGTCTCCAAAGGGGTTCCCCGGGATACAGCAGAACCTGCGGCGGCAAAGGTGATTAAACTGAAAGAAAGTAACTCCACCCTTTTGATCAACGATTTTGCCGAAATCGAGAAATTGGAATTAAAAAGCGAGGCCCTCTCGGCGTTAAAAGAACATACCTACCTGGGTGATTTTACCTTTCTCAGTGTTGAGACCGTCGGTCCTCAGGTGGGGCATGATATGAGGGAGAAAGTCACGTTGGCCACGATATGGGCCATGATCGGCATGTTGATTTATATTGGTTTCCGGTTCCGGTTTATCTTTGGTATTGCAGCAGTGATTACTCTTTTTCATGATATTTTAATCACCCTCACCTTTCTCCAGATTTTCCAGGTGGAGGTCTCGCTGTATGTGGTGGCGGGGATTTTAACCATTGTCGGATATTCTTTGAACGACACGATTGTTATATTTGACCGGGTTCGAGACAACCTAACCCTCATGAAGCGTCAGGAAGCGGAAAAAATACTGGACCGCAGTATTAACCAGACCTTAAGCCGAACCATTGTGACTTCCGGTACCACGCTGTGTGTTGTGCTTGCCCTGTTCTTTTACGGAGGCGAAGTGCTTCACGCCTTTTCTGTTACACTACTGATAGGAATCATCACCGGTACCTATTCGTCCATCTTCCAATCCTGTGCCTGGTTAAGGATATGGGAACAAAAATTCGTCAGGAGAAAAAAATAATTAAATTATACTTGAAATTTACAACGAATTAGTATATATATAAGGTTTGAAAAACATATTTTGCTAGGGAGGTAAAAATGTTTGAAGATGCTCTTACCGAGTTAGAGGCCAGGAAGAAGTCCCGGAGACGGTGGATAACGTTCCCGGCTTCAATAGTATTGCATGCGCTTGTTATTGCGGGAGCAATAATCGGACCCCTTCTGACAGCAGATACGGAGCTTCCGGAGATTAAAGTGATAAATGTATTCATGGCTGCTGCACCACCACCACCACCACCACCACCACCACCGGCCAAGAAAAAAGGAAAAAAGAAAACCAAAAAAGAACAGACCAAAAAGAAAGCGGAAGAACAGCGACCAATCCCTACAGGACGATTGGTGGCTCCCATTGAAATCCCGGATGAAATTGAAGAAGAAGATATCGGTGATTTTGGGTTTGATTTTGGAGTTGAAGGCGGAGTCGAAGGCGGAGTTGAGGGCGGAGTTGTCGGAGGTGTTCTGGGTGCTCCGGGAACTGCCGATAGCGTCAGCCAGGCCATCCAAATCGCAAGTATACAACAACCAAGACTAATCAAGAAAGTTGAACCACAATTTCCAGCTGTTGCCTTAAAAGCCCATATCCAGGGAACTGTGGTAATCAATGCGACAACAGACATCTATGGTAGGGTCGTAGAAGCCAGGGTAATTAATGGTCATCCATTGTTAAGACAGGCTGCTCTCAATGCCATTAAACAGTGGGTATACGAACCATACATCCTGAATGGTGTGCCAAGGCCCGTTAAATTTACTGTGGTTGTACGATTTAACTTACAGAATCGGTAAAATAATACTACGCAAAGCTAAAATAAAGGAGGTTTTTTATTATGGGACATTTTGATTTACAGACAATGTGGATATCGATGGGACCCATTCCCAAAGCAGTTGTTTTTGTGTTGCTATTTATGTCAATCTATTCCATTGCAGTGGGCATAGAGCGCTTAATCGTCTTTTACAAGGCGAAAAAGCAGTCAAATATCTTGCTTCGACTTATTGGGAAACTCTGGCAAGAAGGAAAAATAGAAGAATCCATAAAAGTATCTTCTGATAAAAAGTTTAAGAATAGTCACCTGGCAAAAGTGCTGGTGGCTGGCCTGAATGAACTGGAATTTCAAGAAGACAGCAATGCGCCTTATGCTGAAAAAGTAGAGTCTGCTAAGAGAGCAATTGAACGGGCAACCATCAAAGGCCTGGTGGAATTCAAAAGAGGATTGAACGGATTGGCAACCATTGGTTCTACTGGACCCTTTGTTGGTTTGTTCGGAACTGTTTTTGGCGTTATCACGGCTTTCCAGGGCATGGCCGTTGCCGGCTCAGCCGGAATGGGAGCCGTCGCCGGTGGTATCGCGGAAGCCTTAATTACAACCGGTTTCGGTATCCTGGTTGCAGTTATCGCTGTTATGTTTTTTAACTTCCTGTTGAACAAAGTCGATATCTTCACCGGGGAAATGGCAAACGCCTCTTCTGAATTAATTGACCATTATATTAAGAAAAGAACAGGAGCCTAATTATGGGTGGCGCTGATGTAAGTGGGGCTAAGACAACCAAGTCCGAGCCTAACGTTGTCCCCCTTTGCGACATCTTATTGGTGCTGCTCATCATTTTTATGGTGGTGACACCAATGATTAAAAAGGGTGTCAATGTCAACCTTCCCGAAGCAATCCATACTCAGGACGAACCCGAACCCGGGAACATGATCACTATCCACGTTAAAAAAGATGGGACCATCTACCTGAACGAAGACCCTGTTGAAGACCTCAGCAAATTGGCAACCCTGATTGAAGATAAAATAGAAGAAAAGAAACAAGTTGAAAAATCCAAAATATTACTGAAAGCAGATGCTGATATTGCTTATGGAAGGGTGATAGAGGTTATGGATGAGATTCGAAGAGCCCAAATCGAATTTCTCGGATTGGTAACCGAAGAAAAGGTTACCTCCGATTTATAATTTAAAACGTTACGTCAAAAAAATAAGACGCAGACACGCCTTGCAAATGCAAAGGAGAACTAGATTTACTTTCCCTTTGCATTTTTGTTTTTTTTTCGTAATTCAAAGTTATACCTCTGGTTTCTCCGGATCGGGAATTCTCATCTTAATCTTGGCGGGTAACACTTCAATCGTATATTCATCCAGATCTTCTCCCCCATATTCACCGTCAAAATGAAAGGGGATGACTCCGCAAAGTGACTTTATCACACATCGATTGAATTTATAGGATTTATAAAAAGGAAATTTATGGATATTTCCGGTAAATAGATTGGCAAGGTTCAGGGATTCTTTTAACAGTTTAAATTTATTGATGATGCAGATGTCCAACATTTTGTCATAGGGAGAGGCAAACGGGGCAATAATAGCATTCCCCCCATACTGCTGGAAATTGGCAAAGGCAATCATCAAAATCTCATCCTGGAAAATGGTATCTTCCAATTCGATCTGTACACGAAACGAGGGCATTTCGAGATAACCTTTGAGAGCATAGTAAATATAAGAGGCAAGCCCCCTTGTCTTGGCTTCCCTGTTGAATTTTTTTGAAACCAGCCCATCCAGGCCGATTCCGGCAATATTGAAAAAATATTTACCATTGATTAGCCCTGCGTCTACATAGACATCTTTGCCGTAAATCAACGTATCCAGGGCCCGCCGCCAGGAAATCGGGATATCCAAACTGCGCGCCATCCCATTACCAGACCCACCAGGAAGTAAACCCAGGGTTTTGTTGGTATTGACCAATGCAGAGGCAATGGAATTAATGGTTCCATCCCCACCAAATGCCACGATAATATCAAATTGTCCCAATGCCTGCCTGGTTATCTCGTAGCCGTGGAGAGGAGAATTAGAGTTGATCAGGGAAACAGTATTAAAATGCTTCCGTAATTTCCTGAACATTACAGACGTGGCCACATCCTTTGATACAACCCCGGATGAAGGATTCAATACTACCAGGATCCGTTCGTTTCTCCTCATACTAATATTATAACACAAATCAGAGAATAAAAACAGACCGCAACAAGCTGAAGCTTTTTTTAGATGAAGATGTTTACTACTGCTTACCTTGGCTGGCCTCTACTTCCTGGCGTAAAATGTTGGCAACGGTTGTCCAATCTGACAGGTCGTCAATCAGCTGGTATTCCAGGTGATCAGCCACTTCCCCATAATCCTTTTTTTGCTGTGCACTCACCAGGTCGGCGAGGGTTTGCAGGAACGCTTCGATTTTCTCCCGCAGGTTGGTGGTTTGGTTGAACATGATCTGGTCGAAGTTCATTGAAAAGCTGATGCCCACCGATTGGACAAAATTGACCATTGGTTTAAACGCTTCCATTACTCTGGCGATTTTGGAGGAAGCATCTCTGAGATTGCCTTCCCTGTACAAATCAGCGGCGCTGGCCACTTCTTCCTTCATGCTTTCAATTAATATAACGACCTTTGCCAGCCCCTCTTTGGTAATGGCTACGGAATCCCTGGTAAAAATCTCAACCCGCTTAATATCTTCCGGGACCATTTTATCCGTTTCTTCGGTCATCACATTCAACGAGTCAACACCATCCAGCTTAATCCCAATAATTCCATGGTCTTTGGGGATGTAATTCCCTTCTTGAAGGAGTTTTTGTAAAAAGTTCCCCCAGGTTAGAGGAAATATCGGTTTGTAATCGATTTTCTTACCGTTTACTTTAATCTTCATTTTATAATCCTTTTATTTGTTTTTGTTTTTTCCCCCCACTGCTTTCGGTTGGTTATTGTTTTAATCCTGGTAGAGCCATTCTTTTATAGTTAAGGGGTAGTCGTGGATTTCATCCTCTTTGAAAAAGAGGTTGATCTCTCTCTTTGCTGTTTTTTCCGAATCCGCAGCATGGACGATATTAAATCCGGTGGTAATGGCAAAATCTCCGCGGATGGATCCGGGTTCCGCTTCATCAGGGCGGGTAGCGCCCACCAGTTTCCTGACGATATGGACGGCGTTTTCACCTTCCCATATACTGGCAATCACCGGTGCAGAGGTGATAAAATCAATTAATCCATCATAAAAGGGTTTGCCCTTATGTTCCCCATAATGAGTCTCCGCCAACTCCCGGCGGATGCGGATCATCTTTAAGGCCTTCAATTGCAGCCCCTTTCGTTCAAATCGCGATATAATTTCACCGGCAAGACCCCGCTGCAAGCCATCCGGTTTCACCATCACAAATGTCTGTTGAAATTCATTTTCATGCGCCATATATTTACTCCTATTCGATAATCAATACTCATTACTTACCGTTATTTTCTGTCCGCCATCTCCTTTAAGATTTTTGTTATAAACGAATGAAAGGCCTTTAAATTTAGTTTAAACTCCGGTGAAAAATCTGTCCTTACCAGTTTATTGTAATAATTGAGAAATTCGTTCCAATCTTTAAACAGGAGATAATTCAAATCGGTTTCAATGAATTGATTGATGTCATAGAAAATATCTGCCGGGTTAATTTTCCCTTTGTGAGAGAAGAAGTCGTTTATTTTGGTGTGCAGTTTAACCAGTTTTTCTTTGACTTCCGACGCCTTTTGTGCCCGTGAAACATAATTCTCAAAGATATTACTACCTGAGATTTCCGGTTTAAATAATTTAGCCACATTTTCAATCAGTTCCTGGATAGCCATGTCGGAGATAATGATAATATTCTTCATTAATGAGCGTTTGCTGATCTTTTCATCTTTCTCTTCAAAGTAATGGGGAAATTCTCCCTCATAGATTTTTTTGTATTCAAATTTCAGGGCGGTGAAAATCTCATCGACGTTTCCAATTTCCGCCTCGGTCTTGAACATTGTCTGCAAACTCTCTTTGAAAATGGTATGGTAAAAGGTATCTATATCTTCGAGTTTCTTCTTCAGCAACATGATCAACGGAATGGTGATTTCAACATTTCGGGCTTTGTTTAAATTGAGTTCGATGAAATTGTTCAACTTCATGATGCGGAAGGCAAAGATAAAGAAAATCCCCACATGTTTTTTTAATTTCTTGTCTTCGGTGGAGTTGATAATGTCACATATATCCTGCTGAAAGATTTTATCCATCTTGGGAATGAATGTACCTTTCATAAGTGAAATGATAAGGGAATTGCCCATTAGTTCTTTTCGGTATAGTTTTCGCACAGCAGAGTAGGTCTTCTGGGTAGTGGTTTCCGTTTTAGCCAGTTCGGTAGTAACGAAGCGGAGGTTCTGCAAAAAGATCCGTAAACTGTAGAACCAGGATTCCGGCGAATAAATATCCTTTAAATAAGGAAAGGCTTTACTGGTATAATTCTCCAGGATTTTTTCAACGATAAATTCTTCAAAATTTAGCAGGTATCTATCCTTTTCGAAATCAAGGTCCTTTAAATGATTGACAATCCTGGCGCACATTTGCGAAAACAGGAGAAGGTACGATTCATAGTTTCGGGTATTGGTGGTCTCTCCTTTGAATATGAGGTCTTCCAAATAAGTGGAAGAGAAAATTTCCTCGATGGATTCGAACCAGAGTTTGAGTTCAAAGAGGTTGGAAAGGAGTTTTTTTTCGTCCAGTTTATTGATCCAACCGTCAAAAACACGGTTCCATTTTTGTTCCGGTGTTAAATCCGGATGTTCTTCCGGAAAAAATTCGCTGATTTTAATGTCTTCTTTTTCCATGATGGTATTTTAATCAATTACGAATAAATTTGCAAGAGATTGGAGGCATCAAAGTTCAAAATCGTTAATTTCTACTATTAATTTGAAAATACGTTGTTTTTATACTATAATTCCATCATTAAATTTCAGGAGGTGAAAAAATGAAAACAGCAGAAGAAATTTTGCAGGATAAAGGAACAGAGATGATCTGTGTCGATTATAATACGGTTATCTGCGATGCCTTGAAATTAATGACTGAAAATCGCATTGGTGCCGTCCTTATAAAAAAGAATGAGAAGATCGCAGGCATCTGGACCGAGCGCGATTTAATGAGAAATTGCCTCGGACAAGGCTTCGATGCTAAAAAAGATATAATCGGAGACTTCATGTCAACAAATCTTCACTCTGCCAAACATTCCGCAAATGTCTACGAACTAATGGATATATTCCTGGGCAAACGCATGCGCCATCTGTTGATTGAAAAAGATGGAAAGTACATCGGGATTTTATCCAGCGGTGATGTTATGCGGGCTACCATGTTGGAAAAAGATGAAGAACTAAAACGGTTAAATGCCATGGTCAGTTGGGAGTATTACGAAAACTGGAAATGGGAAAGAACCCAAATCCCGCCTATCATTCACAATAAAGAAGGTTTGAGAATCGACAGATAATTTGCCTCTTTTTTCTAAACAAAAGTTTTTGCGGGGTCCAGGGGCGGTTTTTACCAAAAGCAGCCCCTTTGCCGGGGCCGCAGCCAAATATGGCCTCCAAAATAAATTGTGAATTATGAATTATAAATTGTTAATTGTTAATTGTTAATTGTGAATTGTTAATGAAAAAAGATTCAGCCATTGCAACCTCTCTGGGCCAATTACCCACTTGTTGGCCCAAGAAGTGGTGGGTAGCTGCTTCCCCTTATTTTAAATTTTTTTTCTTGCCTCTTGCAGGCTTAAGCGGTATTATATGTCCTTTGGGACCCGCTTATAAGGAGGAAACAGCTACCATGGAAATTATAAACCAATTCTCAGAAAAAATCAAAGGAATGTTATCCACTTTCGATCGCTTAGTGTTTAAAGGAACCCTGAGGTGCTTTTATAGGAAAAATACCCTTGATTATTTTCTCTTCGAGAAAAAGATACTCAAAAAAAATTTTTCCACGTTCGCCAAAAACTATACAAAGGAAATAGTTAAGCATGGCATAGATTTAGCCAGAAAATCCGGCAGACCCTATATTTACCTTGAATCATATAAAGAATCCAAAGAAGAGAAGGCTAAGCAAATTATGAGCAGTGAGAATATTGAGGAAGGCCTGATATGCGTATTATCATGTGTGGAATCCTGCAGCGCCTTTGGTACTAAAAAAAATAAGAAAACAGGGCATCAGGATGTGGTGCCCAAACTGAGAAAATGCCTTCATCTCTATTTCTATTATGTGGACCCCCAATTCGGTTTTATGTATGTGCGTTTGCAAACGTGGTTTCCGTTTCAAATCCAGCTTTATATCAACGGTCGGGAGTATTTGGCCCGGCAACTGGATCAAGCAGGTAT